>Ga0070665_100000205_pt1 | contig 103515 bp, 117 predicted proteins | sample KBSS13metaG_FD_65862 | JGI IMG/M metagenome (GOLD analysis project Ga0070665, IMG submission 65862) | Switchgrass rhizosphere microbial communities from Kellogg Biological Station, Michigan, USA - KBS S1-3 metaG | ecosystem: Host-associated > Plants > Roots > Rhizosphere > Soil ... | reverse complement strand
CGACGGTGCAACCACCCCTGCCTTCAACTTTATCCAGACCGAAGAAGGCAAAGCAGTATACCAACCCACAACCGGTGGTTTTGAATATGAATACTACCTGGGCGATAACCTGGGCAACACACGTGTAACCTTTGGTACTAAGACCGGAACGGCTGTGCTATACCAAACAGACGACTATTACCCGTTTGGTATGGAGATCAACAGCTATACACTCTTACCTAAAAACGAATATCTTTACAATAAAAAAGAGCTGCAGGAGGAGCTTGCAGAATACGATTACGGCGCTAGGTTCTATGATCCGGTCATTGGTAGGTGGAATGTGGTGGATCCGCTTGCAGAGGTTTCAAGAAGGTGGAGCCCTTACAATTATGTTTCGAACAATCCTATAAGCCGAATTGATCCTGATGGAATGACTGATTACACAATTGACCAAAATACAGGAAAAGTAAAAATGCAGGGAAAGGAAAATAATAACCCAGACCGCGTTCTAAAAACCGATAGCAAGGGAAATGTTAAAAAGAAAGGAGAGGGTTTTCTAGGATTTTTGGTTAGCAAGGCTCATAAAGGCGAAGCAAAGGTCGCATTTGGAGGTATTGAAAAGGGAATTTTAAGCAATGGTATGAACTTGAAAGACGATAGCCATTTAATTAATGTTGGTGGCACAGGACAACCCTCTCAAGCAGGGGTTGAAAGTTTTGCTTTAAAATTATCAAATTATGTAAACAAGGAAATTGGCGGAACCTATTTTTCAAAAGAGGGGACTCAAGGTATCACAGCAATAGGTTTGGGTGCATATGGGGTTAATCACCAGACTGAAACAAATTCATATGGTACAATGTCTGGAATAAGGGAAAATCTCACCCTTTCTGGTTTCTTCCATACTCATCCTACCCTTCCTAACAGGGACCCGTCAATCCCTTCGGAAAGAGATAAATCCACTCGTGACGCAGGCCTTGCAACTCGTCCAGATTTGAATTACTATTTAATTTACGATGGTCAGGCAAGCAACGGGCAACAATATATCAAACATGATTTCACTAAAGAATAATCCATTTACGACTATTATTAGAATCAATGAAAACCATTAGCATCACTTTAATATGTTTATCAACAATGGCTGGTAGCACTTCGCTCAAAACCAACTCCATTAAGGAAAGTGTTGATCAGGTTAGGATTACTGCCATTCAAGATTTCTCCAAAACAAAATTATTTAAAATGGACTCGGTTTTTTACGTTACGTTATATGACACATTACATCGAACTGAGATACAGCGCATTGATCAGTACAATGTCAAGTCTGTAACTGGAAAAGCTTACCCCCAAATAATTGCTGTAGATATTATCGCAAGCCAATTCAAATATCTTTACGATACGACCATGACAAACAATATGCAAAATAAAGGCATACCGACGCGAGCTATTGAAAAGGATGGTCGACTTTTTTTATGGCGAGATGCACATTATCCCTTAACGGATAGCACCCTCAAAATTTTGAATAAATTCCATTTGACCGAACGCGGAACAAAAAAAGACTTGGATAGGTTTTTAATCTTTGGGACTGATGATTTAAAACGAGGTGCTCACTATTATTTTTGCAGAAATAATTTATCCTATTTCAAAAGAGTTATTTCCAGTAAGGCTATTGGTTACTACGATCCACCCAATGTCAAATGTCAATAATAATAGTATTACAAAAGGCTTGCTGATAAATTAAGCCCCCAATCTGGCTCGAGTATGTAGCGCTGGCCAAAAGAGGTGGCATACTCGTGACGTTTCTGCAACTTACAAAGTCACGAGTAGCCCTTGCGCTTAGCCCGGCCCCTCATACTCGCGCCAGAACGGGGAAAAATTAAGATGGAATCAGGAGGACTTTAATGAATTTTTAATTAGTCATGAACATAACTAAGGCGTATTATTACCTATTCTATAAGTTTTATATACTGTTCGAACACTTTGAGCAAACAAGATGGCAAACGCGATCAAAAGCCGTTATGTGTATCGGCCTTTTAGAGTTATTCCTTTTTTTCTCATTGATAAATTATTGGGATTATTTTGCAAAGTGGAAATGCGCACTTCAGATACTTTTGCCATTATGTTTAATTTTACTTATTGTACTCGGACTTATTCATTGGTTCTTATTTTCAAAAAATGATAAATGGAAAATTTTTGTGGCCGAATTTGAAACGTGGCCTCCCAAAAAAAACGTCACGGGGACTTTAATTATCGTTGCAATAATTATTTTGATAGTTGGCAACTTTATTACTTCATGTAAATTAAATGGTATATGATTTCCCAACTCTGGCGCAAGATTGAGACGTAGGACTGGGCGTGAAAGGGTAGTGTATCAAAAATAGTTGTTAACTATGTAATTAATTGAAAATCAATTATTATATTTTAGTTTAGAAGTAAAAGAAAGTAAAAGCGGAGGGCATTAAGTTATCATCCGCTTGTTTTTTGTAGCTTATAACTCATCTAAATGCTTGTCCGAAGGACTCCTTTGGAGAACCTTCATGCCGTGTATCAAAGTAGTTGGTTGGTTAAATGCAAAACCCCGCACCAGGGATTAATTTCAAAGATAGATTACAATGAGATAGGACAGGTAATGACCAAACACTTGCACAAGTACTTATCTGTAAAACAGTATTTTATGGCAATAAAAAACCTCTTAGAATAACTAAGAGGCTAAGTATCTGGTGATCCCAACTGCACCATTTTCGAACCATTTTCTTCATGATTTAGAACAACTTGCCAAATTAGTTTTGCCTCAAAAAATGTCCATCAAATAGCATCAGAGGCATATTTTATAAAAAATGGTGAAAACTAATTTGCAAATTGAAAGATTTGAAATGGCAGATTTAAAGGCAAAAAATCAGTTAAAAACCAAAAAAATCGATTTTACTTCGAACCGCCTTGTTCTTAGCATGTATAACATCATCAGCGGATGGCTAGTGCTCGCTCATGTGATAAGCGGATCGGCGATAAAAGCCCAGCACAAAGCCAGCAGCACGGTAAACGCCGGCACCCTAATCTTCATCATGATCGGGCGTTTAACTTTCCTGCAAGTTAAAACTTATTGGAGTATTTTACAGGCCAGAGTTAAATATTATATTAATACGTAAAAATGCCGTAATTGACTGTCGGAAAAATTTGAATGGGTAGAAGGCCTAAAAAAAGCAGGTCGATCAAAAGGATGCGCAGGCGAAAAAGCAACAAATAACGCTAAAATAAAAGTATAATCTGAAGTCCCCGGCAGTGATCACCGGGAACTTTTAAATGACTGTCTCATTTAACGGCCAGCAATTCTACTTTTTCGATAACCGGCGGCGCTGTCAGTAATTCATCCGCGTGAGCCATCAACGCCTTAGCGATCTCACCGCCCAAGTGAGCGTCGCGGCCGCCAACATCGGCAAATGTATCGAATATGCCAAAGGTGGACGGACCGAGTTGCAATGCGTACCAGCGAACGGTGCCGGTTTCGGCCTCGGCCAGCGGCAAAGCGCTTTTCAAAAAGTCAGCAACTTGCTGTTCTTTACCGGGTTTGGCCTCCACGCGGGCTAGTAATGCTAATTTTTCCATTTGAATTATTTTTAGTAAGATTTGCTGGCGGCAATTTACCGCCACCGATAACGCCACACGAATAGTGCCACGATGCGGTCCCATAAACAGGGAAAGCAAGTGCTACGCACGCCTGGACCGCAAATCGTTTGATAAACAAACAATGAATACGGGGGACTGTTAGGTTTTACATGGGACTCGAAGGTTTTGTAAAAGTCAGGGGGGCGCGGGAGCATAACCTGAAAAATGTCAGCCTGGAGATCCCGCGCGACGCGCTGGTCGTATTTACCGGTATCTCCGGTTCGGGAAAATCTTCGCTCGCTTTCGGTACTTTGTATGCCGAAGCCCAGCGGCGCTACCTGGAGTCTGTATCGCCTTATGCCAGGCGATTGTTTAACCAGATGCCCATTCCCGAAGTGGATGAGATCGAGGGTTTGCCGCCCGCCGTGGCTTTGCAGCAGCAGCGTAGCGCGGCCAGTACCCGTTCTTCGGTGGGCAGCGTTACCACTTTATCCAATTTATTGCGCATGCTGTATTCCCGGGCGGGAGATTACCCTGCGGGGCAGGGGATCATTTATGCCGAATCTTTTTCACCGAATACGCCTGAAGGGGCTTGTACCGAATGCCACGGCTTGGGTAGGGTTTACGAGATCAATGAACAAACCATTGTGCCGGATGATACCCTTACCATTCGCGAAAAAGCGATCGCTGCCTGGCCTTCTGCCTGGCAGGGGCAAAATCAGCGGGATATTTTAACAACGATGGGTTATGATATCGATGTGCCCTGGAAAGACCTGCCGAAAAAAGACAGGGACTGGATCTTATTTACCGAGGAACAACCGGTGGTGCCTGTCTATTCCGGTTACAGCCATGAAGAGATCCAGCGTTTTATTAAAAATAAGCGGCAGCCTGATTACATGGGCACTTTTACAGGTGCCCGCCGTTACGTCCGGCATACCTTCGCCCATACGCAAAGCGCCTTAATGAAAAAACGGGTGAGCAGGTATATGCTCAGCAGCGAATGCCCGCTATGTCATGGCAAGAGATTAAGGCAGGAGTCTTTAAGCTTTAAATTCGCGGGTTACGATATTGCGGAACTCTCAGGACTGGCGCGTGATAAGCTGGCCACGATCTTCCAACTCTATGCAGCCGGCGACGCGTCAGCCTTAAAAAAAATGGCGGCTAAGCACCCGGAAAAAGCGATCGTTGCCCAAAGGATTTCGGAAGATTTCCTGGCACGCCTGCAAGTCATGCTCGATCTTGGCCTGGGCTACCTGACGATCGGGCGCAGCACGCCGACTTTGTCCCCCGGTGAATTGCAGCGGTTGCGATTGGCAACTCAGGTACGCTCCAACTTGTTCGGCGTGGTCTATGTGCTGGATGAACCGTCGGCAGGTTTACACCCGGCAGACACTGAGGCCTTGCTGCGCGCATTAGACAAATTAAAGGCTTCTGGAAATTCCCTCTTCGTAGTGGAACACGAGATCGATGTGATCCGCCATGCCGACTGGATCGTGGACGTCGGCCCGGCTGCGGGTGAAAAGGGTGGCGATATCCTTTACAGCGGCATTCCGGAAGGGCTGCGGCAAGTTCAAGCTTCGCTGACACGACGTTATATTTATGATGAGAGCAGCAAACCAACAAGCGACCCAAGAATTCCTGAAGATTGGCTGAAGCTGGAAGATGTCAGCCGCAATAATCTTAGCCACTTGAATGTTGCTTTTCCTTTAGGAGTCTTGACCAGTGTAACCGGTGTTTCCGGCTCGGGTAAAAGCAGTTTGGTTAGCCAGGTACTGGTGGAACTGATCGCCGGAAACTTAGGTCTCCAGGTAGATATCACAGGCGATACCGAAGCCGACCCACTGGAACAGATAGAAGTGCAGACTTTGGGCGGGAAAATTACTTCCGGCATGAAACATGTTAAACGCCTGGTAGTGGTCGACCAGAAGCCTATTGGCCGCACACCACGTTCCAACCTAGCCACCTATACCGGCTTGTTCGATTATGTGCGGAAACTATTTGCCGCCACAACAATGGCGAAAAGCAGGAAGTATGACGCAGGCCGCTTTTCCTTTAATGTGGTAAAGGGACGCTGCCCGCATTGTGAAGGGGAAGGTTTCGTGATGGTGGAACTTTTATTTTTGCCGAGTGTTTATACACCCTGCCCGAGCTGCGGTGGCACACGCTATAGCCCCAGGACACTGGAAGTCACTTATAAAGACAAGAATATTGCGGAAGCATTGGCCATGACCGTGGACGAGGCGGCCGCTTTCTTTGACGAAGACCCTTCGGTCAGCCGGGTGCTGAACGTGGTGCGCGAAGTGGGTTTGGGCTATCTTCGACTTGGACAGCCAGCCACCGAACTTTCCGGCGGCGAGGCGCAAAGGATCAAATTGGCAACCGAATTGCAACGCGCCCAGCATGGCCAAACCCTCTACCTATTAGACGAACCGACCACCGGGCTGCACCCCTCGGATGTCGAAAGGCTGATGCTGCAATTGAACCGGCTGGTAGACGCGGGCAATACCGTGATCCTGGTCGAACATGATATGCAGGTCATCGCCGGCAGCGACTGGGTGATCGATATCGGGCCGGGTGCGGGTGAAGATGGCGGCAATGTTGTTGCCGCAGGCACGCCTCAGCAAATCGTTAAAGTAAAAGCCAGCCGCACCGCGCCATACCTGGCAAAGTACGTGTGATCTCATCAGGATTCGACCCTGAGACCGACAGATTAGAAATCTGATTGTCAGCCTCGAATATCTCAAAAAATAAACGTTGTATCTTGTTTACGGTGAGCAATTTACGAATTATCAGCAAATATTCAAACAATTAATTGTACCGTATTTGTGCCGATTTTAAAGGATTCACTGAGCCTTAGATTATCCTTCAGGGAACGGGCGGACTGCCTCGCTTTTTGAACGACGGTTCCACCCCCAGATTAAAAGCCCTTATGCAAACTGCACTGGTTTAATAACATAATTATAAAATTAAAGCTCATTGACGGGCTCAATTGATATAATAATTATTTGATTTGCTTATCTATTGCTTTAATCTCCGCCAGATGTTGCCTAATGACTGGTAACATTTGTTGAGCGAAAGCTTTTATGGCTGGATTTTTCCCCGTGGTAGCATAATTTTCAAAGACTTGCACCGTATTGGCATGTCCCGCAACCATCCCATGTACATATAGATTATCAAAATTCCTTCCTGCATTTTTTAAAAGCAGGTCGGGTTGGATTCCGCCTGTTGCCGTAGTCGGCAATTGGATGCCTTGAGCTTTTGCTACCGCAAGTAGTTTTTGTTCGGCGTCGCCGTGATCTTTAATCATCATTAGTCCAAACGACTTAACTTCTGTTCTTGACGCCATTTGCGCCGCGAGTTGTCCGGAACTCACTTCCTGCAGATTTTTTATGCTGGCGATAATCAAAAAGTGTTTAGCGGTCGTATCCGGATCAGGCTGAGGGATTTGGGCTTTCGCATAAGACTGCCAAATAATAATGTCAAAATTGCAATTGCTATTTTCATAGGTATAATCTTAAGGCATTCCTACCCCTCCAGATGACCCATAGATTTGCCCGGTGGCAAAACTGGCATCGGCGGCAGCTAATTGAACATAAATGGAGGCTAACTCCGCAGGTTGACCGGGACGTCCCAGCATGGTCCAGCTACCAAACATTTGCTGCTTCTCAGGTTGCGCCCCACCGCTGATCTGTAATGCTGTCCATATCGGGCCCGGCGCAACACCATTAACGCGGATACCTTTTGAACCTAATTGTTTAGCCAGGGATTTTACATAATTCATGGTAGCCGCTTTGGTTTGGGCATATGCGTACAGATCCGGCGACGGATCATAGGCCTGCTCCGAAGTTGTGCCGATAATGGCCGAGCCAGGCGGTAAATGCGGTAAGGCTTCCCTAATAATCCAGAATGGCGCATAAATGTTCGTTTTCATAGTCGCATCGAACTCCTCGGTAGTAACGTCAACAATGGAATTGATCGACTGCTGGCGGCCGGCATTGTTAACGATGATGTCAAGGCCTCCTAAGCCGGTAATGGCTTTTTGCACCAATTGCTTGCAAAAGTCTTCACTTCGCAAATCGCCGGGGATAGCAATACCTTTACGCCCTTCCTTCTTTATAAGTGCGATGACTTCCTGGGCATCCTGTTCCTCACTCGGATAATAATTGATAGCAACGTCGGCACCTTCACGCGCGTAAGCAATGGCTGCTGCGCGGCCCATGCCGGAATCTCCGCCGGTGATCAAGGCCTTTCTTCCCATCAAACGTCCCGAACCTTTATAGCTCGTTTCGCCACACTCAGGCACCGGGTCCATTTTACTTTGCAGACCCGGCCATGGCTGGGGCTGGCTTTTAAAAGGTGGCTTCGGGTGAATTTTAGTGGGATCGCTAATTTTGGCTGTCCCGTCAACCGGTTTAGTGCTACCGGAGGTTGAGGCCAGGGCCGGTGAAATAGCGACGGTTGCGAGCGTTGCGCCTAAACCGGCAACTGCCTGTCGACGGGTAATTTTATTTTCGTCTTTCATAGTGTGAATGGAGTTTAGGATTTCTTCTTTGGAACTTTTGCACCTTCTTTACGGGCTTCCGATAGTCCGATAGCCACCGCCTGTTTCTTAGAAGTTACTTTTTTGCCGCTGCGCCCGCTTTTTAGGGTGCCTTCGTTTTCTTCGTGTAAGGCCTTATGAACCTTGTCCTGGGCCTTTTCTGAGTATTTAGCCATATCGAGTTAATGTTAATTTGTTTTTTTACCCGTTTACTACCTCGCCGCCATTCACATGGATCACCTGCCCCGTTATAAAGGAGGCATCTTCCGATGCCAGGAAAACGTAGGCCGGTCCGAGTTCCGACGGTTGACCTGCCCGTTTCATCGCTGTTTCCGAGCCAAAAGACTTGATCTTTTTTTCGTCAAAAGTAGCTACGATCAATGGTGTCCAGACAGGTCCCGGTGCAACGGCATTAACACGTATTTTTTTATCCGCCAAATTAGTTGCTAACGAACGGGTGAAGGAGGTGATCGCCCCTTTGGTTGAAGAATAATCGATCAGGTTGGGCGATGAGCGATATGCGGTTACAGAGGTTGTATTAATGATACAATCGCCTTCATGTAAATATTCCAAAGCCTCGTTGGCAAAATGGAAATAGGCGAAGATATTAGTGGCGAATGTATCCTGTAATTGCTTTGAGTCGATTTCCTTCGGATCTTTTTGAGGAAACTGCATACCGGCATTGTTCACCAGGATATTAAGCTTACCTAATTTAGAGACAGTTTGTGCTACTGCCTTTTTGCAGAAGGTTTCCTTTTTAACATCGCCTTTGAATAGTAAACACTGACGACCTTCTGCTTCGATCAATCGTTTTGTTTCTTTGGCATCTATATCTTCATTCAAATAGACAATAGCGACGTCGGCCCCCTCACGCGCAAAATGCACGGAGACCGAACGCCCGATACCGGAATCCCCGCCTGTGACCAGGGCTACTTTGTTTAACAATTTTTTGGAACCTATATACGTGCTTTTGATATATTCCGGAGCCGGGTCCATATTAGCTTCAATACCCGGCTGCCGGTGTTGTTTTGCAGGTGTCTTCATTATTCTCCCGGTTTTAAAACGACTTTAACACAATCTTCCTTTTTCTCGTTAAATATTTGGTAAGCATGGCCTACCTGGCTTAATGGTAAGGTATGAGTGATAATATCATCCAATACAACTTTTTCTTGTTTCACCAGGTCTATGAGATGGTCGATATAATTCAAAACAGGCGCCTGCCCCATTTTAAGCGTAATTCCCTTGTCAAAAATCCGGTGTAGTGGAAAATTGTCAAATGGCGATCCGTACACACCCATAATAGAAACCGTTCCCATTCGTCGTACGGCTTTGAAAGCCATTTCCAAAACTTTGATACTGCCCTTTTCAAAGTTGACTGTAGCCTTAACCCTATCAAAAAACGACCGCTCCGGCTCAAAGCCAACCGCATCCACGCAAACATCCGCCCCACGGCCGCCGGTCATCGAGCGAATTGCGTCCACAACATCCACCTCATGAGGATTCAGCGTATCTACTTTATTAACCGCTTTTGCTTTTTCGAGCCTGTAATTCAGCGGGTCGATCGCGATTACGCGGGCAGCACCATTGATCCATGCGGCTTTCTGAGCCATAAGCCCCACCGGACCGGAACCAAAGATCGCCACAACTTCACCACCTTTGAGCTGGGCCCAATCGATAGCGGACCACCCGGTTGGAAATATATCGGTCAGGAATAACACCTGCTCATCAGACATGTTATCGGGGACCTTCCTTGGACTGACATCAGCATACGGCACACGGACATATTCCGCCTGTCCTCCGGAATAGCCACCATATAGGTCGGTATATCCAAACAGTGCCGCACCCTTCTGGTCGGCCAGGTCGCCGTCCGGTCCATAATGTTTATAGTTCGAATTTTCACAAGCCGGTGACGCACCGTGCGAACAGAAAAAGCAATGTCCGCAAGCGATCGGAAATGGCACAACAACACGGTCGCCTTTTTTCAGGTTTTTGACCTCTGCTCCTACCTCTTCGACAATGCCCATAAATTCGTGTCCCATGATCATAGGCTCTTTTTGTGGCACAGCTCCGCTCAGGATATGCAAGTCGGAGCCGCAGATAGCGGTAGAAGTAACTTTTAAAATGACGTCTGTTGCCAGTTCAATTTTAGGATCAGGCATCGTGTCATAGGTGATCTCACCTGGTTTGTGGAATACCGCTGCTTTCATAAATAGAATTTAGATTTTGCTCTTTAATGGCAACAGGGACAGGGTATTATAGTTTTATGAAATTTACAATTTTCGTAGTTATAATTATTAACTATATTTTAAAAAACCAAAACTTAAAACAACAATCTAAGTTCTTTTGCAAAGACCTTTTCATCATGAAAACCAATACATTTCAGGAGTCAATAAGACGCGACGGATATTTGAAATCGCCCTGGCAAATAAATACCCGGAACAATGGGCAGACTACAGCGGATTTTTCCGGCGTGATTGATTGCTTAATTGTTGGCGGCGGCATAACCGGGCTAACAGCGGCACTCCTGTTGCAAAAGGCCGGTAACAAAGTAGTTATTGCCGAGGCTCATACCATAGGTTTTGGCACAACCGGCGGAACCAGCGCCCACATCAACACTTTCGCCGATACCACCTACCAGCAAGCCGAAAATGATTTTGGTGAAGAGGGAGCGCGGCTTTTTGCGGAGGCAATTGCAGAAGGAATGTCTTTGATAAAAAATAATATTGCTACTTATCAAATTGATTGTGACTTCGAAGAAAAGCCGGGTTACCTGTATGCGGAGAGTAAAGATGAAGTCAAACAACTAGAAGAAATTTATAACGGAGCAGTAAAAGTTGGCGTTCCCGTTGACTATACAGACTCCGTGCCCACAAAAGTGGCTTTTCAAAAAGCCTTACTTTGGCCGGGGCAGGCACAATTTCATCCGGTTAAATACCTTCATGGCTTACAAGCTGAATTTTTGAAGGCGGGCGGAGTCATCCTTGAAAATAAATTGATACAAGGGATCGAGACAGTGGACCATATTCACGTAGTCGACGAGATCCGGGCCAAAGCTGTGATTTATGCGACGCATATGCCGCCTGATATAAATCTGTTCAATTTTGAGTGCGCCCCCTATCGGAGTTACGTTATCGCTGCAAAACTGAAAAGCGGTTCATACCCTGATGCACTGATCTATGATTCACAGGAGCCGTATCATTATGTACGCTCGCATACCATTGACAGCGACCAGTTATTGTTAGTTGGCGGACTGGATCATAAGACGGGACATGATGACCCGGAAAAAGCATTTGCAGAACTGGAAAAATACATGCGTAAATATTACAGTATTTCCTCCATCAAATATCGATGGTCATCGCAATATTATGTCCCGGTAGACGGGCTTCCCTATATTGGCCAAATGCCGTTGGCAAGTAAAGGCATCTACTGCGCAACCGGGTATAACGGAAACGGCATGATGCTGGGTAGCATCGCCGGTAAAATATTGAGCGACCTGGTTCGGAAAAGGCCGAACAAATATGAAAATTTGTTTAGCCCTTCCCGGGTCAAAATCCTTGACAGCTTTAGCGAATTCGTCAAGGAAAATGCGGACGTCGCTTATCATTTTGTTGCTGACCGCTTTAAAATTCATCATACAGATTCATTGAAAAGATTGCAGCCCGGCACTGGAAAAGTGGTCGAGGTTGACGGCAAAAAAATTGCGGCTTATAAAGACGAGAATGGAATTATTCATGCACTGAGCCCGGTTTGCACACATGCGGCCTGTATCGTTGCTTGGAACCCGGAAGAAAAAAGTTGGGATTGCCCCTGTCACGGCGCCCGTTATGCGATCGATGGCCGTGTCTTAACCGGTCCGGCTACGAAAGCGTTGGCTGTTATTAACGCTGGATCGGAAGAAGCCTGATGGATATCGCTAATCGTTTCCCCGAAAACCCTTTGCTAATGCCGAAGGACCTCCGGCCGCTTGTACCTGGCCTTCAAATTATCAGCCTGCTTAACCCGGGCGTCTTCCGATATCAAAATAAAACCTGGCTTTTGATCAGGGTGGCTGAGGGAACAGTCTCCAAAGAAGGCGTTATCTATTTCCCTATATTGAATGCCACCGGCAACATGGAAGTTATCGAGGTACCCCTTAATGATCCCGACCTGATTGCTACCGATGCGCGTGTGGTCAATTATAAAGGCCTGGATTACTTAACCACCATTTCACATTTACGGCTGGTTTGCAGTGAAGACGGCATCCATTTTTATGAGCCCGATGGCTACCGGGCCATTACCGGTTCAGGTGAACTGGAACGCTTTGGTATAGAAGATTGCCGTGTTACACAGATTGAGGACAACTACTACCTGACTTATACTGCCGTATCAGATAGCGGCGTGGGCGTCGGATTAAAAATTACCAAAGACTTTAAGATCTTTGAGAACAAAGGATTGATCCTTCCTCCGCATAATAAGGATTGTGCCATCTTTGAAGAAATGATTAACGGTAAGTGTTATTGCCTGCACCGGCCAAGCAGTATAGATCTTGGCGGCAATTACATCTGGCTGGCTGAATCTCATGACGGCATTCATTGGGGAAATCATAAATGTTTGATAAAAACGCGGGTAGGATATTGGGACAATACGCGGGTCGGCGCGGGAGCGGCACCTATTCGAACTGAATTTGGATGGCTGGAAATTTATCACGGTGCGAATGAAAAGCATCAATATTGCCTGGGCGCATTTCTTTTAGACCTGAACGATCCTTCCATTCTTTTAGGCCGCACGGAAGAACCGATCATGGTTCCAACCGAAACCTACGAATTAAGCGGCTTTTTTGGCTATGTGGTTTTTACTAACGGTCACGTCGTAAATGGTGACCGCATAACGCTCTATTACGGCGCCGCCGATGAATTTGTATGCGGCGCTTATTTTTCAATTGAGGAAATCCTGGCAATGATTGTAAAAGAAAAAGGCCGCTAAAAAAGCGACCTTTAAAAAACTATTAAACATACATTAGAATTAGTTCATGCTGTCATGGATCTTTTGGATCTCATCAAGGTGATGCTGCACGACAGGTGCAGTTTTACTGGCAAAAGCTTTTAGATCGGCATCTTTTCCATTGGTTGCTTCCGACTGCATCAGGGACAATGTCTTTTTGTGTCCTTCGATCATCGCATCCACATAGGCTTTGTCAAAATCTTTTCCGCTCAATTTGCTAAGACTGTCGCTCTTGGCCTGGTGTTCTGCGTCAAGACTGGCAGGCAAATTCAGGTTTTTTTTACCTGCGATAGATTTTAATTCATCATTGGCTTTTCCATGGTCCGTCACCATCATGTTACCGAAATCTTTGACAGCTTTACTGGCCCCTTTCGCAGCTGCCATTTTACCCAATGCAACTTCGGCCATACCCCCAACAGCAGCCTTACTGGCAAAAGCCGTATCAGTTAATGTTGCGGATGAGGGGTCTTTTGATGAAACGGTTGTAGTGGTTGTAGCGCTATCACTCTTAATTGAGGTGCTATCGGTGTTCGAACCGGTTTTATGACCCGAACATGCCTGTATCATAGCGCCGGCTGTAAACAGGCTTAAAAATAGGATGATCTGTTTTTTCATAATTTAATGTTAAAAATCTTACCCTGCACTGTTATTGTCCTGCAAGACATCAGACGTAAAGGTTTGAGTCCTTCCACTGTCGAGTTTGACCTCAATTTTATCCCCGACAGCATCCACAACCTCGCCTTCGCCTTCCGGCGTAATAACCCGCTGACCTTTGAGAAACAAGTGTTCGTCCATATGCTTATTGTTCAACTGGTTCGTATGTGCTCCATTGTGCTACACCTTTAGGTTCTGCATTTTTAACTTCAGAACTTTTATCGGAACTCATTTTTTTATCTAGCTTTTCTTTATCTTTCACTTCACTTGAAAAATCCTCAGGAAGCTTCGTTTGGCCTTCGGTTTCCTGTGCTTGCTCCAATGGTCTTTCTATATAATTAAATTCAACACCCATCCCTTTGATTTCTCCTTCATTCCATGGTCCGCGAACAGAACCATCTGATAAGTTGTAAGCATTTTGCAAATATCTCGGGTCTGCAGCTAGTACTCCGGGTGGGAAGTTCGGCTGAATGGTTTCAAGTGCTGCTTCGAACATTTTATAGTGCGTTACTTCACGGGTCATCAAAAACGACAGTGTTTCGTGGATATAAGGATCGTCTGTGAACTTCATCAGATGTTCATAAACCAATTTGGCCCTTGATTCGGAAGCGAGATTGCTTCGCAGATCAACAGTCAGGTCTCCGTTGGAATGAATATAAGAAGCACACCAGGGAATACCCTGGCTATTGCGGGGGGTGACTCCGCCTCCTGTAATGATGCCGAACTGCGGATTGGCAAAAACAGCCTGGTGTATTATGTCCTCCTTCGCGGCTTTACCATTGAGAACTTGCATAATCTCCGAGCTGTCAGCGGCATTTTTGAGCTCGCCGTTGACCCCCTTGAGGAGCATTTGGATGGTGGCTCCAACGATTTCCAAATGGCTGAATTCTTCGGTGGCGATATCCATCAGCATATCGTATTTATCTGGATGTGGGACTTTGGCGCCGAAAGCTTGAGTAAAATACTGCATGGCTGCTGCCAACTCCCCGTTCTCTCCGCCAAATTGCTCTAATAATAAATTGGCAAAATATGGGTCCGGGCGTGATACCCGGGCATTGAATTGTAGATCTTTTACATGGTGAAACATAGGTAATGAATTTAATAGTGAATAATGAAACAATCGCGCGCGAATGCGCTTTGTTATTAAAACTCCGGGTGTTAGAGTTTGTTTCTAATTAAAAAAATTAATTTTTAATATAACTAAGAAACAATTTTTTACTCTCGAAGTTATCACTGACATACCAAAAAAACCTTTGAACTTTAAGATGAAAGCAATTTCTCCCTGGCTTTTAAATTTTGTCCGGCAGCTCGATAGTCATAAGTTTCGACCTGTATTTGAACGGGATTTATCCGGTTGCAATTATAAAATTATCGTTGCCGAAGATTCCTGCTGGCTTATCGTTACTATGGAACATAAGTATCGGATTGCTTTCCGGCTGGCTTACTCTCCGAATGATCATCTGGAGCTGATCGACATAAATGATAAGAATGTTCATATAGTAATAAGTCTGGATTCATTAATAGGCAATTATCAAATAGTATTGTATTTACCCAAACCTCAAGAAAAGGTTATCAGATTAGCGACAAAGCTTACCGCTTCCGCCCCCTTGCTATTCCCATTTTGGCCAAGAGACATAATTCCATTGGGACTCAATAACTCGAAGCGTGTTCCTGAAGGTGAAATTAAAGTAAAACAAGTAGGCACTCGTTCCGGACAGCTTTATTTCAGTCTGACCAAACCGAATAGCTTATCAGTACTATACATCCAAAATCTCACTTCGCTGGAAGATTATAACCAGGACACGGAGACTTCGGCGGGTGATACCGTCGGGGGCGAATGGCCGGAAATAGGGTTTGCGCTGCCCCCCACTTTAAAAAACAAACCGCTCCAGGCCGGTAAAACTTATACTCTGAACGACGCATTCATTGCGTTAAGCGAAGAGGTACCATTAAATGAACCAGCGATGGCCAGGCAATATCTTGATCTATTAGCTGATATATACTTGAGGTTACCACTACCGGCAACTACTTATAAAAATTGGCCTGATGTCCTGAATAATGGCTTAAAAGATTTGCAGGAAAATCCCGGATGCTGGTCGCAGGTGGACGGTAACCGATATGTTAACGCATACGTCTCCGATTATAAAACCCCTCCCGAGATAATGGTTCAACTGGCGGTTTTATTGCCTTTATTGGATTATGTGGAATGGAGTAATAAGGATCTGGAAATCATGAAAAAATTAAAGGCCGGCTTTCCGGCTTTTTATAATGAGCAAATAGGATCAATTATGCGCTGGCACCCTAAAGTTGCTGACACGATGGAAGGTGAGGAGGAACACAAAAAACCGCTCATCATGGATTCCTGGTATCTCCAACATCCTTTACTGAATTTGTCCAGGCTGGCTTTAAAAGGGGATAAATTAGCTGAAAAGCTTTTCCTGGATTCACTGGAATTCGCTATTAAGGTAGCCCATCATTTTAATTACCGGTGGCCCGTATTCTATAAAATGGATACACTGGAAGTCATTAAAGCAGAAACTCAGCCAGGTAAAGGCGGCGAAAAAGATGTTCCGGGGCTTTACGCGCATGTATTGTTGCAAGCATGGGAATTGACCGGAAAAAAACGGTACCTGGCAGAGGCGGAAAAAGCAGCGTTAAAATTAAGGGGAGTAGGATTTGAGTTATTTTACCAGGCGAATAATACTGCATTTTCAGCTGGGGCCATGCTCCGTCTGTACCAGATTACCAAAAAGGAAGTTTATCTCGATCTTAGTTATTTGTGCCTGGCTAATGTTATGAAGAACGCCAGCCTTTGGGATTGTAACTATGGCTACGGCAAAAACTTTCCTAATTTTTTCGCGCTTTTCCCGTTAAATGATGCGCCTTATACCGCGGCTTACGAAGAACAGGAAGTATTTTGCGCCTTTCACGACTACCTGCACCACGCCCGGGATAACGATATCTTACCATCGGTGAGGCTTTTATTAGGAGAATACATTCGTTTCCTGGTAGACCGCGCGGTTTATTATTATCCAACCATGTTACCCAAAGAAATGCTTTCCGACGAAGTAAAAACTGGTGAAGTGGATGCCAATTTATGGATCGCCTTAGAAGACATGCACGACGGGTGGGAAAAATCCGGGGCCGTCGGTCAGGAGGTTTATGGTGCGGGTAACGCCTTCGGCATTCTTCCCCGGCACTACATGCATGTTGAAGGTCAGCCATTTATGATCTATGTGGATTACCCGACATATGGTTTATCGGCTCATAAACGTCGACCTGTGAATTTTAGACTGGCAGGAGACGGGCGGCTAATGAGCCGGGTAATGCTGGTCAGATCAGGCAAAGAAAAAATGCCTGTATTTACGGTTACATTGAAGGGATGCCTGGAAAAAATTAAAGGTAAGAAAACCAAAGGTGGGCACCTGGAATTTTTTGTGCCGGGTGACAGCCACATACACATTGACTGGGAATAATCTATGGAAAAAATAAGTTAACTTATTCGTAACCTCACACAGAAAAAAAGGTAAATGCCGTATACGAAACCCGAAAGACTTCTAAAGAATGAATAATTTATTACACCGAATAAAAAAATTCAATAATGGCATGTTACCTGACATGGTACAACTGAAGTATGAAGCTATGTCAGAGAATGCCTTCCGGTTTTTTAGAGGAACCTGTCACCTTTTTTACGAAGACCTCGCTGCGGCAGAACCACTTCCGCTGTCCCCGCTTGCCTGGATTTGCGGCGATCTGCACATTGAAAATTTCGGCAGTTACAAGGGAGACAACAAGCTCGTTTATTTCGACCTGAATGATTTTGACGAGGGTCTGCTTGCTCCCGCAAGTTATGAGACCGTGCGTGTGGTGACTAGTATTTTCATTGCTTTCGATAACCTGGAGATAGAACCTGAAAAGGCATTAAAGATGGCGCGGCTCTTCATGAAAACGTATTCAGCAACGCTGGCCAGGGGCAAAGCCATCAGTATAGACCCGAGAACCGCTAAAGGGATTGTTTGTGATTTCTTGACAGAGGCTACGAAAAGCACTTATAAAGATTTACTTCAAAAACGCACGATCAGCAAAAAGAAAAACATCATGCTTTCACTGGAAGATGAGCGTCATTTTAAACTGGACAAAGAACTGCGTAAAGAACTGAAAAATCACATTAATGACTGGATACAAACTAGCAGCGATGGGCCTTATAACTACGAAGTAATAGGATCCGTTTTCCGCCTTGCCGGAACTGGCAGTGTTGGAGTTAAACGATATCTGTTCCTGCTGAAAAGCACCAATACAAAAAAGCAATATCTTTTATTAGACATGAAACAGGCGCGCCCCTCCTCTGCCGCACCCTATGTACACGTTCAGCAATTGCATTGGGACAGCGAGGCAGAGCGCGTTGTTGGCATTCAGCAAAGAATGCAAAACGTGACGGCAGCCCTCCTAAGCACGACTATATTCCGGAATGAATCCTATTTATTGCAGGAGTTGCAGCCCGTCAAAGACAGTATAAATTTCAAGTTATTAAAGGATTACAGGGATATGTACCAGGTGATTGACGATATGGCTGCTCTTACCGCTTCCGCCCAGCTTCGCAGCGGTGGCATGCAAGGCTCGGGAACGATCGACGACTTGATGGCATTCGGTGCTGATCAGGGCTGGCAGGAAGCAGTAATCAATTATGCAGAGAAATATGCTGGCAAGACTAAGGAATATTATCAGCAATTCTTGAGAGACTATAAAAATGGGAGCTATGGAGGCTAAAACAATTGGAACATTTTTTTCAAAAATACAATGAACAGACTGGTAAAAATATAAAGTAATAGGAAGGCTTTCAAGTAGTGAAGCATGGAAATTATTAAACTAATAAATTATGGAATTATTGATCAAAATTTTTGGCGAAGGCAAAGACCTTAACGCCTTGCAAATGAGCTGCCGGGGAGTTGTCTTTTTTATCATTGCGCTTGTGCTCATCCGGATCTCAGGTCGGCGTTCCTTTGGTGTCCGCACACCGCTCGATAATATTATTGCAATTTCATTAGGCGCAATCATGAGCCGGGCCGTGGTGGGGGCGTCTGAATTCGTGCCTATCGTTGTATGCTGCTTTGTGATCGTTTTAATGCATCGCTTTTTCGGATGGCTTATTGCTCATAGCAAAGCATTCGGAGAATTTATTGAAGGGAACAAAATGGTTTTGTTCGAGAGGGGCAACTTTCAGCATGACAATATGAAAAAGGCGCTGGTGTGCAAAGAAGACATCATGCAAGGCGTACGTAAGTCCGCACTGACCGAAGATATGAATCATATAGAAAAGGTCTATATGGAAAGGAACGGAGATATCAGCCCACTAAAAAAATAGCGCTTTTTGGAATGTAATTTGCATTGATAGAAAACACAAAATAAATCTAACATTATGCCTACAAAAACAAACAAAAAGTCCACCGCAGTAGCTGCGGCGCGTACACCGGAAGCTGAAAGTGCTTTGAAGGAATTATTCGTCGATGAATTGAAGGATATTTATTGGGCGGAAAAGCACCTGGCGACTGCACTCCCTAAAATGATAAAAGGAGCAACATCAGAGGATTTGAAGAAGACCATCACCGCCCATTTAGAAGAAACTAAAAACCAAATAACCCGCCTGGAAAGCGTCTTTGAAGCGGTAGGTGAAAAAGCAACTGCAAAAAAATGCCTGGCTATGGAAGGCTTGCTAAATGAGGCTAACGAACTGCTGTCAGACACCGACAAAGGAACTGAAGTCAGAGATGTGGCTATTATTTCAGCAGCGCAAAAAGTAGAACACTATGAAATAGCGTCATACGGTACATTGCGGACTTTAGCCGGTACTTTGGGATATGGCGAAGCTCAGGGGTTACTTGATGAAACCTTAGCCGAAGAAAAAAATGCCGATTCCCTGTTGACCCAAGTAGCCGAAAATTATGTAAATGAAGCCGCAGCCGCAGAAGTAGATTAGAAGAACTAATTGTGATTAACATGGGGATGCCGCAACGGTATCCCTTTTTTTTTATGCTGATAGTTCGCGAATGAGCAGATCTGCTGTTGCTTGTATAGTTTGATGAGTTATCTCCTCGCAGGAGCCCTGAAATACTTTACGAAAACATCCTTCCTTTCCGCTGATTAGCGCGAAAACAAACATTGTTCCTACCGGCTTTTCTGAAGTCTCGCTCCCGCCAGGTGTTGTGAGTCCGGTGACGGTAACCTGAATATCAGAAGGAATAAGTTCCCTCAACCTCTAGGCCATTTCCTGGATTACTTCCATGGATTCGGGTGTATAACGATCAATGGTTCCCTTAGATAATCCTAAAAGCTTTACTTTGAGGTCCGCATCATAACAGGCAATTCCTCCTTTCAATATTTTTCCGGATTCATCGGTAAGTGCGAACTTTGAACAGAGCCAGCCTGCAGTCGCACTCTCTGCAAAAGAAATCGTGAGGCCCAGATCTGCCACTATCTTACTGCATGAAATGATTTTACTTTCGGCCATGATAAATTAAAGATATTTTTGCATGATCTCCTTAAAAAGTACTTTATCCTCCCGCGCTTCGTCATAACATTCTAGTATTAACTGTTCGACCTCCGGCTGATTCAATTTATGCGCAACCAGTAACATGGTTTTAAATGAAGCGGTTTCAATGCTTTCGATGTTCTGCATATAAAATAATACAGAAAGATCACGGATCGCAGGACTGTCTTCTGGTAGACCGATCGCCTGAAATGCCTCATCCAAAATACCGATCAGCCCCACACAGCTTTCTGGTTGATAAAAAGCATCCATAGTGACGTAGATTGTTTTCATCCGGGCTATTTGCAATGAAACTATTTCAATAGTTTCATTAATCGCCTGTCTTAAATCCAGAAAATATGAGCGGTTTGCCAACTCCGGCAGTTTATCGACAAGTTCGTTCTTAGCGCAGAAAATGCGGTTCAGATGACTGAGAAAGTAATGCCTTAGTTCAGCCTGATCGATACGAGTCCTTGGCGTGCGAATATGTTTTTCCATAAGGTCTGTAATTATTAAATAACCTTCTCTTAGAATGTTTGTTTGGTTGCCGGCAGCTTAATTATATGGATAAACTGATGTATTTGAGCCGTTTAGTTAAGTGCCAGGAAAAACATGTTGAAAACTGTGTTACGAGATGTTTTTGACTATTGGGGGATTCCACCAGTTAAAGATCCCCAATTATGCGATCCGTGATTTTGAGGAATAGACCGGGTTTTCAATGATTCACTGCTTTGTCCATCTGTTTAATTTGCACATTCAACCTGATCCCTGACAGATTATTCTTCCTAAATATCTGGGCGGCCGGATGTTCTCAAACTTGGTATGGCAATGGTTATTTTTGATGCGATTTTGGACGCTTCGCCCGTTTTCGCGAGTGTCGGCTTCTTTTTGTCGTACTAGGCATGATATAAACAATTCAAACTCCCGGCCTTTACAATTCAAAAAGTTAATGAAATCCCGGTCGAATAGGCTTACCTTTTATTCAATGATGAAATAATCCAAACTCTATATTACTGAAGCTGTTGTATTAAAAATCTTAAATTATACTAAAATGGCAGTAAAAGGCACAAAAGTGGAAAGACGTTCTGTATCAGAACAATCACACGAATTAAATTACGAAGCAAAAAAAACCGGAACGACATCAAAAAAGGTTGAAGCCGCTAAAAAAGCTTCGGGAAGTAATCAAAGACCAACACTCGAAAAGAAATTGACTTCCAAAAAATAAATAGATGGGTCTGATCGAATACGCCAAAAAACGGAATTTCAAAAAAACATCCGAGCCAAAAGCCGGTAAGAGCAAAGATAAAGATCATTTGATCTTCGTCGTGCAAAAGCATGATGCTTCACGTCTGCATTACGATTTCCGGCTTGAAATGGATGGCGTATTAAAGAGTTGGGCTATTCCAAAGGGACCAAGTCTCGATCCAAAAGTGAAACACCTTGCCATGATGGTAGAAGATCATCCGTTCGACTACCTGAACTTTGAAGGGATAATCCCAAAAGGAGAATATGGAGGTGGAACGGTGATCGTATGGGATGAAGGAACTTATGAACCGATAGAAACGATCAAAGGCAAAAAGGCCCAGGAAAAACATTTATTAAAGCAGCTTGATTCAGGATCCCTAAAGATCCGGCTTCATGGTGAGAAACTTAATGGGGAATTCGCACTGGTCAAAACCCATGGCATGGGCGAAAACGGCTGGCTGATGATCAAGCATAAGGATCAATTCGCGACCTTAGCTGATATTACAAAAAAAGACAAATCTGTTCTTTCCGGCAAAACTATTAAAACAATGGAAAGGACCAGCGAAAAGGTCTGGCAAAATGGGCACGAGGAAGATGAGGATCAGGGATTGGCAGAAGGTGTGGCAACAAAAAAAGAAGAAACTAACAAAGCCGATGTCATCAAAATATTAAAGGACGCACCTAAATCCAGGATACCCACCAATAGCAAACCGATGAAAGCCACATTGGTGGATGAGCCTTTCGACGAACCTGGCTGGCTGTTCGAGGTAAAATGGGACGGCTACCGCTCCCTTGCTGTGTTGAATAAAAAGGGAGAAGCAACCCTTATGTCCAGGAACAACCTCCCCTTTGAAAAATATTACCCGATCAATGACGCGCTGAAAAAATGGAAGATGGATGCCGTGCTGGACGGCGAATTATTGGTGCTGAACGATAAGGGAATTTCCGATTTCGGCGCGATGCAAAACTGGCGCAGCGAAGCGGACGGCAATTTAGTGTATTACATCTTCGATGTTTTGTGGTACGAAGGCAAGAATCTGATGGGCCTACCCCTTCGCGATAGGCAGGCGGTTCTGCAATCAATAATTCCGAGTGATAACGACCATATTCGCCAGAGTAAAACTTTTGATGCCAATGGCATCGATTTTTTTGCCGCCGCCGAGCGCATGGGACTGGAAGGCATTATTGCAAAGAAGGCAGACAGTGTCTACACCTCTGACCTGCGCAGTAAAGAATGGCTGAAAGTAAAAGTGAAGCGCCGCCAGGAAGTTGTGATCGCGGGCTTTACGAAAAATGAAGGCACCGGCAAATCATTCAGTGCATTGGTATTGGGTGTTTATGATAAAAAAGGTGACTTACAATTTGTCGGCAAAGTGGGCACCGGCTTTTCCGACAAGCTTCAAAAGGAAATGATGGCGCAATTTAAACCGCTGATCTCGGATAAAAGCCCGTTTGATTACGAGGTCGATGTCGACAAACCTACCCGTTTTCGCCCGAAACGGATGGGCGCCAAGCCGACCTGGTTGAAACCCGAACTGGTTTGCGAGGTGGGATTTGCCGAAGTGACGAGTGACGGCGTATTTCGGCAAGCATCGTTTAAGGGCATGCGTACCGATAAAAACGCTAAAGATGTCATATTGGAAACACCCGCGCACACGGGAGAAACTGTAGCGGAAGTCGATGACAAAGAAGAACCGCAAACTAAAAAGGCAGCATCAACAATAAAAAAAACGGATTTAAAACTTGACCCGGTTAAAAATACGGAGCGGAAGACCCTGCTTAATCCTACCGAGGATACCCAAACCAAGAAAGTATGCGGGCATGAACTGAAATTCAACCATGTCACTAAACTCTATTGGCCCGAAGATAATGTGACCAAGGGAGATATGCTGAACTATTATTATAAGGCAGGCGAACTTATGATGCCCTACCTGAAGGACCGGCCGATGTCGCTTAACCGTTTTCCGGGCGGTATCCATGGACAAAGCTTTTACCAAAAGAATGTGACCGATAAAGCGCCGGATTGGGCTAAGACTTTTGACCACGTCACAGATGAAGGCAAAGTCACTAAATATTTGGTAGGCACAGATGAAGCCAGCCTATTGTGGATGAATTCTTTAGGCTGCATCGAGATCAATCCCTGGTTCAGCCGTGTTCAAACTCCTGACAATCCGGATTATTGTGTAATCGACCTTGACCCGGATAAACATACCTATGACCAGGTGGTGGAAGCTGCCCGGATAACTAAAGAAATACTGGACGCTATTGATGTACCCAGCTATCCCAAAACCTCCGGTTCGACAGGGATGCATATCTACATCCCGCTGGAAGCAAAATACACCTACCAGCAGAGCCAGTTATTTGCTAATATCATTGTCAAACTGGTACACAAGCAAATACCGGACTTTACAAGCCTTGAAAGAAGTATTGCCGCCAGGAATGGAAAGATGTACCTCGATTTTTTACAGAACCGACCTGGTGCTACGATTGCCGGGCCATATTCGCTGCGTCCAAAACCGGGCGCTACCGTTTCAACGCCCTTGAGTTGGGAAGAGGTCAAACCTGGATTGACCATACAGCATTTTAATATACATAATGCAATTGACCGCTTCAAAGAAACGGGAGATCTTTTCCAGGGAGTATTGGGAGAGGGTATCGATCTGGAGAAAACACTGAAAAAAGCACAAAGCGTTTTCAAATAACATTAAGGAAGCGGATTTCCATTTAATAAAACTTCTCTCATAACTGCCACATAGCCCTGACGATTTGTGACGGTTGTGACGGTTTGCCCTCGCGCACCTGAATGCTGGTAAACCGAATGATATTTCGGCTGCAATCGACTGCCAATACGGCGTTCGACTTCGAAGCGGTAAATGGAAACAATAATTTAAATTGCAAAGCGAATTTATATTTAGTTTCCAACGATATTAAAACTGTCCGGCCCAATCGTCGTCATTGCTCTTCTGCGGAAAGAATACGGTGATGATCCAAAGCAAGGCGCAGTTTAATAATAATTCCCGGTGGGGCCACGGCTTTGTTTGCCGGGTTAGCAATATCAACACATCCCAGACAAGCAGTACGAGCATCAGCGCTGCGATCAAAGTGCGGAATAAAAATAACTTGTCCATTATACTATTTCCTCGAGATTCTTTAGGCGGAAAATCTCCCGCGCGATCAATTTACAGTTAAAAGCAAGTTCCTCGAGCGTACAGCAGATCGTTTTAATTTTTACCGGCAGTTCGCCTACCGTTTCCATCAGGTCGATATGAAGCAAACAATTATCTTTCAGGTCCTCGCTGCCCTTTAACTGCCGGAACAATTCATGGGCCGCTTCTGGGTCATTACCAAAGAAATACTGCCCGTAATCCGCAAAGCCTTGCGGTGTTTTAAGGCTAAGCAAAATATAAAACTGTGTTTTCATAACCTTGTGATAATATAGAAAGCCCCCCGTAAGCAGGAGCTCTTTCATTTTAGCCTTTATTTTCAACGCCTGGGGCTGCTGCCGCCTTTTTCCTTTCCGGAACCCAAACCACCCGGTAACGAAGTTTATCCTCTTTTTTAACTTCTTCCAGATAAATTTCGTCAGGTGTTACCCAGTAGGCCTTGCCGCTCAGCTTTACCTGACGTGAGCCATCGGGTAGCCTGTCCGTCATATCGCCGATCAGCGGTAAGGAAGGATCAGCCTCCGCCCCGGTATTCAGGATACCATCCCTGCCAACGACTTTATAAGCGAACTGGCCACCGGGATTTATAACAGATTCATAGTAAATGCCTTTGTATACCCAGTAAGGATTACCATCAATGGTCAGTATCTCTGCGCCAATGGGCAGTAAAGGTACTTCGGCACCAACGGGAGGCGCAGTAACTTTGTAACTGCCGTCCGCATAGGACTGGTAGAACAATCCGTCACAGTAAAAATAAGGATAGCTGTTCCAGAAAAATGAATAGTACCCGATAGGCAGCGTATGCACTACAACGCCAACACGCGGATAAACATAAGGATGATAGAACCCCACATGAACGGCGATTGCGTCAGGACGCATATGATAAGCCGTGCTGTTAAAGGCGGTCATATGCCCGCCGCGTTGGGCATCAGCAGGAGCGGTTAAACCTAAAACCAGCGAACCCGCGATGCCTAATCCAATTAAGAATTTACTCATCGTTTTCATGGTATTTTAAATTTAAAGTCCTACAATAGTATATCCTTCAAAAGGCCGCCATGACGGCAGCCTCTTTCGGATACTTTATGGAGATGCTTATTTGATCTCGATCTGCCTGCGCACCGTTTTGGCTTCTTCGCGTTTGGCAATATCGATGCGGAGGATACCATCGGTATAGCTTGCCGCGATCTGGCTGTCGTCGGCACTTTCAGGCAACGTAAAGGTACGCACGAAAGAACTGTAGCTGTATTCGCGTTTGCTGTACCTCTTTTGGTGGTCTTCGTGATTTGAGCTTTGTTCCACCGAAATGGTTAGGTTGTTGCGTTCCAGGTTCAATTTGAAGTCCTCTTTTTTCAAGCCTGGGGCCGCCAGCTCCACATGGTAATTGTTCTCGGTTTCGCTGATATTGACGGCAGGTACACGGGTTACGATGCGGTCATTAAAAAAAGTGTCATTGAAAATAGAGTCGAAAACATCATTAAAGCCTGGCATTAATGAATTGTTTCTTTTTTCAGGATTAAATTTAACCAATGTCATAATCTTTTCTTTTAATTGCTTTAAAGGATCAAACCATCTATTCATTAAACTTAAAGAACGATTCTTCACAAATAGTCCTACAAGTAAAATGCCAAGGCAGAAAGCAAATCAAAAACTGAAATTTTTTCAGCGAGTCACTGAAAAATTTTCAGTGGCGGTGTCATATTTTCAGCGCAATTACTTATTCGCTAAGTTCGATCCATACGGGCGCATGGTCACTGCTATGTTCCCAACCGCGGACTTCCTTGTCGACATCAGCTGAAATTAGGCGGCTTGCCAGGCTGTCATTCAAAAGGAAATGATCGAGCCTTAAACCCGCATTCCTGCTGTAAGCATTCCTCAGGTAATCCCAGAAAGTGTAGATAGGCTCATCAGGGTACAACTTCCGGATAGCGTCCGTCCAGCCTTTTTTGATAAGTTGTTGATATAGTTTTCTTGCCTCGGACCTGAACAATGCATTTTCTAAATATTTTCGGGGCTTGTAGGTGTCAAGCTCCGTCGGCATAATATTGTAATCGCCGATCAATGCAACCGGCAAGTTGAAGCTTTGAAGTTTATCGGCGTGTTTGATCAGGCGTTTGATCCAGCTTAGCTTATAGTCGAATTTGGGTCCTGGAAACGGGTTCCCGTTAGGCAGGTATAAACAGCCGATAACAATGCCATTGATGAATGCTTCTATATACCGGCTGTGCAGATCATCATCGTCGCCGGGTAAGCCCCTCCGCGTTTCTTTTATTTCGCCGTAACGCGAAAGAATTGCGACGCCATTCCAGCTTTGCTGGCCATGCCAGATGGCATTATAACCCAAACCTAGCAACGAACTTTCAGGAAATTTAGCATCGACAGATTTGAGCTCCTGGAGGCAAACAACATCCGGTCTGGTTTCCGCAAGCCAGCGTAATAAATTGGCCAGCCTGCCATTGATCCCATTAATATTGTAGGTAGCAATCTTCAACTTTATTTTGTCACCACGTCGGCAGCTTTTTTTACCGTTTGCTTGTTTATACCTGTTTTATCGCTCACAATCCCGGAGGCAAAGTCTTTTGCTTTATCTTTTAAACTGTGCTTTAAACTTTCAAGCAGTTCTTCACCGTCTTCGGTCAAAAACAGGTATGCCAGGCCAGCTGCCACTACACCACCGATCACAATTCCTGCGATCAACCCGGAATTCGATTTATTTTCAAATGGATTATCCATAATTTATTTTGTTTTATGCGCCTTTTTTTACCTGCAAACTATTCATCAGCTGATCGTATAGATCATCGCCCTTGGCCGCTTTCGGTTTGAGTTTCTTGATGGTCGGACGTTTGCCCTTTGCCTTCGCCTCGATGAGCTTAAGCAGCTCGGTATGGTATTCGTCTTTGTATTTTGACAGGTCGAGCGGCTCTGCGTATTGATTAATCAGCGCCAGGCCCATATCCAATTCTTTTTTGGACACTTCTACCTTATCGGTCAGTTTCAATTCTCCCTGGTCACGTATTTGCTGTTCATACCGGATGCGGGTTACAACGATAGCATCTTTGACCGGGTGAACGATACAGAGGCTCTCCGTGCTGCGCAAAACAAACCTGGCTAATCCTGCCTTGCCAGATTTTTTCAAAGCTGCCAGCAGCAGCGCGTAGGCTTTATTGTTCTTCGTTTCGGGTTCGGTATAATAAGAAGTTTCATAATGCATCGGGTTGACCGAAGCGATGTCAACGAAATTCTCGATCTCGATCACTTTGCTTTTTTCCGGCGCAGCCGCCTCGAAATCTGCATCTTCAATGATGACATAATCGTCGTCATATTTATAGCCCTTTACAATTTTGTCATATGGGACTTCCTTCTTCGTGTTTTCGTTGACACGCTGAAATTTGATATGGGCATGGTCCCGGCTGTCCAGCATGTCCAGGTCAAGTGAAGAGGTTTGTACCGCCGAATACAATTTGATCGGGATGCTAACTAAGCCAAATCCTATAGAACCTTTCCAGATACTTCTCATTTTTTTAATTTTCTAATGTTATCGTTGATGCCATGCGGGTGATGTGATTCGATCCGGTCCGCCAGCAGATGAAGTATCTCCTCGTCGACATTGCCGGGATTTTGACAGATATGAAGAAAGTCCTGCTGGTCGGGTGTGAAGCTTGCTACATAGACCCCATTTTCAAATACCCGGTATTTGCAGCGCTCGTCATCATGGTGCAGGTATTCGCCCACTTCAAAATGATGTACTTCCTTATCTTTACTGATGATTATCGGGTAGTTTTCCATAATGAACTTTTACCCTTTGACAACTATTTACGAACAGTATTGTTTACCAGTAAATAACAAAGGAGGAATTATGCCCTGGCACAACGGATATTACCCGCCATCTTATAAAAATCAGCCTAAAAAAATAAGGGATAAAGCGACCGAGATCGCCAACGAAGTACTTAAAACAACCGGGAATGAAGGTGAAGCAATCGCAACCGGGTTAAAACAGGCAAGGTTGCATTTTGCGAAACAAAAGGAAAGCGGGAAAAAGGAATAAATTGAATAACCCAACTTTAAATCGGGCATATACGCATTCGTGCACCAAGCTTTTTGCTGTATCTCTGCGAAGGATGCCTCGGCAATCCTTTATGCAAATATGACTTATATCTTTAATACTATTCCGTGTGCTCCCCGTACTCTATAAGGGCATTCACTAACTTTTGCCATTGTCCGCCGGATAGCCCTATGCGTGCCATTAAGGCTATTGCCGTATTCCTGATCTTGTCATGTAAGTCTACTTCATCATTGTTGGGAGATTCATTCCTGCCATGTGCCCCCGCGCTGACCTGTAAGCCGTCCCGCCTTACTATAAAGGTGCTGGTGGAAACGTCGGTATAAAAATGAGCAATCTCTTCTTTTGCTTTTCGTGGATCGGGCACAGGTCTGACCGTCATTGCTACATATTCTTCTGTAGTCTTCTCATCGCCCTCGGAGATCAGGGTCTCTATAATTACCCACTCTAATCCGTCTCCCGCATCCGGCCCCGGCGCAGGCATATCGATACTGATAAAATTGCCGGCTTCCGGCATCTCATCTAACGGTTTACCATCATTATTGGTAAGGGTGAATTTAGCAGAGCCTTTCCCTGCATAAACGTGCCAGTTATTAATTGAGAGCATCCTGGCTGCCGCTGCCTGGAAGGCATGATGCGCTTGTTGCAAATTTTCATAATGCCGTTCATGGTTAAAGTCGGTTTGACGGCCGGTGACCTGTGCCGGCAATATTTCCTGGGCTGTTCTCATGTTGTTATAACCCACTATTATAGCACCTTGTTTGGCTGGAATATTAATTACTACATGTATTGAAGTCGCCTACTTTCAGATAGAATGATTGAAATGTTCACATTAATATAGTGGTATGATTAAGCCAACGGCAACGAAAAAAAAATGTTGATCCTTTACCGACGACACTTTCTGCCCAGATTTTCCCGCCATTTATTCTGATAATTTCAGCACTTAAATGCCGCCCCCCATCTTTTACGCAAAATATCACATCTTTATGAATTACACGAGACTTCAATAGGTCTGCCATTGTTCAGTACCATCCTTCCTCAATCGTTTTGTTTAAAGGTTCTCCATGCAATCTCCATTTTTGGTACGGGCTAGTTTTTCCTGTTCCTCCGGTTGCCGGTTCTCACGTATCATTCTATAAATGCTCACCGATCAATTCTTGCTCCTAATAACCGAACATCCGTTCTGCGGACTGTTTCCAACTAGTCATTACGCTTTCTAATGTGTTGTTAACAATTCCCGATCCTCAATTCCCCGGAAGTTGCTTGATATTCAAGCCAACCAGTACTTTTTGTTTATCGGAAAGGTCACCTATGAAAATCCGAATTGGATCAGGCAAATTTTTAATTAACGTAGGTACAGCGATAATTTGTTTGTCGGCTGCCAGCTCGGGATGTTCCTTAAGATCGACTACCTCGACGATATATTGATCTTTCAAATGTTCTTCACAATACTTAGTGATATTTTCAATCGCCCGGCGTGCCTTTTGAGTTTGTCCGACGATATATAATGTAAGAGAATATTTTTCAGTTTTCATAAAGTAGTAAATACGGTTTAATTATACGATCTATAAGGATCTTGATAAAAGACTACGGTATCACTTTTATTAAAGCCTTAGCTTTTCAAACTGGTTTAATTCGAAAAACGATATGAAATAAAAAAGGATTTAAAAAAAATAATTTAAGGAGAGCAAAGGATCTACCCGTATAGTGCGGCATGATCCCCTTGCACATATTTATGGATTACGTCCAATAACTCGTAAAGGTCAAATGGTTTATATAGAATATCGTCACAACCTCCAGGCCTAACCTTATCCGAAGGATTGAAATAGGCCGAGAATATGATTACCGGGATATGTTGATAAGCCGGATCGCTTTTTATTTGCCTGCAAAGGTCGCCGCCATTTGTATCTGCAAGCCGAAAATCCAGTAGAATTAAGTGAGGTAAAAAATCCGCAATCGCAGCGTATAGATCGTTTCCGGAACTGATATCAAGTACTTCGTATCTCTCGTATCTTAACGATTCAGATAATACTTCCAATATTGATTGATTATCATCAAGAATCAAAATGCGTTTATTCATAAGGATGTTTTTAACCTAAATAAACGGGCACTGGATAAGAGAATGGAAACTTAAGCGGGACGCTATCAAATAGGAATATATTAATACTAACAAATAAAACCGATAATGTTTCTAAATCGATTCATTAATGTAATATATGATAAAGTAGTAAACCGCAATTAATTCGAAGCTTCCAAAATTCGGATAGTTTTTTGCTTTTTTATCTCAGCGGCGAAGTAAGAAAAGAAAGTATTCACTGGCCTATCAATTAGGTAGAGTTAATACAAGGCGTTAAAATCTGAGTAAAGGAACGTCTGATAAATACTATTGCGTGGTGTTAAGAATCAATCGCTACCAATCATTGAAAAAGGGTTCGAATAGCGTATAGGAACTTAACCACACGTATTGAGCGAGGGCGCCTGCTTAATAATCACAAAGATTGAACCTGATTTTTTGCGAAAATGAAATTGGACTAAAGAAGTAAAAAAATAATAAAGCCGGGGTTAAACCCGGCTTTATTATTTGAAGCATTTTAAACAGTGCTGCCGCCTCGTCTTAAAAACCCAAAAATTACCGATATAATCGCAAGTACCAATAAGATATGAATTAGCCCGCTTGCTGCATAAGCGAATGTTCCGATAGCCCATCCTATGATTAGAATGACTGCTATGATGTACAATAGTGAACTCATGATTTTATGTTTTTATAGGTGAATGTTTCGGAGGAAATGCAATTGTTGTACCAATGAATTATAAATTTCAATTAGGTTTAAATTATGAGCCGCTGAGGCATCAGAGGTACTAAAAACAAGCCATTTCCGATAATATAATGTACATACTTTGGAAAAATACCGCGTGCGATAATTAATAAATAACCTCAGAACCAATCGCTGAATATATGCTGCGTCTACGCACCTTTTAATGATATACAACCGTGCTCAGCATCGTACGACAAGTCATCGGCCGCATTTTCAATTTGCCGGCAAGGCAGTCAGGAGGTGATAAAAGTGGAGACTACGATTCCAAATTTTAAAAAGGGGAAAAAAGCATGAATACAATGAATTTATTAGAAAGCACCATTTTAGTCAAAATGCTCAAATAAGATTCGGCGGTTTTATACTCGCGGCAAGATTAGCACTGGCAAATAGCACACAACGGTGGTCTGATAACAAATAAAAAACGGTATAAACAGCAAAGCCCGACGAATCTGCCATAAGTCGGGCTTTTCAATTAAACACTAACTTGATCTTTGATTTAGTAGTATCTTTATAACAACGAAATTAAGTATTTGGATTTAAATATTTTGCAAAATGTTTACCTTGTCATTCAAGTAACTTTTAGAAGTTACGATATGATAAGGTTTAGGTAAATGCTCCAAAGTGCGACACTAAGGAGCATTTATTTTACCTTTCAGATTGATGAAATATCAAGCAAATAAACTTTCCCGGGATGGGTGTAAGATTATTTTTATGCCCGAGACCCTAATTGACAGCAATCTTCAACAACCGGAGTTGACACGCCCCTTTTTAAATAGCTAAGATTAGGAATTATTGATACAATGCCGTATATTGATAAACTATTTAAATCAATCAAATACCGGAGCCACATAAAATCGGCAAACAACTATTGAAAGAGTATGGTACTTTACTATAATCTTGATTGTCATTCTATCGGCGAAACCGGACTTGCAAAATTCGTTTAGCTCATCGTAAAAAAGTCAAGCTAGCAGGTTTTATCATATAAGTTTTACTTACACAACTATATGATCATAACCATTCAGGACTACCATGATTTACCCATTGCGTTTAATATTATCCACGAACAGTCCGATTTACTGGGTATGAAATTGCTGCAAAAAACTCAGCTGATAACTGCAGCCAGCGAATTAATGACAAACATGATTAAATACGCCAACGGAGGAGAGGTTGAAATACAGGCATCTAATATGGGGAGAAAAAAAATCGTTGTCGTTTTCACCGATAAGGGCCCTGGTATTCCAGACGTCGATTTAGCATTGACACGTGGTTTTTCTAGCGGAAAAACCTACGGGATAGGGTTACCCGGTGCCAGGCAGTTGACGGATGAATTTTCCATAACGACCACTGTTGGTACCGGTACCACTATTAAAATAGCCAAATGGGTTTAACTTTAACAAATTGCGTTTATCCACCGAGATATTTAAGTATAGCCAGCGGACAGCGCTGCGTTGTCGAAATCCGCAATTACCGCAAGGATGGGACTCTTGGGAATGAGTCCTACATTTCGCCGGTCAAAGGAGAAGCCGGCAAAGTGAACTATTTTATTGGCGTGCAAAACGACATTACGTGACGCAAAGTCGCCGAACAACTGGTGCAAAACCCTTAGTAATCCCACACCTCCTTTACCTTCGGAACGTTGGGATTTTCCTTGCGGGAAGTAATCAGTTTAGAAATTGTATGCAGCAAAATATGTGTTTTCGTTTACTGACTATCAGAAAACAATTCTACCCCTTAATTGATTTATATACCATCGATAGAGCCTTCAGCTGAAGGCCGGTTATCATAAAACACAACGACCTATGAATTTACCTATACTACCTGGGAAACCCTTCCCTTTAGGCGCGACCGTCTATAAAAAAGGGGTCAATTTTGCGCTGTATTCCGAAAATGCCACCGGCGTCGAGCTTTGCCTTTTTAATAAAGACAACTCTCCCGGCGAGGGGATCAGGGTTACGGAAAAGACCGACCTGATCTGGCATGTCTTCGTAGAAGGTTTACGACCCGGACAACTTTATGGCTACCGCGTCGAAGGTCCTTACGAGCCCGAAAATGGTCACCGCTTCAATCCCAATAAGCTGTTGCTGGATCCTTACGCTAAAGCAATATCGGGTACGATCGAATGGGACGACTCCCTGTTCGGTTATGAAGTGGGAAACGAAAATCAGGATCTGAGCTTCAGTGAAACCGACAGCGCGCCGTTTATGCCTAAAGCGGTGGTGGTCGATCCGCACTTCGATTGGGAAGATGATTGCAGCCCTTCGCTAGCCTATCACAATACCGTGATCTATGAGGCTCACGTAAAGGGCCTGACCAAACTTCATCCGGGAGTTCCGGAAGAGTTACGGGGAACCTATGCCGGGATAGCCCACCCTGAAATTATAAACTACCTCAAGAGATTAGGAATTACCGCACTGGAACTTATGCCTGTGCATGATTTTGTATCCGACAGATCGCTTAAAGAAAGAGGGCTCAGCAACTATTGGGGATATAACACGCTCGGCTTTTTTGCGCCGGATGCGCGATATGCATCTGGTGGGAACCAGGGTGAACAGGTTTCGGAGTTCAAAAACATGGTTAAAGAACTGCATAAAGCCGGAATACAAGTCATCCTTGATGTGGTATATAATCATACGGCCGAGGGAAACCAGATGGGTCCCACTCTTTCATTCAAAGGGATCGATAATGCATCTTATTACCGGCTCACCGACGACAAGCGTTATTACAATGATTATACCGGTACAGGAAATACATTAAACGCCTATCTGCCCAATGTGTTGCGGCTCATGATGGACAGCCTGCGTTACTGGATCACTGAAATGCACGTCGATGGTTTTCGATTTGATCTTGCTGCAACGCTGGCCAGGGAACTGCACGAGGTGAATCGCCTGAGCGCCTTTTTCGATATCATTCACCAGGATCCTGTGATCTCGCAGGTAAAACTTATTGCCGAGCCATGGGATGTGGGCGATGGCGGCTACCAGGTTGGTAAGTTCCCACCCGGATGGGCTGAATGGAACGGGAAATACCGGGATAGCATCCGAGAATACTGGAGCGGTTCAGAGAACTCGCTGGCAGAATTTGCGGACCGGATTACCGGCAGTTCCGACTTATATAAAGATTATCGCCGACCGACTGCCAGTATTAATTTCATAACCGCTCATGATGGATTTACCCTTCATGATTTAGTGAGTTACAACGAAAAACACAATGAGGCTAACGGCGAAGACAATAACGACGGGGAAAGCCATAACCGCTCCTGGAATTGTGGTGCCGAGGGGCCGACGGATGATGCTGGCATCAACACACTAAGAGAAAAACAGAAGATGAATTTCCTGGCTACTCTTTTTCTTTCGCAGGGCGTGCCGATGCTGGTTGCCGGGGACGAGTTGGGAAGAACACAAGGCGGCAATAACAATGCTTACTGCCAGGATAATGAAATATCCTGGATCGACTGGAGAAATGCAGATCAAACATTGATCGAATTTACGGCAAAGCTGATTCATCTGAGAAATGGCCATTCTGTATTCTCCAGGAAAAATTGGTTCCGGGGCGATAAAGTATCAGAAGGCGGCGCCGAGGATATTGCCTGGTTTCTGCCCGACGGCGTACATATGACGGAAGAACATTGGAACCAAGGGCATGCAAAATCGGTTGCCATTTTTTTGAACGGCGAAGGACTGCATGCTGTGGATTCAGAAGGCAAAAGGGTGGAGGACGAAAGCTTCTATATCATCTTCAATGCCCATTCGGAAAGCATTTCATATCATCTGCCAAGAAAGAAATATGGTGCAGAATGGGAGCTTGTATTAACCACCCACAATTGTGATAAACAGGATAAGCAACGATTCAGTGCAGGCGACATTATGGAAATTGAAGGACGGTCAGTGGTTTTACTAAAAAATATCAGGTAATGAAAGACGGTGAGATCAGGCAACGGAACATCGGTGTAAACTTCAAAAATGGGTTAGCGGAAGTATTGATTTGGGCCCCCAATGCGGAACGGGTGGCCCTCATCGTTGAAAAGATCGAGGTTGACATGGTCCGGCAAAAGCTTGGCTATTGGAAATTATTGACCCCGTCATTAAAACCCGGCATGTCCTATCAAATTGGTTTGGACGGGAAAGCCTATCCTGATATCACTTCTTTAATGCAGCCTGATGTGCATAGCCCGTCCGTCGCTATTGACCTTCAGAATTATAATTGGAAAGATGACGACTGGAAAAATCACGATCTGCGGGATTATATCATTTACGAATTACATACAGGAACCTTTACCCCGGAAGGGAGCTTCCGGGGAATCTCTGAGAAATTGGATCATTTAATCGATCTTGGGGTCAACGCGATCGAACTGATGCCGTTAGCGCAGTTTCCGGGGGGGCGCAACTGGGGTTATGATGGCGTTTATCCTTTTGCAGTACAAAACAGCTATTGCGCTGCGGATGGATTACGTAATCTCATCGATTTGTGTCATCAGAAAGGGTTGGCAGTGATCATCGATGTTGTTTACAACCACATCGGCCCTGAAGGTAATTATTTCAGCAATTATGGCCCTTACTTTACGGAGAAATATCAAACCCCGTGGGGCAATGCGATCAATTTTGATGATGCCCAGTGCGACGCCGTACGCCGCTACTTTATTGAAAACGTTTTGATGTGGTTCCGCGATTTTCACGCCGATGCGCTGCGACTGGACGCAGTACATGCGATCAAAGACTTTTCACCTAAACATATTCTGCAGGAAATCCGCGAATATACTGACCGGCTGATGGAACTGACAGGGCAAAAACATTACCTCATAGTCGAATGTGACCTGAATGATACGCGTTTCATAAATTCAGCTGCGACCAAAGGTTATGGAATGGATGCGCAATGGATAGATGAATTTCATCATGCATTACGTGTCGCGGCCGGTGGCAAAAAGAACGGATACTATTCGGACTTTGACGGTATTCCCTCCCTGGCCGAAGCGTTCAAAAATGCGTATGTCTACCATGGACAGTATTCGCAGCATCGGAAGAAATATTTCGGGACTGATACCGCTGGTAATCCCGGTGAACAGTTTGTCGTGTTTTCGCAAAACCATGATCAGGTGGGGAACAGGATGCTGGGTGAACGCAGTAGCCAGTTATTCAGTGCAGCAATGCAAAGGCTGATGGCCGCGGCAGTCATGGTCAGCCCTTACCTGCCTATGCTCTTTATGGGCGAGGAATGGTCAGCATCGACCCCCTTCCAATATTTTGTTAGCCATAGTGACGAACACCTGATCCAAGCGGTACGAGAGGGCCGTAAAGCAGAATTTAAAGACTTTCACGGCGATGGGGAGGCACCCGATCCGCAGTCAGAAGAAACTTTCCTCACCTCCCGGCTTGACTGGGACGAGCTGGCTAAAGAGCCGCATCGTCATATGCTCAACTATTACCGGGCCTTGATCACATTGCGTAAAAAACTACCTGCCCTGAAATATCCGGAACGCGGAAACCTGGCCGTAAATATCGACGAGCAAATGAACCTGCTTACGCTCCGGCGCACATGTGAAGAACAGGACCTCATCTGTCTCATGAATTTTTCACAAGTGAGCCAGACTCCTTCTGTAGAAGAGGATTTCCGTGAATGGCAGCAGGTGTTCAATTCCGCAGACCCTTACTGGCAGGGACTTGCCGCGACACCTGCTTTTCAGAAAGAAGTCATTAATGCCGGCGTCGCTCCGGAATCTATTACTATTTATTCCCGGTATCATGTTTAACCCTATTGCTACTTATAGAATACAGTTTCATAAAGAATTTACTTTTAGCGATTTTGAAAGAATTATTCCATACCTGGCCGATTTAGGAGTAAGTACAATATATGCCTCTCCCATATTTGAAGCAGTTCCGGGCAGTAACCATGGATATGACGTTACCGATCCGCATTGTATCAATCCGGAGATCGGAACGCTCGAACAATTCAGGAAGATCAGTAAAAAGCTCCGTCTGGCGGGCATCTCCTGGCTACAGGACATTGTTCCCAACCATATGGCATTTCATGACAAGAACCTCAGATTGATGGACATCCTGGAGAATGGCCGGAGCTCGGTGTATAGTGGATTCTTTGACATTTTTTGGGACGCCGCAGGTTTTGAAGGTAAGCTGATGATCCCGGTTCTTGGCGATACGGTAGATCAGATTGTAAATAATAGACAAATTTCAGTGACAATAACTCCGGGCGGAGGGTTCTCCTTTGACTATGGAGGTCAATACTACCCACTGAATGCAGGATCCTATTTACAGGTGATCGGGTCCACTGACAAAAATCTTTCTTCAAAGCTTAAAACTGTAATAGCGGAATTGAGCCGGGAGGTACCCAACGTTGCCGAAATCAAGAGCCTGCTCTGCAAGTCAGCCGGACTGGAGGATGATGCGCATTTTCTGAATGATGCAGTGAACAAAATAAACAGCGATCCGGAGAAATTGCAATCCTTACTGGATAAGCAGCATTACCGCCTGGCGTATTGGAAGGAGAGCGATTCCCGTATGAATTACCGGCGCTTTTTTACGGTTAACAGCCTGATTTGTCTGAATATGCAGGACGAGTTGGTTTTCCGGGAATACCATCGGTTTATCAAATCACTTCTCGACGAGGGGCTGATACAGGGACTGCGTGTTGATCACATTGATGGTTTATTTGACCCTGCCTGTTACCTGGAGCGGCTCCGTGCGTTAGCAGGGGACGAAGTATTTATTGTTGTCGAAAAGATTTTGGAAGAAGGCGAATCATTTCCTGTGAATTGGCCGGTGCAGGGTAACACGGGTTATGATTTTCTGGCCCAGGTTAACAACCTGCTGACCTCGAATGAAAATAAAGGAGTTTTTACATCATTTTATCACGCCCTGATCGACGAAAAACCAGATATACCCAGCGCTATTTCGGAAAAAAAAGCCGCCATTCTGAAGAAGTCCATGGGAGGCGAACTGAATAATTTGCACCAGCTGTTTTTTGATCTGCGTTTGGATCATGGTAAGAAAATTTCGGGCAAACTTTCAAAGCAACTTAAAACTGCCATCGGACGATTTCTGGTTCAATGCCCGGTATACCGTTACTATGGGAATCAGTTTCCTTTGCCTGCCGAAGAGAAAAATCTGTTACGTGCAATCTTTGACGCTGTTGTTGAATGGGATCATTCATTAAAAAAAGCCGTTGGGTTACTGGAAGAGATTTTCTTTTACAAAGGGAGCAGCGAAGATCTTAAAGCGGGGTGTCTGCTTTTTTACCAAAGGTGTATGCAATTTGCAGGACCATTAATGGCAAAAGGGGTTGAGGACACCCTGATGTATACTTATGAACGTTTCCTTGGGCATAATGAAGTAGGAGATTCTCCCGATGCCTTTGGCATTGAGGTCGCAAATTTTCATAAGCAAATGATCAAGCGCCAGGAATTATGGCCGTTATCATTGAATGCAACCTCAACACATGATACCAAGCGCGGTGAAGATGTGCGGGCGCGGTTAAATGTGCTCACTGACTTAGGTGAAGACTGGATCAAAACAGTCAGGAAATGGTTCAAACTAAACGATACTTTAAAGGAAAGCGATAAACCGGACAGAAACGATGAATACCTGATTTATCAGACGCTTTGCGGTTGCTATCCGATGCCGGGCCATGATACGGCAGACCTTGGGGATCGGCTTAAAGCATACCTTACCAAAGCATTGCGCGAAGCCAAAGTACACACGCAATGGGCTGAGCCCAATGAGGATTATGAAATTGCTACCCTCAACGTTGCCGGTAAATTACTGTCCGTTACCACCCCATTCCACAAAAGTTTGTTGGGATTGCAACAGGATATCGCTGATCTGACAGTAATTAATTCGTTAACGCAGGTAATGCTAAAATTTACCTGCCCAGGAGTCCCGGATGTTTACCAGGGTTGCGAATCATGGGATTTTAGCCTGGTTGATCCGGATAACCGGAGGGCCGTTGACTACGAAAGGCGATCACAGGCATTATTGAAAGACTGTGCTCCGGAAAACCTTTGGAATGACCGCTATTCAGGCAATATCAAGATATGGCTGACCGCGCTCCTTTTTCGATTTAGGCAGGAAAATAAGTACGTCTTCAGCCAGGGCAGCTATATACCCCTCCGGGTTAAAGGTAAATACAAAAAAAATGTGATCGCCTTCGCGCGCAGGCATGTAAATGAGTGGCTGATCGTCGTGGCGCCGCTTCATTTGGGAACGCTTGGTGAAAATCCCCTATCTATGGACTGGGAAAATACAAAAATTGTCCTGCCGGAAAATGCGCCGCTGGTATGGTTGGACATCCTTAGGGGGGCAAAGATGCATATCCCGGACGAATTAATGATAACAGACATCTTTCAAATCATGCCCTTCGGATTACTCCATTCTTCCAGGCCCGAAAGCAAACGCGGCGCAGGTATGATCATGCACATTACTTCCCTGCCGTCATCCTATGGAGTTGGTGATATGGGCCCCGAGGCCAGAAAGTTTGCGGATTTTCTCATGGAAGCTGGCCAGCAGTACTGGCAACTCCTGCCCATTAACGCAACTAGTGCTGCGGCTGCTTTTTCGCCGTACAGTGCCTGCAGCAGCATGGCGGGATATACGCTCTTAATCAGCCCTGAAGAACTGGTAAGGGATGGGTGGTTAACGCGGTCCGAAATAAAAAAATACGAGCTGGAACCAGGTGCCGCAGCTGACTTTAAACATGCCGGAGCAGCAGGCAAAAACTGTTTGATCGCGCCTTTAATACTTTTCAGAAAAATGCAGATGCGGCTGTTTTGCGAGAATACGATCAGTTTAAGAAAAACGAAGCTTATTGGCTGAATAATTTTGCTTTATATGAGGCATTCAGGTCGGCACAAAAAGGGAAACCATGGTATCAGTGGCCCGCCCGTTATAAATATCGCAATCCGGACGCCATTAATGCCTTCCAAGACACCCATTCCGGAGCGATCGAACAATCAAAATGGCTGCAATATATTTTTTTAAAGCAATGGACTAAATTCAAAGTCTATGTCAACAGCCTGGGGATCAAGATAATTGGAGATCTCCCTTTTTATGTTAGCTACGATTCTGCAGATGTATGGGTTGATCCTGTCCTGTTCAAGCTGGATAAAAACCGGAATATGGCTGCCGTCGCAGGTGTCCCGCCGGATTATTTTAACAGTGCTGGCCAACTATGGGGAATGCCGGTATATGACTGGGAGGAACATCGCCGGACTGGGTATCGGTGGTGGCTAAGCCGGCTTTCTAAAAATCTGCAGTTTTTTGATCTGGTCAGGCTCGACCATTTCCGGGCATTTTATGATTTTTGGGAAGTACCCGCCGACGAGAAAACAGCGATTGACGGGAAATGGCAGCCTGGCCCGGGTGCGGCACTTTTCAAAGCGTTTGACGAGAGCTTGCAGAATCTGCCGTTTATTGCCGAAGACCTTGGCGACATCAGCGATGGCGTTTACCAGTTGCGTGATCAGCTCGGCCTTCCGGGAATGAATGTATTGCAGTACGCATTCGGACCGGAAATGCCGGTATCGGTTCATACACCTCACAATCATAAAAATCATAGCGTTACCTATACAGGTACACATGACAATAACACCCTTGTAGGTTGGTTCAGGAAGGATGCATCAAAAGATGCACGGGCAAGCCTGGAGCATTATATATGTGGAAAGGTGAATGAAACTAATGTGAACGACGTATTGATTGACCTGTGTTATCGCTCCGCTTCCAATATCGCAATTACACCAGTGCAGGACGTACTCGGATTAGACGAAAATCACCGGATAAATACGCCTTCTGCCGGAAAAAACAACTGGTTGTGGCAACTGGAACCCGGGCAGCTCAAGTCTTCGCATGCTTTATCCTTGGCCAAACGGGCTAAAAAATATAACAGGTAATATCGAAGGAATGAAAAAGATCATCTTGATAGAAGACGACCCGGACCTTTTGGATATCCTGAAGGAATTGCTGAATCAGGAAGGGTTTGAGGTTATTACCTATCCTGATAAAAACTCGGTAAAGCGGATCATCATCAACCGGCCGGACCTGGTACTACTGGATAATCAATTGACGGACGGCCTGGGCTCCAGGCTATGCCGCGAAATCAAATCCAATGACCTCACCAAAGATATCCCGGTCTTGTTAATTTCTGGTGATGAGAACCTTGCCTCACTGGCGAGGGAGTCCGGCGCAGACGGATTCTTGGCAAAGCCGTTCAACATAGCTGTTTTGGTACGCATGGTTAAAAAGTGGTCAGGCCTATCTCATGATATGCCCAACCCTGATTAATCACCGAAGGGCTACTAGTAAGGAAATACTAATATCGGCACAGGCACATAAACTGGGATTGTATTGTTGAATGTGCTACCGAATAATTGTTCAAAGTGATAGCTGTGGTTACTGCAGATCAGCATGTCCCCCTGCAGGCCATGTATGGCAGTATCGATAACTTCCGGAAAATGTTTCTTTTTCAGCTGCGTGAAAAACAAATTTCCGCCAACCACGTTGCGGCTCAAACCATTACTAAACAGGTCACTGGCATAAGACTTGTCAAGCTCAGGCAACCCATTTGCGCAAATGTGGGCCAGAATCACACTTTCGTTCGCGTTGTGCAGCTTTGCCAGGTAATTTATAACTGGTATCTGAGCATATCTTAAATCAGCCAGGTATACAAGCCGCTCTAATGCTGCCGGCTCTGCACTCTCTGGAACCATCAAGATTGGGCACTGCACCCGGTTCAGGACAGTCTGCATATTCAGCCGTAGGGTGGTCCGCAGTATAGCCGAATCGTTTGCCGCACCCCGCACAATCATCCACGTTTTTTGGATATTGACATACGAGATCAATTCGCGCTCACCATACCCCGTGGCATCCAGCGTTTTAATCCCGGGTGTAAATCCGGAACCAGATTTCAGGCAGTTGAGGTGATCGGCCAGGTTCTCGGCTCCTTCCTCATCCGCCAACATGACCTGGAATCCTGACGGAACTGGCTTAGCGCGTGCCAGTGACTCCAGTACAGTCGGTTTTGACGAAATCACATTAGCAAGTACAATATTTTTATTGTACACACAGGCCAGGTTAAACGCATATTTAGCCGCATGCAAAGATTCTTTTGAATCGTCATTAATTACTATGATATCTCCCATTTGGCTTTGAATAAAGGTTTTATAACAGGTTTGTTATGGTTTAACACGGATAATAGCCCAACGGTTTTTCGAATTCGTAAAAAAGGGAGTCCAAAATTGCCATTTTGACAAACTAACGTCTTAATTTATTGATTATCAAGGCATGTTAAAAGCTGGATTCTTTGCCATTATATTTATGTTTCTTTCCTTTCATGATATTACCAACCAACATATTCTATGTGAATTTGGCCTGACTGAGGTAAGCTTATAAATGACTTAGGACGCCGGAAGTAATGGAATTGCTCAGAATTTCTGACGTAACCCTGCAAACGCTGCTAATCGCGGACAAATCCCGTTCAGGAAACGGGCGGCACCTGTTATTATAGCCCTGAAGAAATTGAGCGATACAAGACGAATTTAAATCATACCGAGCTTTGAGCCGAAAAAAAAGGCCGCTCAAAAAAGCGGCCATCTGACTCTAAAACCCTGCAATCCATCTACACCTATTCTTCTGTACGTTCGTTACTGGCGGCATAATTGGCTTGACCCTCGGCTATCTCTGTTAATTTACCGTCTGCCGTTTTTTCTTCATCAAGGGTCATTACAAACAATTCAGCAATATCCAAATATCCCAGTGTCTTGGCCAAAGCGATCATGCCACCATAGGATGCGATCTCGTAATGTTCCGCTTTTTGCCCCGCAAAGATCAGCCCAACATCGCGCTGTGCCGTACCTTCCTCCGTTGCGCTAATAATCTCATCGCCCTCGTCGATGATCCCGGCCATGGCATCACATTTCCTGCTTTCCGGCTCCAGACCCAAAATACCGAATACCTGCTCCAGCCTGGAAACATGTTCCTGGGTCTCTTCCAAGTGCAGTTGGAACGCATTTTTAAGTTCGGCTGAATTAGCCGCTTCTGCCATATCAGGCAAAGTATCTACCAATTCTCGTTCTGCCCAAAGGAGATCCTTTAATTCATTTACAAAAAACTCCATCAGCTTGCTATTGCCTTGTTCTGAATCCAACTCTTCCTGCCATTCTTGTTCCTGTTCTATGTTCTCAGGTTCCGGACTCAGTACTGCCTCGGTTTCAAATCGAACGGTATCGTCTTGATCTAATCGATTACCCGCCGGCTGGTTTAACCGTTCCGTACCATCTTCAAATGTCGTTTCCCTTTCTTCATTCCTTTGCGCCTGGTCACGCAAGTTTTTAATCAGGTCGTGCCCCGCAATTATCCCCTCCTGCTGCCTTTGCAAGACCCCAGCAACTTCAAAGGTTAATTCATTTGACTCATCCAGCGCGTCTTTGTAAGCTGATTTGGCAGCATCCTCGCCGCGTTCGCATTCATATAAAATAGCGGCAGCGTCATTCCCCGCAAAAGTTGACTTAATAGAGATCCACGCTCTGTGCAGATCGCCTGAAGTACTCGTTCCTTCAGCAACGTCTCCGTAATATTGCCTTGCTATGCCCGTCAGTTCATTGGCATATTCTCGGCTCTCACCTGCAAGACGGTTAAACACGGCAATTAACTCGCCGTTCCCATTCTTCAGATCCTGTGCCGCTTTCTCAAAACCGGCGGAGCGGTCATTGTTGATTTTTATAAGATCATTGATCACATCAACTGATTTTTCAGAAGTTTCCATTGGTATTTATATTGAAATTTTGTGGTGCTTAACTATTGAATAGATAATCTATTAATACAACTGAAAGCGGTGCCTTATGTTCTAATTAAAAAAATATATAATTAAGAAAAGGAAGCAAACTATAACAGGTACCGGATTGTTGTCGGGAAATAAGAAAATTACCTCACCGATTGCAACCGATAAATCAATTCACACATGCCAACACCAAAAACTATAAAGCCTGAAAAAATCGATAGAATGGCCATTTGGCTAACCGATGCCTTTGGCAGCCTGTTTTTTCTGATCACGGCTTTTTTTACCATATTGATATACATACTGTGGAACCTTAACTATCTGCCCGGGTTACACCCGTTCGACCGGTATCCTTTTAGCGGCCTTGATATGGTCCTCTCTATATTTGCCATTTTCCTTTCTATATCGGTACTGATGAGTCAAAACAGGCAGCGGCGCCTGGAAAAAATTCGTGAACAACTGGAATTTGAAGTGAATGTTCGCGCGGAACAGGAGATCACAAAAGTCTTGGATATGCTTCATCGCATACAACGTAAACTTGGCATTGACGAATATGACCCTGAACTGGAAAAAATGAAGCAGGATACTGATGTGGCCCGTTTACACGAAAAGATCAGCAAGGAGGAAAATGAACAATGAAAATACTCATTATCCTACTTATTGCAACATTGATTACTAGTAATGTCAAAGCACAACAGGTTGTTCCTCCTGTAAAAGCTGCAATCACCGGGCATGTCGCTAAAGACACAACCATCGAATCTGATACCTCCAAAGAAAATAAGGAACCACGTTACTATTATATTTCAGCTTTAACCAATTTCTTTTTAAATTCCCGGGGCGGATTTACGAAGCGGTTCGCACCTGCAGTAGAATTTGGCCGGACTTACGGAATTTTCGATATCGGATTGGCCACAGGTCAGTTCAATTCATTCAAACCCGACACAGCACGTTACCTGGAGTTTCGCCCTACCATCAACGTGTTTTCCAAAGGGCGCTTCTCCGAAGCGCTTTGCCTCGGTGGCGGGTATGTCTTTTCCGCCAAACAAGGTTTAATGACTGAAATATGCAACAGCATTAATTTCAATATTTCTGAACGGGTCGCCGTCGCTGTCACCCAGGGATATGTTTTCTTCGACGGCACCAACGATAACCGGAGCGCGCAATATATGGGATTTAGCTTTACCTATAATTTATTAAAACCACACAGCGTAAACCTTCAGCGAAAGAAAAAAGCAATTGTTAACGATAACTGACCTATGAAAAAGAAAGCAAATTTTTTTGAGCGTTTTTCTAACTGGGCTACTGCCGCCACCGGCAGCTCAGCGGCATTTATGATCGCCTTTGCGGTGATCATTATCTGGGCCGTAACCGGCCCGCTATTTCATTATTCCGATACCTGGCAACTGGTGATCAATACCGGCACAACGGTGGTCACGTTTCTAATGGTGTTCCTTATCCAGAAGGCTCAAAATAAAGACAGCAAGGCCATACATTTAAAACTCAATGAGCTTATAGCCTCACACCAGGGCACCAGTAACCGGATGGTCAATATTGAGGACCTTTCCGAAGAGGAATTGGATCACCTCTATAAATTTTATATACAGATCTCTGAGCTAGCGGAAAAGGAAGATGATATTACCTGCACACATTCAATAGATGCAGCAGAAGAAAACCATCAAAGCAAGATAAACGTGTGGAGGGGTCGAAAATCATATCAGGCGCGTCATCAAGTTAAAAACAAGAAAAATTAGAAAAGGTTATTTATTAGAAAATCAATGTATTACATTCTCTATCTCAGTGCAGTGAGCGATTATTTGGATGACGATGAACTTCAAAATATTTTGTCCCTGAGCAGGAAAAATAACCAAATGAAGAATATCACTGGTGTATTACTGTATGGTAACGGACAGTTCATACAATTGCTTGAGGGCGACAGGGATTTATTAGATAAAACGTTTCAAAAGATAAAATTGGATCCGCGCCATCTTGATATTACAGTTATAGCATCCGGCAATTTAGAAAAACGGTGTTTTCCGGAATGGTATATGGGCTTTAAACCGATACGAACAGAATCCAAAGAGGTACTTGACGGATTTCTTGACCTGAGCAAGACAGCGATTCAAAATAATGATTGCGATTTGCCGGTAAAGTTACTGCAGTCATTCGTACGCAAAAACCGGTTGGATAATATATGAAAAACAGGAATGTGCAAATGATACATGACTATAAAATGAATATTCAGCCAATTTCTTTACTGAAAAAATATTTAGATCTAAAATTATGGGGCACTTTAAAACATTTTTACTGGGCATGTTAACGGCCTACGGTATCTATTACGTGACAAAGAGGGGCGAGAATGGAAAATCTATCTTAGACGATTTACTCGAACACCCCGGATTTTATCTTAACAAAGCAAAGGAAGGTTTTGTCGAAGACGCCGCAAGGGCAGTAAAGGAAATTGTAAAGTGAAGAATATTACATTCCTTGGTGACAGCCTGACTGCCGGGTATGGTTTGCAAAATCATTCCCTGGAGTCGGTGCCAGCTCTTATTCAGCAAAAGATAAATCATGAAGGTTTGGATTACACAGTTTATAACGCCGGAATGAGCGGCAGCACTTCCGGCAATGGACTATACCGGCTTGACGCCTGGTTAAGAAGACCTATTGACTCCTTTATTCTGGAATTAGGAATCAATGACGTTATCCGCAGTGTTCCGGTTGAACGAACCCGGAAGAATATGGAAGCTATACTTGATAAAGTATTGGCCAGAAATCCCGGCTGTAAATTGGCTTTGATGGGTATGCGGCTGCCAAAGAACACACGGTCTCCTGTCGCCGATAAATTCAATCAAATGTATCCGGAACTGGCGGAAAAATACAGTATGGCATATGTACCGTTTTTTCTGGAAGGCGTTGCAGGTAAGCGGGAACTGAATTTGCACGACGGCTTACATCCTAACGCTGCTGGATATACCATCATCGCCGATAATATATGGCCTGTAATACATGAGATGTTATCCTCGTAATTACCTAATTCAATGAATTGATTTCCAGGTGGAAAGTCTCGAACAATCTTTTCTTAAACCTACTTATTATGACTGACATACAACGATATTATGGATGCAATAAATACTTACTTTACAAAGCGGGCCTTTAAGAATGGCTATACCATACTAAAGGCGGCTTTTAGCGGGTTCATAAATGATCTGGCGTTAAAATACAGCGCCTCCCTGGCGTACTATACTGTTTTTTCATTAGCACCAATGCTCTTGCTGGTGATCTCACTGGCAAGTATATTTTTGAGCAGGGATGCTTTCCAGGGAAAACTATTTGCGGAGATCAATGGGATCGTCGGCACCGATGCCGCAAAGCAAATACAGGATATGATCAAACATCTTGAAATGACAGGTAAATCCACATTATCAGTGGTAATCGGCGTGGTCACATTAATTATCGGGGCAACGACCGTGTTCGGGGAAATTCAGGAATCCATCAATCTGATATGGCAGGTTAAACCGAAACCAAAAGTCGCCTGGATCAAGCTGATTAAGGATAGGTTGTGGTCCGGCTCAATGATAGTAACTTTGGGTTTTTTGTTACTGGTTTCCCTGTTGCTTAACGGCGCATTGTTAGCGTTAAGCGATAGACTAAAGGCCTACCTGCCAGACATTACGGTGATGATTTTCAATATCATCAACTTGATTATCAGCTTCATCGTCATCACAATACTTTTCGCAGTCATCTTCAAAGTTTTGCCGGATGCCAAAATCAAATGGAAAGATGTTCGGCCCGGTGCCATCTTTACCGCCATCTTATTTATGATCGGCCGGTTGGTTATCGGTTTATACATATCCAAATCAGGGACCAGTTCCACTTACGGCGCTGCAGGTTCCCTCATTGTCATATTACTCTGGGTATATTATACCGCCATTATTTTGTATTTCGGTGCAGAATTCACACGTGCCTATGCTGATTTCTATGGTGTTAAAATCGAACCGGCGGAATTCGCAGTGCATGTTGAACAAAAAGAGGAAACACATGACGTCAAAGTGATTCCCCCAAAACATTCGATAGGAAAAAAGAAATGACCAAAGTCGATCCGTCAACAATTTTAAGTTAAATGTGTTGTTTTGGCATGTATATCCGCAAAGCCTTATTCCTGATTTTTGTGTCACTTTTGACCGTTAATTATGCGTTTGCACAGGATACCCTAAAACAAAAATTGAATAAGGCTCAATCTGCCCTGAACAAAGTTAGCGCAGCATCTAAAAGAATAACTCCGCCACAAAAGGTTCGCCAGGATCTTAAATCTCTCAACAAACAACTGACGCCGATCCGGTCCGATCTTAATCAACCGAAAAAAAAATTACCGGATAAAACCCTGACAAATTATGCGCTGCAATTAAAAAAAGCTCAGGCGAAATTAGCTGCATACCGTAAAAGCCTTCTACGTTCCGGCGGTGACCTGAAAGGCAGTCATAATGCTCTTCAGAAGCTTATCCGGGACTCCATGCTTGCCGTCAGTAAATCTGATTCCTCACAGCGGCCTGCTTTAGCTGCCGAACTGGCTCTTCTGACCAGAAAACTAAGTCTCACTGATAGTTCGGTAAGCATCGGCCTGGATACAGTAAACAAACTGCTTGCCGACGTTTCTGCATCTTGTCTGCAGGTATCTGATCTTCAAAATGTTGTTGATGATCGTCAGCATGCACCTCAGCCCAGCAAGTTCAAACAGGAGGCTACTTACATATGGTCCGCGCCAAAAGAAAACCAGCAGACATCGATATCAAAAAATCTGGGTACGACCTATGAAGGGCAGGACCAGGTATTTCTGGATTTCCTTGATAGTACCTGGGGTGACCGGCTGCTTGCCTTCATACTCGGGGCCTTGTTTTTTGTTTGGGTGTTTGTAAACTACAGAAAGGCAGGCCTGCCGGAACAAAGGAAAACCATAGGTAAACTCGAATTCAAGCACATAACCCCGGTTTCCGTAACCGGTTCTATAATCGTTATGCTGGTGCTGTCACCCCTATGCCAGCCGGATGCGCCATTCCAGTATATGGAAGTGCTGCATTTTCTGTTACTTGTGACACTTACAGTTTTTTTCTGGAAGCGTCTGAAAAAGCTCGAACTGAGATATTGGTTGTTTACAGTAGTAATGTTCATACTGATTGAATTGACCACCGCAGCCGTGCATGACTCACTGTTCCTGCGCCTCTGGTTCATTTTTCTGAATATAATATCGATATATTTTGGGTTTGTATTTTCCCGCAAACTGCTTGCCGAAGAAGTGGCTAAACAACTGATCCGGCCCGTGTTGCTAATTTACCTGTTGCTGAATGTCTTCGCTATCGCAACCAACATCTTCGGAAGGATGAGCCTCGCCAAATCCTTTACCGGCACCGCGGTGATTGGACTGACGGAAGTTATAGGACTGGCAGTTTTCGTACAATTAATGACCGATGCTTTGGAATTGCAGATTAAACTGAGTGCCTGCAGTGGCGGTTTATTTACGCGGGTTGACATCGCGTCGGCAAGAGCTTCATTTAAAAGAGTGCTCAGCATCGTTTCAGTTATAATCTGGCTGCTCGTGTTTCTGATTAATCTTGGGGTGTCGAAACAAGTCTGGGCCTTTATAAATCAATTGCTCGACAATAAGAGATCGTTTGGCAGTTTGAATTTTACCATTGGTAACGTTCTATTCTTTGCCCTTATCTTGTATATATCCAACCTATTCCAAAAACATATAGGTGTACTCTTCGGAGAAACGACGTCCACCCGTTTTACGAATCGAATTGAACACAAAAGTTCCAAACTTACATTGCTAAGGCTCGTCGTTGCGATCATTGGGGTTTTGCTGGCAGTTACGGCTTCTGGCATTCCTTTGGATAAACTGACGGTAGTTCTCGGCGCCTTAAGCGTAGGGATAGGCCTCGGCATGCAAAATATCGTAAATAACTTTGTTTCCGGCATTATACTCTTATTCGAAAAACCTTTTCAAATAGGTGATTTCGTCGAGTTAGCAGATAAAAAGGGAAAGATTGAAGATATTGGAATAAGGGCAAGCAAAATGCTCACACAGCAAGGTGGAGAAGTGATTATCCCCAACGGTGACCTGATCTCCAATCGTTTTACAAACTGGACCGTCAACACGGCATCGGTTCAATCTGAGATCATTCTCAAGGTTGGGATTGATTCCGACATAGATAAAGTGACCCAAATAGTCTCCGAAGAGATCCTAAAATCCGAGGCCATATTAAAAAATGAAAAACCTGATGTTTTGATTAATTCGATTGGCGGTGAAACCGCCGAACTACGGATCCTGATTTGGATTAAAAGCGTTTATGACGAACCTATCTTCAAGAATGAACTGTTCCGCGCTCTGATTTTACGTTTCAGCAAAGAAAAAATTGCGCTGAAGTAATACGGAAGCAGCTATTGCAGGAGCACCTCAAGGCGACAGTTACGTCTCACAGCATCAGAGAGTATTTCTGCTTAGGAATAAGATTAATTAATCCTCCCGAAAAAAACCATCTAAATAATATCTGACCGAAGGGAAATATTTTTTGAGAAGTTGTACCGAAAAATGCAGAATCCAGATTAGCAGTCCAATTACCGCTGCAATGATCAGCGCCATAATAAAACCTGCTTTGAAGGATACTTCCATAAGGCCGCAACCGGATAAAGAAAGGGAGGCACCTATGGCCGAGATTAGTATACAATATTTTTTCATAGCTTGAAGGTTTCTTTCTATAACAACCTAATAACTTAAAAGTTGATTGTTTTTCCATTACCATAAGTTGCGGTGAGGGCGACCGTTTGATGGTGGCAAACTAAAGACACCAATCGTGGTTTATTATAAGAAAGAATTATGCAACCAGAGGTTTAAGATAATCAGGCATCATATAATTTAGCGAAGCCAATGATAGACGCTCCCTTAAAACAAAACCCGCTTACAAACTGATAGAACAATCATGACAGACGAAGAATTTCGTAGTGAATTTAAACCACTTCAAGTACCTCCCGCATATGACCGGGCCCAATCAGTGACAGACAAAGTAGTATTCGCGTTGGCTGATATCGGAGAAGGAACAGCCGAAGCTGTCGTACGACGTATCGAATGGCTCGATCCGGATGCCGATCACAAAATGGTTATCGCCAAAACCCATGAGATACTGACCGACCTCTTTCAAAAAGGATTGTTGGGCGGAAGGGAAGATAACGGAGATTTAATTTTTAATTTGCATAAAATCACTGAAGCCAATGGCGGGGTCACCAATCCTGATTTATTGGCTCCTGGGTTAGATTGAAAAATAGTAATCCTAATCGTGAATTGCAGATCGAAAATGGGAAAAAACCTCACAAATTTCTTTCTGTGACGACCAACAACTTTCGTGTTATAAAATTGGAAAGCGCTGGAACCTTGAAATAACAGTTTTACATGTTTGTCTTTGCTATCTAAAGCATATTTCATCTTGTGATCCCAACTATACAATTACGAACCATTTTACGCGCGATTTAGAAAATTTGGCAAATTTGATTTTACCTGAAAAAAACCCTTCCAAATAGCCTAAGAGCGTTTTTTTTCGAATTGACACGAATTGCTTAGGATTTAAAAAGGAGCGTAAAAGTTATTCTAAAACACCTGATAATATAACAAAAAGTAGAAAATCGGTATTTTACTTCGAACCGCTACTTAAATTCCCGAAAAATATAGCCTAGAAGTCATGGAGATGTATGGATACCATCCTACCACCGAATGCGCAGCCAGCAATTGAATAACAGTAAGGCTAGCTAGTCCGAAGTACATGCCACCGCCTGTATCCTAGTGCCATTTATTTGAGTGGTCATCTTTTTCCCAAACTCTGCCAAAATCACTGCTTATGGATATTTCCTGTGGTACATCAGAGTTAAAAAAAATTTGCAGAAGTCAAAAACTATTGGTTAGTTTGCACTAACGGTTAGTTACAACTAACGAAATGGTTTATGACAGCTTTAAAATTAGATGAGCTGGCGCTGAACGCGCTGGGCGATCCGACCCGTCGGGCGATCTTCGAAAAACTGGAAAAGGGCCCAATGAGTGTCGTGCATATCGCCGACGGCTTACCGGTAACCCGTTCGGCGGTCTCGCAGCATCTTAAAATACTTAAAGAAGCTAAATTGATCTCGATGAAACAGAAAGGTACCCGCAGTATTTACCAAGTCGAACAGGAAGGTTTGCTTGCCATCCGCAAATACCTCGAACGTTTCTGGGATGAAGCGCTCGATAATTTTAAGAAACTGGCAGAAGAAGCCGAAAGGAATAAAACAAGCAAAAAATAAGTATGGAAACGATCAAATTAACGACGATCAAAAAAGAAGTTGTCGTACAGGCCTCTCAGGACACGGCTTTTAAAGTTTTTACCGAAAAAATGGACGCCTGGTGGCCCAAAACGCACCATGTGGGCAAATGTCCGATGGTGGAATCAGTACTGGAACAAAAGCCCGGCGGCCGATGGTATTCACGCCATGAAGATGGTTCAGAGGTGAACGTTGGACACATCCTCACCTGGGACCCATTCAGACAAGTGATCCTGGCCTGGCAGATCGACGGCAACTTTCAGTATGTGCCGGAGCTCATCACCGAAGTAGCGGTGGATTTTATTCCTGATGGGCCAAAAACCACCCGTGTCATTTTGGAACACCGCGACCTGCAAAAGCTGATGGGCGGCGCTAAAGTGGTTGAAAGCATGGATGAGGGCTGGGGCATGATCATGAACCTTTATAAAAAAGTGACCGATGAAGCCTAGAGTTCTGCTGCGGATCGCCGCCGTGCTTATGCTGCTGCATGATGTGGGGCACACCTTTGGCGCACTGGGCTGGGCAAAGCCGCCCAATCCGAAAGTAGGAATGATTATCAGCGGAATGCAACGGGAACATTTTGATTTTATGGGCCGCAGCGCCACACTGGCTCAATTTTACAATGGCTATGGCATCAGTATGATCGTTATCCTCCTCTTTGTGGCAGTCCAGCTTTGGCTGCTCGCTACGTACCCGGTAAAAGCCATGTTATTGCTCATGGGCATATTCCTGATCACTTTGGTCATATGCGAGTATGTTTTCTTTTTTCCTTTCGCGGCAATATTTACTGCAATCGCTGCCATTTGTACCTGGATAAGTTTTATAAAATATGAAAAATAACAATTACCACATCCAACTCTCACCCAATTCCATGCCTGCAAATCTGTGGCAGGCTGTCTTAAACGTCCGCGCCTGGTGGGCACAAGATACGGAAGGTCAGCCTCAACACGCAGGAGAGCAATTTACGGTTCGCTTCGGTACCACCTGGGCGACCTTTGTTGTCAGCGAACTAAAGCCTAAACAAATGATATGGACGGTGACAGCCAGCTACCTTGACTTGCTGGCCGACACGCAGGAATGGACCGGCACACGCCTGATCTTTGAGCGCACCGGCGGAAATAGCCAGGACGCTATCGAAATCACACATCACGGGCTAACCCCCCAAAAAGAATGCTTCGATGACTGTCAGCAAGGCTGGAACTTTTTCCTGGGCGAGAGCCTGCTCAAATACATGAATGAGGGAGAAGGCCTGCCGGCGATCGGAATTCATACCTGGATAGCTATAAATGGGCAAACTATTCGCGGTAAATTATATAGCCCGGAGCAATCGCCTGAAGCGTCCGCCCGGCCGATGTTATTACTCGATGTCAAAGATACCAGGGTTGAGCAAATACTGTCGATTTACGAAGTGCGGCCTTACAGCGGGGAGGCCGGTAAATTAAAAGGGAAGTTTTATGCCTTGGTGCCCGATGAGAACGGGCTGCTGGAAAAGCTGCAAAAGCTTGATGATAACAATGATAAATAAACTTTAGGCGAATGTCAGGCATAGCACACCAAGTAGCGATACACGCAAATCCAGCCGAAGTTTATACTGCCCTTACTACCGCTGCAGGCATTCGCCGTTGGTGGACGGTCGATGCCGACCTGGATGAGCAGGTGGGAGGAAAAGGGATATTCCGGTTTAATTATGAAGGTATAGTAGAAACAAAAGTGCGGATCCTGAAGCTGCAGTCGCCCGCCCTCGTCGTATGGGCCGTCGAAAGCTCGTTCCGGCCGGAGCAGAATGCCACAATTATCAATTTTGAGCTCCGCCCGGAGGATGATGGCACAGACTTGCGGTTCAGTCAGACCGGATTTCAGATAGCCGGAGAGACTTTTGAATTATTAACAGAAGGCTGGTGGTATTACCTGGTCAGCATGAAACGCTATTTGGAGTTGGGACAAGGCGCGCCAAGCCCGGACCTGGATTGGACAATTTTAGATTAAATCAAATATTATGGCACATATAATTGACGCGCCGCACTCTATCGCTATCTTCCGCTTTTAGATTATCCCCATCGGCAAAGAAAGTACGCTAAGCTCCGACCTGGTGGCGGTAGACTTGCAAATGGTTAAAAACAGCTGGAATCAATACAACCGGGGCGGGATGTGGGAATATTGGTTGGGATCGCCTGGCAGTTATAACATCGTACACTTTCGGGATGCAAGACTAGATGGCGCAGACCGCATTTTCACTGCGATCAAACCGAAAATAATGGACGTCAAACTGCGCAATTTCGTGACCGAAATTTAGGCTTACCCGGCGATGCTGCGCGATGACGACCTGGCCGCAAAATCCATGTATGAGGGTTGGAATCACTTATCAAAAACTTAAGAAGTCACTTGTGCGCGCCAAAAAATGCCCCTGCTTTCCGCAAGGGCATCGACTGCCTTACAATTCAACGATCAGCCCATCCTGGCAATCACCTGCTTCTTTCTCCGCTTCCGCCAAATCTTCAAACACCAAATTATTGCCTGCCTCATCGGTAACAATGATGGCGTATTCCGGCCCGCCGTGTGCTTCTATGATAATGTAACTCATGATAAAAAAATTAAGGGGATTGCTCCCCCGTGATTAATTAAAATTTAGCTTTCCGTATTTGGCGTAATCTGTACACAGGTCGAAAGCCGTTTGGCATTTCTGCAAACCTGTCCCGTACATGATGGATTTGAATTTACTTTCCCCATCCTTGAAATTCCGTACATTCTGAAAATACCCGGTGACCGCATTATATGCCCCGAACAATGTCCCTTTGGTCGTTTCCTCCTGCTGTGTCGGGCTGGTCATGGCGTAATCAAAAACGCTGCTCACGATATTGGTAAAATTGCTGGATAGCGCATCCTCTTTACCCGTTTTCAGGTTTTCCAAAGTTTCCTTGTTGGGTGACATAGCCACCTGTATCAAGCGTTTTAACTCCGGGTCGCTGATACGCACCCTCGACCAGCGGTTATAAATCGCTTCCAGTTCCACGCTTAATTGATTGGTAATACCCAGCATTTTGTAGGCTTCCTTGAGTTTATCGGTCGCGCTCGCCGTGTGGCGGATTTTGATTCCGTTCACTTGGTTGCGGAGTGCCGCGTTCAGGGTATTTTGGCAAACGATACGTACAGGTGTAAACGCAATTTGGATACTGCCCGTTCCGTCATGCGAAGTGGTCAGGAACAGGTATTTTTCAATACAATCGTTACGTCCTACCCGGATATAATCGGGCAATTTTGCAGTAATAAACAGCCGTTCCCCATTTCCCAAAGCCCCCGCAGTTTCATACAAAATCCCATCTTTTCCGCCTACGATACCATCGAAAAAACTGAACGCATCGACATTTTGCACCACCTCGTAATCTTTACCGACCACGCCTAAAACTGCGTCGGTGTCACTTCGGACGGTTGCAAAAAATCCGGGTACTTCAACTTCGGGAATGATAATATCCGCTTCCGGGTCTCCATTTTGATTTTCCGTATCAAACGTAAATAAGGGGCGTTTATCAACGATATAATCCAGCCCGGCGAATTTCAACGCCTCGGCGCTGGTCGGGTAATCCTTAATGATTTGCCCTAAACCGTGCCAAGCTTTCTCTCTGACGCTGAAAAAGCTGTGCTTTTGCGTCTGCTCATTATAATTTAAGTTATGCATCTTTTTCAATTTTAAGTTTGTAATTCATTAATTCTGTCGCACAGACTTTCACCTTTTTGGTGGAACTTACCGTGCAAATTGCCTTCTACTGTATTTCGCTGATGGCCTCATGTACATTTTTATGGCTTGTTTGAATGGTCACTTTGACCAGTAAATAAATGGTATCGTACATGACTTCACAGATTATAGGAGTTCACAAAATCCGCCAGTTCCAACTGGAAAAAAGCGGGGTTGATTTTTGCCAGTTCTTCGGCGTAACCCTCCCAAAAAATTTGGTTGGTGAGTTCTATAAATAATTGTATCATTGCTTTAGCTTTTAAGTTTAACAACTTAGAAAAACACGCCCCCGGTAACCGAAATACCGGGGGCGTTCCCAATTATTTAATAACCAATTTAGCTTCCACCTCAGCCAGTTTACCCTCGCAGATATGGGTCACCTCCTGCGCTACCGTCCAGATAATTAAAGGGTTCTTAGTGCTGAACTTTTTGCCTTTATCATCTTCGATGGTCAGGCTGCAACCCTGGTAATAATTGCCGTCCGCATCGTCCGTTTCCTTTTTCAGGTCAATTTCAAAAGCATCCAAATTCCCTATCGTTTTTAGGTAGCGGTCGCGGGTCGTTTTCAGGTTATGCAATTCCTCCAAATATTTGATGGTCTGTTCCAAACTGCGTACCTGCTGCACCGGCTCGGTTTTAACTTCCTCTTTAGCCGGTTCAGGCTTTACCGATTCCTTATTCACCGGGTTATTTGCCACAAATTGCGGGTTGACCTTTTCACCGGGTCCTTTATCATTGTTCTTGATGTCCACCCCATTTTTAGCTGTTCCATTTTTACTTGCTGTAGTTTCCATGATATTTCGTTTTTAAATGTTTGATAATTTGTTTGTTGTTTTTCTCAGGCAGGTTTTTCCGAAATCCGGCTAACCCGGCGGGCTTCTCCCTTTTAATATTTTCATGGTGCTTTCTCCGTTAATCCCGTCGGCACATGCCTCCGGTGGCTTTTTGTAAGCAACCTCACCTGAATCAGCCGGTCAGGCCGGCAAGACTTTGCGGAAAAAAATACGACCCGGAGCGCAGCGGAGGCGTGGAGATTTTTTTCCAGCAAACCCGCAGGGCCCGGTCTTGACGGGCTGACCCGGCGGTCAGAAATTTGCTTGCGAAAAAGCCAGTGGAGATGGATTGGAAAAATTAAAGGGGACTAAAGAAACAGCCGTTAGCAGTATGGCCGCCCGCAGCGAGCACGGTATGCGGAACGCAGTGGAGCAACCGCGCGCAAGCAAGAAGGTCATGCTGCAAAAAAGCAGTGAAGCGGCTGAGCGCAGGCGAAGCGGCTGGAACTGCTGGCCTGTATCAGGCCGTCAATTCTGAACAGCCTTCAACCAGAACTTTTCCTGTTCAATAGCTGAAATGCGTCGCCCCAATTCCATAGCTGAAATGATCGTTGAGGATTTGGCCCGCCCCATGCCCCTGAAAACACACAGTTCTTCCATCGTCATAGAAGCCAGCCGGCTGAGATCGTGGCTGATGCCGTTAAGGATGCGGGCCGCCAGGCCAACCGCCGATTCACGTGGTGTCCCGCTGCCGATCAGCATGGCCAGTAGCTCGGTGTCCGCCATCGCCTCCCGCCCTGCTGCCATCATTTTTTCCCGCGGGCGATTTTCGGGGCTCCAGCTTTTGATCCCGTTCAAAGCTTGCTCGTCCTGCGGTTTTCTTAACTGTAGCCCGGCCGTCCGGAACATCGAGGTTAGCGCCTCCATCGCAAACTCAAAGTTTTCCTGGAAGATCACTACGGCATGACGCTCATAGGTATCGTCCTCCTTATGATCATTGCGGCTGATCCGCATAAAAAAGCTACCGTTCGCAGCCTCGACAAAATCGAAATAGTAAAATTTATCCATATCGGAGAAACTTTCGCTGGCCAGTATATGCTCTTTGATTTTCATGTTTATTTCTTTTACTGAAGCAAAAATGAATAGCAACAAGAAAACAGGCGGGATTTATTGCGATTACTCGTTCCTATTATCAATTACCCGATCTCAAAAAACTTTATGCGCTATCGCCCAATCTCAAAACCTTCTTTTAAATTTGAACCATGTCCATTTCTGCCAAAACCACCTGTGAAGAATGCGGCAAAGAGATCCGCGGCCGCAGTGACAAAAGGTTCTGCGATGACGTCTGCCGGAATAATTTCAACCGGAAAAAGCGCCTCGCCGAACAGGTCATCATACCGGAGGAAGCGCTGGAGGTTGTTCGCGCGATCAAAAAAAATTATCGGCTGTTAAAGTCTGTTGCTGAGGGTGATTATACGTTACTCCCGGAAGGCCTTCCCGCTCTTCTCCGGAAAGGCTTCAACCCGAATTATTTTACCAGCATAAGACACATAGACGGCGATCTATACAGATTCTGTTTTGACTGTGGCTTTGCGATCGAGGATGATCGAATTATTCTACGCATCCGTGAGCAACAATTACAATTGCCGGGTACTGGTTTTGCCTTTAAGGAAGAATGATAGAAAACGTCGGGCCGAGACTGAACCCACCGCCATTCGCTGGCATGCCTGGCAAATCGGCCCAGGGGTATTTACAGCAAATCCATATCGCGCGCCACGTAATAGCTTGGCACCAGCGGCCGGAAGCCGGTCTGGCGGCGAAGTTTGGAACTGTCGAGCACGCCTTCAAAGGCATCGTTCAACGGTCCCGGTTCAGCATCAAACGTTTCCGCGGCTTTTCCGACCGAGTCGGCCAGCTCGTACAGGCTGATCGGCGCATCATCGGCGACATTGAAGATCTCTCCGCTCAGCCCTTCCTGCTGTAGCAACAGCAGGAGCGCCTGGGCGACATCCAGGTGGTGAACCATGTGCATTCGGTATCCCGGATGCCGTTTCCACTGTTTGAGGATGGGTATGATCTCTTCGATATGGGGATCGCGGTCGCCGTAGACAAAGCCCAGGCGTAATACCCTGACATCGGGATGGAGCTTTAATAATTCCTGTTCTGCAGCGATCTTGCTAGCCGCGTAGGCCCGCGAATCGTTGATGTCGACATGATCAGTCTCTTTGGCGGGATGGCCGTAGCCGGCATGGTAAACGTTGCTGGTACTGGTAAACACGAAACGTTTCACGCCTGCGTCCAGCGCGGCCTGCGCTAAAGCGACGGTACCGGAATGATTGGTTTTAACAATGCCTTCATTATCCGTAAACGTGCGGAACAAAGCTGCCAGGTGGATGATCGCATCCATGCCGGCTAGCGCCGCAGGCAAAGTTTCCGGTTTATAAAGATCGCCTACCACCGCCCGGGTGCCGGGTATAGCCTTAGCGGCATCGCGTACTAAAATGGTGACCTCATGTCCTTTGGCTAAGAGGCGCGGCACCAGACGGCTGCCGACTTTTCCTGTTGCGCCTGTTACTAATATTTTCATGGCACAAAGTTGCCCGGAATGGTGCGTGCAACCAATCGATAATCAAACCAAAAACTATAAATTTCAAACCTTACGGAAAGCATTGGGCGTGATGCCGGTCAGCCGCTTGAAATAATTATTGAAATAGGCCGGGTATTCAAAGCCCAGGGCATAGGCAATGTCAGCCACGCTCCAGTCGGTATGCTGCAAAAGCGCCTTAGCCTCGGTGGCGATGCGCACGGCGATATGAGCGGATGTCGGCTGGCCGGTGACCGATTTGACCGCCCGGTTCAGGTAATTAACATGCAGGGACAGCCCGTCCGCAAATTGCTGCGGGTTGCGCAGCCGCAGCGGCTCACTCGGCCGCTCGACCGGGAATTGCCTTTCCAGCAGGTCCAGGAACAAATGCGTCACCCGGCCGGCGCCGTTTTGAAAGGCCGCGGCCTGTTTCGGCGGCTGTATGCGTAAGGCTTCATGCAGGACCAGGGAGATGCAGTTCCGGATCAGATCGCTTTTATAAGGATAGCCTTCCTGGTACACCTCCAGCATTTTCCGGAAGATGCTGTCCATAAAAGTGGCCTGTGCGCTATCCAGCGTGATCACAGGGTTGTCGCCGGCGCGGAATAGCGGCGACTCATGTAGCTCGCGGCTGTTCATAAAACCTTCGGTGAACAGGCAAGCATAACCACTGGTCCGGTTAACGCGGCTGACCACCGAATGTGGTACCTTCGGGTTCACAAAGAAAAGCACCGGGCCCTGGAGCTCCAGCAACTCCCCGCCATATTGCATGGTCAGGTCGCCGTTGACCAGGCCCATTTTATAAAAGTCACGGCGGCCGCGGCGCAGCGGGAGTTCCTGGGAAGCCTGCAGGGCATGTACCCGGAAGCCTTTGAGCCGCAGGTCTTCCATATTCACGCCGGGAATTTGATCTGTCATCCCGCAAAGTTAACAAAATCAAACCTATAGTGGTTTCGGCTAAACCAAACATGGATTTGGCTAAATCTTTCTTCCCCTTATTGGGGTTCTTTGTACTATACAAGGAAACCAACATGAAAGTATTTGTTACCGGAGCCTCGGGCTTCGTGGGAACTGCCGTTGTGCAGGAATTATTAAAGGCCGGTCACCAGGTACTGGGCCTGGCGCGTTCGGAAGCATCAGCAGCTAAATTAAAAGCGGCAGGTGCCGAAGTTCATTACGGCGACCTGGAAGATCTGGATAGCCTGCGTAAAGGCGCAGCTGAAAGCGACGGGGTGATCCATTGCGGTTTTATCCACGACTTTACCCGTTTTGCCGAAGTTTGTGCCATCGATGAGCGTGCCATTGAAACCATAGCTGGCGTGCTGGCCGGTTCAGACCGCCCGTTGATCGTCACCTCAGGCACCGCCCTGGTAAGTCCGGGTAGCCTGGCTACTGAAGACATGCCCTCACCTTTTAATCCGGCCTGGCCGAGGGCTTCGGAGCGGGCAGCCGAAGCAGCTGCGGCTGCTGGTGTAAACGCTTCCATTATCCGACTGCCGCCTTCCGTGCATGGTGAGGGCGACCACCACGGATTTATCCCTATCCTGGCCAATACGGCGCGCGAAAAAGGTTTTTCCGCTTACATCGGTGAAGGCCGGAACCGCTGGAACGCCGGTCACCGCCTGGATGCGGCCTTATTATACCGCTTAGCTTTAGAGCAGGCTACACCAGGTGCGCGTTTCCACGCCAATACCGAAGAAGGTATCACTCTTAAAAGTATTGCCGAAGCCATTGGTCAGCAACTGAACCTGCCGGTCAGGTCCATCAGCGCTGAAGAAGGAGCCGCACATTTTGGCTGGTTCGCTCATATGGTGGCGATTGACTGCCCTGTTTCGAACAGATGGACGCAGGAACAATTGAACTGGCATCCATCGCACCCTTTTTTGCTAGCTGATATCGAAAACGGCGTTTATACCCGGTAAAAATAAGTACCTTGTGTCATGAGCAATCCGCCCCCCATTCGTTTCAGCGCCATCAGCGATTATCACCGCGCAGCCGGTCTGCCCAAACCGGCGCACCCGCTGGTCAGCGTGGTCCGCATTGAAACGGTCAGGGTACCGATCGCTGAGGCACCTTTTAGCCTGGTGAGCGACTTTTACTGGATCTCGATGAAAAAAATGCCGCACATCAAATTCCGTTACGGCCAGCAAACCGGCGATTTTGATGATGGTGTATTGTTCTTTATGTCTCCCGGTCAATTGTTCGGTATAGAAAGTGCAGAGCATGCGGCGGACTTTAGAAAACCGGAAGGCTGGATGATCCTGATCCACCCGGATTTTCTCTGGAATACGCCCCTCGCCAAAAACATCCGGCAATATGAGTTCTTTAGTTATTCGGTGAACGAGGCGCTGCATCTTTCCGAAAAAGAAGAAGCGATGCTCACCGCTATCGTGAACCAGATCGAACAAGAATACAATTCGCCTATCGACCGTTTCAGCCAAAGCGTGATCATTGCGCAGCTGGAGTTATTGTTAACGTATTCGGAGCGGTTTTACCAACGGCAATTCATTACCCGAAAGAAAACCGGCCATGAGCTATTGACGCGCCTGGAAGATTACCTGGACAGTTATTATACCAGCGGCGCTTTAGCCAGGCAGGGCCTGCCCAGCGTAACGCACATCGCCGAAACATTGCACATTTCACCGGGTTACCTGAGCAGCCTGCTCAAAACACTGACCGGTCAAAGCATGCAGCAACACCTGCACCATAAGCTGATCGAGCTGGCTAAAGAAAAACTGTCTACCACCAGCCTTTCGATCAGCGAGATCGCTTATGAACTCGGGTTTGAACACCTGCAGTCCTTCAGTAAATTGTTCAAGACTAAAACTAACCTGTCGCCGCTGGAATTCCGGCATTCGTTCAACTGAAACCACCCGGATTTACGCTTAGCCATGGTTTCCCGAACCCGGGCTCCGCAAGCATCTGTTTTTTTTGGTATTTTAGCCATTCCAAACACACCCCGGGGAGTATTCAAGAAAATGCAAGACACCTATAAAAAGATCGATCTGCTTGGAAAGCCTTTCCTGCAAAAGGTAGTGGTCAAACCGCCCTTTGCGTATGATTTCCCGGTTGAGGAGCGTGCCTGCTTTTTATATGTTTTGCAGGGCGAAATGCAATTTCAGTTTGAGGATGATCAAACGGACATTCCTGTTAACCACTCGCTGTTATTGAATTGTCTCAGCTCCGGGAAACAAATTCGTAACACCGCGGACACCAGCACGGGCGAAGTGGTCATCGTTACCTTTCACCCGGAAATTTTGAAGAAGATCTACGAAAGAGAACTCCCCGCCATCATTCAACCGGGCAAATCCGTATCCAACCAATCGCACGGCAAGATCAACAATGACTTCCTGATCCAGAAGTATGTTGAGGGGCTGCTTTTTTATTTCGAGAACCCATCACTGGTCAACGAGGACATCTTGATCTTAAAACTGAAGGAGATCATTCTTTTATTATCCCAAACGCAGCAGGCTGAAACCGTCCAGGTTATTTTGTCCCAGCTTTTTTCACCTACAAAATTTTCCTTCAAACAAGTTATCGAAGCCCATCTGTTCGCCCAGATCAACATTGAAGAATTGGCGCAAAAAACCAACCTGAGTGTTTCCTCATTTAAAAGAGAGTTTGCCAAATTATACAACGACACACCTGCAAATTATATCAGGAACAAAAAGCTGGAAAAAGCCGCTGAACTGCTTTTGGCTTCAGATAACCGCATAGCTGACATTGCCTATCAATGCGGGTTTAATGAGCTGGCTAATTTTACCAAAAGCTTTCATGATAAATACCAGGTCTCGCCCACCCATTACCGGCTGAACCAAATTGCCAAGTAATTGACCTGAATCACAAAACGCGTTTCGTGGCCGTGCCGCACCTTTGTATTGTCAATTTCGACAATCAAAATTTAAATCATAAACAACATGAAACGCACAGCAAAAGCACATTGGGAAGGTACCATCAAAGAAGGTAAAGGCCAGTTAAGTACCCAAAGCGAAATCTTAAACCAAACCAACTACAGTTTCAAAACCCGTTTTACCGGCGAAGAAAAAGGTACTAACCCCGAAGAATTATTGGCCGCGGCGCATGCCGGCTGTTTTACCATGGCGGTTAGCTTAGGGTTAACAGAAAAAGGGTTTAATCCCGCATCCCTTGATACCGAAGCCACCTTGGTAATAGAGGGCCCTGCAATTCAAAGTATCCATCTTGCTATTACAGGCGTGGTACCGGGCGTTGATGCGGCTACGTTTGACGCTATCGTAAACGGTGCAGAGAAAAATTGTTTGATCTCAAAAGTATTGAATATACCGATCAGTTCGGACGCCACCCTGGTGTCTTGATCCTTTTTCGTTACAGTAATCTTAAATTTTTATTAAAATGGGCTTATCTAATTTAGGCATATTTCATACGATCATCGGCATCACAGCCATTATTGCCGCTGTAGTTTCCTATATCAGGTTTGGTAAAATAAACTTAGGGCATAGTACCGGCAAGATCTATTTTTATACCACTATTGTTACCTCGTTAACTGCATTAGGTATATCCAAACATGGCGGCTTCAATGCCGGGCATATTTTCGCGCTGTTCATCGTGGTGCTGGTGGTAATTGCTTACCTGCTTCATTTAAGGAAACCGGGGCACACAAAAGCCCGGTTTCTTGAGAATTTCCTTTTGTCCTTTAGTTTTTTCTTATCCTGGGTTCCTACGGTTAATGAAACCTTAACCCGTGTACCGGTCGGACATCCGCTGGCTAAGGCACCAACCGACCCCATCATCGCAAAAACATTGCTTATTATTGTCATACTATTTATAGCGGGATCGGTTTACCAGTTTATCACGCAGCGGAAAATTAACAGGCAATTCCAGCACAACGCCTAACCAGACAAGCAACAGGTTTATCGAGTTCAAAGGAGAACGATCGCCGGTCGTTCTCCTTTATTTTGATCAGAGCGCGATACTGTCCAACCCTTTTTGCAGGGCGGCTTCTGCCTGTCCCGGATAAGCCAGGCCCTCTGCCCGGAAGATCTTGAGATCGGTCATGCCCATAAAACCCAATACGCCTTTCAGGTAGGTCGGTACGAAGTCGTAAACCTGATAGGGGCCACTGGAATAAACCCCGCCCGAAGCCATCGCGACATACACGGTCTTCCCTTTTACCAAGCCTTCGGCGCCGGTCTCACTATATTGAAAGGTGATCCCTGCCCGGGCAATGTGATCGATCCAGGCTTTGAGTACCGAGGGGATACCGAAATTCCACAAGGGTGCACCGATCACGATCACATCCGCTGCCATCAGTTCCGCGATCGCTTCATCGGAATGCCTGAGGGCTGCTTTGGTCGCCGCAGTGTGTTCGGAAGCGGGCGTGTAAAATGCCGCCAGCGTCGCTTCTTCCAGATGCGGAAAAGGATGTTTGGTCAGGTCATGAACCCGAACGGTACTGTCCGGGTCGGCTGCTTTTACTTGGTCCACGATCGCGTTCCCCAGCCGGATGCTGAAGGAATTCTCGCCCTTGGGGCTGGAAATGATATGCAATATCTTTTTCATGTTTGCTTTTTTTAAACACTGCAAACCTACCCGCCCGGGGTATCAAAAAGATACGAGTTTCCCGAAGGATACCGGTATCGTTTGGGATACTGCTTACCTTTGCTGCATGAAAACAGATCTGACCAATGGCCTCGGAGCGGAGCATCCCTGTGCGCAGAATGCCTGCAGCGAAGGGGTCACCGGCATCCGGGATGCTTTATATGTATTGAACGGCAAGTGGAAGCTGCCGCTGATCTTCACGCTAACGGAAGGGCCGAAGCGTTTTAAGGATATCCAGCGTTCCTTAGGCGACATAACGGCCAAGGTGCTCACCAAAGAACTCAAAGAACTGGAGTTGAACGAATTCGTGGTGCGCCATGTGCTGCCGACCACACCGGTCACTGTCACTTATGGACTGATGCCCTACAGCCGCAGTCTGCATAAGGTCCTTCATGAACTCAAGGAATGGGGCATCCAGCACCGGCAGCGGATCGTCGCCAGCCGTAAAAGCCAGCTGCCTTCCAAATGACCACACCGCTCAGTTAAATGCTGCACCAAACTCCCCGGGGCAACTGCCGGGTCTTGCTTTTGAAGGGTTACTGAAAGATTACCTTGGGGTGTCCGGCGAAACGCCGAGCCGGCTGAGTTGGGTGGGATGTATCGTTGATCCTCATCATTGACACATCTTGCCTGATCCGTGAAATCGTTCCGGAATTCCTTGAAATGTATCCACGCGCCGGCAGAGAACAATCAGCCCGCGCAGTCATATCAAGACTTACGAAACGCCCGGTCTCTCGCGTTACGTTTTCCGCCGGGTGATTTAAATTAAAGCGCCGTAGCGAATGTCAACGTTTCAATCCAACCCGGTAAAGAAGCAAGGCATCCGCGCCGGAATTTCTGCCTTAGCGTTCGTTTCGATTAACGTGATCCGCTTCTTTTAGCCGGATGGCCAGAAGTACCGATCGTTTGAGTGACCCGAATTCTTACGATTCGTTTCCTTATAACGTTGTATGATACTGATGATGTTTCTTATCACTTCATCGAGTATCACTGCCCAGCCTATGATGAGCACTGTACCAAAAAAGTAAATCAAGAGTTTCATGCTCTATAAACAACGATAAGCGTGATACGGTTTTGTTTTTGATAAGAAAAGCAATAGGCCCAAAAACTGCGCGCGGGAGCGTTTGGCCGATGTCGGGCCCTCCTACCTGCATGAAGCGGACGATCCTGATGGCATCAATGACTACCGTTGGGTTAAACTCCTCTGCCCTACTAGGGTTCGTCATCACGGAAATTTTTTGAGCCGCCGCTATTCACCGTTTAAATTCACAACCCTATGCCCCGTATGAAAAAAGTACTGGTAGTTCATGAGGTCCTCGCCGATGAGGGTTTTGGGTAGAAGGAGGTAAAGGAGCAATTTTTACCGTTGGTTTGATCGCATGGTTGTGGTCGGCAATATAGTTCTTCAGGATGCCGGAATTAGGTCAGCTTAGCTTCTTCAACGTTAAAAGCTGCGGATCATTCACTATACCGGTCGTTCCTCCAGGGATACGCCGAATTTGAATAGCCCCGTTCTTCCCAGAAACCCAGCTTATTCTCCACCAGGAACTCGATGCGCTTAATCCATTTGGTGCCTTTCCAGGCATACAGCTGCGGCGTGATCATCCGGCAAGGGCCGCCATGGTCCACCGGCAGTGGCTGGCCGTCAAAAGTATGGACCAAAAGGACATCCGGCTTCAGCGCTTCTTCCAACGCGATATTGGTGGTATAAGTATCATAGCCGTAACACAACAGGTGCGTGGCCTCCGGTTTGGGCTGCACCAATGCCGCCAGGTCGAGCATACTGACTCCTTTCCAGTGCATATCCAGCTTCGACCACGTGGTAACGCAATGAAAGTCAGATATATCTTTCGTTTGCGGAAGCGCCATAAAATCCTTCCAGGTCACTACTAGAGGATGCTCCACGGCGCCATTAATCGTCAGCCGCCAGCGCTCCTGCGAAATATTGGGATGATAGCCCAGGTCAAGGACCGGCCACTTAAGGGTTTTCGTCTGCCCGATCGGCACTACCGGCATACCGTGCCGGTTAGGCGGGCCGGAGCCTTTCGGCTGGTCATCGGCCATCGACGGCGTAGCTTGCATCTGCTGCTCGAAGCGCGCTTTGAGCTTCATCCGCGCTTCGACAATACGTTCCAGTTTTTCCGGTTCTTCCATACCCTAAGTTAAGCATTTAAAGCTTCCGCCAGTAAGCGGTAGGATTTTAATCTTGCTTCCTGGTCGAAGATATGCGAGGTCGCCATCAGCTCATTAATTCCCGTGCGTTTAATAAAGTCTGTCAATTGGACCTGAATGGTTTCCTTACCGCCAAAGAAAGAATAAGCCAGCATCTGCATGGCCGCTTCTCTTTCAGCAGCGCTCCAGATGCCGTCCATGTTTTCCACCGGCGGCGGCAAGGGTTGCCTTCTGCCGGTGATAATGCCCCTGAACAATTGCTGCAGGGAGGTGGCCAGGTAATGCGCCTCCTCGTCCGAATCGGCCGCCACGACATTGACGCAGGCCAGTACGTAAGGTTCGGACAGATGCCGGGACGGTTTAAATGTTTTACGATACAGGTCGATGGCCTGCAGGAAATAGGCCGGTGCAAAATGACTGGCGAAGGCATAAGGCAGGCCTTTGGCAGCCGCAAGTTTAGCGCTGTCCAGACTGGAACCAAGTATCCAGATGGGGATGTCCAAACCTTCACCGGGAACTGCGCTTACGCCGTTAGGGTGATCGCCCGCGAAATAATGCTGCAAAGATTCCACGTCCTCCGGGAAGTGGAAAGCCGCATGCATGTTCTCACCGCGTATGGCCAGCGCGGTCGCCTGGTCACTGCCCGGAGCCCGGCCCAGACCCAGGTCGATCCGGCCGGGATAGAGCGTTTCCAGCGTACCGAACTGCTCGGCAACCACCAGCGGTGAATGGTTCGGCAACATAATGCCGCCTGAGCCGACACGGATCCTCGAAGTCTTTCCGGCAATATGCCCGATAAGCAAACTGGTGGCCGAACTGGCCACGCTTACCATGTTATGATGCTCGGCGAACCAGTAGCGGGTATAGCCCAAAGCTTCCGCCTGCCGCGCATTCGCCACGCTATAGTTAAAACTGTCTGCAATAGTATGCCCTTCAAGAACAGTCGCCAGGTCGAGTACGGAATAATGAATTGCTGCCATAAGGCAAAGGTAAAGCCTTGAACGATGAGCAACTGTCAGCCTATTTCCATATTCAGTACCTACCGGCTATCTCACCGGCAACAGGTTCATGCCGACCAGGAACTTGTTCTTATCGCTCAGGTCCCCAACCAGCACCCGCATCGGTTCGGGGAGTTTTTTGATCAATGCAGGGGTGGCTATGATCTGTTCGCCTTCGGCCAGTTGGGGGTGTTCTTTCAGATCGATCACCTCAATGCTGTAGTTTTCTCCCATGTGCTCCCTGCAATAATCCTGAAGGTTTTTAATCGCCCGGTTGGATTTTTGTGTTTGACCTGATACGTAGAGGCAGAGCTTGTATTTTTCCCTTTCCATCGTTCATTCGTATTGTAATCCACTGTGTCTTAGACATAAGGCTGATTATTTTTATACAGTTTCAGGCGAAGTTGGTTTGCGCTTTTTGTTTTTTAGCAGTAACATTTTTGTGTCGCGATCAGTAAAAAAGGGAACAGACGGAACGGAAATCCCCGCCGCAACCTATTATAAACCTTAATTAGAACAGCTATGTTGAACACAGTTAGATTTAAATACTTTCAGGCCGAGGTGCCGCAGTGTCAAAAACACGAGTTCGAACAGGCAATAAGCACCGAATATAGCGGCGTCAGCGAACATCTTAATGAGAACGGAGCCTATTTCCTCGTTTACTGGCATGCACCACGGGCGGTCCTTCGCGCTATTCTGATCTCCGACCCGGCAACGGAAATGATCGTCAAAGCCAGTGGTTTACCGGATGGCAAGGAATTTAAGTTTGCCGCAGAACTTGCCGGCTTGGAATTGCCATGATTGCTTAAGCAAAGACATATTATTAAGATCTGCTAAAAAGTTTCGCCAATTTGATATATTCGGTACGATAATATTATCATTAACTATTTTCATACCGAACACCCTATATCCATGCGGAAAATAATCGCCGTTCTATTCCTTATCGCCATTTTTTCAACCTCCTACGCCCAAAGAAAAAATATCGACAGCCTGGCCAGATTGCTGGCCGTCGCTAAACAAGATACCAGCCGGGTGAGATTATTAGCCCGGCTGGGTAATTCGTATGTACGAATAAGACCTGACAGCGCGATCCTGCTTGCCCAGCAAGGGCTGCAACTAGCCAAGGAACTCCATTTTCAGGCCGGTGAGGCCGCATCGCTGTCAGCGCTTGGAAACGCCTTCAGCACTACCGGTAATTACCCTAAATCGCTTACGGCCTACCTGGAAGCGCTGAAAATCAGCGAAACGGCTCATGATCTGGACGCTATGTCGAGGGCTCTTTCCAACATTGCCAACATTTACAGTTACGAAGGTGATGAGCGGCAAAGTATCAGTTTCACCTTACGGGTTCTTGCCACAGCCAGGAGAACGCAGAATATGCGAAGGCTCGGCATTGCGACTTCAAACCTGGGTGATTCTTACGAGAAACTGGGCATCCTGGACTCTGCTTTATTCTATACCCGGCAGGGTTACCAGATTGCCCTCAAAATCAACAATGTCGGTCAGATCGGGATATCCCTGAATAATCTGGGGAACGTCTTTCGTAAACTGCATCAAACGGACAGTGCTTTGTTTTACTACCGGCAAGCTATTCCGCTTTTCAGGCAGACGGAAGATGATGACGCCTGGGCTGAAACTTCCATTGGCCTGGCTCAACTATTCAAAAGCCTCGGCAGGGAGGATTCCAGCTTATATTATGCGCGTCAATCCATCGCACTGGGCCGGCGCGGCGGTTTTACAGCCAGGATTCTCGATGCCAGCAAATTCCTGACGGAATACTTTAAGCAGGCCGGCCGGCCCGACAGTGCTTTCCGATACCAGGAAGTATTGATAGCTGCCAAGGACAGCCTGTTCAGCCAGGAGAAAACAAAGGAAATACAGGATCTCACCTTTTCTGAACGGCAGCGTGAACAGGATAACCAGGAAAGGGAGGCCCGGTATAAGGCCAACGTAAGGGCCTACCTGTTGATGGCGGTCGTCTTGTTTTTCATCGTCCTTGCTTTCGTCTTCTGGAGGAATAACCGGCGGAATGAAAAAGCAAAAAAACTGTTGCAGCTGCAGAAAGAACAAATTCAGAACACCCTCGGTGAACTGCAAATGACGCAAAATCAATTGATACAATCTGCAAAAATGGCTTCCCTGGGCGAGCTTACGGCCGGCATAGCCCACGAAATACAGAACCCGCTGAACTTTGTCAATAACTTTGCGGAAGTGAACCGGGAGATGATCGCCGAGCTGAAGCAAGAACTCAGCGCCGGTAACATCGGGGAGGCGATTGCGATCGCGGACGATATTGAACAGAATGAAGGCAAGATCAGCCACCACGGCAAGCGGGCGGACTTTATCGTCAAAGGCATGCTGGAGCATAGCCGTTCCGGCGGCGGGGAAAGGCAGTCAACGGACCTCAATACGCTGGCTGACGAATTTTTAAAACTCTCTTATCACGGTCTGCGGGCAAAAGACAAGAATTTCAACGCTGAATTACAAACCATTTTCGATCCTAACTTGCCAAAGGTGAATGTGGTGCAGCAGGACATTGGGCGGGTGCTCATTAATATCTTCAGTAATGCGTTCTACGCCGTTAACCAGCGCGCAAAACGGGAAGGGCCGCACTTCAAACCGGTAGTCAGCGTTACAACATCAGTACGAAACCGTACCGTTTTGATCAGGATAAAAGATAACGGTAACGGCATTCCTGATGATATCAAAGCCAAAATTATGCAGCCGTTTTTCACCACCAAACCCGCGGGGGAAGGTACGGGCCTGGGCCTTTCTTTAAGTTACGATATTGTTGTGAAAGGACATGGTGGTTCGATTGAAGTCAACAGCGAACCCGATACTTATTCGGAATTTACCATTATACTACCGGTAGCATCTTAAAGCTCAGTGACCCTATGTCACCACCGGCTTCGCTGGTTGGCCGGCCTTCTACATCCGGATGCTTATATGACCAGCGGGATCCAGATCTACGCCTGCGGTGCCTCCTGCCGCGCAAGGGCGTGACCGAAGCCGACCTGCAATCGAAGAACGCGAAGTTCGGTAACCCGCAGATCTTTGTCCGGCTCACCGAGTGGTGTGATAAGATCATCACGGAGTAAAGTGTATCCCATTTAGCACAATAACGGGAATATTGCTACACTCAAATTTACTTTGGCAGGGTTTTTTCTTGATGTGGGTCATTAACACATCAACTTATGAGATCAATTCTGTATATCATTGCCGTTATCCTGGTAATCGGATGGGCGATCGGATTCTTCGCTTATTCAGCCGGGGGCATCATTCACGTACTTTTAGTCATCGCCGTCATTGCGGTAATTCTTGGGCTGATCCGTGGCGATACCGCTGTCTAAAGTATTGTCGTAAGGTTAGGCCCAACCAGTTATCGTCTGCCGCCTGGACTGAGCGGGCAGGTATTTCACCATGATCCGATTGGCCCATCTAAAAGCCCTCTGCCGATTAAAAATAAACAGGGTTATCAACCACAAAAGCTTTATTTTATTTCGGCATGGACCCGCGGGATTGATCGTTTTGACCTGAATTAAAAACCGAACATGAGTGAACGAGGATTTTCTGTCTATCGTGGCACTATTCGTGTGGCATTTCTTATCTAAAATGACACACATGGAAACTTTAGCATTACTGGCCCGCGTCGAGGCCAAACCCGGAAAAGAACAGCAGGTTGCAGACTTTTTAAAAAGCGCTTTGCCATTGGCCCAAGCCGAACCCGGCACCGTTCGCTGGTACGCACTGCAGCTTGGCCCCTCCACCTTTGGCATATTCGATACTTTTGCCGATGAAGCCGGACGCGACGCGCACCTGGGCGGCGAGATCGCTAAGGCACTCATGTCCCACGCTGATGAGTTACTGGCAGTACCGCCGGTGATAGAAAAAGTGGACTTGTTGGCCGTTAAATGAGTCTTCTTATCAAATTCCCCGGTGATAATAGCCGGGGAATTGGTGCATTCACACTTTCAAAGCGGCTGGATAATTGTTTTAGTCAGTCCGTTTCATAATATTGCTGTTTATTTCAATAAAATTTGATTTTAATGTGGATTAAAACATGACCAACCTGGAGCAGCTTAAGATCATGACGACAGACCAAAAGCTATTGGCGGAAAACATCAAAGTGCTTGGCGCGCTACGCAAGCCGGAACATGACCAGGAATACCGCGAAGCAATTGACCGCTATCACACTTTAAGTCAGCAAATATCATTATTATTAACGAGCATAGCCTCCGGCGAGATTGACGGGAAAGCCACATACACGCCTTAGCAAGTAACACCCCGGGTGATTTGCAGACCGATCGCATCCCATAGGGCCAGACGTGCACGAAGCGCAATTTTTGCAGCCAGCGTGGCTTCTTCCCATTTGACGGGATCATCGCCGCAAAGTTCCGCAGCCATTTTAAAGGCTAGATGAGAATGATGGTCCCCGTCAACTTCGATATGACGAAGGAGGTAATAATGGAGCACATCAACTTTCCCCGGCATGCTTTCGGTTAGTCCCCGGACCATTTCGATAAAAATGTCCGGGATCAGGTCCTCCCGCCCGAAAGTGAAGACCGCCGCCATGACATGGGGCTTTCCTTCGTGAATAAAGCAAAAGGTTTGTTCTACGAAACGCCGCGCAGCATCGGGAACCTGTGCCTGCTTTAATGCTTCCTCTATCGTTTCGCCTCTTGCCAAACAAGCTATAAAATGCTCCATGACGGAAGTATCGGCACCTGCCTGCTGCATGGCCCGCAGGTACAATTCAAAATGGCTGGCGCGGTTGCCTTGTTCATCCAGGTCGCTTTCCTCCCCTGTCACGATCTCGTTGATCAGGTACCTCGTCCGGGGATCGCCTTTGGGGAGCCAGGGTACCGTGGTGCAGGTGAGCTCGCGCTGCAAAGCTTTGAGCAACGACATAAAGTCCCACACGGCAAAGCAGTGCTGCTCCATAAAAGCCTGCAAGTGGTCTATCTCGCTGATCGAGCGGTACAGCGGGTGGGCGGTTAGTTGAGCCCTTAAAGGCGCGATCTCCTCCAGTAGTATGTCCAATTCTTTTTTCACGGCGCGAAGGTACGATAACGGGCCGGGAAATCAGCGCGGTTCTATGGCATTCAGCCGGAATAACTCCCGGGTAATATGCTGGGTATTTTCACACAATTCGTTCAGCCGGCAGCTGATCATTTGTACTTTGGCCGGCAAACCCTCCCTTATTTCCAAAAGGTCGAGATGGAGCACCGCGCTGTCATCAAGGTCTTCGCGGCCCTTCAGGCCGGCGAATATTGCCTCGGCAATCAATTGATCTTTACCCAGAAAATACTGCCCGAAGGCTTTAAAACCATCCGGCGTGCGGAAACTCATCAATAATTCAAACTCGCTTTCCATAGCTTCAAAATAAGGAAGGCCCGTTATGGGCCTCCCGGGATCAGACAATTAATTAACTTATTTTATCTCGATCTGTTTGCGCACCGCTTTGGCTTCTTCGCGCTTAGCGATATCGATTTTCAGCACACCGTTCTCATACGCGGCTTCGATCTGTTCGGCGTCAGCGCTGTCGGGCAGCGTGAATGAGCGCACAAAAGAGTTATAGCTGAATTCGCGTTTGCTGTAGTTCTTTTGCACATCCTGCTGTTCATGCTGGCGCTCTACCGAAATGCTGAGCTGGTTGCGGTCGAGGCTGATCTTAAAATCGGATTTTTGCAGACCCGGCGCGGCCAGTTCGACATGGAAATGATTGTCGCTCTCACTGATGTTCGCCGCAGGCACGCGGCTGATCAGGCGGTCGTTAAAAAAAGTGTCGTTAAAGATAGAATCGAAAACGTCATTAAGGCCAAGGTTTAATGAACCGTTGTTTCTTTTTTCAGGATTAAATTTAACCAGTGTCATAGGTTCTCCTCCTCAAATAATTTTAATGATTGAAACTTATAATTAATTAAACTATCAACCTTCCTTCAAGGAAAATGCCAAATGCCACCAGCGCGCTTTATCCTGAAAAAATTTCATTTTTGCTGAATTTTTTTCAGTTATCCAATGCCAATTTTTCATTCGTCAAACCAATGGCTGAATCTGTTGTTAAAGCCATCTAATCTTGCAAGACCATGAAGTTTTTTACCAATGCAGAGCTGAGGTACCAGGTCAATGGCCCGGGTACGCTGATCCTTAATTTACACGCGTTGAGAAACTCACATCAAACGATTATCTCCGAGACGATCAGCATTGAGCCCTATCATAAAGCGGAAGAAATTTTTGAAGTGGCCGGAGAAAACCGGTTGATACGCCTGAAACTGACCCAGGCCGGACCATTCAATATCCGTTACCAGGCTGTTGTCGACAACACCTATGTTGTTAAAGACCCGCCCGATTTGTTGGAAACGCCCGTTGACGAGTTGAGTCCCGACATTTTACCCATGCTGTACCCCAGCCGATACTGCCAGTCGGATAAGCTGGGGCGATTAGCCGGCCACCTTTTTGGGCACCTTGGCAACGCTTACGAGAAAGTCCGCGCCATCGTGGACTGGATCTATGCCATTGTCGAATACCGCAGCGGCTTCTCCAACGTAGAAACCTCAGCGTACGATACGGTAACCCAGCAGGCCGGGGTGTGCCGCGATTTCGCGCATTTGGGGATCGCCCTCTTCCGGGCGCTGTCCATTCCTGCCCGTTACTTCACGGCATATGCCTATTTGCTGGTGCCCCAGGATTTTCACGCCTGTTTTGAAGCCTACCTTGGCGGTGAATGGGTTCTATTCGATGCTACCAAACTGGTGCCGATCAATGGTTTGATCAAGATCGCCACCGGAAGGGATGCGGCCGATGCCTCGATCGCCAATATTTTTGGCGACATCAGGTTTAACCGTATGGCTGTGAGCTGCAACCTGGGTGATGCAGATTTTGTACCGCTGTACCAGTAAGCGGGTTAGTCGCCAACTTCACCCATTAGATCGCCAGAATACAGAGAAATAAATCGCGGCCCCGCCCTTTAATTCCCTGGTTAATAAAGGCATCAGAAAAACTGAATTCAAACCGCGGCTCATAAGCCAATGGTATTTTTTACTTATTAGGAAAATAATTAACTATTACTTGTAAAATATTCCTTTTAGCTCTATTTTGCAGAAATTATAAGTGATGATGGATTTGTGGCCCTTTATTATTCTCTTTTCACTGCTTATTTTGCAGTCTTGCTGGTTCTATAGGTTACAGCTCCGGCACCGCGCCCTGGAAGGCGAGATGAGTGCTTACCGGAGCTTGTTTGAGGCCTTGCCTGCCGCAGCCTATGTTTATGATGCCAATGATTTTAATATCCTGGCTGTCAATCAGGCAGCGACTTCATTATATGGCTATTCACGCGAGGACTTTTTATCGCTAAAGGTACCTGACATCCTAATGTCAGGAAGATTAAAGCCTTTATCGCCTGGCTTCTCCGATCAAAGCAATGACTTCCTGGAAAGCGGCAGGTGGCGGCATCGCAAAAAAAATGGTGATGCCTTTTATGTCCAGGTGTTTGTCCGGCAGTTCCGGTTTGGCAAAAGGCTGGCCAGGCTGGCGGTCGCTTGCGACATTGCCGCGCTTATCGCCACTGAAAATTTATTAAGCCGGAAATCCGCGGAATTACAGGTGCTGGAAGGCATTGCGGATGCTTTTTACATGGTAGATGCCGCCTGGCATTTTACTTATGTCAACAAGGCCTATGAAAAACTACATCACCGCAGCCGGCGAGACCTGTTGGGTAAAAACGTTTGGCAGCTGTTTCCTTATGGTAAAGAACGCTGTTACTACCGCGAGTACTGCCATGCCCTGTGTCATCAGGTGCCTGTACATTTCGAAGAATTTAATCCGCACAGCGGCATGTGGGTGTCAGTCGACGCCTACCCCTCCGAAAGCGGTTTGGCGGTTTTCTGCCGTGATATCACGCCGGAGAAGTCAGCGGTGAGCGCTTGCCCGGCCTGACTTATTAATTGATACCAAGTAAAAAACGCCTGATCATGATAAAAAATAGAACGCCGGCGTTAATTGTCTTGCTGGCTTTGTGCTGGGCTTTTATAGCCGACCCGCTGATTATGGTACTGGCCGCCTACCTGGCGCCGCATCATATCGACCTCTTCCGGAGGTTAAATGATGTTTTGGTCATACTGGTAGTTGCTGCTATGCTTTACCGGCCGCTGCGGCGTGTCATGGGACAGTACCACCGTCTTTACCGGGATATTCCTACCCCGATGTATGTCTACGACCGGACTACACTGGAATTTCTGGCGGTAAATGATGCAGCTGTAAAGCGCTACGGCTACAGCCACAGCCGGTTTTTGCGAATGAAGGCCACAGATATCCGCCCGCCCGAAGATACGGACGAGCTGATGCAGGTGATCTCCCGGCTGCCGGCGGATTATTCAGATGCCGGCCGCTGGCGCCATATCACGGCAAAAGGCGAAACCTTTCATGTACGCATATTTGCCCAGCCCACCCAATTTAAAAACCGTAAGGCCATACAGATCGTCGCCATCGATATCGACAAAAAGATCAAAACGGAACTGGCCCTGAAGGAAAAAACCGCTGAGCTGGAAAACGTGCTCGAAAGTATTACTGACGCCTTTTATACGGTGGACAAAGACTGGCGCTTTACTTATATGAACAGGGAATACGAACGGGTGCAAAAACGATACCGGAACGACCTGCTGGGAAAAAATATCTGGGCCGAATTCCCCTATGCAACCCAACTTGCCTTTTACCGGCAATATCACCGCGCCGTAGCAGAGCAAGTCAGCGTCCATTTTGAGGAATACAATCCCGCAAGAGATATGTGGGTAACTGTGAATGCCTATCCGACCGCTAACGGCCTGGCCGTTTATTTCCGCGATATCACCGAAGAGAAAAAGATCCGGGAACAGGTTTACCTGGATGGCCAGAACCTGCGCGCCATTATTAATAACACAAATGACATGATCTGGTCGGTCGATGAGGCTTATCAGATCATAACCGGTAACGAAGCCTTTTGGAAACGGGTAGCCGAGTTAACCGGAAAATCAGCAGATGAGGTCAGAAATGAAGATTTCGACCCCAATTTATTGCAACGTTACATAGAACATTACCAGCTGGCTTTTACCGGGAAGGCTTTTAGCACGGTCCGCGAACGAAAAAACACCGAAGGTATTTCCATCTTTGAGCAATTGAGCTTCAACCCGATCTATAACGGGGAGAAAGTCATTGGCGTCAACTGCTTCCTGCGCGACATTACCGAACAGCAGCAGCACGTCCGCAGGATCGAAAATCAAAATAAGACCCTGCTGGAGATCGCATGGATGCAGTCCCACCGCGTCAGGGCGCCCCTGGCCAATATACTGGGACTGGTACAGCTTTTTGATACCATCGATCCGGAAAGCCACGAAATTCTGTCGATATTGGCAAGGATCGGCAACGCCGCGCGTGAACTCGACGGAGTGCTCCGGGAAATGACGGCTTATGCCGACCACGCGGCAAAAACTGATCGCTTACAGTAAGCTGCTTTGTCACAGAAGGAGGCGGTGATGCGTGAGTTGGCTGAGGTATTGCCTTTGATGAACCGATGGTGATATCGCCGAAAGAAGACAGGATGCACCCGTTCTCCACCTACGAAGCAGGCTTTTCCAACCTGAGTCATTTCGCCAGTATCTTTGAAAAGCATACCGGCCTGAAACCGAAAAAATTTTCATCTGCCTGACTTCAGCAAGAAAATGGACTTTACCCATTTAAATAGAGGCAATTGGCTATCTCGCGGCAATAAAGTATAGTTTCCCACCATCCGTTCCGGCATAGATGGCTCCCTCCATCCCCGTAATGCAAAAACAAAAAAAGCCTGATCCAAGACCAGGCTTCCATAAACTCAAACACCAATTAAATTACTTAGCAGCGTTCTTTTTTTCGGTCACTTCCTTGCGGATATCCGTAACCAAAACTTTCAATTCCTGCATAAGTCCGCGTAAACGCGTTCCGGCCGCTTTATTCCCCTTGCTGTAAAATGCCTCGGCATCTTTTTCCGCGCCTTCCAGCAGTGTTTTTACTTTCTTAAAATTTTCCATTTGTCAATTGTTAAACTTTTGAGTTAAAAATTAAATAAAGGCCGCAAATATAGCAGAATTACCTTCCCGGGGCCAGTTCCTTTTCCGGGGATTTCTCTTTGCCTGTACCTTTGGCCAACTCCACTTTCTGCCCCATCGCCGGTTCTTTCAGAAATTGCTCCCGCTTCTCCGACTTACCATCTTCCCGGAAAAAATTGATCTGCGAAAAGCGCGGTGCGGTTTCCATGAACAATTTGCTCTCCTGGCCATCTTTCACCACGGTCACTAAAGGCCGGTTCCCGTTTTCCAAAGCATGGATCAGCTTCTCTGCTTTCGCAGGCTCATTCAATTCCTTGATGTTAAACTTATCGAGCGTGTCCTTCAGAATAAACCCATAATTCGGTACCGACCATTGCGTCAACACAAAGTTCTGGTACTGGTCCTTGGGCTGGTCCCGGTCCAGCTTCACCCAGGCCGCATAAGGCTCACCGCTAACCTTCAGCAGATCATCCCGGAACACCGCCCGGTTCTGGATCAGGTTGGCCGACTGCTCCGCCGTAAAGCCCTTGCCGTTCTGCACAAAAAAAGTCTGCGTCACCGCCGGCGTATTATAGGTACGCTGGAAATCCTTCGCGATATAATTTACTTTCCCGTTTTCCATTTTCGCCAGTTCGACCTTGTTCGCTGCATCCTTACCGGCCGCTAAAGTGCTGTTCCCCTTTTGCTCCTTGAAAAACTCCACCGCTTCAGCCACCAGCTCAAAAGGCTTCACCAGGTTCTTGCCCGGCTCCTTTTCATTTGGCGTGATCACCATATACTTCTGGCCTTCCTCCAGCGGTTTGCCCGTATTCAACGCCACCTCGTACTTATTGAAATAATAATGCTCCGACTGGCTGCTCTGCTTAAAATACAAAGTCAGGTCCACCTGCCCTTTATCGCCCATCACTTTCTCATGTAAACGGAAGTCGGGCACCCCCTTTTCCATTTGCTGCTGCATGACTTCCGCCGTCTTCGGCGAAAACCCCAGCGTCTTTAGCTCCTCCTGGAGCCGTTCCAGATTGTTTAAATTCATCGTTTCTAAGTTTTTATGTACAAAATGATCTTTATTTAACTCCAATGCCTTCACCACGGTCTCGATAGTGGGCAAACCGTCGAACTGCCTCCAGATATCGCGCTGCTGTCCGAGCGGCACCCCGAATTGCTCCAGGCGGTCTTTCAGCAAACAGGCCGACAAGCTCCATATCTCAAACTCCCTGCCTGGTAAAAACCCGACCTCCAGCGACAGCATCAATACCTGCTTGTCCGCCGTCTTTGCTCCCGTCTGGTAAACGAAACCCTGCCTGTACGTATCATATTCTGACGCGATCTTCCGGGACATTCGCTCCCCGTCATAACCACACTCCTCCAGCTCCTGCCGCAGCTCCGCCACCGACCAGCCCATACTACCTCCCCGATTGGTTATTCCGCAGCAAGACAGGGTAACCGCCCTTCAAACGCACCTTCACCCTCCGCACCTTACGCCCGATCAGACCTTTCGCCGCCGATATCCCCGCTGTGGCCGCCTGCGTCGCCAGCGACTGATCCGTCCCCAGGATCTCCATATTGTCCAGCGCGTTCGCCGTTCCCTGACCGGCCGCCTCTCCCAACTCGGCCTCCGGCGCATTGATCCCCTGCATCCCGTCCAGCGAAAACACCGTCAGGCTCACCGGCACGATAGCCGTTCCTAACCGGATATTGCGGATCTCCAGCAAAAGCCGCTGATTCGTGATCGTACAGGAGCCAAACAGCAGCTGGCCCTTTGGAAAACGCAGATCGCCCAGCACCAAACTATCCGTCAACCGCAGCCTCACCATCCCGCCCTGCAATATCTTTTGATTGGCATCCACCACCGCCGGAACGGCTTTAAACACTGAATCTTTGACCACCGGTTTCACGGGAATAGCACCTGATCCCGTCCCTTTCCCCAAACCCGGATTCTGTATCTGCACGATCTTATCCAGCATCCCGTTCAGACGCTCCAGTTCAGGATCGGGAGCGGACGGCCCCAACCCCGGTTGCTGCTTCAACATTTTTTCCAGGCGCGCTAACTCCATATCTGTCGAACTGCCGGGAACACCAGGCAGCGTACTCCCAGCGGGAGTAACGGGAACAACAGGAACCGGCGGCGCGTGCACTTGCCTATCGATCTCCGCCAGCTTCTGTTTTATCTTTAACTCGTTATCCTTAGCCGAACTATACCCTAAACCACCAGAACGAAAACTGCTGCTGCTACTGCCACTTTTAACTGCTTCATTCTTCCGGTAAGCCGCCGTATCCCAGCCCAAAGCCGCAAATGCACTGCCCGCACCGTGCCTGCCAGAATCCCGCTCTGCCTTTTCATACAAACTGAACTTATCCTCCTTTTTTTCCTTCTTAAAACTCGCAGCCGGCAACTCTGCATTCAAACCTTTGCCGGAGCTGCCCGTCATCTTTAATCCATCACCCCTGCCGCCGCCCAGTGCGTAAAAAGCCAAAGCCAGAAACGCAAACAGGACAACCGGCAGTATAATCAACATCAATCTTTTCCGCTCTTGTACAGACCTCATAAATCCCTCCTTTCTAATTAAAACCTATTTAAACCAACCCATCGCCCGCATCAGCAGCCATAAACACACACTGCCAAAGAGCAGGCAAAACAACACCAGCGCGATCAGCTTCGAACCGCGGTTCCAGTACAGCGTCTTCCGGTCCAGGTAAGCGGCCATACGCCGCATCCGGGACTCTATTCCCCCTTTCACCGCCGACCAGAACCGCGTATCCGAAGCAAAGCCCGAATCCACACGCTTCTTCCGCCAAAACCTCATGGCTTATCCCCCTTTCCCACATCATTATTTTGAAGGATCTCCCAGTTCCGGATCAAAAACCCATGCGGGTTATTATCGGTCTCCGCCTTTAAATCAGCCACCACACCCTGCGTTACCAGGCGCCGCGTCACCGTACTCGTCGAGCGCACCAGCTTCTCCGTCGCATAACAGGTAAACCCATAAGGATAAGCGCTCATCGACAAGGCAATACTATCCACCGTCACCTGCTGGTTGATATTCCCCGAAACCAGGTTATTGTAATAACCCGCCTCCTTCAGGTTATCATAAGCCCGCTTGGCGCTTTCATCCGCCAGGTAGAAAGCCTTCGTCACCGTAGCCGTAATGGCCTTATCATCCGGCACCAGCGTAAAAAAGTCTTCGTGGAAGGTCTTGATATGGTCCCGCAGTTCCACCGGCAAATTCTGTTTCCGGTCCGCGGCCAAAGCCTCCAGCACCTTCCCGTTATACAGGATATGCACCCTGTTCTGAGCCGCATCCACCAGCGCATAACTTTTCCAGATGCAAAAGCACATACAAAACACATTTGCCGCCATCAACAGGAAGCTAAACAGCCGCACATGCCGGAACGCCGTATCGATATTCTTAAATTGTTGAAACATAAACCCCTCCTAACCTCCCCAAAGGGGAAGGAATAACATCCTAAATTTTAAACCCTAAAAAATCCATCAAAGCAGATTAGCCATTGACTAATGACCACTGACAAAAGACCAGCCTCACTTTCCAGACAGCTTATCCGCCTGGTGCTTATTGCCACCGTTGCTCCCCGCGCTGTTCCAGCCTTCCATAAAATCCGAAGGCGCATAGCGGATATTGCTCCGCGCCTGCTCCGAACGTTCACCCAAAGCCCCGGCCGCAGATAAAGTAGAATTCACCGTCGTGTTCAGGACCGCACCGCTCACATTCGTCACGCGGTTCAATAAGCCATTTCCGCCATGCGCGTGGATCACATAATTCGCCACCGAAGGCACCGAGAAATACCCCACGATCCCAATACACAAAAAGATCAGGTAAGCCGTATCAGTCGGGCTGAAAAAGGTATCCCCCGCACTCTGGATCTGCGAAATGTCCAGCTGGATCATCTCCTGCTGTACCTTACCGATAATGCTCCCGAAAATGTTCGCGATCGGCAGCCACAAAAAAATATTGATATAGCGCGCCAGCCATTGCGTCAGCGTATGCTGCAAACCGTCAAAGACCGCAAAACCAAGGACCAGCGGGCCCAAAATCGCGAATACAATGAGGTAGAAGGTCCGGATCGTATTGATACACAGAATTGCCGACGCATACAACACCTGCAGGATCTCACTCATCCACTCCTTAATGTTATTCTTGAAGTTATAAGCCTGCTTATCCATCTTGCTGCATCCTGGCGGATGCCGAAATGACCTGCCGCTACCGATTTCTCGCTTTTTAGTTCTAATTTAGATTTTAATAAACCTTAGCCTAATGAGTTACATCAAAAGTATAACCCTAAAGAACTTCAAGAGATTCGATGAATTCTCCGTTGAGTTTGACCCCGAGCTTAACCTCTTGATCGGGGATAATGAAGCCGGCAAAAGTTCCATATTGTTAGCCATCGACCTGGTGCTCAGCGCAAGCCGGAGTAAGGTCGATAGTGTCGGATTCGAGGCTTTGTTCAATAATGATGCAGTGACTCATTTCCTGAATAACGGAAAGAAGTATGAAGATCTGCCTGTTCTCTACGCCGAACTTTACTTGTGCGAGCAAAATAATGCCTTCACCCATGGCCGGTTTAATTCTTTAACTCAAAACTGCGATGGATTGCTCATGGAGATTCAGCCTAACCAGGATTTGAGTTTAGAAATTAGAGATGTGTTGAAGCAAGAGGATAATAATTTCCCCTACGAATTTTATATGGTCAGTTTCAAGACCTTTTCAGGCAATTCATTTTCCTCTTACAGCAAATTTTTAAAGCATATTTTCATTGATCATTCCCAAATAAACAATGATTATGCGATGCGTGAATACATTAAGTCTATGTATCATATTAATGCACTGGGATCAGAAAAAAGAACGCATCAAAACGAATATCGAAAACATAAAGAAACTTATAAGACTACCGTCTTAGCCCCGCTGAATAATAGAATTGATAATTATGCATTTGCTATTAGGACCTCCAGCAAAGCCAACCTGGAAACGGATCTCACGATAACCGAGGATAATATTTCAATAGACAATAAAGGCAAGGGGAAACAGTCATTCATTAAAACGGAATTCGCTTTGGCAAAGGGCAGTGAAAAAGCCGATCTGGTTTTGCTTGAAGAACCCGAAAATCATTTGAGCCATCTGAATATGAAGCGGCTCATCCGCCGGATAAAAGAAGCCAAACAAACTCAGCTCTTTGTCACAACCCACAATACACTAGTAAGTACCAAGCTAAACTTGAAAAAATCCATTTTAATAAACAGCCAAACTACTAAACCGCTTTTGCTGAAGGAACTGTCTAATGACACCGCTAAATTTTTTATGAAGGCGCCGGACAATAATGTTGTTGAGTTTATTTTATCAAAGAATGTCATATTAGTTGAGGGGGATGCAGAATTTATACTGATGGAGGCGTTCTATAAAAAAGAGACGAACGACGAACTTGAGGGCACCGACATCCATGTGATCTCCGTTGGCGGGACAAGTTTCAAACGGTATTTGGAACTGGCGATGATCCTTAAAATAAAAACAGCTGTTATAAGGGACAATGATGGGGATTATCAAAGAAAATGCGTTGATAACTACAAAAAATATGGTAACGACCATATACGCGTATTTGCTCCGTCAGATAATGCCAAGTATACTTTTGAGGTCAGTTTCTATGATAAAAATAAAGCGAACTGCGATGCCTTATTTGAAGCTTCAAGGAAATCGCGCACGGTATTGGAATATATGCTGGATAATAAATCAGATTCCGCATTTGAGTTTTTGGATAAATGTGCAGCGGATATCGTGACACCATATTATATGAAAAAAGCGATCGCATGGATAAGAGGGTAATTTTTGCGGTTGCCGGTTCAGGAAAGACCACCTACATCACCAGGCAGTTAACTGAAGACCAACGGGCCATCATACTTACCTATTCTATCAACAACTTAGAAAATATCAAAACTGGCATTTTGAAGAAATGGGGGTTTATACCCCAAACCATCAAAATCTACTCATACTTTGAATTCTTGTATTCATTTTGCTATAAGCCCTTTCTATCATACTCTTATCGGGCAAGAGGTATAAACTGGGAGTCAAACAAAGAAAGATTCGCAGAAAATGATGCGCGCTATATAGATACCTATAAAAGACTCTATAGCAACAGAATTGCAAAGTTTCTGGAAGTCAAAACTGTGATAGATGATGTAAAGAGCCGATTGAGCAAGTATTTCGATTTTATTTACATTGATGGAGTACAGGATTTCGGTGGCTATGATTTTAACTTCCTAAAACATCTGGTTGATACCAACTTATCAGTTTTGTTTGTAGGCGATTTTTTCCAGCATACCTATGACACCAGCCGCGACGGAAATGTAAATGGCAAATTGCACGCTGATTACTCGGAATACAAACAAAAATTTGAGAAAATGGGATTAACAGTTGATACCACCACCTTAGTTAAGAGTCATCGCTGTAGCCCAACTGTATGCAGTTTTATAGCCAACAACCTCAGCATTAATATTGAATCGGCACGCGATGATGTCACAGCTACATTGATCATTGAAGACATCGATCAAGTTGCTTCACTTTATAAGAATGCATCAATTATTAAACTGTTTCTGGAACAGCATTATAAATATCATTGTTACTCCCGCAATTGGGGAGATTGTAAAGGAGAAAATAAATATCAGGATGTTTGTGTAGTCGTCAATGCAAAAACCTGGAAGGCTTTGAAAGCAAAAAAAATGAAGGAACTTGCACCTCTTGTTCGAAACAAATTTTACGTCGCCTGCTCCAGGGCAAATAAAGACTTGTACCTGATCCCTGAAGATCTGTTAAATAATTACCTTAATCCGCAACCATCTAAGTCTGGTCAATTAAGTATGTTTTAATGGTAAAGGCTGACTTATTGCCTATACTTCCTGGCCCAGCTGCATTTGCTTACGGTGCTATCGATGCGATCAACTCTTTGAAATTCCCTTTTATTTGGGATCCAACTTCTTCAATAGACATCGACCAGGCTTTACTTAAATAATTGTAAACCATTTTTAGATCCGCCGGACGAACAGGTTTCCCGTTGTGCTCAATAAATGGCCCGTCACTTTCTGTCAATATTTTTTCTTTGGGTATACTTGAAATAATTTTTTGCCCGTTCGGCGATTGGATCATCGCCGAATTGATTGAAAAATAAAACCCTTGCGCAGTGATCTTGGAAATGAGGCTTACCGGGCCACTATACCAATGAAAAATTGCTGATTGGATGTCATAGGAAATTAATTCCGCTAATACCTCTTTCTCTGCTCGACGTGAATGCAAACTAAGCAGTTTCTTCTTGCCCCTTATCGCAGTTAATATTTTTCGAAAAGTCTCTATTTGGATTGCTTTGGTAGGATAACCCTCCCTGGAAAAATCAAGCCCAATTTCACCGATATACGAAGTCTTGTCCAGATTATTTTTGAATTTATTGAACTCCTTTAGATGAGATTCGGCATACAAGGGATGCATTCCTAGTGCCAACCTCACTTTTCGAAAAGACAACAGATGCGGGTAGCCCATTTCGAAATGGCTGGGCAGGTTCGTCATTCCAATGGTAATTATCCCTAGCCTTTCAGCCTCCTGTGCAACACTCAAAGGGTCATCATACAAATCAATATGACAATGCGTGTCTATCAAGTTAATCCGAATTGTTTTTTAAGCTTATCGTCACCTTTCGCCCGGATCCATTCTTTAAGTTCAGTCCGAACGTTGATAACAAGCTCCGCAAACTTATCTAAATCTGCTATGGCAAACGAACCATTCACCAACAAAGTGCGTTTTATTTGTTCCGGGGTCAGCTCCCTCCTCAAAAAATCGATAAGCGCAGGCATCTCCGGAATAGTTTTTATCTCTTTCGCTGTCGAAAAAATATCTGTACCATAAAGCTGCGTATCTAAACCGATTTTATGAAGCGCGGCCCGCCGGTAAATGCAAGGCATGCAAACACCGCAATGACGGGTTCCGATCTTTGTATCCCAATTCATTTTTCTCCCCCGCTTACCACAAGAAACAGATTCCGCATAAATACCAGATAGAACGGTCGAATTCCCACAGGTTTCAACAAGCTCCCCTTTGGTCAATTCATCGTAGGGATTGATGACCTGGGTTGTGAAGCCGATTTTTAATAAAAATCGATTAAGCGAATTTATATAGTAGGGATGTGTCGTACGTGTACTTAGTGTGCTTGATCGGGACGGGGTTAATGGATAATTTAGTGAAATTGTGCCATTTTCCGGGATTATCAATGTATCGCAATTGGGTACTTTTTGCAAACAGAATATTCCGATACTGGCAAAAAGTAAAGATCTGCTGCGAAAGCTCGGTTCTTTCGGAATTTCGTCTCCGGATTCATCATTGGGTGATAACGAAACTGCTTCCTGTACCCAATCAAATTTATGAGGATATTTGGATTGCAAATATTTGAATAGTCGCTCCTGATCACTATTGGTTCCCGGCGAAGTACCGTCATAATGAGAAATCAGCAAACCTTTCTTGTTAGCAGGAAGGTTTTCCAGTTCATTGATTACACCCACCAAGGAATCTAAACCACCTGAAAATAAAGAGGCGAAAGCGTATTCATCATAAGCATAGGATGGGATCAGGTGCTTCCATCTCCCTTTGAGTTCTTTAAAAGGCGTGGTGATAGCCAATTTTGAAAACGAGACGCTCCAATAATCACCCGTCAAAAAGCAGATCAATTCTTCGAAGTCAACTTTACTCTTATCCCAGGCGGCATTATTATAAACGGGAATTTCAACTTTTATTTCCCTGGCCCAACCATCCACAGAATAACTTTCCCGCTCCAATAGATTGTCGATACAATAAACCAATGTGCTAACAAAGAAGAAATCAAAAGCTAAAGAGGTTAAATCTTTTGAAAAATCGTTTAAAGGACGAAAATCTATCCCGGCAGGTACTGATCTTTTCTTACCATCTGTATCAGTATAGATTAACCGGACATCTGCAAACTCCCCGCCTCTTCTGGGTTCTGAAACTTGTATATTAACCTCCATAATTTTCAAATACTTTTAATACATCTTCCTGTATATTTTTAACCAATCTGTCAGCTTCTTCACTTTTCCAGTCTATATTGCCAATAGGATTGGTTTTATTCATTGATTTCAATTTTTCGCGGATGTAATCTTTGATCTGCTTAAATAAATCCTCGCAATCCGTTTTGCCTTTCTCCGCAACCAATTTTTCATAAAACATGACCGAAAGGTGCTCGAACATATAAAGGCTGAAGTATCGGATCAGGATTTCTTGAACGTTCTCGGTTTCGACAATCTCTTTCAGTTTTTGTTCGAATTCTTCGGGCGTTTCTGCCTCTTCAGCAATCTCTTCAAAGAGTTTTTGCGTAGCTGTTTTTGCGGCGACATCATCGATGGTATTTGAGGGTCCTGAGCAATACTCGATTAACTGGTTGATGATTTCCTCCAGGGATTTTCCTTCCAGCCCTTTTAATCCGATTTGGTCCAATGCCTGAAAAATGCCCCCGCCTCCGGCAAATCCCCCCAGGAAAGCCCCTATTCGTTTGGCATTTCTTATGCCGCCTTTGCCGGCAATTCGTGAATTTCCGCGTCCTGCGTTATTGGCGCCCCCAACGACTTTAATATAGTTGGACATGATGGTGCCCAACTTATTATTTGCCATTGTTCCTGATCCGCAGCCGGTGGTAACGGCCCGGCTAAGATCACCCCACTGTGGCTGACCCTTAACACGGGCAGTATAAGATTTTGAAGTTCCCATTTAGTTTCTATTTACTGATCGCGCAAAAGGCGAGTCAGATGATTTTATATATGTCTCAATAAACTCTTTAAAAACCGGCAAGTCTTTGTACGTTTTGAAGGCGATACCCACCGACGCCGGTATATCTTTCAACGGTATCGTGTTCAGTACTTTGATGTAGTAACTCGCAGCTTCGGCGACGCCTGCATCAATCAATGCATGGAAAATATCATATGGTCGCTTTTGCTTCAAATTCGCTTTTAGCATTTGGGCGCTGTGATCTAGAAACATTTGAATTTCTATGCCGGTAAGGCTGATAACCTGCTGTTCAATTAATTTTTTCGTCACGGCATCACTTAGTGAGGATTGATTTAGGGACGTATAAATGGTTCTGATAAAAGGAGGGATAAGGCTGGTCCCTGGTATGGTTGATGCTATCTTGTCCCTGGACAACCAGAAGTAGTCGCTTAAATCAACGTTAGAAAGCAAAGGCTCGACTTTGAGCCAGTTGTATATTTTTTCCTTGTTCCAATCTTTGAGTTCAGGAAATTTTTCAATTTCGTCGGAATAAGTTTTAAAGTTAGCTGTGTTATTTGCCTTTATCTCGAGGAGGCTTAAATTGGATGGCTTACCTTTTTCGTTGAGCTGCCAGTCATATAATTGTTTAAACAGGGAGATCTCCGCGTATTCCAAGACCATTAATTTGGCTAAAACCCCGTCATTAAAGTCCGGAATTTTCGCGACTAAAGATAATCGCTGACGGAGTGTAAAAGTATTTAAGAACCTTTTAACCTGCCTTGGATTACCGGTTAGTGTATGGGTTATAACAGGCACTAAAGACGTAAGTGACGAGAGCTTTTTCGACATTTTCTCCCATTCAAGCGGCTGTAGTACTTCTTTAATTGAAGGCAGTCCAAAAACAGAATATCGGTTTTTGGTCCTGAAGGTTTGAAATTCTAAAATAAGAGCATCAAATGATGCGGGTTCTAATTCTTTTTTGCACAACAGCAGTGATATGTACGTTTCAACCTCAGTGTCCGAAAGTTTAGGAAGGTTATAGGGGATTTGAATAAGTTTCTCGAGATAATCGTCAATGATCCTGGTGTTATCACTGATGTCGACCTTTCCTTGCTGGGTGTAGCGGCTTTCTATGGCATGTCGAACGATACGGGGGTCTGCTCCGATGATGAAAGCCGTTTTTTCTACGTTGATGAAAAGCTTTATTGCTTCCAGGTTTTCAATAATTCGGTCGGGTGTGCAACGGTCCAGATCATCAATGATGACGACCAGTTTTTTGATCTGCGATTCGTCGATCATTTTTTTAAAGTCTTCCCTAAACTTGCGAACGAGCGTTATGCTTTCTTCCTTCGGTCGTTTTTTGATAACTTCCTTTAAAAATTGTTCGCCATCTTTCCCTTTGAATAAATCCCCTATCTTTTTTTCATCGATTTTAGAGAGTTCCCCGGCCAAATAAGGTATGAGCGAAACCCCGCTTGTAGCAAAACCCATTGCGGCTGGAATAGCGATTTTTTTAAAGCCAAAGCCCAGCACCCGCATCCAATCTACTGACTTTAACAAGTTAGAGGTCACACTTTCCACCTTCGCCCCTAACTTTTTATGATCGCGAAAATGTTTGATGATAGATTCTAACAAGGCTGCCTTTGCGTCGTCATAACCTTCAAACACCCAGCCGTTAAAATAAAGCACCAATGAATTGTCCTTCAAATCATCTCCTTCCCCGGAAAGCTCCTGATCGATAATTTTAAGGATGCTTGATTTACCACTACCCCAATCGCCAAAAACGCCGATCGTCACCGGCAGAATCTTCTCATCATTGATGACATCAATAAGTAATCCGCATGTACTTTGAAGCCTAATAAATCTTCGGAGGTTTCGTTATCTGACCACATTGGTGTTCTAAGCGTTTTTAAAAAGGGTTAAAAGGTTGGCCAGCTATTTAGCAACTGTGGATAGCTTGGATAAAGTTTATTTATCAAAAGTATTTATAAATCACGGGAAATATATACCGTGTTTTAACGGTATTTTCAGGAATGTCGATTAAAGTTTAACCTGAGCAATTCAGATTTTTTTTACCCCCGAATTGGGTGGACTTGACCGCTCAAATAACTTTGATGATTACTTTAGTGATTGTCAATACAAATACTTGATCCTTCGAAATTTTGCTGTTTAAAAATCCAAATATGGCGGAGGAGAAGAGATCGTTGACACCGGAAAAATTGATCTCGCTGATGAAGGAAAAAGGCGTAAAAATCCCGCCGGAACACGCAGAAAACGTGGTAAATTTTCTATATTTATTAGCAAGTATTGTTGTAAATCATACATTGGAACAGTGAAAACAGCCGATTTATATATCCGTGTTAGTACCGACGAACAAGCTGAAAAAGGGTATTCCCAAAGAAACCAGGAAGAACTATTAAGAAAGTATTGCGGCCTACATAATATTATCATCCGGAACGTCGTCTTTGAGGACCACTCCGCCAAAACATTCAACCGGCCGAAATGGAACCAGCTCTTACAATCTATCAAAAAAAACAAACGCCGCATAGACCTTGTGCTGTTTCTCAAATGGGACCGCTTCAGTCGTAATGCAGGTGATGCTTATTATATGATTAGCGTGTTGCGCAAGCTCGGCGTAGAGCCCCAGGCGATTGAGCAACCGCTAGACTTGACCGTTCCCGAAAATAAAATGATGCTCGCATTCTACCTCGCTGCCCCCGAGGTAGAGAATGACCGCAGAGCTTTGAATGTCATACATGGTATGCGGAGAGCCCGTAAGGAAGGGCGCTACTTGGGGAAAACGCCATTTGGCTATAAAAACAAAATAACAGACGACGGCAAAAAATATATTGCAATTGACGAGCCTTCAGCAAAGATCCTCCGTGAAGCCTTTGCAGAGATCATCAAAGGCCAGCTACATACCGAACAGATTTATGAAGCCGCGAAAACAAAAGGCTTTCCGAGCGGCAAAAGCGCATTTTGGTATGTGATACGAAATCCTTTGTACTGCGGAAAGGTATACGTCGCCAAATACAAAGACGAGGAAAGTACTTACGTCAAGGGACAACACGAGCCTATTATTTCAGAATATACTTTTTACCAGGCGCAGGATGTCCTGGATGGTCGTAAGCGCGGCCTTTATTTAACCGGAGTCAGGGCTAAACCTACTCTCCTGCTGCGCGGGATGCTGATCTGCCCGGACTGCGGCAAAATGCTGAGCGGCAGTTTCTCAAAAGGCCGGTCTCAATATTACGCCTATTATCATTGCTTTTCGGGCTGTAATTACAGGATGAAAGCCGAAGATCTGAACAACCAGTTATTTGAAATCCTGACCGATTATTTTCCACGAGAAGAAATGCTCGACATCTATAAAATTGCACTGGAGGATACATGGAAAAACAGGACGGGATATAGTCAAAAACAAAAGATTGAGCTGGAAAGTAAGCTTAAGGCTTCCAATGACCAGGTGGCTTACATCCACGAATTGTTGATGTCAAGAAAAATCCAGCCGGATGAGTTTAGAGTTATGAAAGAAAACCTGGATGTAAAGATCATAAAGCTTCAAAATGAGCTCCAGGCGTTGAAGGCCGACCGGACTGATATTAACATGCTGCTGAACGTTGGATTGAATAATCTTTTGAAGTTGGACCATGCATTTTCCGTAGCAGACACGGAACATCAAAGGTTAATAATCAAGACCATGTTCCCTGAGAATTTAACAATTGAAGGCCATTTACTTCGAACCGGTAGGGTGAATGAGGCCGCACAGTATATTTATTTGATAAACAAAGAGTTGCCTCCAAAAAAAAATGGACAAACCGTTTTTTTTAACGATTTGTCCAAATCAGTGATCCCATCAGGATTCGAACCTGAGACCGACAGATTAGAAATCTGTTGCTCTATCCAGCTGAGCTATGGGACCTGTTAATTATACTGTGATCCTGCGGGGACTCGAACCTAAGACCGTCCCGACTAAAAGTCGGGATGCTCTATCCAGCTGAGCTATGGGACCATCTGCGTTATTTACGCGGTGCAAATATGCAAAAATCTACACAAAATTGAAATAGCAAGTTGCATTGATATTATAAATTGTGCCTCGTAAAACTTTGGTAACTTAGCCTCCAGCCAACAAATGCCTAATGAGCAAACAACCACTTATAGATTTTTTTCAGAAAAATTCGGATATGTCTTTACAGACTATCATCAACCTCACTAATCATTTTGAGGACCGGAAATTTCTGAAAAATGAGTTTTTCCTGCGTGAAGGGAAGGTGTCCGACCTCCTCTACTTGGCAGAAGGTCTTATGCGCGCTTATACTTTTAACTTGAAGGGTGATGAAGTCACCACAAATTTCTTTATTAAGAATCGACAGGTTTTTGATCATGCTTCTTTCTTCCTTCAAACTCCGTCAGAGGAAAATATACAGGCCGTAACAGATTGCGTTGGCTATTCAATTACGTTTGAGAAAATGAACACCATCTTTCATTCCATACCTGAATTCAGGGAATATGGCAGGAGAATGCTGGTTAAAGAGCTTGTTTCCTACAAAAAGCGAACGCTTGCTGTAATTAATAAATCGGCTGAGCAACGCTACGAGGATTTAATAAAAGACGATAAAGAGATTTTTCAATCTGCGCAGTTAAAACACATCGCCTCCTACCTTGGTGTCACCAACTCTTCGTTAAGTAGGATAAGGCGGGATTTTTCTAAACGCTAGATGCATTTATTTGCCAAATGACAATTCGGATTTTGTCATATGACAACTGTATTTTTTCCTTTACCAGCTTCCTTTGTATTTCAAAAACACATTAATTATGGAAGCAACAATCTTTTTTGCAATAAGCGTTTTAACAAGTCTTATTGTATGGAATAAAATAACGCAGGAATACTTTTGGCCACGATTTCGGAATGCGGAATTGAGAAAAGCGGTACAACCTATACTGATTTTACACTCCTTTCGCTTTGGCGGACTATCTTTTCTTGTCCCAGGGGTAGTTCATGCAGGACTTAACCCGGCCTGGGCATTGCCTGCTGCATTTGGTGATTTCGCAGCTGCGATTTTAGCTTTTACAGCACTTTCATTCATCAACACCTCTTATTTTAAACCCCTATTATGGATATTCAATATTTTAGGATTGGCCGATCTGTTGCTGGCATTTATCGATGGCCCCAGGTATGGCATTATTCCGTTTTTAGGTGCATCCTATTATATTGTTATCCTTTACGTGCCTATACTTTTGCTGACACACTTTAAGGTGTTTAAACTACTACTTAAAAGCAAGGCGCTACAGGTAGTCTAAATAACCGGGTTACAAAAAATTAACTTAAGGCTTCAGGTTAAAACATCTGAAGCCTTTTTGTTGTTAAAAGCACTTAAATCACACCAAATATTTACAATAATTAATAAGCTGAAATAGTGCTTTTTATATTCAAAAACAGTATATTAGTATGCTTTGCTCCAATTTTTTACATTTTAAAAATACAAAGTGTTTTATTTACAATTAGTAAATCATACTTTTAACCAATTTTTTAGATAAACTTAATTTATGATCATAATTGCTGACGGTGGCTCTACCAAAACCAATTGGTGCCTGGTTACCGAAGAAGGTAAAAAAGTGTATTTCAACACGGAGGGTTATAACCCCTATTTTTCAAGTACTGCTTACATTGTGCAATCGCTGATGGAGAACCTGCCGTTGGACCTTGAGAAGAGTGAGATTACAGAAGTAAATTATTACGGTGCAGGATGTTCAACCGACGATATGCGTAAGATCGTAGCAGAAGCCATGCAAGCTGTGTTCACCAAAGCAAGAGTTTATATAGGTCATGATCTATTGGCAGCGGCGCGTGCTCTGCTAGGAAATAACGAAGGTTTCGCTGCTATTTTGGGTACCGGTACCAACACCTGTATTTATAATGGTAAAGAAGTAGTTCACAACATCGATTCAGGAGCTTACATTTTGGGCGACGAAGGCAGCGGGTGCTATATCGGCAAAAAACTGCTTACAGATTACCTGAGAGGTTATATGCCTGAACCGGTAAGAAAATTATTCTGGGATACGTACAAACTAACCCCTGATGATGTAAACGAACAGGTTTACACTCAGCCACGTGCTAATCGTTTCTGCGCAAGCTTCAGTAAGTTTGTTTATGATAACAATGTGCACATTGAATATTCAAGAAACCTGGTGCGTACCTCGTTTGAAGATTTTTTCCGCAACCTGGTAACTCACTACCCTGATTATCAAAAGTATACTTTCAACTGTATTGGTTCGGTAGGCTACAACTTCCGTAACGTATTGGAAGAAGTAGTTGCCGAAAATGGCATGGTGGTAGGAAACATTATCCGCTCGCCTATAGATAACCTGGTGAAATATCACCTGGAACTGGCTGCACAAGTATAATACCGGCCTCTCATATACCAAAAAAAGCGTTCTGATATCAGAACGCTTTTTTCATTTAGTCTTATTGCTTAAGAGTTCGGCTAACTTGCTTCCTGTCATTTATCCAGGTTTAGCTCGTTTTGGAATATCTTGGTATATTTTCTTCTGTCGAATTTATAAAGTTTAGCTGCGCGGTATGATACGCCTTTTTGCTTCTCGTCAAGCTCTTTCAAAAAGCCGTAACTCAGCATTTTCTTCCTGAAATTACGCTTATCCAGTTTCTTGTTCAGTACAGCTTCGTAAAGTGATTGCAGTTGGGTTAAAGTGAACTTCTCCGGCAGTAATTCAAATGCTATGGGTTGATAATTAAGTCTGCGTCGCAGTTTTGTAAATCCTGTCTTAAAAATCTCGCTATGGTCGAATGCAAGTTTGGGTAGCTCGTTTACCGGATGCCAGAAAGCTTTTTTCGCGTATTGGGTAACCGGCCTAAGGTCTTTTTGGCCGTTAATACGGATCAGTGCATAGTAAGCAACAGTAATTACTCGCCCTTGCGGGTGACGGTTTACTTCGCCAAAAGTGTGGAACTGTTGCATGTGCAGATCGCGCAAGCCGGTAAGCTCGTAAAGTATACGTTCGGCTGCATCGTCAATACTCTCATCCTGCTCAACTATATACCCCGGCAATGCGAGCCAGTCTTTATAAGGCTCTTCGTTTCTCTCTATTAATAAGATCTTTAACTCTCCGGCTTCGAAGCCAAAAATGACACAGTCTATAGAGAAAACTGAATTAAATGTAGGTAACTTTACTTCCAAAAAATTAGATTTTATAGGTTTACGCTCTAAAGATATGTTGTAATTCTCCGAATATAAAAAAAATAAAAATAAAATAAAATTCAATGGTGTAATTTACACACACTATATTCGTACCGAAATAACTGTCAAGCTAAGATGCAGAAAATAATAAAACTCGGTGTTTTGACTTCAGGAGGCGATGCTCCGGGGATGAACCCGTGTATACGTGCCGTGGTGAGGACCGGGATATATAATGGCCTGGAGGTTGTGGGGATACGTAAAGGATACCAGGGAATGATAGAGGATGACATGTACGACATGAATCCCCGCTCTGTTAGTAATATATTGAATTTAGGCGGAACGATTTTAAAAACTGCCCGCTGCCTGCCTTTCCGTACCGATGAGGGCATGGAAGCTGCTTATCAGAACTTAAAAAAACGCGGTATTAACGCCTTAGTGGTAATTGGCGGCGATGGTACTTTTACCGGCGCGCTTCGTTTCTCAAAAAAATACCCTGACATACAGGTAATGGGCGTACCGGGTACAATCGACAATGACTTGTACGGTTCAACCTATACCTTAGGCTTTGATACCGCAACTAATACAGTTGTTGAAGCGATAGATAAAATTCGTGATACGGCTGACGCGCATGATCGCCTGTTCTTTATTGAAGTAATGGGTCGCGATAGCGGAGCAATTGCTTTACGTGCAGGCGTTTGCTGTGGCGCGGAGGCTATTTTATTGCCTGAGAAAGCTACCGCGATAGACGATCTGATCAAAAATTTAAAAGAGGGACAGGATAAAAAGAAATCATCCAGTATCGTAATTGTTGCTGAAGGTGATAAGAACGGAGGCGTATATGACATTGCACGCAAAGTTCAGCAGGAAATCAAATTTTACGATATTAAGGTTACAATATTAGGTCACCTGCAACGTGGCGGAAGTCCATCGGCATTCGACAGGGTTTTGGGCAGCCGTTTAGGTTATGCCGCAGTGAAAGCCATATTACGTGGCGAATCCCAAAAGATGGTTGGCTTGCAGGCTAATCATATCAAGATAACCGATATTGAAGAAGCTTTAACACAACACGAGTTTAAACTGGAAGAAGATTTGATGGAGATGTCTGACATACTATCTATCTAAAAAGAATGATTGCAGTTGTATATAGCGGGTCCAATTATGCCGAATGGCGGCTAGCCGATAAGGGAAGAACAGTAGCGTCTTTCAAAACCGGCGGGCTTAACCCCTATTTCAACGACGAGAAGCAGATCATTCAGCTGCTCAATAAAAACATCAACCTGATACACCACGCCGAAGAAATAAAACGTGTTTACTTTTTTGGAGCAGGATCATTTTCGGGCGACCTGAAAGCTGTAGTACAAAGTGCGCTTTCCACTTTTTTCAAATTCGCTAAAGTAACGGTCGACCATGATATTGACGCTGCGGCAATAGCCTGCTGTAAAAATAAACCGGGCATTGTATGTATCTGCGGCAGCGGATCAAATGCCGCCTGGTACGATGGCCGTAAGATAATGCCAAACAACTACGGACTGGGTTATATCCTTGCAGATGAAGGTTCAGGAAACTGGCTTGGAAGGCAATTGTTAAGGGCATTTATGAATGAAACGCTGCCCGCAAACATCCGCAAAAAGTTTGAGCAGAAATATGATCTTGACCGCCGGACATTACTGGAGAAAGTATACCGCCAAAAGCAGCCTGCAGTGTTTTTAAACTCATTTACAGACTTTTACCTTGAGCATAAATCGGACAATTATCTCAAGAACGTCATAATAAATGGCTTCAATAAGCTAATTAACACTTATTTATTACCTTTACAAAGCCAACACCCAGGGGGACAACTGCATTTTGTTGGTTCAGTAGCTGCAAACTTCCAGGAATACCTGCATGAAGCCGCAGCCCAATCAAACCTTACTATAACAAGTATTATTAAAGAACCTATAAATAATTTATTAACGTATTATTCCAATAAAAATTAAAAAATCATGAAAATAGGAATTAACGGTTTCGGCCGTATTGGACGCCTGGCTTTCAGAGCTGCAATTGAAAGACCCGATGTAGAAGTTGTTGGTATTAACGACCTTGTTGAGCCTGATTACATGGCTTACATGCTGAAATACGACTCTACTCACGGACCATTCAAAGGCACTATCGCTGTTGAAGGCGGCCATTTGGTTGTAAACGGTAAAACTATTCGCGTAACTGCTGAAAAAGATCCTGCTAACCTGAAATGGAACGAAGTTGGCGCTGAAGTTGTAATCGAATCAACAGGCCTGTTCCTTACCCAGGAAAGTGCCCAAAAACATATTGATGCAGGTGCTAAAAAAGTTGTAATGAGCGCCCCTGCAAAAGACGACACCCCTACTTTCGTAATGGGTGTTAACCACAAACAATTAAAAGCCGATCAGCATATCGTATCAAATGCTTCATGTACTACCAACTGCTTAGCTCCTGTTGCTAAAGTATTGAATGATAAATTCGGTATCGAAGAAGGTTTGATGAGCACTATCCACGCGGTAACTGCTACTCAAAAAACTGTTGACGGTCCGTCTGCGAAAGATTGGAGAGGTGGTCGCGGTGCTTACCAGAACATCATCCCGTCATCAACTGGTGCCGCTAAGGCAGTAGGCTTGGTTTTGCCTGAACTAAAAGGTAAATTAACAGGTATGTCATTCCGCGTACCGGTTGCCGACGTTTCTGTAGTTGACTTAACTGCCCGCTTAAAAACGCCTGCTACTTACGAGGAGATCAAAAAAGCGATGAAAGACGCTTCAGAAGGTGAGCTGAAGGGTATATTAGGTTACACTGAAGACGAGGTAGTTTCAGAAGACTTTAAAGGTGATGCACGTACATCAATATTTGATGCAAAAGCAGGTATCGCATTGAGCAATAACTTTGTTAAAGTAGTATCATGGTATGATAACGAATGGGGTTACTCAAACAAACTGATCGACCTTGTTCAGGAAATTGGTAAACTGTAATTAAGATTTACTTATAAGATCAAAAGGCCAGATGAAGTTCATCTGGCCTTTTTTAATTGCAAATTATTTAGGTTGATTTATTCCGTTTTCAAACTCTTAACCGGGTTCATCAACGCCGCTTTCAGACTTAAGTAAGATACTGTACTGAACGCGATGAGTACTACAATTATAAATGGCATGATAAAGAATAACACATTGATATCGATCCTAAACGCGTAGGTCTGCAGCCATTTATGAACAGCATACCAGGCCAGTGGTACAGCTACCACGAAGGCAATAGCGATCAATATTGCAAAGTCGCGGTAGAGCAATTGCAGGATATTATTAACCGTTGCACCCAACACTTTGCGGATTCCAATCTCTTTAGTCCGCTGGACAATCGTATAGGATACCAGTCCAAGCAGGCCAAGACAGGCAATTAAAATACCTATTCCGGTGAATACCGCAAATACCTGCCCGAATTGCTTGTCAGCATGATATTGCTCGTTAAAATGGTTATCCAGGAAATAGTAATCAAACTGATCTTCCGGAAAAAACTGTTTCCAATTGGCACGAAGGCTTTCGACGGTTTGCTGTACATCAGCTGTACCTATCTTAACGGATATATTTCCACCTACATCAGGTATGCAACGGAAGATGATCGCATCATAAGCATCACGCAGTGATTGCTGGTGATAATTGTCCACTACCCCCACTATGGTATAAATTTTACCCCAAAAATCTATCCGTTTATCTAAAGCATCGGCAGGTTTGCTAAAGCCCATCAACTCTGATGCATTTTTACTTAAAACTACCGAGGCGGTGTCTGTAGGATACGATTTAGATATTTTTCTTCCCTCCAAAATTTTAAAGTCGAAAGCATCGAGATAATCATAGTCACCTCCTACTACTCTATACTGTTTTGCAGTAGCATCAGCGGCACCGTGCAATTTTATACCGCCCGCGTTCCATGGAATCGGCTCTCCGGGTACAACAGTTGATGCGGTAACACTTTTAACATTGGCCAGCTTCAGGTTTTCTTCCTTAAAGGCTTTCATTGTCTTAAAGAATGAGTCAACCTTTGCCAGCGGGCCTTTGATCACAACGGTCTGGTCAATATTGATACCCAAGTCCTGCTTTTGCATATATTCGATCTGTCTGAACACGGTCAGTGAACCGATCAACAGGAATATTGATGCAGCAAACTGGAATACTACCATTCCCTTCCGTAAAATAATCCCGCGTGGTGATGCTGAGAGTTTACCCTTCATCACTTCAACAGGCCGAAAAGAGGACAGAACAAGAGCAGGGTAAAATCCGGAGAAGAACGTTCCGACCAGCAACATGGCTATCACACTCAGCCAAAACGAGAAGTGTCCAAAAAGGCTGAAGCTGATATTTGTCCCGGATAGGCTACCGAATATGGGCAGAAACACACCTATCAGTATAAAAGCCAAAGTTAGTGCCATCAGGTTGAGCAAACCTGCTTCAAACATAAATTGAGTGATCAGCTGCCCTTTATCCGATCCTAATGTTTTACGCACGCCAACCTCCTTAGCGCGACCGATACCCCGCGCCGTAGCCAGGTTGATATAATTGATCCATGCAATAACGATAACGAATATGGCTACGCCCAACAACAGGTAAACTGAGGTACCATCTGAGTTAGGCTGCAACTCGAACATACGGTTAGAATATAAATGGATGCTCTGTGCAGGTTGCAAAGTATAAACAGCGGTAGCCCCTGAACTTTTAAACTCCTCATATGCCTTCTTGACAATTGGAAGAAATTTGACCTCCAATTTTCTTGGATCGACGCCCGGACGCAGCAAAAGGTAAGTTGTACAACCGTCATTATACCACCTTTTATCGATGTCTGGCGCATAGTTTTTGACCAGCGTGGTATACGATTGTAAAAACTCCAGCTTCATGTGAGTATTCGCAGGCATATCCTTCATCACGCCGGTGATCTTGATCGGCTTATCGTTATTCATCACCAGTGTTTGTCCCATTGCGTTGCCGTTATGGAAAAGCTTATTAGCAATCGTCTCAGAAATAACCACAGAGTTAGGCTCTTTAAGCGCGGTCTTGGGATCGCCGCTTAGCAGCGGGTAACTGAAAATATTAAAGAACGCCCCGCTTACAAAGTAGTTGGACTGATCTTTTATAACGATCTTCTGGTCTTTATAATTCACTAGGATCTGTCCGGCAGGCACCATTTTCACAAAATCCTCTATATCGGGCAGTTGCGCTTTAAACTCGCTACCGGGAGCAAACGCGCCACCAGCCCAGCGGGTACTTAGTTTGCCACCATCATACCTGTCCTGGTTGATGCGGTATATCCGGTCGCCTTTGGTATGAAATTTATCGAAACTCAGTTCGAAAGTGACGTACTGCAACAGCAGCAGACAGGCAGCCATACCAATAGCCAGTCCGAAAATATTGATAAACGAAAAGCCCTTGTTCTTGCTAAGATTCCTAAAGGCAATCAGCAGGTAATTTTTAATCATGATCCGCGCGTTTTTATGCAGATAATCCTGCCAATAGTGTGCCTGTTTTATATCTAGCTAAATATCAGAACATTATCAAAAACAGCAAACTCCTAATCCGTTCGGATTTGATACAGTTATCGTTCGGTTGTGAACGCTTATTATAACTGGTATACTACTGCTTCATAAGGCTTTAGCTTGCCATCTGTGGATGGCTCGGTGTAATTATCGATAAGCACCTTAGCTTTTGACAGATCGAGGCCAGTGTTAGCTGTTTTAATATCGCTCCTGAAATTAAGCAGAACCAGGAACTTCTTGCCATCCAGATCCCGCGTGTAAGCATATACATCCGGGTTCGATTTATCCAGCAAAGTATATTTCCCATACACCAACACCAGGTTATCTTTCCTCAGCTTTACAATTCTTCTGAAATAGTTCAATGGGGAGTTCGGGTCTTTATCCTGGGCGGCTTCGTTAATGGTTGTGTAGTTGCCGTTCACCTTTATCCACGGCGTACCGATTGTGAAGCCCGCATTGGCAGTGTTGTTCCATTGAAATGGCGTGCGCCCATTATCGCGGCAGCTGAATGCGGTTTGTTTCATAAATTGATCCATATTGCCGCCGATGTTCTTTTGATGCTGATATTCATTCAGCGTGGCTTTATCGCGGTAGTCTTTGATATCTTTAAATCCGGCGTTGGTCATGCCCAGTTCGTCGCCGTTGTAATAGTAAGGCGTTCCGCGCATGGTCATGATGAATGTGGTCAACATTTTCGATGACACTTCCCTGAACTTCGGATCATCGTTCCCAAACCGGCTAACCAGCCGTGCCTGGTCGTGATTGGCAAGGAAAATAGACAACCATCCCTTTTGAGCAAAAACACTATCCCATTTGCTGAATACTTCTTTAAAATGCAATACGCTGTATCCTTCGGGTTTGGCAATATCCACGCCTTCAAAAGCATAAGCCATGTTCAACTCATTCCGGTCGGCATCTACCAAATCATGTGCATCCTGGTTCGAATTACCCGCTCCCTCTGCAACACTCATTATATCGTATTTGCTCAACACTTGATTGTGCATCTCCTTCAGGTATTCATGCAAGCCAGGCTGCATAGCGTAGTATTTGGTAAACTCCTTTTCATATCCCTGTGGCAATACCGGAAATGTAGTATCCTTCGCTGCAAATTGGAAAGCGTCCAGCCTGAAGCCATCAATTCCCTTATCGGCCCAGAACCTCATTATATCAAATACTTCCTGGCGCAGCTTGGGATTTTCCCAGTTCAAGTCAGGTTGCTTGCGCGAAAAATAATGCAGGTAGTAAGCGTTGGTGGTTGAGTCATACATCCAGGCATCATGGTTCACATCAAATAAACTGTAACGCGGTGCAGGCTTACCCCTGTCGGCATTCCACCAGTGGTAATAATCGCGGTAAGGATTGGTACGCGAACTGCGACTTTGTTTAAACCACTCGTGCTCATCGCTGCTATGGTTTACCACCAGGTCCATAACGAGTTTTATGCCGCGCTCATGCATACCTTTCAGCATCGCATCAAAATCGGCCATGGTACCAAAGTCCTTCATGATGTTACGGTAATCACTCACGTCATAGCCATTATCATCATTTGGCGAACTATAGATCGGGTTGAGCCAAACCACATTTACACCCAGGCTTTTGATATAATCCAGTTTGGATATAATACCTTTCAAATCGCCGATGCCATCGCCATTGCTATCCATAAAACTGCGGGGGTATATCTGGTATACAACGGCTTCTTTCCACCACTTGCGGTCGGTCATATCTTTAGTTTGGTCTTTTTTTGGGGCATTGCAGCCAAGGCCTGCAATAAGCAACAGACCAGCGGCTATCACGCGGGATAATTTAATTTTTCTCATTAATTATTTTGCGAAAGGTAATATAATTGAGTTGAGTGCGGGCATTAAGCCATTTATAAATTTAGGGCTTTATCTATAAAAAATGAACCCAAATAACACATTTCCTCATTTTGTGAGTTAGATAGAATAAGGCTAATCTAATTGTCAGTTCACTGCCGTAACCAATTAAAATTTTTTAGCCATGATGACAACTACCGCTTCCGCAAAATACACCGTCATGTCGTTTTTGAAATGCATGAACGAAGAAGAATTTGACGATGCCAGGAAATACGCCGATGAAGACCTGAAATTTGAAGGCGTAATGGGTTCGCGCAATGGTGCCGATGCTTATTTCGATGACATGAAGAAGATGAAATTCAAATACCATCTTCTAAAAACTTTTGCCGATGGCACCGACGTTTGTGTATTGTACGAAATCGACATGGGCGGTATAACCGTATTTTGCTGCGGCTGGTACCAGGTGGAGCACCATAAGATCACCCATATAAAAGTGGTTTTTGATCCCCGGCCTTTGCTGCATCATCAAAATGGGAATTGATGGGTGTTCACGTTCACAACGCTGTCTTGTCCTGAAATAGGTTGACACAAAAAAGTCAACAACAAATGGGAATAGAACGAGACAAGGCTGCGATAGTTGCAGCGTATTTAACAGGGCAATA
>Ga0070665_100000204_pt1 | contig 103980 bp, 88 predicted proteins | sample KBSS13metaG_FD_65862 | JGI IMG/M metagenome (GOLD analysis project Ga0070665, IMG submission 65862) | Switchgrass rhizosphere microbial communities from Kellogg Biological Station, Michigan, USA - KBS S1-3 metaG | ecosystem: Host-associated > Plants > Roots > Rhizosphere > Soil ... | reverse complement strand
CAGCACGAGAGATGCGCCCGATCGGCGGTTACGAACATTCATTATTCCGTCCCTGGCCAGACTTACGTGAACGCGTCGTCCACGATCATATGCGCCGCCGGTTTACGGGCAACCGTCTGATGCCCCGGAGTATGGCAACCGTCGATCAGTCCTCCTGCTTGCTGTCCCCACGCGCAAAGATGCTCGCGACGTAGTTCAGCACGTCGGTCGCACTGGTTTCGTTGTAGCCGAAGTACTTGATCAGCCGCTGCTTCACCACGTCGATCTTTTGTTGAGTCTCATCGTCAACGACGGTGCTGACGAGGTTTTTCAGCTTGATCGTATCGCGCTGGTCTTCAAACAGCTTCAGTTCCAGCGCCTTGAGCAGCCGGGCGTTGGTGTTGTATTCAAACTTCTTGCCGTCGAGCGCCAGCGCGCCGATGTAGTTCATGATCTCCTGCCGGAAGTCGTCCTTGCGGCTGTCGGGGATGTCGATTTTTTCCTCGATCGACCGCATGAGGCGTTCATCCGGATCCTCATCGCGCCCGGTGTAGCGATTGCGCACGCGCTCGTGCTGCGTGTACGCCCGCACGCTTTCGATGTAGTTGGTGGCCAGTCGCTTGATCGCGTCCTCGTCGGCGCTGATCGCCCGCTGCACCTCGGCCTTAAGCATGTCTTCGTATTCTTCGCGGACGACCGAGAGCAGCTCCTTAAACTCCTTCTTGAGTTCCTCGTCAGTAATCAGTGAGTGATGACTCAGGCCGCTCTCCAGCTCGTTCATCACCATGAACGGGTTGATGGCCTTGTCGATCTGGGCCTGGTGACTGACCAGCGCGTTGCTGATCTTGTCTTGGATGTAGCGCGGCGAGATGCCGTTCATCCCTTCTCGAGGAGCTTCTTCCTTCAGCTCCTTGATGCTGTCTTCAGTGAAGCCCGGGATCGACTTGCCGTTGTACAGTTTCAGCTTCTGCAGCTTGGTGATACCCGCCTTTTTCGGCTCGGCCAGTCGAGTGAGGACCGCCCACATCGCGGCCACCTCGATCGTGTGCGGGGCGATGTGCATGCCTTTGACGCGCTCGGGGCCGAAGTCTTTGAGATAGATCTTGATCTCGTCATCGAGCCGGATGTTGTAAGGCATGTCGATCTTGATGGTGCGGTCGCGGAACGCCTCCATCATCTCGTTGCCTTGCAGCTTCTTGTATTCAGGCTCGTTCGTGTGGCCGAGGATGACTTCGTCGATGTAGGTCTGCGCGAATTTTTTCGGCTTGATCATGTGCTCTTGGCTCGCACCGAGCAGGTCGTATAGAAACGCCACGTCGAGCTTCAACACTTCGATGAACTCCACGATGCCTCGGTTGGCGATATTCAGCTCGCCGTCGAAGTTGAACGCCCGCGGATCGCTATCAGACCCGAACTCCGCGATCTTGCGGTAGTTTATATCGCCGGTCAGTTCCGTGCTGTCCTGGTTCTTCTCGTCCTTCGGCTGAAACGTGCCGATGCCGCGGCGGTCTTTTTCGCTGAGGATCAGCCGCTTCACGCGCACATGGTCGATCGCTTTCTTCCAGTCGCCGTCGTATTGCTCGAGCAGATCGCCGAAGATCTTGCGGCAGAAGGGACAGCACTCGCCGTACAGCTTGATCTTGCGGTCGTCGGGTAGTTTTTCGTTGATCGACTCCAGCACGTCCGGCCGGGCTTCGCGGGGGATGAGCAGGAGCGGCTCTTCGTGCATGGGGCAGTCGAGGTATTGCTCGCCGTCGTCGCCGTTCATGTGCTTGGGAAGACGCCACGAGTACGTGTAGCACTTGCCGGCGTCGGTCTTGCTGTAGTTCTCCAAACCTTTCTTGAGCAGCCGGGCGATGGTCGATTTGCTCGAACCGACGGGGCCGTGCAGGAGGAGGATGCGCTTTTCAGTGCCGTACCCTTGAGAGGCGGATTTGAAGAAATCGACGAGCTGAATGAGCGGTTTCTCCAAGCCGAAGATTGCGTCGGCTCCGTGGTCGATCGGGTCGCCGAAGAACTTGTAGCGTGTCATCTCCTGCTTGAACTGCACGAACGGCTCGGTGCCGTACGACATGATCATGTCGTACACGCGCTGAAACGAGTTGCGGGCGACCGACGGATTCTCTGACGTGATCTCAAGGTATTCCCAGAACGATCCTTCCCAGTGCTGTTCGCGGAAGCGGGAGACGTCGAGCTTTTTATCGATGATGGAAACGAGGGGATTGGACTTGGCCATGGACTGTCTCCCGTAAAGAGCGATCAATCAATGTTACGCAGGTCTTGCCACTGAAGTGGCAATACCAGTGCAAGGAGCGGATGAGATCACGGGGATTGGCGCGTCGGCCGCAGCGTGCGGGTGTTCGTGAACGCGTCGCCTTGCCAAGGGAAAGCTAGTCGGGTGGTCCGACTGGAAGCTTTAACAGCGGGCGTCGGTACGACTTTCATCCGAACGGCTCCGACCAGCAGACACCCAAAACGCTCTGCGATGTCGCACCAATCGAGTTGTCCCCGGGCGATGCATCCTTGCCCAACAATCGCCGAGGGCCGAGCCTGGCTCGTTCGGTATGACAGGGCTTGGCCCTGCCGAGAGAGGCTCGCGATTCGGAAAAACCGGGCTATCCAACAGCCCCATACCGGTCGCGTATCTCTCACACTTGAGCTTAGCTTTGGGTTTTCGAGAAGTAAATTAGAAACTGCGACCGCGACCTCGCGATTTTGCAGAGGCCGCTGTCTCACTTGGCAAAACGGTTAGAGTTCACTAAATTAACGGAAGCCGGTGATCTTCACGTCCGGTCCAAGGGAAGCGCAATGCAGGAAGCCAGCACCAAAAAGATTTACGACGTCCATTCCATGTTCTACGACGCCACGTTCGGCCGACTGGTCAAACGCCGCGTCAAAAGCGCCATAAGCCACATGAACATCGGCGATGACGACAAGGTGCTTGATTTGGGCATCGGCACCGGGTGCTCGCTCAACTACTACCCCAACAAAGGCCGCATCATCGGCGTGGATCTTTCCAGCGGCATGCTTCGCGAGTGCCGCAAGAAAATCCGCGAGCGTAACCTCGATCACGCAACCGTCTTTCAGGCCGACGCGATGCGTCTGCCGTTTGCGGATAACACGTTCGACCACATTTTCATCAGCCACGTGATCAGCGTGGTATCGGATCCTTGCCGCCTGGTGGTGGAAGCCCAGCGCGTGGCCAAGCCCGGCGCGCGGATCATCATCCTGAACCACTTCCAGTCGGCCAACCGGCTGATTGCACTGGTGGAAAAAGCCCTCTCGCCGCTCTGCACCAAGCTGGGTTGGCGGAGCGATCTGGCGCTGCAAGAACTCATCAGCCGCACGGGTTTGGAGATCGACTACCGATTCCAGCTCCGCAGCATCGACCTGTGGGAAACCGTGGTGGTGACCAACAACAAGTCGGCCCTTACGCAGCCATTGCAACTGGCTGTCGTCGCCGCTTAATTCCGCCTGAATAGATTTAAGGTGATTCGAGTCGGCCCTGCAGCTCGCGGGCCCGCGCCAGCACTGCTTCCTTCTCGGCCGGTTGCGTGGAGGCGGGGCGGAGCGTGTAGCTGATCTCATGGCGATCAGTGATCGGCAGCGTATCGGATGCCAGGTCGAACGGAATCCACTGATAGATCGGCGGGAAAATGCGGGTCGTCGTTTTGAGCGGCTCGTAGCCGTTCTCGCGAATGGCGACCTCATATCGCCCGTACCAGATGAAATCTTTCGTGAAAGGCGTGCGACCAACTTCCTGGCCGTTCATGTAAACTAATGCGCCTTCGGGTTGCGACGTGACGGTCATCTGCCGGCGAAGGCAGCCGCCGGTGGCGAGTAGAAACAGAATCGGGATCAGTAACTGCTTTTTCACGCGGCTTGGAGTATAGAATCCGCCCGCGAAGTCGCAACGACGGCTGACGCGATTTGCACCATGCGATCGATCATTTTTTTCTCCATCCTCGGCGGCATGCTGGTGGGCAACCTGCTCTGGTGGCGCCGCGCTTATCGGCTGGCCCGATCGTTACCCAAGCCGCTTGCGTGGCGGACGGCGATCGCGTTCTGGTCAGGCACGATGTTCCTCATCGTGGTGATGGTCGTCCTGTCGCGCGGCATCTCTGATCGATTTATCAATTGGGCGCCGTCGTGGCTCGTGGCGGCGGTGTACATCTGGCACGTGCTGTTCGCACTCGAGTGGCTGGTGTGGCGCGGGATCGTCAACCTCGTGAAACTCGCCGCAGCCGGCGTGCGGCGTGTCTTCTCGCCACGGCCACTTGCGGAATCGCCCGCGTCGGCGGACTTGACGCTATCCAGTCGCCGCCAGTTCCTCACCGCCGCGGCCGTTGTTGCGCCGCCGGCGCTGGTGACGCTCGCCGCTTGGCGGGCCGTCAGTCAGTTTGACGAGTTCCGGACGCGGTCCGTCTCACTGCTGATCCCCAATCTGCCGCCGGCGCTGGAGGGGCTACGCATCGCGCACGTGAGCGACATCCACATCGGCAAGTTCTCGGATGACGCGCTCCTTCGCGCCGTCGTCGAGAAGACCAACGCGCTCAAGCCCGATCTGATTTGCTACACCGGCGATTTGATCGACTACGACCTGGCCGACATTCCCGCGGGCTTGGCCGCCCTGCGAAAGTGGGACCCACGCTTCGGCCTCTGCCTCTGCGAAGGCAACCACGACCTGATGACCAGCCGCCCGGGTTTTGAAGATCAGGTGACGCGGGCCGGCTTCCCCATGCCGATCAATGGCTCGCACAGCGTCACCGTCCGCGGCCAGGAGATCCAACTGCTAGGCCTGCGGTGGGGCGGGGCCGACCAGCGCGACCAGAACATCGGCAACTCGGACGAAGACATCGCCAGTTCCGTCCGCGACGTCGTCCGCCAGATCAATCCCGGCGCGTTCCCGATCCTACTCGCCCACCACCCGCACGCGTTCGACTACATCGGCGACGCGAACGTCCCCCTCACCCTCGCCGGACACACCCACGGCGGGCAGATCGTCTTCGGCCCGATCGCGCCGGCGGCGCTGCGGTTCCGGTACATCTCGGGCTTGTACCGACACCCGAACGGAAGGCAGTTATTCGTTTCGAATGGCGTAGGAAACTGGTTCCCGCTTCGCATCGGCGCGCCGGCGGAAATCGTCGACATCACGTTGCGCGGCGCGTGATCTCTTCGGCGGCGTGTCCCGCTTCAGCGGGACACGAGCGTTTGATCTGTCGGCACCCCGCTAAAGCGGTCCACGCCGACGAAGCCGCTTCGCTTCCACAGTACCAAACCGATTGCAATCAACGTCGCCCCTACCATCGCCAACCAAGGCGTGGGCGACGCCTCACGCCAAACCAACGGAAAATCAATCGGCGTCTTTTGCGTCGGCTCGATCACGCGCCCGCCGGTGCGTTCTGCCAGCGACTTGAGCGCCGCCGAGTCGAGCCCGATCGCGTCGAACTCGTGCGCGTACCGCCCGGCGATCGTCCGTCGATCAACCTCCTGCTTCTCAAGAAACACTCGACCCGATCGCGGCTGCTCCGACGGTGGCAGTTCGACCTCGTATCGCCCCGGCGCGGTCTGCATCAGCGTCAACTCCTGCGGCGAAGCATCCGCCTGCGCGGCGCGAAGATTCAGCGAGAAATTAAGATCATTGAGCGGCCGATGCGTCGCCGGATCGGTCGCGTCTACAGTCAGCTTCCCTCGCGCCGCCGATTCCCAATCCACGCGATATCGTGGATCGACCGGCCACGCGGCGATCAGGTTGACGACCGCGTCCAGCTCCTGCGAATCGAGCGGCGCGACGCTCGCCGCCACTTGACCTGCGCCGAGCGGCTGCCGGGCGATGACGGGGATCGTTCCCTTGTCGTACTCCGCCGCCGCGAGCAATTCGGCGCCGCTCTTCGGCCAAGTAACGGTAAGCGAGTTGTGTCGTCGCGGCGGTACGCTAGACAGCGGGCCGAGGTATGCGGTTTGGCGATCGCCCTGCACGAAACGCTTGGGCTGGGCCGTGCGGAACAGGTTTCGCGCTCCGACGCGCCAGTTGGCGATCTCCTGCTCGGCGGCGTAATGCCCACCGGTGGCGTCGACTATTGATTTAAGTGCGGTGAGCGCCTGGCCGCTGCCGATGGCCAACACGTTGAGCTTGAGATGCTTGGCCGTCATCGCTGCGGCCAGTGTGTCGGGCTGGGCGATGGCGGTCTCGCCATCGGTGAGCAGGACGAGTTGGCTGTTCGATCCGTCGAGCGACGCGACGAGTTTTTCGAGCACCGGCTGGAGATTCGTCGGGCCGGACGGGCTCACGTTCGCGGGTGGAAGTTGGCGCTGCTCCGCGTCCTTCGCTGGCATGCCTTCAAACCACCACCGCAGATCCGCCGCGAACGACCCGATACTCACCGTGTCGGCCGGCGGGATTTCGCGGATGAGGCCCGACAGCGCCGTGGTGGCCGCCTGCCAGCGGGTAGTGCCGCCTGCATCAGTCGCCATCGAGCCGCTCCCATCGGTGAGCAGCAGCCAATGGGTGGTGGCCGTCGGCGGATTGCTGGCCAGCGGCGAGAGATCGCCGAGCACGGTGCCGTTAAACGCGCCGTCGCGAAAGAGTGGCCAGTTGCCGATGATCAGCAGCGAGCCGCCCAAGTCCCGCACGTACTGCTGCAGATTCCGCTCGACGGCCGGCGAGAGTGAATCAGGTGAGACGCCGTCCAGCACAATGACCGACGGTGAGAGATACTGAGTCGGATCGTTCGGCAACTCGCCCGGCGAAAAACTTGTCCACGCCGGCGACTTGGTGCTGCTGACCCACCAGCGCGGCCGCTGGTTGAACGGCGGCACGCCGAACTGCAGCGCGTCATTCTCCGGCCACGCGTCGCCCGGATTCAGTGACGCCGTGTGAACCCACTCTTTGCTTGCGTTCGCCGCGAAGCGGAATCCGTTCGCCTGGCCCGGCATCACGTTGACGACCGGGCCGCGATCGTACGAGAGCGTGCGCGGCTCGCCGTGCGCGGCGACGGTGATGTCGGCGTAACCGGTATTGAGGCGAGCATCGACGACGGCCGCATCCGGCGGATCGATCAGCCCCGCGTCGATCACCGGAAACGTCGGCGGGGCCGCGGCGGGGACGGTGAATCGGCCGTCACTGAGCAGCACAATCGCGTCGGCGTCGGTGCGCGGGGCGAACACTGTGCGTTGCACCGGAAGGTCAGTGAGTTGATCGCCCGAGGGAAGTGGGCCATTGGCGTCACCGAACGCCAGCAGCGAAAAATCCCGCGAGCCGAGCAGCGAAGCGAGCCGCGCGTTGAGGGCCGCGCGATCGCGGTAACTGGCCGAACGCGTGCTCGGCGAAAGATCGACCATCACCGTCACCTTCGGCGAACGCGGCAGCCGGCAGAGCAGATCACCGGCCGACAACGCCAGCGCGAGCAGGGCGATCGCGAAACAAATCACGGTCGCCCGCGGCAGCAGCCGACGTCGTGCGATCAGCACGGCAAGGGCCAATGCGGATAACACGCCGGCGATGAGGAGGGCGATCGGTGAACGAGATTGAAGAGCGAATGCGAGCATTGACGAATCGCTGGATGCGTGAATGACGGAACGACGCTGGCCGGATCGTATCGCACGCCGTCATGCCCTGCGAGAAAATGCACAACGGCAAGCAGTGATGCAGAGCGATGAACGCGCATGTCATCCTGAGGTACTCCGAGGGATCTGGCCTCGATCGCCGAGGGACATAGATCCTTCGGAGGACCTCAGGATGACAGCTTGTAATGATTCGGTGGTATCAACCGGGGCAAATCACTTCGCCGCCACGATCGCCACGCCCGTCGGTTCCAGCAGCAGTTGGCCGTCGGACACCGACTTGCTGGAGATCAGCTCCTTGCCCGCCGGCAATCCCGTGATCGTCTGGGCGCTCTTGCCATAGTTGAGCATCGCGATGAACCGCTTTTTGCCGTTGCGGCGTTCGACGATTTCAACTTCGTCGCTCGCCTGTGCGACCGGTTTCACGCCGGCGAGTTCGATCCATCGTTCAGCGAGCGATATGACGTTCGGATCGAGCACGTAACCGCCGACGTAGATCACCTGCCCTTTGCCGACCTTGCGAATCGTGAGGGCCGGATCGCTCTCGAGCAGCGTGTCGTCGCCGCCCCAGGTGGCCAGCGGTTTGGCGCCGCGGAGTTTCAATCGCTCGACGAACGTATTCAGCGCGATCGTGCTGCCGTCGGTAAACGTTGCGATCCGCGGCTCGCCGGGCGGGAGCGTCGTCCAGTCCAGCACTTCAACCCCGGCCAGCGTGCGCAGGATGGCGGGCATCGGCGTGTCGATCAGGTGCAAGTCGGTGGTCATCGTGCCGGTCTGTGCTCCGAGCACGAGTGTGCCACCAGCTTTTACAAACGCGGTCAGCTTGGCCAGCAGCGGCTTGTCGACCATCGCCAGGTGCGGGGCGACGATCAGCCTATAGCCCGCAAAGTCGGATGTGTTCCACACCATGTTCGTCGGCACGTGCACCCTTTGGAACGCCGCGCAGTAGCGGTGGGCCTCCCAGTGACCTTCCTTGTTGTAGGTGTTGACGCGGCGGTCGTTGGATTCGTTGTCGTACTCGCGGAGCACGGCGACGGCCTTCGTCACGGTCGCGTCGTAATACGCTCGCGGGACCGTGCGGATTTCTTCGCCGACCTTCGCGGCTTCTTTCAGTCGCCAGTTGTCGAGGTTGCTCGGTTCGATCAGGCCGTGCCAGTGCTGTTCAGCGCCGTAGGGGCAGGTGCGCCAGCGGAAGTAGAGGAACGCTCCCGCGCCGTGAACGATCGACTGCCACGCCCATTGCCGCATCTCGCCGGGTCGCGGGGTGCGGTGCAGGTACGCCATCTGCCCGCCGGGGCCGGACTGCTGTTCCATGATCGCGAACGGCTCGCTCATCGCCCGGGCCTCCAGCAACTTTGATCCGTAGCCGGGCCAGTCGCCATCCTTCCAGAAGAGCGGGTAGTGATCGTGCGACCAGAAGTCGACGACGTCCGCGATCTTCGGCGGATCGATATTGGCGAACAGCGCGTTATGCGTGATCGGCCACTTCGGATTGTGTTTGCGCAGGATAGCCGCCTGGCGGTCGGCGAAGCGAACGACGCAGTCGCTGATGAAGCGGGTTTCATCGAGCAGTTGATGCGGATTCTTGTACGCGGCGGTGGGGTGCGGCAGGTCGGTCTGGTCGAAATCGTTGTACGTCTGCGACCAGAAGCTGGTGCCCCAGGCGCGGTTGAGGTTGCCGATCGATTTGTATTTCTGTTTCAGCCAACTGCGGAACGCGATCGTGTCACTCGGCGCGTAGCTCACGTCCATATGGCAGTTGAATTCGTTGTCGAGTTGCCACGCGATGATCTGCTTCTCGTTCTTGTAATGCTCGGCCAGCGCGGTGCAGAGTTTGTCAGACAGATCGAGGTACTTCGGCGACGTGTAGTTGAGGTTCCGGCGGCCGCCGTGCTTCATGGGGATGCGGTTGAAGTCGTGGCGGAGTACCTCAGGGTATGTCGTGCTCACCCACGCCGGCGCGGCGTACGTAGGCGTGCCCATGATCACCTTGATCCCGTGCTTCTTGCACAGCGCGATGACGCGGTCGAACAGCTCAAACTGATACTGCCCCTCGCGCGGCTCCCAATAACTCCAGGCGCCTTCGCCGAGACGGACAACGTTGAACCCGGCATTCGCCATGCGGGTCAAATCGCTTTCCCATCGTGATGAATCCCATGCCTCGGGGTAGTACGCACAGCCGTAGTAAAACTTCTCAAACATGTAGTCCTCGCAAGATCGGCAGAACGGCCGAGGCAGGTAGCGTAAGGAACGCGACGGGCAAGACAAGCCGTCGTCCGCCTTCGCTGCATTTTTCCGGAATTAGGGAAGTCTGGCGGGTGTCTCGCGCGTTTAATTCCTTTGGCCGCGATCGTTTTTTGAAAGGAGTAGCCATGAAAGCGACTTGGATCAAATCGATGGCGTGGGTCATGGGCTTAGTGCTCACCGCGGCGACTTTGGCGGGGTGTGCGGCGCAGGACACCGTCTCCTCGTCGCCCAAGCCGGAGGACGGCAACAAGGCCTTTGTGAACTCCGACATGGATTACGCGAATTAGCCTGATCGCCGGTCCGCCATTATCGGGCCTGCGCGTGAAGGTTTAAGTGCTGCGACGGATGGACCGATAGCACCGGAAGAGGTGTCTATATGATCGGTCCATCCAGCGAATCAGACGTGCCGACCGCCGAGGAAATCGAACGTCGCGCCAAGGCGCCGGTGCTAGGCAAAGGCCCGGACCGCCGCTTGAAGCGAGTGGACCGCCGCACGGGTCTGCAGCGCCGTCAGCAGACTGCCGCCCAGGCCGGCTACACCGGACCGGAGCGCCGCAGTGGCGAAGAGCGTCGAGTTGATACGGGCCTTGAGCGTCGCCGCGGCCCCGGCCGTCGTCTCTCCGACGAACGCAAGACCGCCGAAGAAGGCGAAATGAACGAACTCCAGTTCGAGTTCGTGATGGCCGTCGAGCTGTACAAGAAACTGAACAAGCGACTCTACCCCAGCTTCACCGAATTGCTGGAAGTGATGCGGCAGCTTGGGTACCGCAAGGTGCTGCATCGAGAAGTGAACATCCCGAACGTGCCGGAGCCGGGGCTCTACAAGCCTGAATGATGGCGCTTACAATCTGATCGAAAGCACAAAGGCCCGAATGGCAACCGTCATTCGGGCTTTTTCATTTCCCTGCCGACTAGCTTGGCCGAACCAGCCAGCCCGTCGCATTTTGCGCATTTTTCGTCTAAGACAAGTACTTCCCGTGCGTCTATATCATTGAACGGAGGCCCGCCATTCAGGGTCAAGCCGACTGGATCACCGAGGCGTTGGAACGGTTTCACGTTCCGTTGACGGTGTACGCGTTGAAGTGGGCGGGTCATCGCGACTCAGCCGCCGACGTGGTGCAGGAGGTTTTTCTGCGCCTGTGCAAAGCCGATCCGGCCGAGGTGCGACCGCACTTGGCGCAGTGGCTTTACACGGTCTGCCGCAACCTGGCCATTGATGTTCGACGAAGGGAGTCTCGTATGCACGCGATCGGGATCAATCAAGCCGGCGAGCAATGGTCAACCCGGCCCGGCCCGGTGGAACAGGTGGAAGAACGCGACTCGCTCTCCCAGGCGATGGGACTTCTCCTCACGCTGCCCGGCAATCAGCAGGAAGTATTGCGGCTGAAGTTCCAGCACAACCTCAGCTATCGCGAGATCGCGGCCGTTACCAAATTAAGCGAAAGCAACGTGGGATTCCTCATTCATACAGGCCTCAAATCACTTCGCCAGAAAATGACCCCACGCCCAGTCACCGGCACGTCACATCAGTCAAAACGGAGCGTTTTATGAACTACAAAGATGAACAACTTCTCACCGCCTACGCGCTGGACGAGCTTTCGTCCGAGCAGCGGGCGGAAGTGACGGCGTACCTGGCGACGCATCCCGACGCGGCCGCTGAGGTGGAAGCGATCCGCAACGCCGCCGCGGTGTTGCAGATGGAATTTCAAGACGAAACGGTGGAGTTGGCGAGCGAGGCGCGCCGGCCGGTGCTGTCGACGTTCAGGCCGACGCGGAAGTTCGAGTTCCGCCGGTCTCGCCGGGTGGAAGCGATCCTGGCGGTCGCGGCGTCGATCGCGCTGGTGACCGGTTCTTACGCGGTCATCTTCACCAAGCTGTATTCGAACCGCGAAATGACCGGCTCGTTCAAGAACGATGAAAGTGAACAGTACGCAATCAAGCGCGAAGACCCGTTCGCCCCTGATCGCAAGAAGCTGGACGACGCGCAGTTTTCGATGACGCTGAAGAATCAACTCGCCAACGTCGCGGAGAATTCTGGCGAGAAGAAAGGACTCCCCGGCAACTGGGTGCACGGCGGCAATGGGCAAGGCGGCGAGCCCGGCGCGATGGCAAATTTGGGCGGTGCCCCTGTCGGTAAGGGTGAGGGCATTGATCAGGCTAAGGACGTGCTCCCGATGGCCGGGGGTGGCGGTGTCGGGCCGAAGGCAGCATTCGCCGGCGTCGGTGGCATGGCGACGAAGCGCCCTGTTGAATTGCGCGTCGGCCGGATCGCGATTCCCGCTGATCCCGCACCGGCCCGCGCTGGCGATACTCCTGATCAGGACTTCAATACGGAATCGTACGACCGCATCGTCGACAACGTGTTCATGGACGTGGTGCAGAATCCGCTGTCGACCTTTTCAACGGACGTGGACACCGCGTCGTACTCCAACATCCGCCGCTTTCTGGCTGACGGCAAGCTGCCGCCGAAAGATGCGGTGCGGATTGAGGAGATGATCAACTACTTCCCGTACGCGTACGCCGGGCCGAAGGACGAGAAGCCGTTCGCCGCCGCCGTGGAGGTGGCCGGGTGCCCGTGGAACGCGGAGCATCGGCTGGTGCGCGTGGGCATCAAGGGGAAAGACATCGCCGCGAAAGAACGGCCGGCGAGCAACCTGGTGTTCTTGATCGACGTGTCGGGCTCGATGAACGAGCCGAACAAGCTGCCCTTGGTGAAGGAGTCGCTGCGCAAGCTGTTGAACAGACTGGATGACCGCGATCGCGTGGCGATAGTGGTGTATGCAGGGAACAGTGGGCTGGTACTGCCGAGCACGCCTGTAGGAGCTGGTGGATTATCTGTCGAAATTCGCGGCCAGTATGATGACTTGGAAGCGCAACGACGAATTCTCTCTTCTCGTAGCGTTGGTGGCGATCTAAACGACTCGTCCAAGGTGCAGGCCGCGATTGCCGAGGTACGGAGTCGTATCGCCGCGATTCAAAAGGAGCATCCGTTCGGTCGACAAACTATCCTCGACGCCATCGACCACCTCGAAGCCGGCGGCAGCACCAACGGCGGGGCGGGGATTGAACTCGCTTACCTCACGGCGCAATCCGCCTTCATCAAGGACGGCGTAAACCGCGTGATCCTGGCGACCGACGGCGACTTCAACGTCGGCATTACCGATCAAGGCTCGCTCACGCGGCTGATCGAGGAAAAGGCCAAGGCTGGCACGTTCCTCAGCGTGCTCGGGTTCGGCATGGGCAACACCAAAGACAGCACGATGGAGAAGCTGGCCGACAAGGGGAACGGCAACTACGCGTACATCGACACGCCGGCCGAGGCGCAGAAGGTGCTCGTCGAGCAGATGAACGGCACGCTGGTGACGATCGCCAAGGACGTGAAGATCCAGGTCGAGTTTAATCCGGCGAAGGTGAACAGCTACCGGCTGATCGGCTACGAGAACCGCATGCTGAGCAAGGAAGATTTCAACGACGACAAGAAAGACGCCGGCGAAATCGGGGCGGGTCATACCGTGACGGCGCTGTACGAAGTCGAACCGGCTAGCTCGCCGGAAGAGACGGCGAAGATGCGGCACATTCAGGATGTTCAGCGTCGGCTGAACAATCTGACGGCGGTGAAGCTCACCGAAGAAGGCGCCAAACAGGTGAAGATCCTGGAGGCCGAGCTCGCTCGGCTCAAACAGCCGGCGGTCGACCCGCTGAAGTACCAGGCCCCGCTCAAGCCGACCGAGCTGGCCGGTAATGGCGAGATGCTGACGGTCAAAATCCGCTACAAAGCCCCGGACGCGCCGCTGGAACAGGGCACGAGCAAGCTGCTGGAATTCCCCGTCAGCGACGACGGCCGCGCGTACGCCAAGGCCAGCGAAGATTTCAAATTCGCCGCCGCGGTGGCGGGGTTTGGAATGATCCTCCGCGAGAGCCCGCACAAAGGCACGGCCACGTACGCCGGGGTGATCGAGCTGGCCCAGGAAGGCGTGGGGGCGGACGCGAACGGCTACCGCGCTGAGTTCATCGACATGGTGAAGAAGGCCAAGTCCATCAGCGGGTTGAGCATGGGCGCGATGAACGACCGACTCGCGATGACAGAGCTGCATCTCGGTAACTAGATGGCGCTCAGCCAAACAAGCCGAGTCATCCTGAGCGTATTCGCGAAGGATCTGGCATCGATCGACGAGCAACGCATATCCTTCGCGAGTACGCTCAGGATGACGTGCCTTTGACTTTGATCGCTAAACGACTTGTCAACCACGCCCTCACGATGGCGCTGCGCTACTTTTTCTCACCTGACTTGCACACCGTCTCAATCGAATAAAGCGACGCCCGGGCTGCGATGAACAGCGTCGTCCCATTCGGCCCGCCGAAGGTGCAGTTGGCGGGCGACTCGGAGACGAGGATTTTGCCGACCAGCTTGCCGTCCGGCGAGAAAATGTGAATGCCGTCGCCGGCGGTGCTCCAAAGGCGGCCGTCCGTGTCGCAGCGCATGCCGTCGGGCACGCCTTTGTCGATGACGCAAAACACCCTCCCATTAATCAGTTCCCACGGCACCTTCACCGGCCGATCTTCCTGCATCCGGTGCACATCAAACACGCGCACATGGTGCGGCTTGCCGCTGTCGGCGATGTAGAGCTTGGATTCGTCCGGGCTGAAGCAGAGGCCGTTGGGCATGTCGAAATCCGTCGCGACGGCCTGCACGGAATCGGTCGCCGGGTTGTAGCAGAACACCCACTTCCCCTCGTACTCCTTCTTCTCCCCCTTGGGCAACCCGTACGGCGGATCAGTAAACCAGATCGTGCCGTCAGACTTCTGCACCACGTCGTTGGGCGAGTGAAATTTCTTGCCGTCAAAACGATCGACGACGGTCGTCGTTTTCCCGTCGGCCGACGTTTTCGTAACGGCCCGGATCCTCTGCTCACACGTGAGAAACGCTCCGCCCGGCAACGCGAAGTTGCCGTTGGAGACGTTGCTCGGTTTGCGAAAGACCTGCAGTCCGTTCTTCGCGTCCCATCGCATCAGTGCGTTATTCGGCTGATCAGACAGAATGACGAACCCGCCGTCGCGATCGAGCCATGCGGGGCCTTCGGTGAACTTCATACCGACGGCGAGTTTCTGCAGCGCCGCGCCGGGGGCGATGAGCGATTTGGCTTCACCGGTAAACGATTCAGGCGGATCGGCAAGCACGAGTGAACCTCCGAGGATCAGGACAGCTAGCAAAGTTCGATGGAGCATGATGGTAGGTTCGCCCATTCCGGGTTTTCTGTCCACTCAAAGAAAGAATGAACGCAGAGACGCGCAGACGCAGAGAAGAGAAAGCAAAACCCATCTTCTTTTCTTCTCTGCGTCTCTGTGTCTCTGCGTTCAATCCTGAATTTCCAGCGTGTAAAACGTCTTCGACCGATACCCGCTCCCAATATTGATCGCGTGCACATGCCCGACCTGCAAATCGCCCGGCAGATGGCTGTGGCCGCAGAACAGGTGGGACACGTTCGCGTGCCGGAGCAGCACTTTGCCGATCGCCTCGCTGCCTAAGTACGCCTTGGCGAAATCCCACTGCGCCCCGTGCGGCGGCGGGAGCAGTTCTCTAAACGGCAGGTGGTGCACGGCTGCAATGATCTGCCGCTTGTCCGCCAGCACGATGAGTTGCTGCTCGAGCTGCAGAAGAAGCTCGTCGAGAAACGCCGGGTCCGATCGGTGCAGCTTCACATGCCGGCCGTCGTTCCATCGGGCGACGATCTGCCGCGCCTCGGGCGGAATGTCGGACGAGTCCGCGAACAGGTATGCCAACTCCTCAAACCGCTCGGCCGCCCCGGGGGAGATTTTGTTTTCGTAGAATCGCGTGGGGATTTTCAGCGCCGGCTGCGCGAATGAATAATCGTACCAGCCGACAGACCCGACGATCGCCAGATCGCCCGCCACGTATGGCTCGTCCTGCAGCCACTGCCAGCCGATGTCGGCAGCACGTTTCGGATATGCGACGTGCAGCAAATCGTAGCTGTCCGGCCCGCTCGTCCAGAGCTCGTGATTGCCCGCCACCACCAGCCGCGGCCCTGCGAATCTGAACCGCCCCAGGCAGCGCTCAAACGCATCGCCATCGGCCGCGGCGGTATCGCCCACCACCAGCAGCACATCGCCGCCGGCGGCGTTCATCTGATCGATGACCTCTTCCGCGAGCACTTTGCTCTTGGGATGGTTGTAGTGAAGGTCGGCCGTCACCAGCAGGCGCATGACAGGATTGTGGATTGCGGAATGCGAATTGTCGATTGTTTTGAAACTCGCCGGCCGCCTCCATTCGGCAATTGTTCGCGTCGCGGCTATAGTTATCGCGAGAGACGGAGGATCGTTGTCTTTAGTGGTGGTCGATAACGTCGTGAAAAAGTTCAAGCAGGGAGACCGCCCGGTCCCTGCGCTGAACGGCATTTCGCTGCAGGTGCAGCGCGGCCAGTTCATCGCCATCATGGGCGCCAGCGGCTCCGGCAAAAGCACGCTGCTGCACCTGATGGCCGGGCTGACCGCGTGCGACAGCGGCAAAGTCTCTATCAACGGCACTGATTTAAGCACCATGAACGACCGCCAGCTCACGCTGTTTCGGCGGCGACAAATCGGGCTGGTGTTTCAGGCGTTCAACCTCATTCCCACGCTGTCGGCCGAGGAGAATATTCGTCTGCCGTTGATGCTCGATCGGGCGATCGCAAAAAACGGTCAGGCAAAGATCGACGAGTTGCTGGAAAGCCTGGGCCTCGCCAGCCGCCGTACGCACCGGCCCGATGCGATGAGCGGCGGCGAACAGCAGCGCGTCGCGATCGGCCGGGCACTGGTGACTGATCCGGCCGTCATCCTCGCCGACGAACCGACCGGCAACCTCGACAGCGTGAACAGCAAAAGCGTATGCGAACTGCTCCGCGACCTGTCGCTCATTCACGGCAAAACCATCGTGATGGTCACGCACGAACCCACGGTGGCCGCCTACGCGCAGGAAGTAGCCGTGCTGAAGGACGGCCTGCTCGTCGACCGCTTTACGACGGACGGCGAAAACGCCTCGCACTCGCTGGCGATGCGGTACCAGGAAAGCGTGAGATAGGAAATGCGGAATGTTGAATGAAGAATGATGAATGAAAAACATTCTGCATTCTGCATTCATCATTCATCCTTATGCTCCTCCCCCTCATCACCTCCAACTTCGCGACGCGAAAAGCCCGGTTGGCGTTGACGGTCGCCGCGGTGGCGCTTTCGGTGAGCCTGGTGGTGTCGGTCACGAGTGGCTTTACCACGATCAATCAGGTCGCCCAGCGGTTTCTTGGTCAGATCATGGGCACGACCGACGCGACGATCATGCGTCAGACCGACGCGCGGGCCGGCGTCGATGAAAAAATCATCGACACGCTCAAAGCCGACCCCGACGTGCAAACCGCCGTCGGCCGGCTAGAGACCGACATCGTGCTTCTCGATCGCCGTGGCCTCCCCAGCCCGGGCCGCCCCACGCAGGCGATCGGCGTGCGAGCGCCGGGCGATACCGAAGTCGCGCGTTTGAATGTGAACGCCGGAAAATGGTTCGACACTTCCGACGGCGATTTCGTCGTCATCGACCAGGTCGTCGCTGAAAACCTCAAGCTCGGCGTGAGCGACAAACTTCAGGTGCCCGGGCTCAAAGGGCCGCTCACGCTCACCGTCAGCGCGATCGTGCAGAAGCCGGGCATTCTTGCGGCGCAGATACAGACGATCTATCTGCCGCTGGTGACGTTGCAGCGATACTCCATGCCTGATAAACCCGGCCGGGTTGGGAAAATTCTCATCGACCTGAAGACGGGCGTGGACGCGCACGCGTTTGAGGCGCGCTGGAAGCCGAAGCTGACCGACATCGATCCGTCGCTCAAACTCAAGCTCACCAGCAGCTACCGCGAAGAGATCGACCGCAACCTGCACGGGCTCGAGGTGATGAGCTACCTCGGCGGCATGGTCTCGATGCTGTCGGCGACGTTTATCGTCTTCTCCGCGCTCTCTATGGGCGTCACGGAGCGCCAGCGCACGCTCGCCATGCTGCGGGCCGTGGGCGCGTACAAGTCGCAGATCGGACTGCTGGTGGTGATCGAAGGGATCATCATTGCAGGCGCCGGCGTGCTGATCGGCGTGCCGCTGGGATGGCTGTGGCTGCAGATTCTCGTTCACCTGAAGCGATTCACGGCGCTTTTCGAACACGTCGACGTGTCGCTATCCACCGGCGGCCTATGGCTCGGTATCGTCGGCTCCATGGTGGCGGCCGTCCTTGCCAGCCTGCTACCGGCGCACGCGGCCACCAAGGTCGATCCACTGGAAGCGATGCGGCCACACGCCGCTAACGATCCGGGAAAGCTGCCGCTGTTGGCGACGCTCGTCGGGTTCATCCTCATCTCGCTCGATCCACTGCTGCTGTTCGGGCCGCTCGATCGCATCGTGGCGCTGGAGAGCGTGCAGTCGCTGGCCGCCAGGATGGGCGCTCCGGAGCCGTCGCAGATCGACCGGTCGATCCGTTTCTACAGCCACTTCTTCATCGGCCTGCCGAGCTTGTTCATCGGGTTCTTCCTGCTCGCTCCGCTGTTCGTGTGGACGATCGAACGCCTGTTCGGTCCCATCGTGGCGGTGTTGATGGGGTTGCGGCCCGCGATGCTGCGGCAGCAGCTTTCCTCCGGCATTTGGCGGGCGGCAGGCACCTGTGCGGCGCTGATGGTGGGCTTGGCCGTGCTGATCGTGATGCAGGTGCAGGGGCACAGCGCTCTCTCTGCATGGAAGCTGCCGGATAAATTCCCCGACGTATTCATCTTCAGCCCCGTGCCGCTCTCGCCGGCCGATCAGGAAAAACTTGCCCACGTGAAGGGCATTCGGCAGGGCGAGCTGATGCCCATCGCGATCGCATCGCCGCAGTTCGGATCGAACCTGTTCGCGATCGCCGGCGCGATGGTGATGCCGGACGCGACGATGTTCTTCGGTATCGATCCCGATCAGTCGCTGAAAATGATGGAGCTCGAATTCCGCGACGACAACGGCAAGCGCGTGTCGGACGCGGCGCAAAAGCGATTGAGCATCGACGCGACCGAACTGCTCAAGAAGGGCCACTACGTCATCGTCACCGATGAGTTCCGCCAAATCCGCGGCCTGAAGCGCGGCGACAAGATCCCGCTCAAAACGGCAAAGCACGGCGTGGTGAATTACACGATCGCCGGCATCGTCTGGTCGCCCGGCATGGACGTGATCAACAGCAAGTTCGATCTCGGCCGCCAGTTCGAGCAGCGCACGGCGGCCAGTCTGTTCGGATCGCTGGCGGATGCGAAGGAAGACTTCGACGTGAAGGACGTTTACCTCTTCGCCGCCAATCTCGATTTCTTCACCGAGCGCGACGCGGTGCTGAAAGACGTGCAGGCCACGCTCGGCCGAATGAACATGAAGATCGGCGACGTGCGGCAGATCAAAAAAGGAATTCAGGACGGCTTGGGCAACCTGCTGCTGCTCGTCAGCACGGTGGCATTCGCGGCAATGGCGGTGGCGAGCCTGGGTGTGACGAACACGGTCATGGCATCGGTCCGGAGCCGCCAGTGGCAGTTCGGCGTGCTGCGATCAATCGGCGTAACCCGCTGGCAACTCCTGCGGCTAGTGGTGGGCGAGGCGTTCCTGCTCGGCATCATCGGCGTGGGCCTGGGCTTGGCGGCGGGCATGCTAATGAGCATCGACGCGCGACAACTCACCGTCATCACCGTCGGCTTCAAGACCGACATGGTCATCCCCTGGGGCATCGTCGGCGTAGGCGTCGGCGCCGTCCTCCTCATCTCCCTCGGCGGCAGTTTAATCCCGGCGTATCAAGCCTCTCGTACCGATCCGCTCACGCTCCTGCAAGCGGGGCGATCCTCGGCATGAGTCTTACTTCCTCGCGCCGGAGGGGCGAGGGAGCCGGAAAAGTCAGCAGATCAATCCACGTTTTCCGTTCGGCCCGTGTGCCGGGGGCTTTTCGCCGATCCAGCGCTCGTCGATGGCTTCGCTGGCGCGCTGATAGCGCGTGTCGGTGGAAAGGCGCAGCACCTTCGAGCGATTGTCCGTCCCGCCGTGCACGGTGTAGATGTTGAAGATCACGACGTCGCCGGCGCGGTAGTCGCTGGTTACCCACTTGCCGCCTAGCGAGCGGCGGAGCTGATTGGCGTGGCCATGGAGACCGCCGCCGCGGTGTTTTTTGGCCCAGGCGTCGCGCTTGTCGGATTTGTTCTCGCAGAACGAGTCGACGTCGTGGCTCCAATATTTTTTCCGCAGGCCGTCGTGATCGTGCGAGCCGTCAAGCATTATCAACCCGCCGAGGTCGAAGGTGTTGTCGCCCATCGGTGTCCACGCGGTGTAAAGCTGGTGCGTGCCGCGGCCCATGTAGACGACGTCGGAATGGATCGTCGTTGCCGGGCCGGGGTGAACCTGACGCATCCACGTGAAGTCGTAATGACGAACGTCGGCCGACAGAAACTCGCGGAAGAACGACATCATCGGGCCGGCGTAAAGCACGTCCTCAATCGCCGAAGGGTCTGCAAACATTTGATCAAGCCGCCCGCCGGAGAAATTGTTGTTGAAACCGGTGGGATGAGGGACTGCGTCCATCGGGTCTCTGCTTGGATCGAGCAGGCCGAGTTGGAAAAGCCGCTCGCAAATCGTCCGCCGCGCCTTCAGCACGCGCTCACGGCCGAGATAACCCGGGAGGTACACGTAGCCGTGCTCGTTCATTCGCTCGCGGATGGCGGGCATGTCGCCCAGCAGCGGCGTGGAATCGATCATCGGTTCGACATGATCCATCTCCAGCGGCTTAAGCTGATACGTGAGCTGCGGAATCGAAGTAGCGGCGACCATACAAAATCCTCCTTGGGTATTCTGGTAGATCTTAGATCGTTATTTTTGCCCGAGAATGGCTAATTTGGCCGACGTGATGTACATTTTGGTGTCATGAACGAGGAGCCGCCCATTGTTAGACCGACTCAGTTGGTTTATCAGACGTTGGCCGTTTCGGCTCCCGGAGCGGTGACGCTTGCTGGGTTCATTCGGGACAGCGCGGGCGTGGCGGGGACGATGCGCGTCTTCGGGCGCTACGCCGTCGTGCTCGTGCTGGACGGCCGCGGCCGCTACCACGACGTGAACGGCATCGACGTCCCGGTTCGCATCGGAGATCTCATCCTCGTGCTTCCCGAAATCGGCCACTGGTACGGCCCGGGGCCGGGCGAATCATGGAGCGAGTTTTACATCGTCTTCGAAGGCGCGGCGTTTGACGCGTGGCGATCTCCCTCATTGCTCGACGCCTCGCGGCCGCTGCTCCATCTGTCGCCCTTGAAGTACTGGGCCGGGCGAATGGAGGCGATCCTTGAAGCCGACAGCGACCTCGGGAAAGTCTGCCGAATGCAGCAGTTTCTAGCGGATGTGTTCGAACACGAGCGACAGGCGTCGCGGCCCGAGAAGGATCGCGCATGGCTTACGCGCGCGCAAAGTTTATTGAGCGCTCTGCAAACCGATCCGCCACTGCGTGCTGAAGAAGTTGCCCAGCGATTGGGCCTCTCGTACGAAGTCTTCCGCAAGAAGTTCGCGAAACTAACAGGCCTGCCGCCGACGAAATACCGCGACGCGCGGATCATGGACCTGGCCAGCCGATTGCTCACCGATCGCGACCTTCCGCTCAAGTCCATCGCCGCCCGCTGCCAGTTCTGCGACGAGTTTCACTTCTCCCGACGCTTTAAACAGATGGTGGGCATGTCTCCGAGCGAGTTCCGCAAACGCTTGGCGTGACTGTCTATGAAGCGAACTCATCATTTATTTTACGGTATTTGTGCCCCTAATTGTATAATATACTATACCTATCAAAATTATAGGTTATTATCGCTTGACGGCTCCCACGTCGATTCGTACTCTTTCCCGCTCATGCGAAATCAGTCGGTTTATCTTTCAGTGACCTGTCGCCGTCCCACCCGATGGGACGCGCGGCCATGTTGTTGTTGTGCCGCCTAATCCCGACCGCGGCGGTTGCCGTGGGCTGGGCAAGTCAGATTTAAACGTTTCATCCCTTTAGGAGATCAAGTGAAGACCAGTCGGCGTTCCGCGTTCACCCTTGTTGAACTTTTAGTTGTTATTGGAATTATCGCACTACTTATCGGAATCCTGCTTCCGTCGCTGCAGAAGGTGCGCGAGATGGCCAACACCACCAAGTGCGCCTCCAACCTCCGCAGTTGCGGCCAGGGCATCATGCTCTACATCAGCTCGAACCACGGGAACATCCCGGCCTCGGTGACGTTCGCCGGAGCGAAGTACGCCGGCGGGCAGCAGTACGGCCCGGGTGGCACGCAGACCAAGCCGGATATCTTCGGGCAAGGGTACATCTCGTGGACCAGCCAGATCTTCTCCAAGCCGTACGACATCAACGATCCGGCCTTCGCCTCTCAGAGCGGTTGGGACATCTTCACCTGCCCGAGCCTCGACGGCGGCGGCGTTCCGCCGGCCAGCACGTTCGCGGCCAACCTCGATGGTTTGACCAACGAAGTCCCCGGCGCGCTCGATGCGCAGGCCCCGCGTCTGGCGTACATGCTGAACGAAGCCCTCGCCCCGCGTGGCCGGCTCGGTCTTGGCGTTCCGTCGACCGCCTACACCAACGCGTATCACTACGTGCAGGCGGCCCGTGTCAGCGATAGCGGTAATACGATCCTTGCGACCGAAAACTGGGGCATTCAAAGCCTCATGACCACGACGTCGCAGCTCGGCGCCAACAAGGTCAGCAACAGCCGACGGCCCGTGAGCGGAATCAGCGTGCCGGCCAGCGCGGCCAACGGTGTGTCGATCGCCGGCAACACGGCCGAAAATCTCTACTCCGCCAGCAATCCCGACAAGCTCGTCGGCACCACGGCCGACGACATGGAACCCGACCCGAGCGGCAACCAGGCGTGGGTGAACCAGCCGATCAAGACGACGCTCAACTTCGTCGGCCGAAACCACGGCGCCAAGAGCCTGGGCTCGGCGTCTACGCCAACCGGCCACGTGACAGGATGGGATCAACGCCGCTCGAACTTCCTCTATCTCGACGGGCACGTTGAAACCAAGAACATCAGCGAAACGATTTACCCGACTTATCAATGGGGCGATAAATTTTATGATCTGGTCAAATGAAGGAGCGTCGTTGACGAGCCAAGGCAACGACGCCCAGGCCGTGGTCAATCAGATCCATCGCCGGCCGGTGACCGAGCCGTCGGCAAACAACAAGCTGTGCCATGTGTGCGGAAAGGACGTAACCGGCAAGACCCGGATGAAAGATTCGAAACAGCGTTACTGGTGCATCGACTGCGGTGCCGAAGACCAGCGTCGCAAGCTTATCGCGTCGTTCAGCCAGCCGGCGAAGGCAGCCGAGCCGAAACAGGAGACGCTGGGCAAGTTCTATGTCGGATTACTCGCCGTCGGCGTGTTCCTGCTGGTGGCGGGCGTCATCTGGCTGAACATTTAGTCGAAGTCTTTTCATGCAGCGTGTCATCCCGAGGTTCTACAACGAATCTCGGGATGACGCTGCCGGAAAGCTCAAAGGTGCCAATCCCGCTTCTTTCGGTTAAATTGACGCATTCTCCCCGACCGATATCATGAAATGCGGGGGATCGTCTGCTAACCAGGCCGGATCGGATTTGATGGCATCTTCACAGCAGCCAACAGGAACAGGTCAGAGTGGCGCGTCAGGCACCGGCGGCCAGAAGCGCAACGACGGGCAGCGTGAAACCTTCACCGCTGAAGAACTCACCATCGTCATGTCGCATTTCGACATCGGCGTAATCGATTCGATCGTGGAGTTCCCGCGCGGTTCCCGCAAGGCCCCCAAGCTGCTGGTGGTGAGCGAGCAGGGCAAGTTCCTCCTCAAGCGACGGGCCGGTGGACGGAACGACCCTTTCAAAGTCGCGTTCAGCCACGCACTCCAACTGTTTCTTGCAAGCAAGCAGTTCCCGCTGCCGCACCTCATCGGCACGAAAAAAGACAACAACTCCATGCTGCAGTGGCGTAACGGGATTTATGAACTGTTCGAGTTCATCCCCGGCAGCGGCTATCCGCAGACGCTGGAGAGCACGTTCGACAGCGGCCGAATCCTGGCGCTGTATCACAAGTTGCTCGAAGGCTTCAAGAGCGAGTGGCAGCCGCCCACCGGCAGTTACCATCGCGCGCCGGCCGTGGAGGCGGGGCTCAAGTCGATTCCGAACGTCATCCCCGGCGGGCCGGAGATTGCGCACATCGCCAGCTTCCTCATCGACAGTTACCACCACGCCGCAGAAATGGTCGAGCGGCAGGGGATCGAATCCTGGCCGAAGCAGATCGTTCACGCCGACTGGCACCCGGGCAACATGCTCTTCCGCGATAATCACGTGGTAGCGGTCATCGATTACGACTCAGCCCGTTTGCTCCCGCGAATCATCGATACCGCCAACGGCGCCCTGCAGTTCAGCATCATTGGCGGCGATGACGACGTCAGCAAATGGCCCGAATACACCGACGAAGCCCGCTACAAGCGCTACCTGCGCGGCTATGATGAAGTAATGCTCCTCAGCCAGGCCGAGATCCATACGGTCCCGTGGCTGATGGTGGAGGCGCTGATCGCCGAAAGCGTGTTCCCGATCGCTGCGACGGGCACGTTCGGGCGCATGGAAGGCCTGGCGTTTCTACAGATGGTCCACCGCAAGGTGAAGTGGCTTCAGGCGTCGGCCGACAAGCTGATCGCGCTGGCCGAAGGATGAAGAGCGTGTTGAAAACCCTGCACCGAACCGAGGGAAGGTGTAACGGTCCCGCCGGGAGCGTGTGGGGGATGTGTCGGAACGGATTACTTGCACTTCTGTTTGTTCTGCTGATCTCAATCAATCTTGCTGCCGGGCCCGCGACGCGACCGGTGACTACCGACGCACAACTCACGCAGTGGGTCGTGGGCTTAGACGATCGCTCACCCGCCGTTCGCGCGGAAGCCTCCGCACAGCTCATGTTGCTGAGGCGCGACGACCTGCCGCGACTCAAAGCCGTCCTTGAGCACGCCCGGCCGCTCTCCGCCGCGCAGGTGGGCGTGCTGCACGACGTTGTCACGCACGTCTATCTCACCGGCGAGCCATACGACAGAGCGCAGGGGGGATTCCTCGGCATGAAAATGGTGCAGATCTACCGCTTTGGCGGCGATCCGCAGGCCGACGGGCAGGGCGTGGTCGTGGAAAGTCGCCTCGCCGGCTTCGGCGCGTACCGTTCGCTGCTCGACGGCGACATCGTGCAAGGTATCGTAGAAAAGCCCGAAGCAGTGATGACGGGACCGGACGCCTTCAAGGCTGCCGTCGGTAGACTCCCTGCCGGCACGGTGCTGAACCTGATCGTGCTCCGGCAGGGCAAGCAGATGACGATCCCTGTCACGCTCGACGCCCGCCCCTCGCAACTCGACGGCCCAAACGGCCAGGCGATGATCGAACCGTTCAACGACGCCCGCCTGAAAGTCGCCGAAATCTACTGGGACAAGGAATTCAGCCGCTACGCCAGCGATACGGTTTCACAAGCACGATAGTTCGGCGCCCCCGACCGTAATGTGATCCGTTTAGCCGCCTCGCGTGCGAGGCGCGTCGTTCAGCGCGCCCCGCACGCGGGGGGGGCTAAACAGGTTGCTGCGATTCGTTGCTTTCTGGGTTCGCGGCGTGAACCGCGTATCAAATGATACGGGCGACGTCCGTGAAGACCGTCGCCCGTACCAGGGAAGAGATTGTAAGAGAGTGGGGCGCTAGGCTGACTTCTTCAGGTGCGACTTCACGTGCGACTTCACGTGCGACCGCTTGGCGGCTTCCGCCGCAGATAATCGCTTGGCCGCTTCAACGGCAGACTCGGCCACGCGGGCTTTCACCTGATCGCTGACGATCGCCATGCGGGCCTTCATGTGATCGCCGGCGTCGTGGGCGACGGCCTTCACGTGCTCGCTCACCTGGACGACGCTCGACTGCACGTGCTTTACCCACTGCTTCATCGACTCTTTGTTGTGCGGAAGTACAAGCAGATTCGCCAGATCAATATGCGGCGGCTGCACCGCGGCCGCATGCTGCTCGACCGGGTCGGCCACGATGTCTTCGATCTTGGTCTTGCCCAGCGGCTTCCCCATTAGCGCTGAACAGATATCCACGTCGCGTTGTTCGCAAGGACGTGGCGCGAGATTCGTCTTCGGATTGAGCATGTACAAACTCCTGTAAGAACCCACGTCTCTATCCGCATAGTGAGGAACATTTCTTTAAACATCGTGACGCTCCGATAAACGCTGGTTTAACTGGGATTTTTTGACGGGGCGATAACTCGCAACGTCCGGAAAAAATTGACGGGCAAGACTGAAATAAGGCGGTTCGGAATGTGGATGGCCGGAGATTTGAAAGGTCGACAGGGAGCTCAGGCGTGTAACATATGGGGTAAAGCCCACACGCCAAAAGCTCCGTCGCCATAACTTGACTGCGCCGCTTTTGCGTACGCTGGCGCGACACGCGCAAAATGGGAAATCCGAAAAAATTTGTCGCGTTGTTGAGCGCAGATCCGCGTTTGGAACTGCGGCGGTGCGCGCCCGGCGCTCGGCCGGCGCACCGCCGTCGTCTTATATAGATGAGGGACTTGCGCCCGCATCGATCGCTGTGCGTTGTCGGCGTGGCGGTCGCTCTTTGACAAGTGAATAGTTCGGGAAGGTGCGGGAGAGTCTGTCTTCAACCCGTCACAAACCGGCACTTTCCGTCACTAGACGTCACTAGACGTCACTTCCGCTTTCCCGCCAACGCCCGGCCGGGCCTAGGGTTAGGCGGCCGCGAAGAACGCCGAGTGATTTTCTGCCGTAGGGTGGGGTTCATCCCCAGCACGAAGGAAGACGGTGGGGATAAACCCCACCCTACCTTCGGATCTGAACCGTCCATAACCGTCCCTTTTTGGTACGTAATCGACCCTAAACGTACCTAGACGGACCTATCGCTTTCCGGCCAACGCTCGGCCCGGCCAGCGGTTACGTGGCCGGGCCCGTCGGTTGGATGCTTTTTTTCGGCGGGCGAGGAAAGAGTTGTGAGGCTCCGGGATCTGTCATCTCGAACGCGTACTTGAGACCTCTGTGATGAAGCTTCGTCATCCTGAGCGTACTCGCGAAGGATCTGCGCGAGTCATCGACCGATGCAGATCCTTCGCGAGTACGCTCAGGATGACAGGCTTTGATGTGGATCGCTGAGTGACTGAGTGAACATGCTCTGGGCTCGGCTACTTCTTCCCATACCCCTTCGGATTCTTCACGAACCAGTTCCACGCAGATCGAATGATCGTTTCCGGATCCTTGTACTTCGCTTCCCATCCGAAGCGTTCTTTCGCATAGGACGGGTCCGCGTACAAAGCGATGGCATCGCCCGAGCGGCGCGGGCCGAAGGTGACGGGGGCTTTTTTGCCGGAGACTTTTTCGGCCGTTGCGATGATTTCGCGGACGGAGAAGCCTTTGCCCGTGCCGAGGTTGGCGAAGATCGGGTCGCCGGGCGTGAGTTTTTCCATCGCCAGGATGTGCGCGTCGGCCAAGTCGTCGACGTGGATGTAGTCGCGGACGTTCGTGCCGTCGGGCGTGGGATAATCGGTGCCGAAGACGGTGATGCCGGGGCGCACGCCGAGGATCGCCTGCAGGATGACGGGGATCAGGTGCGTTTCGGGCTCGTGGTCTTCGCCGATCGTGCCGTCGATCGCGCAGCCGCTGGCGTTGAAGTACCGGAGCGCGGCGAACGCGAAGTTTTTGTTGGAGGCGGCGTAGTCTTTGAGGATGCGCTCGACCATCAACTTGCTATGGCCATAGGGCGAGACGGGGGCCTGCTTCTCTTTTTCAGTGATCGGCACGCGATCGGGGTCGCCGTAGGTGGCGCAGGTGCTGCTGAAGACGAACTTGTTCACGCCGGCGTCCTGCATCGCCTCGAGGACGCTGACGGTCGTCGCCACGTTGTTGTGGTAGTACATCAGCGGGAAGTCGACGCTCTCGCCGACGTACGCGTACGCGGCAAAGTGCATGAGCGTATCGATCTTGTGATCGCGCAGCGTTTTAACGAGCGTGGTCTTGTCGTTGAGGTCGGCAAAGACGGCAGGGACTTTGAGGATGTCGACCACTTCCTTGTGGCCGCGCGAAATGTTGTCGTAGATGACCGGCGTGTGGCCGGCATCCGTCAGACGCTTCACCGTGTGCGACCCGATATACCCCGCGCCGCCTGCAACGAGAACCTTCATACGCAACCTCCCTGATTGGTTCGCCAAGTATAGACGAGGAAGCGTTGAGGAAAAGGGGAGGCCGCGAGTTTACTCTGCCGGCGAACTCTGTGGTGCTGTACGAGCTTCGGCCGTGTACGACAGGGCGCCTTTGAGGCGCATCGCGAGCAGTTCGGCGTCGCCTTCCCCCTGAAACTGAATGGCCATGATCCGCGGCTTATCGCGGAGAAACATCGGCGCCATCGACGCGATCTTGATCAGGCCGTCGTGCTGCAGTTCGTCGATGACGTCGTTGGCTTCGTAGTCGACGACGACGAACCGGCCGACCACGCGGGTGCGGCCGCAGGGACATTTGTAGAAGTAGACGGTCGTTTCCATGCCCGCGGCGTTCGGGACGTCGCCGATGTCGCTGGCGACGTCGAGATCGTCGCGCGGGATGACGATCGTGTACACCTCGCGCGCGTAAACGCCCTGGCGGCCGAGAACCTTGGCGATCTTCGCCCAGCTATCGGGATCGTCGATCGCCTTGGGTTCGCCCGCGCCGCGAAGTGAGATTTCCGGTGCCGGAGGTGGCGCAGTGTGGCAGCCGATGAGCAGCGAAAGGAGGAGCGGCGCGATGAGTCGAAGTTTCACTTGCTTCCCTCGGGCAAAAGTTGGCCGGTAGTGCGGAGACGTTTGAAGATCCGCCGGCGGAAAAGGAAGTACGGCTTGGAGACCAACCGATGCGTGCGAATGATCCAGCTGGTGCGCGTGGCCCCTTCGTCCTGGGCGGGCGTGAGTTCGTCCGGGCGGAATCGTTTTTTGTGCTTAAGCACGTGATAGCGGTCTTCGGCGACCAGCTTACGGAAAATCCACTTACTGAGCGGCGTGCCGTACCACATGTTCAAATCAAAACTGATTTGAAAGTCGATCAAGTGCGGCTGGCCGTCGTCGCCCTGAAGAATGTTCTGCGGCTTGTTGGTATCGACGTACGCGATTTTCCGTTCGTGCAGGCGCTCGAATACTTCGAGCAGCCGATCGAAAAATCCGTCCGGCACCGGGCGCTCTTTCGACAGCGGTTGGCCCGGGACGAAGGCGTGAACGAATCCGGTCCGCCCGACGGTGCCGAGCAGCTTCGGCACGTTCGGCAAATCGGCGAGTCGCTTATAGAAGTGCATCTCGCGCCGGCAAAGCCATCGGCCGATCCACTCCATCGGCATGCCTGCGAACTCCACGGTGCGGCCGATCTTCAGTACCACGCGCTCGCCCGTGGCGCTTTCGTAAAACGCCGTGGCGGCCCAGAAGTCGTGCTTAATGGTGACAACGTGCCGGCAGGGGCCGAGATCGCATGTGATGGTCGCCGGCAGGTCGGACTTGCCGAGCGCGCGCATCGCATAAACGATTCGCTCGGGACGAGCGGGCTTGGCGTCAGGATTTCCGAGGGGGCGTTCCACGATGTCGCATTATAGTCGCGATCATTTTTTGCCAAGGGCACGCTGGGCTTTGAAAAAATCGGTCAGGAGGGCAGCACACTCAGCCGCCATGAGACCGCCGGTGATCTGTACGCGATGGTTCAGCCGCGGGTCATCACAGAGTTGGAACAGCGTGCGAACGGCGCCGGCTTTAGGGTCGGCACAGCCGTACACCAGTCGCGGCAGACGGGAGTTGACGATGGCGCCGGCGCACATGGGGCACGGCTCGAGCGTGACGTACAGGGTGCAGTCGACGAGCCGCCAGTGCCCGCGCTGCGCACCGGCCGTCCGCAGCGCGATGATTTCCGCGTGGGCCGTCGGGTCGTGATCGATCTCGCGGCGGTTGAAGCCGGTGGCGATCAGTTCTCCGGTCGGATCGTGCACGATCACGCAGCCGATCGGCACGTCCCCGGCGGCGCCGGCAAGGCGGGCCTGGGCGATCGCTTCCTGCATGGCCTGGTCGGGTGTCATTTGCGTTCGGTGTGAAAAATCGCCTGCATCATTGGCTGCTGACGCCAGGCGGAGATCGCTTCGAAATGCGTGAGCAGCAGGTAACCGGCGGCATGCGCGATCAAGAGGCTGAACAGCAACAGCGAAATGCTCTGCGGCGTGCGACGCATCTGCGCGTCGACATCGGCGGCGGCCTCGTCGTGCAATCGGAGTTTCGCGTTCCGTCGGGCCGCGCGGTACGCGCGAATGAGCAGGATTCCGCTGGCGACGATCGCCGCGTCGGCGGCAACAATCGCGACCCACGCGAGCGTGTCCGCCGGCGAGCCGAACAGGACCGCAAGCACCGCGCCGCTCAGCACGAGCGTGGCGACGATCGCCGCCCGGTGGCCGGCCTGCATTAGAAAAATGGTGAATGGTGCCGTCCGCGAAGCAGACGGCGAAACTAATGAGGCGTCGTCAGTCACGATTGAAAGGAGAGGGCATGACGGCCGATAGCTCAACTCGCTTACTGCACCGGGATCACGCGGGTCACTTCCGGGACCTTCTCGCGAAGGTTGCGCTCGATGCCGTCCTGCAGCGTCATCGTGCTGCTCGGGCAGCCATGGCAGGCGCCGTGGAAGCGGATCTGCACGACGCCGTCTGCAGCGACGTCAACCAGTTCAATATCGCCGCCGTCAGCTTGAACGGCCGGGCGGATCAAGTTGATCACGCTTTGAACTTTTTCCTTGAGACTCGATACCGGTGTTGCGACTGTTGACATAGGTGCCTCGGTGCGATTGCCCAGCACAGTATAGGCTTTTTTTGCTTTCCCACCAAGCATTTACAAGGGTTTTTACGGTGATATGCAGTCTCACTTGCCCTGTGATATTAATTACCCATGCCCTTCAGGAAGTGCAGTTTCTGGTCGGCGGCGAGGTAATAAAACCCGCCTTCAACCGCCTGCCAGGTGAGAATTCCAGACGGATCCGAAACCAGCGTGTTGTACGTCCGCACGCCGCTTTCGTCGGGCTCGGCGTCGCTGCTGCCGTAGCGGGCGTGGGCGGTGAGCCAGAACGACGCCGCCTTGCCGGCGTTCACCTTCTTCTGCGTGTCCTGCAGCAGCACCAAATGGTTGCGACCGATGAACGTGTCGACCGTCTGCTCCGATCCCGTCGGCGGCATGCTGCGCCAGCTTTGCTCGGGGTGATCGATGTTGTACGCGATCAGCGATTGCCGGCCGATCAGGTAAACCTGCGTGCCGACGACGCGCAAACTCACCGGATTGCCCGGCTGCTGGTTGCCCGTCTGCAGCACCAGGTCGATCGTGTTGCTCGACCCAACCGGCTTGTACCGCAGCGGCTTGCCCGTCTCCAGCGAGAAGACGCGCAACGACGTCCCTTGCTCGGCCAGCACAAGGATGCGCCCGTCGACCACCTGCAGTTGATCCGTGCCGGGGCTGGCGATGTACGGGAACTGCCCCGTGTTTTGCGCCCGCTGGTCGACGATCTCGCGCTCCGGCGTGTTCCACGGCTCGTACAGATTCTTGATTACGATGCGGTCAGGCACCGTGTACACCAGCGTGCCGTCCTGCGAGAGGGCGATGTTCGTCGGCACGCGGCTTTCGTCATCAAACGTGCGCCGGCCGATCGATTGGCCGGTGAACGCGTCGAGCACGGTCAGCGTCACCACGGCTTCGTCGCGCTGCGTGATGACGAGGAAATCTTCATCGGCCACCAGGCGATCCACCGGCCGATCGCTCACCCGCGCCTGCCAGCGAACGTGGCCGTCAGCCGCGTCGAGCATCACCAGGCGGCCGGTCGTCGTAGCGACCAGCACCGCGTCGCCGATGGGGCGTGCTTCGGCGATCACTTCGCCGCGCGTGCCGACGCCAACCACCTGCGGCACCTGCCCACCCGGGCGGATTGCCATCTGCCGCACCACGCCGTTGCGGATGATGATGCGGCGGTTGCCGTTGATCATCACGCGGCCCTGCATGTTGCCGTTGATGATCTGCGCGTCGCCATCGTCGTCGGCGGCCTTGGCTTCGGTGTTGTCTTCCAGCCCGGCGGCAATCGCTTCAGCGGGCGGGGCGTTTTTCAGATCGAACGACCAGGCATTGTCGCTGCTGTCGTCGCGAAACATCGTGAGCTGGCCGGCGCTCCACGCGACGGGGCCTTGCGGTCCCCACGCCAATCCCGGCGGATCGGTCGAAGCCCACGTCGCCAGCGGCTTGGTCGAACCGACGGCGTAGAGGCACAATCCGTTGACCGGCGAGTACGTCGCCACGCGATCCGGCCGCTGATACGCGCGGGCGGGCACGATCAGCGCCTGCACCCCGGAGATCACCGACTCGGGCGTTTCCGGCGCGAAGGGGACGCGCAGCTTCTTCTTGCCTGTCGGCAGGCGATCGAAGTTCGGGATCGGCAGTTTGAAATCAGGCAGCGACTTGGCGATCTCCTGGCCGCGGGCTTTTTTCAATTCAGTCAGGGCTTGCGCGAGCGGCACGTCGGCGAGCGTCTGCCCGCCGGGCAGGGTGATCGGCTGCGCGAGCGGCGAATCGCCCGCGAGCTTGGCCGCATCCGCCAGCCGCGCAACGGCCACGCTGGTGCGGTTGGGGATGAGCAGGTAGTTGCGGGCCATCGACTCCAGCACGCGCCGCTTGTCGGCCGTGCCGGCGTAATTCAGGTAGATCTGCCGCAGCAACTGCACCGCGCCGCGATGATCGCCGCCGACGTCTTTGAGGTCAGCTGCGGTCAGCAGTGCCTCGGGCGCGCTCTTGGAGTTGGGGTATTGCGTCGCGACGTTCATCAGCGCGTCCGGCTGGCCCGCGGCTTTGGCGGCGTTGAACTGTTGAATCGCTTCCTGCTCAAACTGTGCGTAACAGATCGGGCCCGCCGTGCGGATCAGACCGTCAATCGCCGTGCGGGCGAACACCGCCGCGGGCGTTTGCGCGGTCGACACTTCGTCGGCCACCGGCACTTTGCGCCACTCTTCGTTCGCGATGATCTGCTGGAACAACTTGACCGCCAGCGGATAGTCGCGCGTCACGACGGCGAGCTTGGCGCGCATCACGCGGTAGTTCACCTGCTGAGCCGGCGAATACGCAGCGGCGGCGGCGCGGTCGTACAGGGACTGCACGGCGGGCAGGCTGTCGGCGTTGGGATCCTTCACATCTTTGCCGAGCTTCTGCGCGAACTCGATCGAGTCCTTGTACACGCGGTCGCGGGCGGCGCCGGGCGTCATCTTGTCGCGGCCGCCGATTAACTCGATCGCGTTGTCGAGCTTCTGCAGCGCGGTGGTAATGTCGCCGGCGACGAACATCACCTCGGCGTACCGCAGGCGAGGCTCGGGCGCGTTCGGGCTGTTGGCGATTTCGGTGTCGAGCTTCTGCTTGGCGGCGTCCATGTTGGTGTAGACGTCGATCCGCCGGTGGGCCGCCACGATCACATGCTCGTCGCTCACGATGACGTTGCCGGGACCTTCATTTTCATCCGAGTCCCACTCCTTGGGATACTTCGGATATTCCTCGAGCACGCGGCCGCCTTTGAGCGAGATGGGGAGCAGCTTCTTCTGCGTCGGCACAACGATGCGGTTGTTGGCGACGAACGCGCGGCCGCGCACGCTCGATGCGAAATGCGTCGGCCAGACGATCGCGGGATCATTCCGCTTGTTGTAGGTCTCGCGGTTGTACTTTTCCCAGTTGATGTACATCGCCGAGTTGGGCGCGGTGACCAGCAGGTTCGGCCCGTTCACGGCAATGAGCGTATCAGCAGCGGCGGCGGTTTCGCCCATCTGCGGCGGCGGGGTGAGGTGCTTGGGGTCGAGTCGCTTCACCTCAACGCCCGTGCCGGCGTCGTAAATTTCCAGGAACTTTCCATCAGATGGCAGCACGAAGACTTTGCCGTTGTCGACGAAGACGGGATTGTTCATCCACGGCTTTTCCGCGGTCAGGCCGCTCAGCGCGGGGTTCATGCGCATCTGCCACGGATTGGCCATCGCCTGGGCGGCGGATTGGTCGCGCTGATAGATGCTGAGCCAGACAATGCGCCCGCCGTACCCGTCGATGGCCGCCAGCGCGCCGAGGTTCGTCATCACAAACAGCCGGCCGTTGGCGAACGCCAGTTGAGGAGACGTTTCAGATGCGGACGGCGTGCCGTCGTCCATCATCATCGCGTTGGCCACACTGTTGGCGCTGGCGACGTAGCAGTTCCACTTGTATTTGCCGGTTTTGAGATCGAGGCAGATGACGAAGCAGTCTTCAAACTGCGCGCCCTTGGCCGAGCGGGCGGTGACGTAAACGTTCTGATCGACCACCAGCGGCGAGCCGTTGAGCTCCGCGTTTTTAAGCGTGCCGGCTTCTTCGGGCAGGTTGCGCGGCTGCAGCACCCAGTTCTCGTGGCCGGTGGTGCGATCGAGGCAGACGAGCTTGGCTTCGCCGCTCGATCCACCGCCGTACATCATCATGGCGCGATCGGTCTGTCCCATGACGGCGATGACGGACGAATCCGTGACGGTGATGGTCTGCATCGGGCCGCGTGGGGGGCTGCGCATGCCGCTAAGCTGGTACTGTCCCTTACGCTCGCCGGGGTACGACTGCAGCCAGCCGGGCAGCGGCGAGCCGGTTTCGATATTGACGGCGTACACCTTCACGCCGTCCTGGAAGAACAGTTCGCCGCGATCGACGACGGGCATGACGACGAGGCTGGCGCCGGAGTTCTGGTCGGCCACGTCCTTCTGCTTCAGCGTCATCTTCTGGTCGGCCTGCATGCCGTTGTAGGTCGGCTCGCTGAGCTTGATCTGGTACAGCTTCGCGCCGGGTCGTCCGGCAGCGGTGGAGAGGCGTGCGTGACTCGGACTGCCGCCGAACATCGGCCACGAACTGTTGGCGGCGAGCTGGGCGCGGGAAGCCGGTTGCGCGAGCTCGATCGTGAGCGACTCGACGAGCTTCGTGTCGACGCCGCGGATCGTGGCGGTTTCGTTCGGGTACTTCGACTGCAATTCGGCGAGCGCGGCCTTGGCTTTTTCGTCGTCGCCAACCATGTGGTTCGCCAGCGCCACGCGGTAGATGATGCGCGGCCGCTCGACGAGCAGGTTGGGGTGCTGGGCGAGGAGCAATTCGCCCAGCCAAGCCGACGCGGGGAACTCACCGGCTTCGAAGTACAGGTCCATCAGCCGAAGGCCGGCGACCTTGGCGGTATCGGTCGCGAAGTAGCGGCTGAGGATCGCCTGCATCGCAGCGCGGTCGTCGGCGCGGGCGGATTCCAGCATGGAAGACGCGGCCGCTTCAAACCGCGAACGGTACACCTCCAACCCGTCGGTCGGCCAGCGGCTCATCTTCTGCTGCACGGCGGCGATCACGCTCGTGTACTGATAGATGTTGTTGTCTTTGTCGACCTGCGAGGGAACGACGCGGTCGGAAAATTTTTCCAACACTTCCTGGTAAAGATCGGCGGCCTTGGCCCATTCTTTCAGGCGCTCCATGCGCTGCGCCTGGGCGAACTTCTCGAGCGCCACGGCCGAGTCGCGCACGTAGACGCCTTGCGCCGATTCCTTGCCGTACATGCTTTCAGGATTGATGCCCGGTCCGCCAGGCACAGGAACGACGACTTCCGACGGCGAAATCGACGCCGCGCCCATCAGCACCAGTGCCGTGCCGACGCCTCGCAACAGTCGATGAGAAAAATGCATCGGAAGGTCTCCGGTGTTGCCCCGTGCGTTACGATCTACCGGCGATTACGCGCCCGGAAAGTATTTTACCCACAACGGCGCCAATCGCCGCACCTCGGCCGGGTCAATTTTCGCTTTATCCGACCAGATCGCCAGCTTGAGGGCGTCGGTCGCCTTACAGCCGGCCAGCCGGGCGGGGTTGGCGGCGATCAGCTCGACCGCTTTCTTCAGCACGGCCATCGCGTTGGCACTGGCGGCGCTGAGGTTGCCGATGATCTCCTGCAGCAGCTTGGGCGGCTCGACGGGCGGATCGCCGTCCTTGGGAACGGCGTGCGGCTTCCAACTATCGTAATCCGTCACCAGCGCCACCATCGCGTAGGGAAGCTCCGCCTCGCGGGCGAGCTTGGCCTCAGGCATTGCCGTCATGCCGATCAGGTCGCCACCCCAAAGCCGGTGCATCAGACTCTCGGCCCGGGTGGAAAAAGCGGGCCCTTCCATGGCGACGTAGCAGCCGCGGTCGTGGACGGACGGAGAGCCCTGCGGTTCGGCCTTACCCGCTTCAATCAGGATCTGACGCAGTACACCACAGAAAGGTTCCGCGAATTCCACATGAACGGCTGCATGATCGTAAAACGTGCCGGCCCGGCGGAAGGTTTTGTCGATCACCTGATCAACCACCACTAAATCCCGCGGCTTGAACTCCTGCCGCAGTGATCCAACCGCGCCGGTCGTCAGGATGTGCGTACAGCCAAGTTGTTTGAGGGCAAAGATATTCGCGCGGTAGGGGACCGACGAAGGGTTGAGCACATGCCCCGGCCCGTGTCGCGGGAGCATCAACACCGGCACGCCGGCCCAAGTGGTTTCGAGGATCGCGTCGCTCGGTTTGCCGAACGGCGTGTCGACCTCGTGCCGCTGCCCGCCCGATTGGCCGAGTGCCTCGCCTAATCCACTGCCGCCGATCAGTCCGATCTTGACGTCGCTCATGACGTGGAAGGTAAACGACGGGGCGCAAAAGGCAATCAGATTACCGCGACGTGGTGGGCGGCAGGTACTTCAGCGACACGAGGAAATCATCCACTTCCTTCGTGATCTCGCGGCTCAACGGAGATTCCCCGTCGCGATACGAAAACACCGGATGCCCGCGTCCTTCGTACAGGTGCAGATCGCACCGGCCGCCCAGCGATTCGACCTTTTTCTTATACGCCTCGCCGGTGGCGACGGGGATGAGGTTGTCTTTGGTGCCGAGGAAAAACGTCGTCGGCGGCAAGGGGGCCTGCATGGCGTGCATCGGCGAGAAATCTTTGAAGCCGTCCCCAAGCGATTTCACCTGGTAGCCGCAGGGCCCGTTATCGACGACGGCGTAGTAAAGAACCAACGCATCGGGCCGAGCGCTGATCGCGGGGTCGTCGGTCGGCGCGTTGAAGCCGCTGGAAAACGCCGCCGCTGCGACCAAGTGTCCGCCGGCGGATGCCCCCGCGCCGACGATACGGTTCGGGTCGATCCCCAACTCCGCTGCGTGCGAGCGAATCCATCGAAATGCGGATTTGGCATCTTCCAAGCTGTCGGCCGGCGTAGATTTGTCGAGCTTCGCGATGCGGTAGTCGACGCTGATCGCCACCATGCCGCGGTCTGAGAAATAGTTGCACTCGCGATAGAACTGGATCGGCGTTCCCTGCGCCCAGCCGCCCCCAAAGAAGTAGACGATCGCGGGAACGGGCGACTCTGGCTTCTTCCCGCCGGGCGAGAAAATGCTCAGCGAAAGATCGCGTTGTTTCGTCTTCTTATAGACAACAACCTTCGGCTCTCGCCATGCGGGCGGTGCGGGCAGCACCTTCTTCAGCGCGTCGTGCCATCGGCTGGCGATCTTTTCCGCACCGATCGCGTTCGGATGCACGTGGTCTTCGATCGTGTCCGTCTTCCAGTCGTACCCGCTCGCCAGGTCGACGCTGATCACGTGCTTCTGCGACGGATCGACCCGCAGCGCCGTCTTCGCGATCGCTTCGTTCAGTTCCGGAATGTACGAATACTTTGGCAGCTTCCCGCTGGGGATTACCTGCGCGACGAGCACCACCGCATCCGGCCGAATCGCCAGGATTTTTCGAATCATCGACTCGTCCGCCTTCACGATGCCGTCAATAGGCTTCTCCGCCGCGTCGTGATTGTGGCCCGACGCGATCAGCACCACGTCGGCCGGGTTGGCCTTGTAAAACTTCTCGATGTTCTGCTCGAGAAACTCTGCATCTTTGCCGCCGTACCCTTCGTGATTGATGTCGCCGATGCGGGCCTGAGTGGTTTTTGAACCGACGTACTTGATGACGTACCCGTGCGAAAACAGCTTCTCCCACAGTGGGTAGCGGTAGCTGACGAAATGATCGGAGCCTTCAGTGATCGAGTCGCCCACGCACAAAATTGAGACGGGTTTGGTCAATGGGGTGCCAAGGTCGTCAGCAACAGCAGCAGCGGTAAGAATCATAGTCAGAACAATCGTAAAAAGGATTCGCATGAAGTTCATCATCACGGCTGCCACACGCGGATCGTGCCGTCCTCGCACGCAAGGTACACCATGCTGCCGTCGGGCGACAACACCGGCGGAGCGGTGTTTTTCTTCGACGGCTTGAACGGCCCACGCGCGCCTTTGCCTTCCAAGCTCGCCATCATCACGCCGCCGTCGCGGTCCAGCGCCCAGCAGACCCATTTCCCGTCCTGTGACAAAATCTTGTTCGTCGGAATGTTGAAGCGAGGACCTTTTTCCGTCTGCTTACCGGTGGCGATGTCGTACAGGAGCGTGATGTAGTGGCCGAGGTTGTCGCTGTCTTCGAAAATCAATGTCTTGCCGTCGGCCGATAGCCCAGTGAAGCAGATCTCATGGTTGTTCGGCACCTTCGGTGATTGCAGATCGTCCAGCAGCTTTCCGGTCTTCAGATCAACGCCTTCCATGTCAGACGTCTTGTAGAAGCCGCGAACGATGTACCCGCGCGCGCCGTCAGGCGAAATCGAGATCGCCCGCGCGTCGCCGCCGACCTGTGCGGTGAACTCGGGCTCTTTCTGGCCCACCGCGTAGTAGCTGAGCTTGTGCTCCCCGCCGCTGAGAAGCAGGTGCTTGCTGTCGGGCGTGAACGCGGCGTACGGATTGAGAATCCGCGCCAGCTTGATCGACTGCAGTACTTCGCCGGTCGCCAGGTTCATCACCATGAACGTGGAGGCCTTCTGCGACGACTGCCCGGCCAACAGAGTCCCGTCCGGCGACAACACCAGATTTCCTTCGATCGTGCTCTTCACTTCGCCGGTCATTTTGCCGGTGGCCACGTCCCACTGGCGAATCATGTGGTCCGTGCTGCCCGAGATCAGCGTCTTGCCGTCCGGCGTCATCACCAGCCCGGTGAAGGGAGATTCCTGCTTCGCAAAAATGTCCTTTCCCACGGCCGTGTCGATGTGCCACACGTACACGCTGAAATCCGACAACGGCTGCCAGGTATTTTCCGTATTGAAGAATTTTACGCCGCCCGCGCCAGCCACCATCGTGCCGTCGGGCGAGAGTGCGACGGCGATGTTCTTCTCCGGCGTGCTGAAGTTCACCACAGTGTCCCCGGTGGCGCCGTCCTGCACGGAGATCATCTGATCGCAGGCAAATGCGATCCGGTTGCCGCTGGGCGTGATCGCCACCGGCTGCGCGTGCGCCGTGCCGGTGATGCGCGCCTTCAGCAAACGTTTCTTAGCGCCGCCGGTGAGATCCCAGATGTACGATTCCTGTCCTTGGGCACACAGCACCTTATTGCCGTTATCAAAAATCAACGATGCACCGATGTGACTCTCTCCAACCTGCAGGAAATTCGCGGCTGAGCCGTCTTTGGCGTTCAGCACGTACACACCATTGGCCCTGGGGATCTGCATGGTCAGCCCTAGTTGCGCCCCGGTGACGAGGAGCTTTCCGTCGGTGGACAGGTCAATACCGGACAAATATCCGGGGCGTTCCACGTCCCACAGCGCTTTCGCGTTTTCGATATCCCACGCGCGAACCGTCTGGTCCATACAACTGGTGTAGAGCGTGTTGCCGTCGGGCGAAAAGACCACGCCGCACACGTTCGCGTAATGGCCGGTCAGCGTGGCGATCGTGCCGAGCGTTTCCACGTCCCACACTTTCACTAGGGCGTCGGCTCCGCCGGTGGCCAGCCGTTTGCCGTCACGGCTGAACGCAATGGATTCGATCGTCTCCTTGTGCGCCTTGACCGCCTTGCGGATGAGCGTGCCGCTCTTGATGTCCCACAGGCAGATCGTGCCATCGCCGCCGGCGGAGGCGAGGATTTTCCCGTCCGGCGAAAACGCGAGTGTCCGCACGAAGTTGGTGTGGGCCTTAAGCTGGAGCCTGTCTTCGGGCTTGGCGGCGTTCTCCACCGGCGCGTCCGCCGGAGCGGGTGGCTCGGCGCGGACCGACGCTGTTGAGGTGTAGATCACGCAGAGCAGCGCGGCCAGCCGTATTTTCGACAGCGATGTGTTCATGAGTCTGTCCCCCTTGTTGCCACCGACTCTACTCCTACAGATAATCGTACGCGGCGTTGCATCTTTCAAGAAGACCAGCGAAAGGGCGGGTACGGTTCATGTGCAAGCAAGCGACGATCTGCTGTGCGCTGTTGTTTCTCATCCTGCTGACCCACGTCACGGTCGCGCAGTCCACCAAGCCCGCCGTCCTGTCGCCCGCCGCGCTGCAGGCGAAAGTTGACGCCATCCTGCGCGGGCTCGATGCCGACGAATACGCCGTTCGCGAATCCGCCACCGCCGCCATTCCGGAACTGCCGGATTCGGCGCTGCCGCTGCTGGAAGCCAAGCTCAAATCCGGCTCGCTATCAGATGAAGCCCGCCCACGGCTGCAGGAGGGGATCGACGCGATCCACAGCCGCATCGGCCAGAAGGGCGCGAACGATTCTGACGTGCGCGACAAAGAGTGGGCCTCGAAGATGTATCTGGAAGGCTACGAAAAGTCCGGCCACAAAGATGCGAAATGGGACGATGCCGCGAAGGAGGGACTCAGTCGATGGGCGAAAGGGCTGGGCGGCGCTGGTGACGTATTTGCCCGCGCCGTGGAAGCGGGGTGCGACGATCCGCTCGTGCGCTTTATGAACATAGTCACTCATCCTGACATGGCGAAGCCCGTCGTCTCCCCGAAAAAGCCCACCGAAAAAAAGCCGCCTGAAAAAAAGCCGGCTAAAAAAGAGCCCGCCGAAAAGAAGCCGCCTAAAAAGGACCTGTCTGATTTCGACACCGCCTACGCCGGTGTGAAGGACGGAAATTACGGCGGGTACGTCGCCATGAGCTGCGCGATCGACGCGTGCGTCGTTCAGTTTCGAGACAAGAACTGGAGCATGTCCAACGAACTCGCAAAATCGTACGGCTACCTGCAGGACGCGCTGGCACAATTCCACGACGCGAACAAGTCGTACACGCTCGGGCAGACACTGCTCGATCGCCGCATCATCGGTATCTTCGACATGTTCAAGAAGATCGGCGGCTCGCCGTGTGGCCATACGTATGCGGGGTTTCAGGTGTTGCCGGCTCTGCGGGCCAGCGAGGGCGAAGATTCATACACGTATCACTTGATGCGTGGGTACTACTACGCCAACTTCACGGTGCGATACATGCCCGGCCAAAATGAAGAGGCGATGGCGATGCTCGAAGTGTACAGCGACCGCGCCCGCAAGGATTTTGAGCAGGCGTGGGCCCTCAACCCGGGCAGCGTTAACGTAGCGGCCGCGGCGATCAACATTGCAGCGAATCACAAGGAAATGGAGCTGTGGTTTACACGGGTGACGGCCAAGGCACCCGAGCACCAGGCGATGTTCAACCGCAAGGCGCTCTGGCTGCGCGACCACGAAGGCATGCCCGCGGCGTTGGCATTCTTGCGCGAGACGGTGGCGAAATCGCGCCCGGGCTCGCGTCTGCCTCTGACGCTTGTAACGATTCACCTACAAACCGGTAAGCGCGACTCGCTGATGGGCACGCAGGACATCGACCCGCAGTACTTCCGCCAGCCGCAGGTGCTTGCAGATATCACTGCAGCGTACGACCGCTATCTTACGTCTTATCCGAACGACATGACCGAGCACTCGAACTACGCCAGGCTGGCCTGCTACGCGCAGGCGTGGAAGATCGCGAACGAGCAATTCAAAATCATCGGCGATAAGCCGGACCTGAACGTGTTCGGCAGCCGCCCGATGTTCGACGAGCTGAAATCGCAAGCGGAGGCAAGAGGTGAACGGTGACTTCCGCCCGGCTGTCACTTGCGCCTTCGCGTGCGGCGCTCACGAACTTGTGAATTTCCACCGAAAACCTCAATTTTTTGCAGGCTGGGTACGGTGATCAACGGCGATTTGCCAAACCTTAGACCCGCAGGTGCCCTTTCCATACAATCGGCGGTTCGAATGGCGCATGCGTATCCGTTAAATCTGGACGTCACCGACCGCCTCGTCGTCATCATCGGCGGCGGGAAGGTGGCGGCTCGCAAGTGCGAGGGCCTGCTCGCAGCGGGGGCGAAGCGCGTTCGCGTTGTGTCGCCGGCGTTTTGTGATCGCGTGCCGGCGGGAGTGGAACGGGTCGCCGCGACGTATGAGCCGAAGCATTTGGACGGGGCGGGATTAGTTTTCGCGGCGACGAACGTGCCGGCCGTGAACGACGCGGTGGTGCGCGACGCCCAGTCGCGCGGAGTATTCGTGAACCGGGCCGATTCGAGCGACGCACTGGCCGGCGATTTTTCCACGCCGGCGATTCATCGGCAGGAGGCGGTGCTCGTCACCGTGTCAGCCGGCGGATCGCCCGTGCTGGCGGCGCGGCTTCGTGATCAGATCGCGCCGCTGCTCGATCGCGACCTGCTCATGATGGCCGACGCCATGCGCCAGATCCGCCCGGCCGTGATGGCGGATGCGTCGCTCACCGAGCCGCAGCGACGCGACATCTTCCGCAGCCTCGCCGGCGACGAGGCGATCGAGGTCCTCAAGCACGGCGGCATCGACTCGTTGTTCGAGTGGATTGCGCTCCAGTCACACGCCGCAAGTCGTCCTACGAAAACCGAGCAAACCTAACATGCCAACCACCGGCCAACTCGTGCTCTTGTCGCTCGCGACGCTCGCCTTCGCCGCGGGCGGGGTTGCGTCGGTGGCGCGCCTCTGGTGGAACCGCGACGGGCTGCGGATTGCCGCCAAAGCGCTGATGTACGTCGGTATTACGCTGAGCGTGGCGGTACTAATCTGGCACAGCGGATCGCGCGGAAGTTGGATTCCGCTGGAAGATAATTTCGACGCGTTCATCTGGCTCGGCCTGCTGCTGGCGCTCTTCGTGCAGTACGTGCAGCGCTCCAAACCGCTCGGCGGGCTCGAGTGGTTCGTCATGCCGATCGTCATTGTGCTGATGATCGCGGCGGGCGTGTTCGGCAAGGCCAAGCCGCAGGAGTACGTCGATCGGCCGTGGTATTTCATCCACCGCGTCAGCTCGTTCGGTGGATTGTTCGCGTTCTTCATCGCCGGCGTGTGCGGCGTGATGTACCTGATCAAGCAGCGGCAACTTCGATCGCGCAATGCGTCCATCGCGCCGCAACTGGGCAGCCTCGAACGCCTTGAGCACATCACCTACAGCAGCGTTACGCTCGGCTTTGCACTGCTGACCATTGGTTTGGTGACAGGCCTCGTTCGAGTGCTGACCAAGGGGAGCGACACCAACCTGGGCGCGCAGTGGTACACCAATCCGAAAGTGATTCTCGCGTTCGCGGTGTGGGTGGTGTACGCGATCGTGCTGCACGCGCCGATTAACCCGCGCCTGCGCGGCCGCAAGACGGCGATCCTCAGCGTGTGCGGACTCGTCCTCACACTCGGCACGCTGGTGGCTGTGCAATACGTGCCGACCGGAGGGGCGCACTGATGCAGCGGCTGCTCCTCATCGGACTGAATCACACCACCGCGCCGCTGGCGGTGCGAGAGCGTCTCGCTCTCACGGCCGAGCGACAGGCGGCGGCGATCGCCGCGTTCCGCGAGCGGTTCGGCCAGGCCGAGGCGGTGCTGCTGTGCACCTGCAATCGCGTGGAGCTGTACGCCGCGCGAATCACGCACGGGCAGCCGAAGACCGAGGAGATGCTGTCGTTCCTCGCCGAGTTTCAGCAGGTGCCGCTGCCGGACATTACGGCGCACGTCTATCAAAAAACCGATCGCGACGTGGTGGAGCATTTGTTCACGGTGGCCAGCTCGCTCGATTCGATGGTGCTCGGCGAAACTCAAATCCTCGGCCAGGTGCGGACGGCGTACGACACCTCCGCCAAACTCGCCGCCGCCGGCGCGATGCTCAACCCGCTCTTCCAACGGGCGATCGCGGTGGGTAAGCAGGTGATGACCAGCACGAGCCTCGCTGAGGGCCGCCTGAGCGTGGCGAGCGTGGCGGTCAATCACGCGAATCAAATTTTCGAGACGTTCAGCGACAAAACGGTGCTCAGCATCGGCGCCGGAAAAATGGCGACGGCGGTGCTGCAGAACTTCGCATTGCTCAAGCCGCGCGAGCTGTTGATCTGCAATCGCGACCCGGCCAAGGCGGCAGATCTCGCAACACGCTTCGGCGGGACGGCGGTGCCGTTCGAGAAGTTGTCTGATCACCTGGTGGCCGCAGACATTGTCATCTCCTCCACCGGCGCCACGCAGCCGATCATCACGCGGAAGCAGTTCGATTCCATCCGCCGCAAGCGACGTTTCCGGCCCATCGTGCTGATCGACATCGCCGTGCCGCGCGACATTGAATCCGGTGTGGGCGAACTGGAAAACGTCTACCTCTATAACATCGACGACCTGCAACAGGTGGTGGCCGGCACGCTCGCCACCCGTCAGGATGCGATCACCGCGGCCCGCGACATTGTTGTGAAAAGCGTGGAAGATTTTCTCGTCTGGCACCGCACGCGCAAGCTCGGGCCGCTGATCGATCAGCTTTATAAGAAGTCGCATGATCTGGCCCGCGAGGAACTCGACCGCACGCTCGGAAAATTTCCGAACGTCACGCCGCAGGAGCGGGAACATCTGGAAGAACTCGCCCGCCGGATTGTGAACAAGCTGCTGCACGACCCGATCAAAACCCTGCGTGACGGCGGCACCGCTCACACGCCCGCGCCGCAGTATCTGCACGCGATGCAGAAGCTGTTTCAACTCCCTGAAATGCCCGATGACGACACGCCGGAAAACGAAAGCTGATCCATGTCTAAGCGCAAGCCGGCGATCCTCCCTCACGCGACACCGGCGTCGCTGCCGCCGTGGCTCGGGCGCCTGGATCGGCTTCGCTCTATGTTCTGGCCGATCGTGGTCGTGCTGTTCGTGGCGCTCGTGCTGCTCGAGGCTGGCATCGGCTGGGCGCCGGCGGTGCTGCAACTGCTCACGAGCGGCCTGCTGCTGACCGCATGGCTGCTGGCGGGTTATGGGTGGGGGGCGATGGCGCGATCGCTCGCGCGAATCGATCATCGCTCGCCGCTGATCCGCATCACCACCTTGGCGGCGGGGCTGGGCATCATGAGCCTGCTCGTACTGGGGCTCGGCTTGGTCGGCTGGATGAAGCAGCCGGTTGCGATCGTGATGTTGGTCGCCGGCGCGGGCTTCACGCTTTACCGAATCATCCGGCAACGCGCGGCGATTTCGCATCGCGTGGATTTCGTCCACTTCTGGTGGCTGCTGCTGCTGCCGCTGGCGAGCCTCACCTTCACCGCCGCCATGCTGCCCGCGGGCGTGCTGTGGGGCGGCGATGAGCCCAACGGCTATGACGTGGTCGAGTATCACCTGCAGGTGCCGCGTGAGTGGTTTGAAGCGGGCCAGATCGTACCGCTGCATCACAACGTGTTTTCGTATTTCCCGTTCAACGTCGAGATGCATTACCTGCTGGCCATGCACACGATGGGCTCGCCGTGGTCGGCGCAGTTCCTGGCGCAGATGATGCACGCGGCGTTCATCGGATTGACCGTCGCCGCCGTGTACGCCGCGGTGTGCGAGCGAGGAAGAGCGCGGGCGATCATGGCGGCGCTGTTCGTCGCGAGCACGCCGTGGATGCCGATGCTCGGCGCGATCGCTTACAACGAGGGTGGACTGCTCTTGTACGGCACGCTCGCGATCGCGTGGGCGATGAAGGTGCTGAATGCACGGACCGCTTTGGCGGACCTGCCCGCAGAAGACCGGTCCGCCAAGGCGGACCCTACAAGAGCCGCACTCGCCATCGCCGGTGTGATGGCCGGCTTCGCATGTGGGTGCAAGCTGACCGCCGTACCGATTCTGCTCATCGGCCTGCCCTTGGCGATAGCGGTGGTTGCGAGGAAGCACTTCGCGTCGCTCGCGATGTTCGTCCTCATCGGGCTTCTCGTCTTCTCGCCGTGGCTGATCCGCAACTACGCGTGGGCGCGCAATCCCGTTTTTCCGGAGCAGCAAAACCTCCTGGGCCGTGCCCATTTCAGCCCACTGCAGTCGGATCGATTCTACAAAGCACACAAGGCTCGGCCCGATCAGCAGTCGACTACCGCCCGCATCAAAGAACTTGGACACCAGGTCTTCGCCGACTGGCGGTTCGGCTACGCGCTTGTCCCGCTCGGCGTCGTCGCACTTCTCGTGACGTTCCGCCGGCACGAGTCGCAATTCCTTCTTCTGATGCTGGCCGGTCTTACAGGCTTCTGGTTGTTCGCGACGCATCTGCAGGGGCGGTTCTACGTCCTGGCGATTCCGATCGCCGCGATCGCGCTCACGCAGCTGCTGCGATGGCGCGCGCTCCCATGGCTGATGGGGATCAGCGTCATTGCAGTAGTCGTTGGAAATGTTGAAGTTCAATCGAACCTCCTGGGCATCGGTCGTTCAAATGGAATCGATGTGATGGAAACAGTCGGATGGGAGAAACTCGACAAGGCCCGGGAGTTCGAGGAGAGGCTTCCGACTCCTTCGACTCCCATCGTCCTCGTCGGCGACGCGGCTGTGTTCTGGTATCAGGTGCCGATGTCGCGGCTGCATTACCGAACGGTGTTTGATGTGGATACCGGCGTCAACGGTTCGGCGATCGAGGCGTGGTCTGCCGGGCTGCCGCCGGGTCAGCAGGTTTACCTCGTCATCGCACATGACGAGTTGGATCGGCTGAGTCGCAGCTACGGAACGCCGCCAATGGCGGATCGCGGCGCGAAGGGAATCCCTTTTACGATCCAACCGGCTTCGACTTCTCCGGCGGCTCCTCGTTTACTTTCGCCGCCAGCTCCCGCTTCAGCACCTTCCCGGTAGGACTGCGCGGCAGGTCGTCGACGATGAAATACTCCTTCGGCGATTTCCAGTTCGGCACGTTCTGCTGCTTCATCAGTTCTTTCAACTCTTCGGCAGTGACGTTTTGCCCCTCCTTCTTTTCGACGAACGCAACCACGGCCTCGCCGCGCGATTCGTCCTTTTTGCCCACCACGGCCGCGTCGGATACGCCGGCGTGTTTCATCAATAGCTCTTCGATCTCGCGCGGGAACACCTTTTCACCCGCGACGATAATCAAATCCTTTTTCCGGCCAGTGATGAAGAGAAATCCTTCTTCGTCGATTTTGCCGAGGTCGCCCGATTTGAAGTGCCCGTCGGCCGTCAGGATTTCCGCGGTCGCTTCGGGCTGGTTGAGGTAGCCCTTCATCACCATCGGACCCTTGATCCAGATTTCGCCGGTTTCGCCAGTCTTCATCGCCTCGCCTTTTTCGCCGGTGATGCGGAACTCCGCCGTCGGGATCGGCTTGCCGACCGAGCCCTTCTTGCTCACCTGCGGCGTGTTGAAGCAGACCGCCGGGCTCGTCTCGGTCAATCCGTACCCTTGCAGAATCGGCTTGCCGAACTTCTTCTCAAACGCCTCGGCCACCTGCGGCGAAAGCGGTTCGCCGCCGCTGATGACGGCGTACATCGTCTTAAAATCGTCGGCCGTGGCCGTCTTCATGTTGGCGATGGCGCCGAACATGCTCGGCACGCCGAATAGGAAGGAAATTTTGTGTTCGCGAATCGCCTTAATCGCCGCCGCAGGGCTGAACCGCCCGATATAGACCGCCTTGCTGCCGAGCTGAATCGGCGCCAGCATCGATGCCATCATGCCGAACGCGTGAAAGAGCGGGATCACGCCCAGGAACGTGTGTTCGTGCGTGAGTTTGATTGCTTCGATCGAGTGGATAGTGTCGTAATGGAGATTGCCGTACGTGAGCATCGCGCCCTTGGGCAGGCCGCTCGTGCCGCTGGTGTACATCACCACGGCCAGGTCGTCGACCGATTTCTGCGGCACTTTCGGCGCGATCGCGCCCACCGGCGGCTTCGGCAGGGCGGTGAGGTCGATGATCTTCAGCGCATGGTCCTTCACCTTGTCGGCCAGTTGCGGAATCGTAATGACCGTATCCACGCCGCTGTCTTTAATGCAGTGGGCGATCTGCCGCTCGTCGAGCAGGAAGTTGATGGGGATCACCGTCTTGCCAGCCAGCAGCGTTCCGTAGAAACTGGCCACGAATCCGGCGCTCGCGGGCAGCAGGATGCCCACCCGCGGCTGCTTGGTTTGTTCCGACAGGTACTGTCCCAGTCCCACGGCCATGGTGGCTAACTGGGCATAGGTGGTCGGGCCCTTGTCGTCGACGATGGCGACGTTGTCCGGGATATCCTTGGCATTTTTAAGCAGCGGCTCGATCAGCATGGGTCTTTCTCCGTGAGTCGTTCAATGCTAGTGTAGGCCAACTCGCAAGGAGGCGAAACGTGAAATCTTGGTATTCCCTTTTGGTTCTTACTGCCGTAGCACTCGCCGGATGCGCTTCCGACCAGGCCACCCAGAAGAAACTCGTCGACGGAAAGCTGGCGATCGAACAGAACAAGTTCGATTCCGCGCTCACCACCGCCGATACCGTCGTCAACAGCGACGCCAGCCGCGGCGACAAGGCGGCCGGCTACTACCTGCACGGCCGAGCGATCGAGCAGCGCGTGAAGGCTGACCCCGCCGCTGCTCAGAACGACCTTGCCCTCGCTCGCACTGATTACAACCGTGCTTTGCAGCTGGCACCTCCTAAAAAATTGGAAGGGTACATTCGCGCGAGCCTCGCGAACGTCGATTATTTTCAGGACGACTACAACGGCGCCCTGGAGCAGTGGTCGGCCGCGTACAACCTCCTGTCCGAGCCGGATCTGAAGGCCTGGACGCTTTACCGCATCGGCCTCAGTCAGCAGCGGATGGGCCGGTTCGAGCAGGCGGATAAAACCTTCCTGCAGGTCCAGAACACCTTCCCCGGCACCGAGCAGGCCAGCCGCGCCCACGAGCGCCACGGCATCCGCGGGTTCCAGGTTCAGCTCGCGACGTACACGAACGTCAAGAGCGCCGAGGCCGCCGTCGCCGAGCTGAAAAAGCAGGGCGTCGTTCCAACCAAAACCACCGACGCGCGTGGCCTGTCCATCGTCCGCGTCGGCCCGATGATGTCGTACGCCGAGGCGATGCAGGTCAAACAACGCTTCGCCGGCAAGTACCCGGACGCGATCATTCTGCCGTAATCATTTGAACCACGAAGCAACGAAGCAACGAAGAAATTTAATTTCGATTGTCCCTCTACGTTGCTTCGTTGCTTCGTGATAAAGAAAATCTTTAGTTCAGCTTCTTCAAAAACTCCGCGATCCGATCGATCCCTTTGTCGATCTGCTCCATGCTCGTCGCAAAGCTCAGCCGCACGTGCGATTCGAACCCGCTGTCGTTGCCCGGCACTACGGCCACGTGGGCCTGCTCAAGCAGCGCGGCGGAAAAGCTCACCGCATCCGTGATCTTGATCGCCCCGGCCATCTTGCCAAAGTAAGCACTCACGTTCGGGAAGCAGTAGAACGCCCCCTGCGGGCGAACGCATTTTACGTTCGGCAGGGCGCTGAGTCGTTCCCACATGTGTCGGCCACGCTTTTCGAATTCCTGCCGCATTGATTCCACGCTCTCGGCCCCGCGCGGGTCGGTCAGCGCCAGCGTCGCCGGCACCTGCGTGAAGCTGGTGATGTGGCTGGTCATCTGGCTGAGGAGCTTGTTGATGGCCGCGATCGCCTCCACCGGCCCGCCGACGTAGCCGACGCGCCAGCCCGTCATCGCAAAGCTCTTGCTGTGACAGTTGAACGTCAGCGTCCGCCCCGGCAGGCTTGGATGCAGCGTGGCAAAGCTGACGAACTTCAGCCCGTCGTAGATCAGCTTCTCGTAAATTTCGTCGGAGAAAACGATGACGCTCTCGTGCTTGGCCAATACTTCCGCCAGCCCGCGAAGTTCCTCGGGCGTATAAGCATGACCGGCCGGGTTGCTCGGCGAGTTGATCAGAAACACTTTGGTTTTCGGCGTGATCGCCGCTTCCAACTGCTTCGGGGTGATCTTGAACCCGTTCGCTTCAGACCCTTCGATCACCTTGGGCACGCCGCCCGCCAGCTTTACCTGCTCCGGATAGCTCACCCAGTAGGGAGACGGAATGAGCACCTCGTCGCCCGGGTTGAGGATCGCCATGAACGCCGCGTACAGGCAATGCTTGCCGCCGGCGGAGACGGAGATGTTCTCCGGCTTATAGTCGAGCCCGTTGTCCTTCTTAAACTTGTCCGCGATGGCCGCGCGAAGCTCCGGGAAGCAGGGAGTCGGCGTGTACTTGGTCTGTCCCTTGTCGAGGGCGACTTTGACTGCATCTTTAATAAATGCAGGCGTATCAAAATCCGGCTCGCCCGCGCCGAAGCCGACGACGTCCACGCCCGCCTTCTTCAGCGCGTTGGCTTTGGCGCTCACGGCAAGGGTGATGGAATCGGCCACTAGCTTCACTCGATCCGACAGCGGAAACATCGCGTTCTCCTTTGGGTTTAGAGGGTCGGTGACGTTATCGCTTCCCCCCGGCGGACGCAACCGAATAGCGTCGGCTTGCCCGGCCTCTCACCGCATTTGCCGCATAAAATCATCGATTCGCCTCTCATTTCCGGCCAACTCTTGGCAGGGCCGATACTTAGGTTTTTTGCACAGGGTGTAGAAAGGTGCGAAAAGGTACGAAAAGGTGCGCCAAAGTAACCAAAAAGGTGCGCCTTTCTGACCACGCTTCGGTTGTCCTGACAACCTCCTCTCTTACCGGCGTGCCCAGCTCGGCTGGGCACGCGATTTACAGCAATCAAGACGTGCCCAGCAAAGCAGGGCACGCCGGCGAGCAAGTGGTAATCTATAACGCCGCCGAACTGAAAAATCGGCCAAAATCGGCCGATTTTTCGTGATTTTCGCAAACCCAGGGCCGGCCACGGGTTGTGCCGGCGCCTCGAACGCGGAATCCGGTTTCTTTTGCGCGGTTTTGCCTGGCCGTCGTAGAATGCTCGCACCCCGGGGGCATTTCCATGATCAACCGAACACGATTTCATTTGGCGATGGTGCTCGTTGCGTGGAGCTTCGCCATGACGGTGTCGCTCTCCTGCAGCGAGCGGCCGACCACCGCCACGACGTTACCGACGTTAACGACGTCGCCCACGCTCTGGCCGTCGCTGTCGCCGAAGATCAACCCCGAGAAACTCGCCATCCGCGTGATTCGCACCGACGGCCAACCGCTGCTCGACTTGCAGGACATCTCCGAAATCTCCGTGCAGATCGAACCTGAAGCCAAATGGATCATGGGCCCAAAGCCAGACATCCTCGCGCGCTTCGCCGACGGCTGGGTGCAGGTCGATCGGTCGATGGTGACGCTCGCCCAACGCGGTATGACCGTCGACATGATTTTCCGCGACGCGAACGGCATGGCGATGACCGTGAGCACTGTGGCCCCGAGTGACGAGCCCGGCCGGCTTGAATTTAAACTCCTCGCGGATTCCAAGTGGATCGGCTTCGGGCCGAGCGCGGTTCCGGCGAAGGTCGCCAAGGACGAGGCGGCGGGGATCGTCGTCGATGCCGACGGCAAGCCCATAGCTGGCGCGACCGTGTCGCTCCCGCGCTTCTTGCCGGGCGCTCCTGATTACGCTCCGGCGGTAGTGACCAAGGCCGACGGTGTATTTCGGTTAGCCAAATTCCAGTGGTACCTGATGCTTCGTGTTGAGAAGCCGGGCTACGGCACGCGGTGGATCATGGACGTGCCACTTGGCCACGCGATCTCGGTCTCGCTCGATCGAACGACTCGCTTCAAGGGGCAGGCCGTACTCGCCGACGGCACACCCGCAGCGGGGGCGACGATCGCGCTCATTACAGCCAAGCCGACCGCCCGGGTAGAAATGGCGAATCCGATCGGCGATATCACGATCAACGCCGTTGCCGACGGCGAGGGACGGTATGACATTCCCATCGAGCCGGGCGAGTATGAAACGCGTCTTGTCACGCCCGCCGGCCAATTCGCGCGAGCGCTAAATCAGCGCATCGCACTCGGCCAATCGCTCGCGTTGCCGGACAAGCTTGGGCCGGGCGTTACATTCCAAGCGCACGTCGTCGACAGCATCACGCAAAAGCCGGTTGCCGGCGCAAACCTGTGGATCACGGATCGCTCGCCGGGGTTGGTCGGCATTCTGGCCGGGAGTTTGCGCAAAACGGACAAGGACGGCATCGCCCGGTGGAACTCGATCATGCCGGGTCGCACGTCGATCGGGTTTCATAAGGAAGGATACACGCGCTGGTGGCGCGACACGCCCGAGTCTCATCGCCGGCGATCGTCCACGCAGCGATACAGCCGCGATATTGACGACATCTGGCTCGACCTGACCCGCGACATGCCGGAAGTGCTGATCAACACCGAGCCGGGCATGACCGTGACGGGCCAGGTTCTTTCGCCAGACGGCAAGCCCGTAGCCGGCGCCTCAGTGGATGTGGCAGGCCTGCTGACCGGCGATAACCGCTATAGCAAAATCACCGACGCCGATGGACGCTTTACGCTCAGTTTTCCCAATCTCGACAACGCTGAGAAGCAATACGCGGTGGTGGCGAACGACCGGTCCGGCCACTGGGCGAACGTGAACAGCGAGCCGTTTGTTGCGACAGCCGGCGGGAGCAAGTCGTACGTGATGCAGCTGACGCGCGGCGGACGCGTGCAAGGCCGCGTGGTGGATACGCACGGCAATCCGGTACCGCGCATCGAAGTGGAAGCGATCGCCGCCGACGGCATGGACCGCGACTACTACAACCCGCGCACGCTCACCGATGCGGACGGCCGATTCGAGATCAACGCGATGCGCCCCGCCAATTACGCGATCCAGCCGGACATTTCCTTCGGCGTGAACGTGATGCACGAACCGACGCAGACGCCGAAGGAAGTAAATGTAATCGAGGGTGACCTCGTGGTCGTTGGCGATCTGGTCTATACCGGTCCGCCAGTGCCGCCGGTGCCGGAGGTCTACGAACAATATTACGGCAATCGGCGCCAGACGCCCGCGACGCAGCCGAGCAAGTAAGAGTTGTATGGCGGGCCCGGCCCATCGTGAGCACGGCCGAACGGATCAAAGCTTGAGTGTCTGTGCGAAATCCATCAGGCGTTCCGCGGAAACCGACCCGATCAGCGCGAACCAATGGCCGTTGCGGGCGAAGGTGATGATGTTCACGCCGCCGCTGCTCTGCATGCCGTAACGCACGCCGTTGCGGTCGATCGATGCACCTTCGGCCGTCTTGAACTCGCCGGCCTTGGCGATGGCGAGCGTGACGGGCATTTTATCGACTTCCATCACCACGCATCCCAGCGGCTTGCGGCCGATGTGACCCACGCAGCAGGCCGGGACGTTTTCAGTCGAGATTTCGGGAAGCTTGGGCTGATCCGGCAACTGCGAAGCAAGCCAGTCGCACGCCGATGACATGGTGCCCATCGGCATGGCCGTGAGCGTCGCATTCTGGTGGAGCGCTGCAAGCGACTCAGCCGAAGCAAGTACCGGCCCGGCCGACGAGGCGATCACCAGCACGATGATGCAGCCGATCAAGCCAACGCTAGCGGCAATCGCGCTCGCCGGCCGCAACCACCAGCGACGCTGTCGGGCGGTGACGGCTTCCGGCCGCGGGATCTGCTGCTGGATTGCACGCGTCAGTCGCGACATCTCGACGGGCATCGTGCGCAGTTGGCCGAGCCGCTGGCTCGTCGCCTGGTCGAGCGCGTCGTTCGGGTTGTTTGGATTTGTGTTCATCCCACACATCCTTTAACGAATCATTCGCAATTCTTTCGCCAGAGGCAACAGCGCCTGGCGAAGCATGGCCCGTCCGCGAGACGCCCGCGATTTCACCGTGCCCAGCGGCACGCCCAGCACGTCGGCGGCGTCTTGTTGATCAAGTCCTTCCACGTCGATCAGCAGCAGCGTCCATCGAATGTCTTCGGGAACGCTTTGCAGCGCGTCGATCATCTGCGCGTCGCTGAACTGCTGCATCATCGCCTGCGGGTCGGCCCAACTCTCGGCGTCGTCGACCGGTATTGTTTCGTGCGCAACAGGATCGATTTCCGCGCCGTCCAGGCTCACTGCCGTGTGTTTCGCGCCGGCCGAGCGAATCCGGTCGATCCGCACGTGTCGCAGAATCGTCAGCAACCACGGCCTGGCGTCGTCTCCCTCGCGAAGTTGATCGATCGACTTGAACGCCTTCATCAGCGCTTCTTGGGAGACGTCGTCGGCTTCGGCCTGGTGGTGACAGAGGATCTGCGCCGTCCGCAGCAACATGGCAGCGTGGGGCCAGATCACCTTGTAAAACCGGTCTGTCGCAGCGTTCGATTCCAAGCAGGCCTTTCGATTCAGCGGACCGGCTCATTATCAGTACGGAGCGGGGCCGGCAAAAGGTTCAATCGACATAATTCGGATCAATGGAACCTTTTTGGGGGCCGGCTCCGTTTGGAGAGTGTACCGCATTCAATCAACCCTCTCTGAAAGGAGACTCTCATGCGAATCGTTAAATCCATGCTTCTCGGAACTGGTCTTCTGGCGACGCTGCTCGCTGCCGGGTGTCAGACCGCGGCTCCGGCCGTCGATCATTCGGCACACGCGCTGACGTGTGACAAGTGCAAAGTCACGTACGTCCGCGTGCCCGATACCGCCAAGGGCCGCATCGTGGGCTACACCAATCAAAAGCACATGGAATGCCCCGACTGCAAGAGCGCGGCTGCGAATTTCTTCAGCACCGGCAAGTTGCAGCACACCTGCGCAACCTGTGGCGATTCGATGGAAGTCTGCGAAGCCCACTAAGTAGCGTCTAGATCAGCGGCAGGGCCCACGTGGCCCTGCCGTTTTTTTTGCCGGCCGGGTGATGTGATGCTGGCCTACTTCAACTTTCCCAATCTCGATCCCGTCATCGTTCATCTCGGTCCGCTTGCGGTTCGATGGTACGGCGTGGCGTATCTGGCTGCGTTTGTCGCCGCGTATGCCGCGCTGCGATGGCGCATGCACCAGCAACGACTGAATCTCTCGCCGTCGCAGCTTCTGGACTTACTTTCATTGCTGGTTGTCGGTGTAGTCATCGGCGGACGACTGGGATGGTGGCTGGCGTACTACCGCGCGTCGCCGTCCGATCCGTGGTACGAACCGTTCGCCATTTGGCACGGCGGCATGAGCTTTCACGGAGGACTGGCGGGCGTGGTGATCGTGGTCGCAGCGTGGGCGTGGCGGGCGCGAATTCTCGTGCTGAATCTCACCGACAATCTCGCGATGGTCACGCCCATCGGTCTGTTCTTCGGCCGTCTCGCGAACTTCGTCAATGCCGAACTCGTCGGCCGGCCGACCACGGCAGCGTGGGGCGTCATCTTCCCCGGCGAGACGTTCGCCCGGCATCCATCACAACTGTATGAGGCGCTCTTGGAAGGCCCGGCCCTCTTGGCGGTGTTGTGGCTCGTGGAACGCCTGCTCGGATGCCGCCAGCTCAGTGGAGCATTCCTCATCGCATACGGACTGATTCGAGTATGTGTCGAATTCTTTCGCGAGCCGGACCCGCAACTGGGGTATATCGCCTTCGGCTGGATGACTATGGGGCAAGTCCTTTCCATGGCGATGGTTGTTGCAGGCGTGTTGCTGAGTGCCGTTCGAACTGTCGGCGTTGCCGAAAGCAATTTATCACGGCTCGCGACGGAAGCTGCGAATCACTGAATTGGTGATGAAGACGCGCCCGATCATGCCTGCCGAAATGCCGCGAGGCTCGCCAGGTAATCGTCGGGGATGCCAAAGTCGTAGCGCTTGGCGTTGCCGGACATCTCGATCGCCAAATACCCTTCGCGTTGTCGCTGGATTTCCTGGGCCCTGGTGAGTTGGAACTCTCCATTGTCGCGGGTGTTGTTCTTGATCATTTCCTCCAGCACGTCGTAGATGCTCGGCGCGAGCAGGTGCATGCCGAACCAGCCGAGGAATTCGTCGTTTGCCAAACCATCGACGCGGAGTTTTTCGCGGGCGACGTCGACGGCGGGCTTTTCAATGATGAGCGAGACGTCGATCACCCGCGGGTTGTCGGTCCGTCGCTTCCCGGCGATCGTGCCGAAGCCTTTTAACTCGCCGGGGCCGATGCGATTGACGGCCGACACGCTTTTGCCGTTGCTGACCTTCGCTTGCTCGGCCAATTCCTTGCAGGGAGACACCGGCGAGCCGCGAAACAGGTGATCGCCGAGGCACAGCAACACCATCTCGCCGGCGGCGAAGGATTTGGTCTGGTAGACGGCGTGGCCATACCCGTCCTGCGTGTGCTGGACGGCGAACGTCACGCGGTCGGCGAGCTCACGCATCTGCTTCGCTTCGGCCAACAACGCGGGGTATTTGGCGAGGCGGCCGAGGTACGCGTCATCGGGGCCGCGCAGGTAATCGCGGATTGGCTTGTCGTCGCCGGGTTGAACGACGATGCAGATATGTTCGATGCCCGCGGCTGTCAGTTCCAGCAGGTGATAGTGCAGCAACGCCCGCGCGATACCGTCCGGCCCGACGACGGGGAAGAGTTCTTTCTTCACGGCATGCGACGCAGGAAAGTGACGCGTACCAAGACCCGCGGCGGGGACGACGGCTTTGCGGACGGGGGTGCTCATTCCTGTATGTTTACCACGAAGCAACGAAGGAACAACCGCGCCATTTCTCATCGGCATGTCGCGGTTCGATCAAAGGATGGCGTGATCGTGCTACTGCTGGCCACTCGCCGCGGTGAGGCGGCTTCTCGCGGCGGCCATTTGGTCGAGGGCGGCCTTGTACTCCGCGTTGTTCAGCCGCGCGGCTTCATACTGAAGCTGGAGGGCTTTCATGCGGGCGCGGGCGGCGTCGAGGTCATCGCGGGCGGTCGAGGCGGCCGTGTCAGCGGCAATGGCCTTTTCCTCCATGTCGCGAAGCACCGTCTTGTGCTGCAACTTGATCGTGGCGGCCTGCACCTGCGACGACGTGGCGGCGGGGATCGTCGTCGGCTGAGTCGTGGGCAGCGCGGTTGATGTCGCGGCGCCCTGCTCCTGCTTCACCACTGCGTCGGCGGCGTCGGCGTCCTGGGCGGCGGCGCGGTAAGCGGGATCCGCCATCAGCTTCGCGATGATCGGTTGGCGCGCTTTGTCATAAGCTGCTTGTTTCACAACCAAATCGCGCTCGGCAATCTGCAGATCAGGATTAGCCTTCCAACTCGCTTGCAGGCGGGTGTTGACGGCGTCGAGCGAAATCTGGGCGCGATCGACCTCTCCCTGGGCAGCCTTTACGGCAGCATTGCGGGCCCGATCCCGCTCGACGCTGTCGTCGTTCCGCCGCTCGATGTAGACCTGTTGGCCGATCGCGAACGTGTGTGTGAAAAATAGTGCGAGAAGGACGAGGATTGTTCTAACATTCATGCGTTGATCTCCATCCCATCTTAGCGCCGAAATTTCAATTATCTGCTTGCTTTAGGAGAGGTTGCATTCCAATAATTTGTTATCAGGAGGCAACATGCCCAGAAGTATTTTCGATCCTACGCAAGCTGGTTCGGTTGTGGGTGGATTGGACAATTTTAACGGCCCGACTGGGCGTGCATTCTCCAATATGCCGGACTCTCTCATCGACGGGAAAGTGCAGGACGACGAGGGTAACGACGTGGACGCGTCCGACGAAGAGGCCGCCGCGGCGGCGGACGGGCCGCTGGCGGGCGACAAGGATGACGCGCTGCATCAGATCGCCGACGCGCTCGACGAGCGTCATCACAACGACCCTGCGCCGACGACGCGAACGCCCCCGGACGGACCGGGCTGATCGATCGCAACAATCCGATCAGGGTTTTTCACCGGGCGATCCGGTGATACGCGATACTGCATCGGATGATCACCGATACGTCCTCGACTGATTCGTGACCTACCATTGGGTGATTCGCTAACCAAAGGAGTTTGTCATGGGAAACGAAGACGTAGCCGCCGGGAAAGTGAAACAGGTCAAAGGCAAAGCCAATGACATCATCGGTGCCGTGAAAGGCGACACCGGCCAGCAGATCAAAGGAAAGATCCAGCAGGCGGTCGGTAAGGTGCAGGAGGCCGTAGGTAAGGAATCTACGAAGAAATCAAGCGAGCGATGATGACCGTCGTCATGGCTCGAAACACAAAGGACCGGCTGATCAACAGCCGGTCCTTTTTTTGCGCGAAATGAGTTCGATCACGCTTCACGACTCCGCCTGAACGCCGCCGGTGCAACGCCGGTGGATTGTCGAAACTGTCGCGTAAAGAAAAAGACGTCCTGGTAGCCGAGTTGCTGGGCGATCTGCTTGATCGGCAGTTCTGTTCGGCCGAGCATTTCTTTCGCGTGGCTCACGCGGCACTCGATCACATACTCCAGCGGCGACATGCCCATGACCGCACGAAACTGCCGGCGGAAGGTGCGCGGCGTCATGCCGGCGATCGTGGCCAGTTCGTCCTGTGTCACCTGCGTGCCCAGTTCCTGCGAGCGGGCGAGCACGTCTCCGATCCAACCCGGCACCGCGTGCGGCCGAACCCGCGCCTCGGCCAGTTCCGTCAACATCGACTCGAGCAGCAACGAAGCCCGCGCGTTGCCCCAGCGGTCGGCCCGGCGCGACAGTTCGAGCAACTCGTCGAAGCGCTCCGCGTCCTTCTGCCCGGCGGCGTCGGCCGGTTGCGGGCGGATCGGGAACAGGCCGGCCTTGATCCATTCCTGCACACCCGGCCCGCGAAAAGCGAGATACCGGTGGACCCACATCTTTGTACCCGCCGCCGGATTGAACTTGATCTTCGGCCCCGGGTAGCTCGACCAATACCACCGTCCTTCGAGCTTGTACCGCTCGCTGCCGATCGCCAGGTCCACCGCGCCGCCGTTGCACATTTGGATGACGTAGTAGTCCTCAAAATGTTTATCAATGCGGTGCGTGCACCGGGGAACGAATTGCCCGAAAAGGAAGGTGATCTCACTGGCCATGATGGCCGAATAGTACAAAGATAGGCCGAAGAATCCATGGGCGATCCCCGCGGGTCGGATACCGTTTCACCAGTCACACCCCACACGGCCAAGGAGCACTTATGGAAACGCGGCGAGTCGGCATCATCATGAACGGCGTCACCGGACGCATGGGCACCAACCAGCACCTCATCCGTTCGATCCTGGCGATCATCAAGCAGGGCGGCGTAAAGGTCTCACACGATCTGACGATCATGCCCGATCCCATCCTCACCGGCCGCAACGCCAACAAGCTGGCGGAGCTCGCGACCAAGAACGCCATCAACGGCCAGCCGCTGAAGTACTCCACCGACGTGGCCGCCACGCTCAAAGACAAATCTTACGAAATATTCTTCGATGCCAGCGGCACGCTGCAACGGGCGCAGTTTGTCGAGATGGCCGTGAAAGCAGGCAAGAGCATCTACTGCGAGAAGCCGACGGCCGTCACAACGAGTGAAGCCCTCCGCCTCGCCAAGCTGTGTGAAGACGCCGGCGTGAAGAACGGCGTCGTGCAAGACAAGCTGTGGCTGCCCGGCATGCGAAAGATCGCGATGCTCAAGGAGCAGGGCTTCTTCGGCAAGATCCTCAGCGTGAAGGGCGACTTCGGCTACTGGGTCTTTACCGGCCAGGTGAAAGACCAACCCGCCCAGCGCCCGAGCTGGAACTACCGCGCCGAAGACGGCGGCGGCATCATGATCGACATGTTCTGCCACTGGCGGTACGTGATCGACAACCTGTTCGGCCCGGTGAAATCAGTCGTCGCCCACGCTCGTGTGGATCTCCCTGAACGTGTAGACGAAGCCGGCAAAACCTACAAAGCCACCGCTGACGACTCGGCGTACGCGATCTTCACGCTGCAAGACGGCACCGTCTGTCAGTTCAACAGCAGCTGGGTCACCCGCGTTCGCCGCGACGACCTGCTCACGATTCAAGTCGACGGCACGCACGGCTCGGCCATCGCCGGTCTTCGCGAGTGCTGGGTGCAGAGCGCGGCCGAAACGCCCAAGCCGGTGTGGAATCCCGATATCGCACAGCCGATCAAGTTCTTCGAAGGCTGGCAGCAGGTGCCGAACAACATCGAGTACGACAACGCGTTCAAGATCCAGTGGGAGCTGTTCTTGCGTCACGTGGTGCTGAACGAGCCGTTCCGCTGGAGCCTGCGCGAAGGCGCCAAGGGCGTGCAGCTGGCCGAGCTCGGCATGAAGAGCTGGCAGGAACACAAGTGGATTGAATTGCCGGCCCTGTAAGCCGACTGTCTCGGGAGCGTGCCGACATGAAGACACTCGACTTGAAAACCTGCGCCATCCACACCATGACCAACAAGCCGTGGTCACTCGCGCAATGCATTGACGCGTACGCCAGCGCCGGCGTGGCCGGCATGAGCGTGTGGCGCAACGTCATCGAGCCGATCGGGATCGCCGAGGCCAGCCGGCTGGTGAAGCAATCGGGCCTAAAGATCCCGGCACTCGTTCGCGGCGGTTTTTTCCCGGCCCTGAGCGACGATGTGCGGGCGAAGGCGATGTTCGACAACAAGACCTGTATCGATGAAGCTGCCGCCATCGGGGCGGACATGGTGGTGCTGGTGGTCGGCGCTGTAGTCGGTATGCCGCTAACTGAGGCGCGCAAGCAAGTGGCCGACGGCATCGCCAAGCTCCTTCCGCACGCACAGGCGAATCGTGTGAAGCTCGCGATCGAACCGCTGCACCCGATGTACGCGGCCGACCGCTCTTGCATCAATCGGATGAAAGAGGCTCGCCTCGTGTGTGAGCAGCTAAAGAGCCCATGGGTCGGCATCGCGTGCGACGCGTACCACGTTTGGTGGGATCCTGACCTGGAGTCGGAGATCGAGCTGGCCGGCAAGCAGAACACGCTGATGGCCTTCCACGTCTGCGACTGGCGGCCCAACACGCGCGATCTGCTCAACGACCGCGGGCTGATGGGCGAAGGCGCGATCGATCTGAAGACGATCCGCCGCTGGGTTGAACGGGCCGGGTTTGATGGGATGATCGAGGTGGAGATTTTTTCCACCGAGTTCTGGGCGATGGATCAGCAGGCGTACCTGAAAAAAGTGTGCGACGCGTATTTGCAGCACGTTTAACGTGGCGTGGGCTACCAGCCCACGTTCAGCAATGGATTAGAAAACGTGGGCTGGTAGCCCACGCCACATATGATGAAAACCGACACGAAACTTTCACCGGCCGACCTGACGCCGGCTCTCACCAAATTCTTCACCACCGCTGGCGACAAGGCCCGCAAGCTCGACCGCGCGTGGGACACCAGCAAAGGCACGCCCGTTTTCACCGTCGAAGGGAAATACACGTCGCGCGGTTGGACCGAGTGGACGCAGGGCTTTCAATACGGCTGGCCGATCCTGGTGTTTGATGCGACCGGCGAGAAGGACCTGCTCGAACTCGGCCGAAAGAAAACGGTCGACCTGATGGCGCCGCACGTTACGCACATTGGCGTACACGATCACGGATTTAACAACCTCTCAACCTACGGCAACCTCCGCCGACTGATGCGCGAAGGGCGGATCGAGCACAACGACTGGGAGATGAAGTTTTATGAGATGGCCATCAAGGCCAGCGGGGCCGTGCAGGCCGCCCGGTGGCAGGGCACGCATCCCCGGCCGAACACCGCGGACGCTCCGGCGCTCGGGTACATCTACTCGTTCAACGGCCCGCACTCGCTGTTTGTCGACACGATGCGCACGGTCCGCATTCTCGGCGTGGCGTGGCAGCTCGACCACAAGTTAATGCACGAGAACGACAAGGCCGCCGACCTGCTCAAACGCAGCGTGCTCCACGGGCTGACGACGAGCGCCCACATCATCTTCCACGGCGACTCATCACACACGTACGACATGCGTGGCCGCACCGCTCACGAGGCGATCTTTAACCGCAACGACGGCGCGTTCCGTTGCCGCAGCACGCAGCAGGGGTATAGCGCCTTCAGCACGTGGACACGCGGCCTGGCATGGGCGATGCTCGGCTACGCGGAAGAACTCGAATTCATCAAGACAATCGACGCCGCCGCGTTCAAGGCCAGCACAGGCCTGGAAAAGGCCGCCGTCGTGAAGGTGTATGAGGCTGCCGCAAAGGAAACGTGCGATCACTACATCAATGACTGCAGCACGACGGACGGACTTGTTTACTGGGACGACGGCGCGCCCGGCCTCGCCAAGCTAGGCGATTGGAAATCGCGCCCGGCCGATCCGTACAACGACCACGAGCCGGTCGATTCTTCCGCCAGCGCCATCGCCGCACAGGGATTGCTGCGGCTGGGCAAGTATCTCGGCGCCTCCGGTGAGGCGTACACGCGGGCCGGGCTGACGGTGAGCAAGTCGCTGTTCGCGGCGCCGTATGTGTCGGAAGATCCGGCCCATCAGGGATTGATCCTGCACTCGATCTATCACCGGCCCAACGGCTGGGACCACGTGCCGGCCGGCAAAAAGGTGCCGAGCGGCGAATCGAGCATGTGGGGCGACTACCACGCGCTCGAGCTGGCGGTATATCTGCAGCGGCTGGCGAGCGGGAAGAACTACCTGGCGTTTTTTGATCAATAGGACGCGATCAATCAGCGCGTTGTCATCCTGAGCGTACTCGCGAAGGATCTGACATCGATCGACGGTTGACGCAGATCCTTCGCGAGTACACTCAGGATGACATTGTCTGTTTTTGGTGATGGGACATGATGAGCCAACAAATGAAAATCGCGTTAATCACCGGCGGCTCTCGCGGCATCGGCTTGGGCGTGGCGATGGCGCTGGCCAAGAGCGGCTTCGACGTCGCCATCAACGGCCGGCGTGACGCGAGCGACGTGGCCGACGCGATCAAGCAGCTTGAAGCGGCCGGGGCCAAGGTGCTGTATTGCCAGGCCGACGTCGCTTCAAGCGACGATCACAAAAAAATGCTCGCGGCGATCAAAGACCGTTTCGGGCGGCTCGATGTGCTGGTGAACAACGCGGGCGTCGCGCCGAGCGTGCGGGCGGATATTCTTGAAGCCGGCGAAGAGAGTTTCGATCGGCTGATCGGCATCAATCTCAAAGGCCCGTACTTTCTCACGCAGGCCGTCGCCAACTGGATGATCGAGCAGCGAAAGGCCAGCGACGCGTATCGCGGCTGCATCGTGAACGTGAGTTCCGTGAGCGCCACGGTCGCCAGCACCAACCGCGGCGATTACTGTATCAGCAAGGCCGGCATCGCCATGGCCACGCAGTTGTGGGCGGCGCGACTGGCGGAGTTCAACATCGACGTGTACGAGGTTCGGCCCGGAATTATCGCGACCGATATGACCGCCGGCGTGACCGCAAAGTACGATGCGCTGATCGCCAACGGCCTCACGGTGCAGAAGCGCTGGGGCACGCCCGCCGATGTCGGCAGTGCCGTCGCGGTGCTGGCCCGTGGTGAACTGAGTTACGCCACCGGCCAAGTGCTGATGATCGACGGCGGGCTGACGCTGCCGAGGCTGTGATTTCGTAGGGTGCCATTTATGGCACCGACTCCGGGTCGCGGGCAGGTTAATGGTGCCGTGAATGGCACACTACAAGAATGCAAATTATGAGCGATCCGCTTTCAACCATTGCTGCGGTCAGAGTTGTTCCGGTGATCGCGCTCGACCGCGCTTCCGATGCTTCGCCGCTGGCCGACGCGCTGCTGGCGGGAAATCTGCCGATCGCCGAGGTAACGTTTCGCACGGATGCGGCGGCCGAGTCGATTCGCATCATGAGCAAGCGGGCGGGGTTGCTCGTGGGCGCCGGAACGGTGCTGAATGTGGACACTTGCAAGCGGGCGATCGATGCGGGGGCCAGCTTCATCATCTCGCCGGGGTTTAATCCGAAAGTGGTGAGCTACTGCGTGGCCAACAAGATCCCGATCACGCCGGGCACGAGCTCGCCGACCGATCTGGAAGCGGCGCTCGATCACGGCGTAACGACGGTGAAATTCTTCCCGGCCGAGGCGATCGGCGGGTTGAAATTGCTCAAGGCCATCGCGGCGCCGTACAGCATGATGAAGTTCATCCCGACCGGCGGGATCACGCCGGCGAATCTGGTGGAGTACCTGAAATTCAAGCCGATCATCGCTTGTGGCGGCAGTTGGATGGTGACGAAAGAGCTGCTGGCCGCGGGGAATTTCGCGGAGATCACGCGGCTGAGCGCTGAAGCGGTGAAGTTGGCTGCATCGGCAAAAATGTAGGGTGGGGTTCATCCCCACCGCTCAGCCAATGGTGGGGACGAACCCCACCCTACGAAGTCATATAAACTGTTGACGTGGGAATGGAGTAAGCGAAATGTTTAAAATCCTCGATGCCTCAAAGTCTAAGCACGACCTCCTCAGTCTCGGCGAGTGTATGGTGCGACTCTCACCGCCAGGTCATGGCCGAATCGAATTCAGCCCGACGCTCGAAGTGCACGTCGGCGGCGGTGAGTACAACGTCGCTTACGCGCTGGCTCGCCTCGGCATGCGGACCGGTTTCGTCTCACGGCTGGTGGATAACCCGGTCGGCAAGATCATCACCAATCACGGCCGCTCGGCGGGGGTGGATATGTCGCCGGTTGTGATGGCGAAGTTCGACGGCGTCGGCCGGGCCGATCGCATCGGGCTGAACTTCACCGAAGTCGGCACCGGCGTACGCGGCTCCGTCACGCTCTACGACCGCGGCCACTCGGCCTGCAGCAACATGAAGCCGGGGATGGTCGATTTTGCCAAACTCTTCAACACCGGCGTGCGATGGTTGCACACGGGCGGCATCTTTGCGGCGCTCGGCGACGGGTGCGCGGCCGTGTGCAAAGAGGCGCTCGTCGCCGCCAAGGCTGCCGGCACGATCACCAGTTACGACCTCAATTTCCGCAGCAAGCTTTGGAAGGCGGAGAAGGCACAGGCTGTCACGAAAGATCTTGTCCAACACATCGACTGCCTCATCGGCAACGAAGAAGACTTTCAGAAAGTGCTCGGCTTTGAAGTGGAAGGCGGCACGGAAGACCTCGCCGCGCTCGACACGTCGGCCTACAAGAAAATGGTCGAGAAGGTCGTGAAGGCGTACCCAAACGTCAAAGTCGTCGGCACCACGCTCCGCGAAGTGAAGAGCGGATTGGTCAACAACTGGTCGGCCATCCTGTGGCACGAGGGAACGTTCTACGAAAGCCGCCGGTACGACGGGCTGGAGATCGAAGACCGCGTTGGCGGCGGCGACGGGTTCTCCTCTGGCTTCGCGTACGGATTCCTCACCGGCAAAACCCCGCAGGAATGCGTGAACCTCGGCGCTGCCCATGGGGCACTGCTCCAAACCACCCGTGGCGACACGAGCCAGATCGATCTCGACGAACTGATGCACGTGTACGGCGGCGGTAGCGCCCGCATCAAGCGGTAGTGTTCGCCGCGCTCGGCGGTAGACTCGTTCACGTGTCAAGCCCATTACCAACCCGCCGCAGCGTGTACGCAGGGAAGCTGCGCGAATTCCCATCCATTGCGCTCGCGGACGAGGCTACCTTTGCAAATCGAGGGCAGTGGGCCGAATTCTTCCGGCGGCGAATCGGCCCCGCGTTTGACGGGCGAATCATCTTCGAGATCGGCTGCTTCAACGCAGGCTTCCTCAGCACCATAGCGGCGAAATTTCCGAACACTGCGTTCGTCGGGCTCGATTGGAAATGCAAGGCGATCTACGACGGTGCGAAGCACGTCGCGGAACGGGGACAAACGAACATCGTGCTGCTGCACGGCCGCGGACAGGAGATTGCGCAAATCTTTGGCGAGCGGGAAGTCGATGAGGTTTGGCTGTTTCATCCGGACCCGTGTGATCGGCCGCAGGAGCTCAAGAATCGGCTGATCGGGGAACCGTTTTTGAGCGATGCCCACTCGGTGTTGCGCGAGGCGGGATCGTCGCTGGTCATTAAGACGGACCACGCCGGCTACTACCAATCGGTGCTCGGGGTCTTCGGGCTGCCGGAGCCGGCGGCTTTTGAGTTGGCGAGACAATCGAAGACGGCGGGGCGATCGACCACGGCACCCGGCGTGCGGCCTCGCGATCTGATGCGGCCGGAGGATGTTCCTGCTCCGAGCCAACTGGCCCGTCGACTATTTGATGTATCAGTGAACTCGGCGGACTATTGGGGCGATCCAGCGACGCAATCCAAGACGGCGGGGCGATGTTTCGCCGGGAAGATCACGCTCTTTGAGAGCAGATTTGTCAAAAAGCGACTGCCGATTTACTACGTCGAGTTCCGCAAGCGCAATTGAACACTCACGCAAGTACATCCAGAGACACGTCATCGACGTTCAAGCTCGCTTTGCCTTTTACAAACGTGGCCAGCGCCGTGTAGTGGCTGGCCACCGGGCCGAACTTTCTGACGGACTCGAGCGCATGGCGGATGGTTGCAGGCTGGTGATGGCCAGGCTCCGGCTCGCCCAGCCAGGGCCCGGCAGCGTCTTGTCCGCTCGCAGCACGTTCATCGCCACGTCGTTCCAGTGAAACACCATGTCTTCGTGCGGGACGGCAGGGGTTACCCCACTTAGCAGCTGGCGAGGCTCAAAGGTTCGATGCAGGGCAACAGGTACAAATCACTGAGGTGCGGCGGCTAATCCCGAACAGTCGAGCTCAAGTGCATCAAGCATATCGAACTGGTTTTTGACACAAACACGAAAGCCGCGATTTTGAAATTGCTGTTGTCGCTACCTATGGGCGCGGCAAGGTGGAGCGTCAGTTTCACTGAAAAAACAGGTAGTCATCGGCGTGCAGCCGGGCGCAATGAAAAGGGCTCGGACTCCTTCGTCCGACGCATCCCTTTCGGAACGCGAAGGTGGGTACAAAGGTCGCACCGGGCCCTTTCTGGAAGGCATGAATTAAGCGAACGGGACTAATATAGGTTTCGGTGGATGAGAAGATCGTGAGAACACGAAAAACTACTTATGGCCGATAATTCGCCCGCCGTTGCCTGCGCCGGTCGAAAATGTGCAGCACATACGTGGAACGAGCACGATTTTGCCGTCGGCGGATTCAACGCGTCCGCTGATCGTCACGGGAATTCCCATCACCGTGCCCGTGCCGACGAATCCGCCGTCGTCTGTTGCCAGGTTGGTTGCCTGAAACTTACCCGTAACCCCGGTTGCAACGTCGGTCACCGTTCCATTGATGAGGGTAACGCCCTTGGTGCCTACGGCCGCGTTCCCTTCGCCTACGTATCCGCCGGCAAAGACAATCTTATAAGACCCGTTCGTCCCCGTTGGGCCGCCTGGCGCAGCAAAGACCGGGCTCACCAGCGCGATTAGCGACAGAGCGAGCCCCAGCGTGAGAATGTATCCAGTCGTCTTCACTGTTGTTGCCACAGGATCAACGCGCGATATGAAACTTTGGCGATGGCGAAGTGTAGCGGGCCAATATGAGAAGATGATGAATTTCATGCCACCACCGCCGTCTCTTCTGGTATCGGCACCATGAGGGAGGTGGGCAAGTGAATACAGAACTTAGCCCCGTTACCTGGGTTACTTTCCAGCGTGCAAATGCCTCCCAGGGCTCTGGCGTGCGATTGGACGATGGATAATCCAAGCCCCAAGTGGCCGCCTTCCGCGGCTCGACGACGGTCGCCGCGTGAAAATGGGGTAAACAGGCGAGGGAGAAAGTCCCGGTCAATCCCCGGACCGCTATCCAATACGGTGATCAGCAACTCCTCGTCGGACACGCTGCAGCGCACTTCAATGATGCCCCGCGACGGTGTGTATTCCAGCGCGTTGGAGAGCAGGTTTGTAAGTATCCCGCGAATCCGATTCGGCTGCGTGTGCAACACCAAGGTCGGCGGTAGTTCGCGTTGAATGTGCAGCACCTTGTCCTGCCGCGAGCGGTCGACCGCATCTATGCATTGGTTGATCAACGCCACCAAGTCAAACGTCTCGTTCGCCTCCGCCAAGATGGCCGACTCGCTGCGGACCTGTTGCATCAGGCGGTCTACCAGGTGACGCAGCAGCTTCACATCCGTCAGGCACGATTCGAGCACTTCGCGAAGCGCTCCCGAATCGCGTGGAAGACGCAGCGCCACTTCGATCGTCGTCATCAGGCCGGCCACCGGCGTGCGCAGCTCGTGCGACGCGTCGGCCAAGAATCGCGTGCGCTGATCAAACGCGCCTTCCAATCGGGTGAGCATTTCATTCAGCCGCGACGCCATCGGTGCCAGCTCTGGCGGCAGGGCGGATACCTCAATCCGGCGGTCGAGATTTCGTTCGTCGATGTCGCCGATCACCTTTGCCGTTTGCCGCAACGGGCGCAGCGCCAGTCGTGACAACACGACGGCCGCGCCGGTGGCGCACAAGCCTGCAGCCGCGCCGATCGTAGCAAGCCAAATCACCAGCTGATTGAGCAGCCGATCGAATCGCTCGACCGACGTGCTGTAGGTAATGGTTGTGCTGCTGGCGGAATTTGGTTGAGTAGGATCGGCGCCGAGCACGAGCGTGATCGTGCGTAATCGAGTGCCATCACCAAGTGTGGTAAACGCCTTGCTCTTGATCACCGGCTTGAACGCGGCGGTTGACGTAGTCGGCCGCGCCAACGTTTGGCCGATCGCGTTGCGGATGATGTAGCGATCGCCCTCCGGCACGCCCGACGAATTGCCCGTCGCGGCCACGCCAAGTCCGCTCGGCAGGGCCGTCGCGCGGGCAACGATCGAGTCGTCCAGATCGCTGAGCAGCGTGAGGCGCGTGGCGAGATAGATCCCTACCCCGATCACCATCAGGGCAGAGTAGGTCACCACGAGAATTGCGATTGCGATCCGCCGAGTCATCCGGGCGATCCTCCCCCGGATTCGGTCTCAGCGGAGATCAAATACCCCAGGCCGCGGCGGGTTTGGATCGACTTCGTGCCGAACGGCTTGTCGATCTTGTTCCGCAGGTAGCCGATGTAAACGTCGACCACGTTACTGCTGTTTTCGTCTTCCTGATCGTAAATGTGTTCCCAGATGTCGGTGCGCGAAACGACCTGGCCGACGCGCATCGCCAGGTACTGCAGCAGCGCGTACTCCTTTGCCGTGAGCGTGATGGGCTGGCCCCGACGGTGAACGGTCTTGCTGGTGGTGTCGATCTTCAGGTCGCCGATGGCGATGACCGACGTATTTTGGCCATGATGGCGACGCATCAGCGTACGAACGCGCGCCACCAGTTCTTCCCAGGCGAACGGCTTGATCAGGTAATCGTCGGCGCCGAGATTCAGCCCCTTTACACGGTCGGCCACGCCGTCGCGTGCTGTGAGCAGCAGCACCGGCGTGTGGATGCCGGCGTTGCGCATTCGAGTGAGCACTTCCCAGCCTTCGATTCCCGGCAGCATGATGTCGAGCACGGCGCAGTCGTAGGAGTTGGTTTTCGCCAGGTACTCGGCCTCTATGCCATCCATGGTCACGTCGACGACGTACCCTTCATCGCGGAATCCGCGCGCGATGGATTGAGCAAGGGTCGGATGATCTTCTGCCACAAGAATCTTCACGCGTTGCGTCTCCCGCTAAGGGCCATGTACCGGTGTCATCAGATCGACGACTAATTCCTGGTCGCCTATGGATTCGACCGAGCCGTCGATCCGGCCCACGTTCACTTTTCGAGGCTTGTGCCAACCGGGCAACGCCTCCATCGCCAGAACCAGATTGCGAGGCACGGCATTGATCGATTTGCCGGCCAACGTTGTTTCGGGATTGCCGGTGTCGCGCCAGTCGTAGCTTGAACCGGTGGCGGGCGCGACTTCGAGATCGAGCGGACAGCGGAAGACCTGCCGATCGGGCAGATACTGTTGCAAGGTCGATTCCCACGACACGTTCAACAGTGCCGGGTTGGGAAATCGGTTGTTCCAATCGCCGGCGTACATACGCAGCCCGGTGGTGACCTGACGAATATTATTGAGACAGTGCAGTGAGTCGGCCGACGCACGTGCCTGCAAGACGGCGGCGAGAATGATCCCGACAAGGATGACGATGATCCCGATGACGACCAGGATTTCCACCATCGTAAAGCCCGCATTGCGTCCTGCACGGGCGAGTAGCCCGCCCGACGGTTTGTGAGTACCTGCGCAACCGCGTGGCGCATCGCGGCGGGTGCGAACTCTAAGCGGCGAACTTAATGGTTTGCGCTTCCTCAACTTGTGTGCAAGTCCGTGGTGGTCAAAGGAATTGGTCTATTCCCGTATCGTCCAGTATTTTAACGGATTTGAACGAACTGTGTGTTATTAAATCATGACGGGTTTGAGATGCTCGCAGGGCTGGGTGAACTCCGATAATGCTTGCGACTCCGATCAGCCATGCCGTGCGGCAACGGGGAGCCCGGTCATTTCCGTCGCCAGCAATTCGCGTCTTTGCTACGCTAATCGTCGACCCATTCGAATAACGCCGTAGCCATTGCGAGGGTGCGATCATGATCCTCAAACAGTTTTACCTTCCCTGCCTGGCGCATGCTTCGTATGTGATCGGCGACGAATCCACCGGTACGGCTGCGGTAGTGGATCCGCAGCGGGATACGGATCATTACCTGGCATTTGCGGCCGAGCATGGTCTTACCATCAAGCACGTTTTCCTGACCCATCTGCACGCGGATTTTGTCGCCGGCCATTTGGAATTGCGCGAGCGGGTCGACGCAACGATCTATCTCGGCGCCGCCGCTAAGGCCGCGTACGAATTTACGCCTTTGGCCGACGCCGAAGTGTTGGAGTTCGGAAAGGTCCGGCTGAAGGTGTTGGAGACGCCCGGCCACACGCCGGAGTCGATCTCGATCGTCGTTTACGATCTGAACACCAGCGAGAGCGAGCCGCACGCCGTGCTGACGGGCGACACGCTCTTCATCGGCGACGTGGGCCGGCCTGATCTGCGAGCGGCGCTCGGCTGGTCCGCCAACCAGCTCGGCGGAATGCTGTTCGACTCGCTTCATACCAAGCTGATGGCGCTGCCCGATCAAAGTCTGGTCTATCCGGCCCACGGCGCAGGATCGCTGTGCGGAAAAGCAATCAGCAAGGAAACCGTCTCGACCCTCGGGCAGCAACGAAAAACCAACTACGCGCTCCAGCCGATGAGCAAAGACGCCTTCATCCAACTGGTGACGGCCGACCAGCCCGAGGCGCCGGCGTACTTCAATTACGACGCAGTCCTCAACAGTCAGGAGCGGCCGACACTCGACGAGGCGCTCGCTCGCGAGATGAATCCGCTATCGCTCGATCGCGTGCTGGAGCTGCAGTCGCAGGGAGCGCAGGTGCTCGACACGCGCGACCCCGGCGAATTCGCCGCGGCCCATCTGGCGGGAAGCATCAACATCGGCCTGACTGGTCAGTTCGCAACGTGGGTGGGAACGGTGCTGGACCGGAAACATCCGATCATCATCATCGCTTCGCCGGGCATGGAGACGCAGTCGGCGCTTCGCCTCGGTCGTATCGGGTTCGATCACGTGGCAGGGTATTTGAAGGACGGATTGCACAGCATCGACGCGCGCCCGGACCTGACCGTAACCACCGAACGGCTTGCCGCGCCGTTTGCCGCGGAGTTGTTGTCGCTACCGCATCATCCACTGGTGATAGACGTGCGATCGCCGCGCGAGCGAGATCAGAAATTCATCGCCGGCAGCCGGAGCACGCCGCTCAATCACCTCGCCGAATTATCGGCGGACGTGCCGAAGGAGCAGTCACTGCTGGTTTACTGTGCCGGCGGTTATCGATCGTCCATCGCGGCGAGCTTGCTGCAGCGACAGGGGTTCCGTGATGTAAGCGAAATCGCGGGGGGCATTGCAGGGTGGGAAGCCGCCAAGCTGCCGGTGCAATCCGTGCAGGCCGCATCGTAGCAGGATCGAAATCTTCGAAATCAATTGCTCGTTGCGCCTTGGTCTCAGCAAGAGTCAGGTAAGACGCCTCACTTTGTGCATTTCCCCCGCTTGCCTCGGTCGGGTCTCGTCTTTACATTCCGCACGTCTCCTGTTTCGGTGCAACGCCGAACGAGTAAGGAGAACCGGCCGCGCGGCTAACCGTGCGCGGCCATGGCGGAAGGTTGGACGAGGGTCTAAAAAATGAAGTCGATTCGATTCCCTGCCGCGCTCGCGGCGGCGGTGCTTATCCTTAGTGCGCCGTCGTTCGCGCTGGCTCAGCCGGATCCCGGCACGCCGCCGATCGATTCTGGCGCGACTGCGTGGATGCTCACCTCCACCGCGCTGGTGCTGCTGATGGTGCCGGGCCTGGCGATGTTCTACGGCGGCCTGGTCCGCACCAAGAACGTGCTCGGCACGATGATGCACAGCTTCGCGGCGATGGCGATCATCGGTGTGATCTGGGCGAGTGTGGGCTATGCACTCTCGTTCGGGCCGAATATTCTGGGCGGATTTGTCGGTTGGAATCCGAAAATGCTGTTCCTCGCCGACGACACCAGCGCCTACCGCATCAACGGCGGGGTGTCGTGCATTCCTGAACTGGTCTTTGCGATGTTCCAAGGGAAATTCGCGATCATCACGCCGGCCCTCATTGCCGGCGCGTTTGCCGAGCGCGTGCGGTTCCGCGGGTACTGCGTGTTCATCGCGCTATGGGGACTGATCGTCTACTGCCCGTTGGCCCACTGGGTTTGGGCGCCGGACGGCTTCCTGCTCAAGATGGGCGCTCAGGACTACGCCGGCGGAACGGTGGTTCACATTAGTGCCGGCATCAGTGCGCTTGTGTGTGCGATCTACCTCGGATCGCGGCGCGGCTACCCGCAGACGGCGATGCATCCGAACAACCTCGTCATGACGATGATGGGCGCGGGCCTGCTGTGGGTCGGCTGGTTCGGTTTCAACGCCGGCAGCAGCCTCGGGAGCAATTTCGAAACCGCCCGCGCGCTGACGGTTACACAGGCCGCTGCCGCCACGGCTGCGCTGGTGTGGGTGATCATCGAAGCAATCCACCATCGAAAGGCCACGAGCCTTGGCCTCTGTTCGGGCATCCTCGCCGGCTTGGTTGCGATTACGCCGGCGGCGGGGGTCGTCGGTGTTTCAGGCGCGATGGCGCTGGGCGCGTTGGCGTCGCTCCTCTGCTACTTCACAGTCATCGCCAAGACGCGCCTCGGCTACGACGACAGTCTCGACGTGTTCGGCATCCACGGCGTCGCGGGAATCTTTGGGGCCTTAGCGCTCTCGCTTTTTCTTCGCCACGAAAACGCTATCGACTTGGCCAACCGCTTCGGCCCCAACTGGAGCGTCGGCCATCAGCTCGGCGTGCAGGCGATGGCCGTCGGCATCGCGGCGGCGTACGCGGCGATCGTCACCATCGTACTCGTGGTGCTGGTCGACAAGACGCTCGGATTCCGCCTTGATCCGGTTCGCGAAAACGCCGGAATGGATCACGCCCTGCACGGCGAGCATGGTTACGGCCTTCTGAACCTGCAGTAAATCAAACCAACGGACGCATCATGAAACTGATCACAGCCATCATCCAACCCGACAAGCTCGACGAAGTGCGCGAGTCGCTGATTAAGGCGGAAATCACCCGCATCACGGTCACGCGCTGCACCGGTCACGGCCAGCACCAGCGCGAAGACCAGGGCGAGGACATGTTCCGCGGCCAGCTCATCGTGCCTGATCTGGTCCCGAAAATTCGGCTGGACATCGCCTGCAACGACGAGTTCACCGACATCGCCGTCGACGCGATTGTCGCCGCCGCCAAGCACGGCGATGGGCATATCGGCGACGGGAAAATCTTCATTACGGCATTGGAAGAATGCATCCGCATCCGCACGTACGAGCGGGGCGGGAAGGCGATTTAAAGCGGCGGGGCGGTTAGGCGATCAGGCCGCGAGCCTTGAGCAGCGAGAGAATCTGGTCGACGCTCTGCTCGACCGAAATCTCGTGCGTGGGCAGCGTTAGATCCGCGTGCGTCGGATCCTCAAACGCCACGCTCACACCTGGGAATTGGGCCAGCTTACCTTCGTCGGCCATGATGTAGGCGCCGGTCGAATCGCGCTTGCGGCACACTTCGACGGGGGCGTTCAAGTAAATCTCTACGAATCGTTCGGAGCCGATGACCTCGCGGGCTTTGAGTCGCACTGAATCGTGCGGCGCGACGAACGCGCAGATGCAGAGTTGGCCGGCGTCGTTCAATATCTTCGCGACTTCCGCGCTGCGGCGGAGATTTTCTGAGCGGTCGTCGGCGGTAAATCCGAGATCGCGACAGAGGCCTTGCCGCATGTCCGGCCCGTACAGCACGGTGACCGAGCGGCCGGCGTCCCACAGGCGTTTTTCCAGCGCGTAGGCGATGGTCGCTTTGCCCGATCCGGTCAGGCCGTAGATCAAGACTGTTGCGCCCTTTTGGCCGAAGCGTTGCTCGCGGTCGGCGGCGCTGATCTTGCTCGATTTCTGTTTCAGCTTGCCGGCGATCGGCGTCTTGCCCCAGATATCGCCCTGGGCGCGGCGATCGGAGCTTTCCACGATCATGCCGGCGCCGACCGTTACGTTGGTCATCCGGTCGATGATGATAAACGCGCCCGTCGCGGTGTTGACCTTGTATGGATCGAACGCGATCGGCTGGCTCAGGCTGAACAGCACGTGGCCGACGTCGTTCATCGCCAGTTGGTTGATCGGCCGCTTCTCCAGCGTATTCACGTCCACGCCGTGGCGGAACTCGGCCACCTCAGCGGTGACCGTTCGCGTCGTCTGCTTGATCCAGTACGTGCGGCCGGCGACGAGCGGCTTTTCCGACATCCACACCACGTTCGCTTCCACCTGCGACGAAATGTGCGGCTCGTTGCCGGGATGCACCAGCATGTCGCCACGTGACACGTCGATTTCGTCCTCGAGCGTGATCGTGATCGCCTGCGGGGCGAACGCTTCTTCAAGATCGCCATCTCGCGTGACGATCGACTTCACCTTGCTCTTGCGGCCCGACGGCAGCGCCATCACTTCGTCGCCCTTACGAACGATGCCCGACGCCAGCGTACCGGCGAATCCGCGAAAGTTGAGGTTCGGCCGCAGCACGTACTGCACGGGGAAGCGCATGTCCGTCAGGTTGCGATCCGACGCGATGTGCACCGTCTCCAAATGCTGCAGCAACGCCGGCCCGTAGTACCAGGGCATGTGCTCGCTGCGATCGACGACGTTATCGCCTTTCAACGCACTCATTGCGATGAACCGCATATCAGGAATGCCGAGCTTCACGGCGAACGCGGTGTACTCGTCGACGATTTCATCAAACCTGGCCTGCGAGTAATCCACCAAGTCCATCTTGTTAATCGCGACGACGATGTGCTTAATGCCCAGCAGCGAGACGATGAACGAATGCCGCCGCGTTTGCGAAACCACGCCGTGGCGGGCGTCGATCAGGATGATCGCGAGCTGGCAGTTGCTCGCTCCCGTGGCCATGTTGCGGGTGTACTGCTCGTGGCCCGGCGTGTCGGCGATGATGAACTTGCGCTTGTCGGTGCTGAAGTATCGGTACGCGACATCGATGGTGATGCCTTGCTCGCGTTCGGCCTTCAGGCCGTCGGTGAGCAGGGCCAGATCGACCTGGCCCGTGCCGGTCGTACCGTGCTTGGTGCTGTCGCGTCGCACGGCCGCGAGTTGATCGTCGTAGATCCCCTTGGTGTCGTGCAGCAGTCGGCCGATCAGCGTGGATTTGCCGTCGTCCACCGAGCCACAGGTCAGGAAGCGCAGCAGCTCCTTTTTCTGGTGGCGATCCAGATACGTGTGGATGTCTTCATTTGCGAGGTCGGTTTGCATTAGAAGTACCCCTCGCGTTTCTTCTGTTCCATGGAGCCGGCTTCATCATGATCGATCATGCGGCCTTGCCGTTCGCTGTTGCGCGCCACCAGCATTTCCTGGATGATTTCGGGCAGTGTCGTCGCATCGCTTTCCACGGCGCCGGTGAGCGGGTAATCACCCAGCGTGCGGAATCGAACGGTCTTCATCTCAGGCTTTTCGCCGGGGTTCAGCCGCATGCGGTCGTCGTCAACCATGATCAGCGTGCCGTCGCGGTTCACCACCGGCCGCTTAGCGGCGAAGTAGAGCGGCACCAGCGGAATGTTTTCAAGGTAGATGTATTGCCACACGTCCAGTTCAGTCCAGTTGCTGAGCGGGAAGACGCGGATGGATTCGCCCTTGTTCACCTTGCCGTTGAACAGGTTCCACAACTCCGGCCGCTGGTTTTTCGGATCCCATTGGTGCTTTTTGTCGCGGAAGCTGTAGACGCGTTCTTTCGCCCGGCTCTTTTCTTCATCGCGACGGGCACCGCCAAAGGCTGCATCAAACTGGTACTTGTCGAGCGCGTCTTTGAGCGCCTGCGTCTTCATCACGTTCGTAAATTTATTCGAGCCGTGATCGAACGGGTTCATGCCCGCGGCCACGCCTTCCTGGTTGATGTATTCGATCAGCTCCAGGTTGTTGTCTTTGGTGAACTTGTCGCGAAACGCGATCATCTCCCTGAACTTCCACGTCGTGTTCACGTGCATAAGCGGGAAGGGCAGCCGGCCGGGGTGAAACGCCTTCTGCGCCAGCCGCAGCATGACGGCCGAGTCCTTGCCGATGGAGTAGAGCATCACCGGGTTCTGAAACTCGGCGGCCACCTCGCGCATGATGTAAATGCTCTCGGCTTCGAGCTGCTTGAGATGGGTGAGGCTGTAATTCGTCATGTCTTTCCGATCCATGTCTCCGCAACCGCTTTTGGTGGCGAGCCACACAGACTAGCGGAAAAGGTGCTGGTTTGACTAGTGCCTGAATCCAGCTCCGTTTGGCCCGCTCAAAATCGACCAAAAGACGCCATTTTTCGGCCGATTCACGTTCGGCCGCGCACCTTTGTCGCCAACGCGTCTCCATTTCGTAACTCGCGGCCCGGCCGGGAGTTGATCAAAATTCCCCGCGCTTGCGGGCGGTTGCAAACGGTTGTAAACGGGCGCAAACGAGCGCAAAGGTACAAAAAGGTACGACAAGGTACGCGACCGTTGTCGATCCTGCTCGCTATTCACTTTTCAAAGAGCCGCGGTTCCGTTCCCGCCGGACCGTTCAATCAACGGTCCCTCTATAACTACCCCCGGCGGTGCGCTGGCGGCGAGGCGCCGGCGCACCGCCGAGGGAGATTTTTCGAAAAATGGCAAAATTCTTGCAAAGATTTCTCTGGCGCCGGCGCACGGTAAGCCCGGTCGACCAAGACTCCACCGCACGCGTTTGGCCGCTACTGCTTGGCCAGGTAATCCTCGAGCTTGTCGAACGATCCGGTCCAGCCCTGCGTCATACCGGTCCGGGCCTTGATGAACGTTTCGATCTCTTCGCGCGTGGCGTTGCCGTGCGGTTCCCACGTGACGGTCACGCGGGTCTCGTCCGGACCTTCTTCAGTGAGCTTCACCGTGGTGAGCATCGTCTCCGGCCAAGTGGGGGCAATGGGATGACGCGACACCTTTTCGTTCTCGTCGGTGAACTGCTGGGTGTACACGAGACGATCGGGCTTCTGAATCTCCAGGTAGCTGGCCCGGCCGTACATTTTCGAGTTGTTCGGACCCGACATGTAATAAAACGTGCTGCCGCCGGGTTTGATGTCGGAGCGGATGAACTCCATGGTGAAACCCGTCGGCGCCAGCCACTGCTTGAAGTGGGTAGGATTCGTCCACATTTCGAACATGGTGGCCAATGGCGCCTTGAAGCTTCGGTTGATGACAAACTCTTCTTTTCCGACGGATTCTTTGGCGAGGTACTCCGCCAATCGATCCCAAGTTGAATCGCCGCCGGCTTTCTTGATGAACTTGCGTGTGTTTTCGGCGGCCTCGGGCGTGGCGAGCGCCATGGTCATGTCCATTTTGGTTTTGCCGTTGATTTCAGTGAACAAAACCGTGACGCGAAACAGGGGCGGGCGGTCTTCGTTGCCGCCGTGGTCATACACCATCTTCTTCAACGGCTCGATTTCCAAGTACTTCGTGTTGTTCGGCCAATCGGTTCCATCGGGCCCGTGCATCGTGTACGACCAGTGGCCGCCGACGCGAAAGTCTTTGCTGTGCGTGGTGATGGTGAACCCACGCGGCCCCCACCAATGTGCGGCTTGCGCGGGGTCATTCCACGCGTCCCACACCGTTTTGACTGGAGCATCGTACGTACGGATGAGACGGATCTCGTTAGGCTTTGCGGAGGCGGCCATGGTTCTTTCCTTTCTTCTTTTGTTTAGGTGGGACGATGGTTTTCAGGTATTCGTCGAGCCGGTCGAAGCTCTCTTCCCAGAACGTGCGGTACTGGTCCATCCAGTCGCGTACGTCTTTGAATGCATCAGCATTTAAGGTACACGGCCGCCACTGGGCTTCGCGGGTTTTGGTGATAAATCCGGCATTTTCGAGCACTTTCAGGTGCTTGGTGATCGCCGGCAGGCTCATGTCTTTGAGGAACGGCTTGGCCAAGTCAGACACGTTCGCGGTGCCGCGAGATAAGTGCGCGAGCATGGCCCGCCGGGTCGGGTCGGCCAAGGCGGCGAAGGTTTGACTGAGGTCGGCGTGCTGATGCATCGGTACTACACCAATGTGTTAATTAACTCAAAAGTTAAATATAGGCGCGAGCGAATTGGGTGTCAAACTATTTCTTGTTGGCCAAAGGGGTGAGCGCAACTAAACCGAAAACGCCCGGGCGGCGAAGCGATCCTGCTCGTCGCTGAAATCGGTGGGCGGGGCGGGCAGGGCGATCCAGCGAATCGGCCGGGTAACGCCTTTCTTGATCTCGCGATCGAGCTGACCGCCGCGACAGAGCGCCTGCGTGTTGGTGCTGGCGAAAATCGTCCCGCCGCGGTTGAGCAGGTGCGAGGCGTCGTGCACCAGCCGTGCGTAGTCGTCGACGGAACTCCACGGGCGGATCTTTTTCTTCTTCGATCCGGACGCGAAGCTCGGCGGGTCGAGAATAATCAGGTCGTACCGCAATCCCTTTCGGCCGGCGTAGGTGAAGAACTCGAACGTGTCCATCTTGGCGAATCGGTGCGGGGCGATGTCGATGTTGTTCAGCGCGAAGCTGCGTTTCCCCCAGTCAAGGTATCGGCCGGAGACGTCGACGCTGGTCGTCAGCGCGCCGCCGGTCGCGGCGGCAACGGAGAAGGCGCACGTGTAGGCGAAGGTGTTCAGCACCGCGGTCGGTTTTCCAGACGCCTTGCGGCGGGCGCACCAGTCGGCGACCCACACGCGGTTCTCCCGCTGATCAAGAAACAGGCCGGTCGAGAGGCCGTCGTACAGGCGGATCTCTAAGTCCCAGTTGGCCTCGCGAATGACGATCGCCTCGGGCAGTGTTTCACCCGCGGCCGGTTTCGGATCGGTCACGATTTCGGGCAGTTCGCCGCCCATTCGTGAGCGGTCTTTGGCGAACGGCTTCACGTAAACCGCCTTCACGCCGAGCGGTTTGAGCACTTCAAGAATCGCCGCGGCCTCGGCCGCCGGGTTGAACGTTCGCGGCGGGCGACCTTCATACACAATCAGCACGGCCCCTTCGCCATAGACGTCGACGAAGATTCCGTCGATTCCGTCGGCGATGCCGGAAAAGACGCGGAATGCCTGCGTTCGGTTCTGGCGGATCAGGCTTTGTCGTCGTTCGAGCGCTTCGATCAGGAAGGGCCGGAACGACGCAGCGGATTGGATGGGATGAGGACGGGACATAGGGTGGAGGCGATTCAAGGCGAGTATACGAGTGCGATTGCGTGTTGGACAGTGGAACGATCCGCCCCGATCGGTTAAAGCTGATCCTCCAATGTCGCTTCAAGAGGAAATTGCCCGCCGGCGGACGTTCGCCATCATCTCTCACCCGGACGCGGGTAAGACCACGCTTACTGAGAAGTTCCTCCTGTATGGCGGCGCGGTGCAGCTCGCGGGATCAGTCACGGCCCGCAAAAACCAGCGGGCGGCAACGTCGGACTGGATGGAGCTCGAACGCAAACGCGGAATCTCCGTCAGCTCCACCGTTCTGCAGTTCGACTACAACGGTTACCGCGTCAACCTGCTCGACACGCCCGGCCACAAGGATTTTTCCGAAGACACGTATCGTGTGCTGACGGCCGTGGATGCGGTGGTGATGGTGATCGACGCGGGCAAAGGCATTGAGAGCCAGACGCGCAAGCTGTTCGAAATCTGCCGCCGACGGGGCATTCCGATCTTCACGTTCATGAACAAGCTGGATCGGCCGAGCCGCGATTTGCTGGGGCTGATGGATGAGCTGGAATCGGTGCTGGGCATTCACGCGTACGCGATGAACTGGCCGCTCGGCACGGGGCCGGATTTTGCCGGCGTTTACGATCGCATGAACAAGCAGGTGCACTCGTTCCAGCGCACCGTTGGCGGGGCGTACCGGGCGCCGGTGAAAATTCGCGATCTGAATGATCCGAGCGTGCGTGACTCGGTGAGCGAATCCGTCTTTGAGAAGATCATGGAAGAGACGGAAATGCTAGAGCACGCGGGCGCCACGTTTGATGCCGAGGCCGTGCTGGCCGGCAAGCTGACGCCGGTGATGTTCGGCAGCGCGATCAACAACTTCGGCGTGCAGTTGCTGCTGGATACGTTTCTTGAGCATTCGCGCCCGCCACAGGGACGTGTGGTGAACGGCACGCTGCTGCCGCCGGATCACAAGCCGTTTTCCGGGTTCGTTTTCAAGATCCAGGCGAACATGGATCCGAAGCACCGTGATCGGCTGGCGTTCGTGCGCGTCTGCACCGGGCAGTTCACGCGCGAGATGGCCGTCACGCACATTCAAACGGGCAAACGCGTGCGGCTGAACAGCTCGCACAAACTCTTCGGCCGCGAGCGTGAGACGGTGGACGAAGCCGTGGCCGGCGATGTGATCGGCTTGATCGGCCACTCCGAATTCGGCATCGGCGACACGCTCACGGAAGACCCATCGATCGTGTACGACGAAATTCCACGGTTCGCGCCGGAGGTGTTCGCGTACCTGCACAGTGCGAGCACGTCGCAGTTCAAGCGATTTCGCGAGGGACTGTCCCAGTTGCTGCAGGAAGGGGTCATGCAGCAGTTCAAGGTGAAGGACTCGACGAACGCGGCGCCGTTGCTGGCGGCGGTGGGGCCGTTGCAGTTTGAAGTGGTGCAGTACCGGTTGCAGACCGAATACGGCGCCGAGTCGCGCCTGGAGTCGGCCGAGTGGGATCACCTCCGGTGGGTGTCGCCGGAAGTGACTGAGGCCGAGCTGGATGCCGCGCTCCTGCCCAGCGGGGCAAAGCTGGCCAACGACGCCGAGGGGCAGGCGGCTATCCTGTTCCCCAGCGAGTGGAGCATCCGCTATTTCACGCAGCAGAACCCCAAGATTGCCCTGACGGACACGCCTGCCCGTAAGACACCCGTCATTAAGTAATAACGATCGGTCGGAAGTCGCTGTGTTTCAACAGCGGCTGACGAGGATGCTTACGGGGTGGGCAGCCCCAACCGGCGCGCGCAGATATGTGGCGTCGGATTCGAAGCCACTTGTCAGAAACCCCAAGCATAAAATACTTCCGATTAAGGTATGTCGTTTGCTAAGATGATTCCGACAGGTTGATCCCGCCGCACGGCGTAGATGGGCGGCAGCCAACGGCGTAAAGCCCGGCTGCAAGGCTCATCGAGTTTCGGCTTCGGCCGTCCGATCAACAGCGTGGCGTTGGGTTGGTGACTGATCTCCCAGGAACCCGCGCTGCACCCATTGGGTAGGCGCTGCTCCAACAGTTGCCAATCAACGCCCAAAACCCTTTTCCATCATTCCAATCGGAGGCTGCATGCGAGACGCGTTGCGCGGTGTCTTTATCGCTTTGGTTCTGCTTTTCTCTTTCGGGCTGGCCATGCCCACCCAGGTTCATGCTGAACCGCTCAAGATCGGCTACTCCGACTGGCCGGGTTGGATTGCTTGGGAAGTGGCGATTCAGAAGGGATTCTTCAAGGACGCCGGCGTTGACGTTCAGTTCGTGTGGATGGAATACCTCCCCAGCATGGACGCGTTCTCGGCCGGCAAGGTCGACGCTGTGCTCATGACCAACGGCGACGCCATGGTCACCGGATCAGCCGGTAAGGCCAGCACCTGCATCCTGCTGACCGATTACTCCAACGGCAACGACATGATCGTCGGCAAGCCGGGCATCGCCTCGCTGAAAGACCTCAAGGGCAAAACGATCGGCCTGGAGCAGAACCTGGTGGAGCACCTGCTGTTCCTCAAGGCGCTTGAAATGAACGGCATGAAGGAATCCGACGTCACGCTCAAGAACGTGCCGACCAACGACACCCCGCAGGCGCTGGCCAGCGGCAGCGTCGACGCGATCGCCGCGTGGTATCCGGTGGCCGGGCAGGCGCTCAAGCAGGTGGGCGGAAGTAAGCCGCTGTTCACCAGTGCCGATGCGAAGGGGCTGATCTACGACGGCCTGTACGTCGATAAAGCCAGCCTCGCCAAGCACAAGGCCGACTGGACGAAGATCTCCGAAGTCTGGTTCAAGACCGTGGCGTACATCAAAGACCCCGCGACCAAGGACGATGCCATCAAGATCATGGCCGGCAAGGTCAATGTCGCGCCGGCGGATTACGAAAAGAACCTGTCCGGCACGTTCCTGCTCGATCTGCCCGGCAACGTGGCGGCCTACGAGAAGAAGGACGAGCTGAGCAGCGTCTACGGTTCCAGCAAACTCGCCAACGACTTCAACGTGAAACACGGCGCGTACAAGGAAGCGGCCGATGTCGATTCGTTCCTGTCGCCCGCGATCATCAAGGCACTGGCGGAAAAGAAGTAGGCTCGAGCACGGTTTGAATGTCACATAAGGCCGGCTGGCTCATGATCCGCACGCCGTTATCGCCCGCGCGGGCGATGGTGCTGAAGGTCTGCGCCTTCCTTATGCCGCTGGTAGTGTGGTGCATCACCAGTTACGTCCCGTGGATCTGGCACCCGGCGATGCGAATCACCGAGCCGGGCGACTCGGGCATGCGGGTCAAGTCGTACCTGAGCCTCAAAGACTTTGCGGAGTTCAATGAGGCGCTGGTGAAAGACGGCTCAAAACCAATGGCGGGGCGGCGATCCAATCCGTACTGGTTCCCCGCCCCGCACGAGGTGTTGTTTGCGATGTACACGGCCTTCACCACGCCGCCGTTGAATAAGGGCGACCCGTGGCTGCACGAAAGTCTGGCACACAGCATCAAAATCATCGCGATCGGATTTTCGCTCGCGGCGATTTTGGCGATTCCCCTGGGATTGCTGTGCGGAACGTTCGACTTGTTCTCGAAACTGAACGAGCCGTTCGTAGATTTCGTTCGCTACATGCCGGCCCCGGCGTTCTCGGCGTTGCTGCTCGGCATTTTCGGATTTAACGATCAGGCCAAGATCGGCCTGATTACGCTAGCGACTTTTTTCTCCATGGTCCTCGTCATCGCCAACACCACTCGCACGCTCGACCCGGCTTTGCTGGAGGCGGCCCAAACGCTGGGCGCCAACCGCAAGCGGCTACTGACGCGTGTGGTATTTCCCGGCATCGTGGCGAATCTTTACAACGATTTGCGGATCATGATCGGCGCCTCGTGGACCGCGCTGATGATCGCAGAACTCATCGGTGAAAAGACCGGCCTGAGCCTGTTCATTAGCCAGCAGGCGAAGTACTTCAATTACGCGAACGTGTACGCGGGGATCATCCTGATAGGCCTGATCGGGCTGATCACCGATCAAACGCTACAGTTCTTTGGGAGGTTCCTGTTCCCCTGGCAGGCCAAGCCCGTCGACGTCGTCAGCCGCACCGTCATTGCCGCGGTGACGTTCGTGCCGCGTAAAGTGCTGGGCCTCGTCCGCAAGCCGCGGAGCAGTTCCAGCGAAAGGGTGAGCGATGTCTCTGTCGCTTGAACTACCCGACTATCGCGAGCAAACACCGGAGGTGGCCGCCCGATTTGCGCGCATCAAGCAGCGGCCGGTGGTGCTGGAGCTCAAATCGCTGGGGAAACAATTCCAGACCACCAAGGGAACGACCACGGCGCTTCAGAACATTGATTTTGCCGTACGCCGTCGCGAGTTGATCTGCGTGATTGGCGCATCAGGCTGCGGCAAGAGTACGCTGATCCGCATCGTGGCCGGACTGGATTTCCCCACCAGCGGCCAAGTGCTGGTCGACGGCAATCCCGTGTCCGCGCCCGGGCCCGATCGTGGCATGGTCTTTCAAGGCTACACGCTCTTCCCATGGCTGACCGTTAAGAAAAACGTCATGTTCGGCCTGCAGATGAAAGACTACGGCAACGGCAAGGCGGAATCCGAGGCAAAGCTCTGGGTCGACATGGTCGGCCTCACGCCGTTTCTCGATTTGTATCCCCATCAGCTCTCGGGTGGCATGAAGCAGCGCGTCGCAATCGCCCGAGCGCTAGCCAATCAGCCGCGCGTGCTGCTCATGGATGAACCGTTTGGCGCGCTCGACGCGCAGACCCGCTGCCAGATGCAAAGCTACCTGCAGCAGATCTGGATGAACGTCGACATCACCATCCTTTTCATCACGCACGATTTGGATGAAGCTGTTTACCTGGCCGACCGCATCGTGGTGCTCGGCCCGAATCCCGGGCACATCAAGGAGATCATCGAAGTGCCGCTGCCGCAGCCTCGAAACGCAGAAATGTTGGTCGACCAGCGATTCATCGCCACGCGCAAGCGATTGGACGACCTGATCCATCCGCCGACCGAGACGGCCACGAGCAAGCTGCCCATGCTGCGAATGACGGTCGTGGGGGATGACGTGTTATGACGACGGTGGACGCAACAACTTCCATCCGCGATCGCGTCGAAGCATCGCTCGACCGAGTGGATCGCTACGCCGACCCGGCCCTGTGGATCTCGCGGTTTACACGCGAGCAGGTGCTTGCTCAGGTTGATCGCGCCGTAGAGCGCGCGGCTGGCCACGAATGCCCGCTGCTCGGCCTGACGTTCGCCGTGAAAGACAACATCGACGTGCTTAGCCTGCCGACGACTGCCGCGTGCCCCGAATTCTCCTACCAGCCCAACCGATCGGCGACGGTCGTCCAAAAGCTGATCGACGCCGGAGCGATCGTCATCGGCAAGACGAACATGGACCAGTTCGCCACCGGCCTGGTCGGCGTGCGAAGCCCGCACGGCGCCTGTCGCAACGTGTTCGATCCAAAATACATCTCCGGCGGCAGCAGCAGCGGTTCGGGCGTTTCTGTCGCGGCCGGGCTCGTCGATTTCTCGCTAGGCACAGATACGGCCGGTTCGGGCCGAATCCCAGCGGCGTTTGGGAATATCGTCGGCGTGAAACCGACGCGCGGCATCGTCAGCACCAGCGGTGTGGTGCCGGCGTGCCGCAGCCTGGACTGCGTTTCCATCTTTGCTGCCGATTGCGAGATGGCCGGCAAGGTGCTCGATGTGGCAACAGGCTTTGATCCGCACGACTCGTTCAGCCGCGAGGTTAAATCCACTCGCTCGCGCAAGGCCGAGTTTGTCTTTGGCGTACCGGCCGATCGGCACTTGGAATTCTTCGGCAATGACGACATGCGGATACTGTTTAACGCCGCCGTCGACCGCGCCACCGCCATGGGCGGACTTCGCGTTGAAATCGACTACGGCCCGTTCGTCGAGACCGCCGAACTGCTCTACGGCGGTCCGTGGGTGGCCGAACGGTTGGCGGCGATCGGCGATTTCTACCGGCACCATCCCGACGCGCTTATTCCCGTGCTGAAGACGATCATGGACGGCGCTGGCGAGTACTCCGCCGTCGATGCGTTCAACGGCTACTACCGTTTACGCGAACTCAAGCGACTGACCGAGTGCGAGTGGAACCAGATCGATGTCATGCTCCTGCCGACGGCCGGCACCATCTACACGATCGACCAAGTGCTCGCCGACCCGCTCGCCCTGAACAAGAACCTTGGCTACTACACGAACTTTGTGAACCTGCTGGATCTGTGCGCCTTGGCCGTCCCTGCAGGATTCATGCCCACCGGCCTGCCCGGCGGCATCACGTTCATCGCGCCGGCCGGCGCGGATCACATGCTGCTGGACCTGGGCCGGCGCTTCGGAGAAATCAAATGAAACTCGCCGTGGTTGGTGCTCATCTTTCGGGCTTGCCGCTCAACGGGCAACTGGTGGAACGAAATGCAACGCTCGTGCGGACTACACGCACGAAGAACTGCTATCGCTTTTACGCGCTGCCCGGTACCGTGCCGCCGAAGCCCGGCCTCGTCCGAGTCACAGACGCGACGCCGAAGGGTATTGAAGTGGAGGTATGGGAGATCGGCTATGCCGAGTTCGGCAGCTTCGTCGAATTGATCCCGCCGCCGCTGGGGATCGGCACGCTGGAGTTGGAGGACGGCGAAAAGGTGAAGGGTTTTATCGTCGAGCCGTACGCGGTGGTCGGTGCTGAGGAGATCACGCAGCACGGCGGGTGGCGGAATTATCTGAAGAGCAAGTCGTAGCGCGGAGCAGTGATTCACGCGTTGGAGGCGCAATGGCTGTCGATTTATCCGATCCCTACAAGGCGCGGGCCCACGCCCGGTCGATGCACGGCACGCAGATCAAGGCGATGCCCACGATTCCCGTGAGCAACGCCCGCGAGCTGCCGAGCGATGTGCCCAAGGCTGATCTGCTTTGGGATGAAACGCTGGCGGCCGGCGATTACTGCTCGCGCGTGCTGAAGCGCGGCAGCCGGCTGCGGCTGATCAACTTGGACGGCGATGCCTGCGTGAATTTTCTCGCCTACAACGCGGATCATCCGATCGAGCGATTGAACGTGGCTGATACGGTGAAGGTGAAGTGGTCGGCCTACCTCGGACAAGGCAAGCTGCTCCTGAGCGACATGGGCCGCGTGCTGATGAGCATCACCACCGATACCTGCGGCCAGCACGACACGTTCTGCGGCGCGAGCAACGCCAAAACCAACGCCGCCAAGTACGGCGACGGCCAGAACTATTCTCCGCACCCCAACGCACGCGACCGGTTCACGATCGCGCTCACCAAGCACGGCTTGGGAAAAAAAGACATCGCGCCGAACGTCAATTTCTTTAAAAGCGTGAAGATCGATCCGGAAGGCAACACCATTTTCGCGAGTCTCAGCAAGGCCGGCGACGTGGTGGAACTGCGGGCGGAGATGAACGTGCTGGTGCTAATCGCCAACACGCCGCACGTGCTCGATCCGCGGAAGGCGTACACGGCCGGCGACTTGCGGGTGCTGGCATGGAAGAGTGCGATCACGGGCAGCGACGACCCGATTCGCAACGCGAGCCCGGAGAGCCAGAGAGCCTTCGAAAACACGGAGGATCTCTACCTGTGAACACCGTTTACGACTTCACCATCCCCGCCCGGGCGCCGTGGTCCGGCATTGTGCGAAAAGGGCAGACGTTTCGCATCGTCGATCTGGAAGGCAACCAGGCCGTCGATTGCGTGTTCTATAACTCGCGCGATCCGGCCGAGCGGTACAGCGCGCCCGATACGATCGCGGCGCAGAAGAACATCTTCCTCACCACCGGCACCACGCTGATGAGCAACGAGGGAAATCCCATGCTCACCATCACCGCCGACACCTGCGGCCGGCATGATACGATCGGGGGGGCGTGCAGTTGCGAGTCGAACACGCTGCGGTACGGCCATCACACCAAGCACCAGCACGCGTGCGTCGAAAACTTCACCTACGAACTGGCCCAGCACGGGCTGGGCAAGCGTGACATGACCAGCAACATCAACTGGTTTATGAACGTGCCGGTTGAGGCTGACGGCGCGCTCGGTATCGTGGATGGGATCAGTGCGCCCGGGAAGTACGTGGAGATGCGGGCGGAGATGGACACGATGGTGGTTATCAGCAACTGTCCGCAGATCAACAACCCCTGTAATGGGTTCAACCCTACGCCGGTTCGCGTGATCATCACCGAGCCGGAGACCGAGATCGCCCCGAGTGCGCTCGGCTGAGGAGTTCATGTTTACCAAAGTCCTGATCGCAAACCGCGGCGAGATCGCCTGCCGGGTGATTCGCACGCTGAAGAAGCTAGGCATCGCGTCAGTGGCGGTGTACAGCGAGGCCGACGCGCAATCGAACCACGTGGCGATGGCCGACGAAGCCGTCTGCATCGGCCCCGCGGCGGCGAGCGAGAGCTACTTGCGTGGTAACGTCATCGTCGAGACGGCGCTGCAAACGGGTGCGCAGGCGATTCATCCCGGCTACGGATTCTTAAGCGAGAACCCCGAGTTTGCACAGATGTGCACCGACGCGGGCATCGCGTTCATCGGCCCGACGCCGGAGCAGATGCGCAGCTTCGGGTTGAAGCACACTGCCCGCGAAATCGCGAGCCAGAGCGGCGTGCCGATGGCCCCAGGCTCCGGCCTGCTCGAAACGCCGGAGGCCGCGATCGCCGCAGCCAAGTCGATCGGTTTCCCGGTCATGCTCAAGGCCACCGCGGGCGGCGGTGGCATCGGCATGCGACTGTGCCGGGCGGAAAGCGAGCTCACCGAAGCGTTCGCCACGGTGCAGCGGCTCGGAAAGAACAATTTCAAGCACGCAGGGCTGTATCTCGAAAAGTACATTGAGCGTGCCCGGCACATCGAAGTGCAAATCTTCGGCGACGGCCGTGGACGGGTGGTGGCGCTGGGAGAGCGCGACTGCTCCGCACAGCGACGTAACCAGAAGGTGATCGAGGAAACGCCCGCACCCGGGATTGATGAGACGCTGCGAAAAGAGCTCTTCGCGGCCGCGATCAAGCTCGGCCAGGCGGTTGGCTATCAGTCGGCCGGCACCGTGGAGTTCATCTTTGATGACGACACGAATCGCTTCTACTTTCTTGAGGTGAACACGCGCTTGCAGGTTGAGCACACGATCACCGAAGAGGTGCTCGGCGAAGATCTCGTCGAATGGATGATCAAGCAGGCGGCAGGGGAACTATCGCTTGATGGCTACGAGCCAAAGCCGCACGGGGCCGCCATTCAGGTGCGGCTGTACGCGGAAGACCCGTCGAAGAACTTTCAGCCGAGCAGCGGGATGCTGACTGAGGCATCGTTTCCTTCGGGACGCATCGATACGTGGGTCGCGACCGGCACGGAAATCACCAGCTTTTACGATCCCCTCATCGGAAAACTGATCGTGAAGGGCAAGGACCGCGCCGACGCGGTAGAACAACTGCGCGATGCGCTGCATCACACGCGGCTCGCAGGCGTGGAGACAAATCTTTACTACCTGCGGGCGATTATCGACCAGCCGACATTCGCCGAGGGTCGCGTCACCACCGGGTTCCTAAACCAGTTCAAGTTCACTCCCGCAACAATCGACGTGCTGAAGTCAGGTATGCAGACGACTGTGCAGGACGGCCCCGGCCGGCTCGGGTACTGGAACATCGGCGTGCCGCCGAGCGGACCGATGGACGGCAAGTCGTTTGCGCTGGCGGCGTCGCTGGTGGGCAATCCACCCGAGGCGGCGGGGCTGGAATGCACCCTGATGGGGCCGACGCTGCGGTTCAATGTCGCGGCGACAATCGCCATCGTCGGTGCGGACATGCAGGCGACCGTCGACGGCAAACCGGTTGCGATGAACCGTGCTATCGACGTACTGGCGGGCTCGGTGCTTGAGATGAAGGCGGTTAAAGGTCCCGGCGCGCGAACCTACGTCGCGTTTCGCGACGGGCTTGATGTGCCATCGTATCTCGGAAGCAGGAGTACGTTCACGCTAGGAAAGTTTGGCGGTCATGCGGGGCGGGCCCTTCGCGTGGGTGACGTGTTGCGAGTGTCTGAATCTGTGGCGCCTGCAAAGCCGCAAGCGGCAGTAACGCCTCCGGCACTCACCAACAATTGGGAGATCGCCGTTCTCTACGGCCCGCACGGCGCGCCGGACTTTTTCCTCCCTGAAGACATCGACATGCTCTTCGCCACGTCGTGGAAAGTGCATCACCACTCCGATCGAACCGGCATCCGCCTGATCGGCCCGCACCCCAAGTGGGCCCGTACCGACGGCGGCGAGGCGGGCCTGCATCCGTCGAACATTCACGACAACGCCTACGCCGTCGGCACGATCGACTTCACCGGCAATTTGCCCATTATCTTGGGGCCGGATGGTCCGAGCCTAGGCGGGTTCGTTTGCCCCGCGACGATCATCCAGGCCGACCTGTGGAAGATCGGCCAGCTCAAAGCCGGCGACACGATCAAGTTCGTCCCCGTGTCGCAACCGACAGCAAGTGCGATGGAGGTCTCGTCCACGGTGCAGCCTAAGCGCGAACTCGGCTCGCCGATCATCCACACCATTCCCGCCAAGTCTGATCGGCCCGCCGTCGTCTACCGGCAAGACGGCGACAAATACCTGCTCGTCGAGTACGGCCCGCTCGCGCTCGATCTCAATCTCCGCTTCCGTATTCACGTGCTGATGCAGCGGCTCGAGGCGGACCAACTGCCCGGCATCATCGATCTCACGCCCGGCATTCGCAGCCTGCACATTCACTTTAACAGCCGTGTGTTGCCGCAGGATCGGCTGATGGCCCAGCTTATCGCGATCGAAGACGAGCTCCCCGACATCGACCGCATCGAAGTGCCGACGCGTATCGTGCACCTACCGCTGAGCTGGGATGACCCCGCTTGCCAACTCGCGATCCAGAAATACATGCAGGTCGTGCGGGCCGACGCCCCGTGGTGCCCGAGCAACATTGAATTCATTCGCCGCATCAACGGACTTGGTTCGATTGAGGAGGTGAAGCGAATCGTTTGTGACGCGAGTTACCTCGTGCTGGGGCTAGGTGATGTGTACCTCGGCGCGCCGGTCGCCACGCCGCTCGATCCGCGGCACCGACTGGTCACCACCAAGTACAATCCGGCTCGCACTTGGACGGCCGAAAACTCCGTCGGCATCGGCGGGGCGTACTTGTGCGTGTACGGCATGGAAGGGCCGGGCGGCTATCAGTTCGTCGGGCGCACCTGCCAGATGTGGAATCCGCATCGGCAAACGGCCGACTTTGTCGACGGCAAGCCGTGGCTGCTGCGGTTCTTCGATCAGATCAGGTTCTATCCCGTCAGCGCGGCCGAGTTGCTGAAGTTCCGCACGGCGTTTCCGCTGGGGCAGGTGAAGCTCGATATCACGCACGAGACGTTCAGCTTGCACGCGTACAACGAGTTCCTCAAAGCGAATCAGCCGTCGATCACCGCGTTCAAGACGACGCAACAGGCCGCATTCGATGCGGAGCGGCGGTGGTGGGAAGAGGCGGGGCTGAACAACTACAACAGCGACACGTTCACCGAAGTCGCCGATACCTCCGGCCCAGCCGAACTGCCCGCCGGCTGGACGGGCGTGTTCGCCGACATCTCCGGCAACATGTGGAAAGTGCAGGCGAAGAAGGGTGATATCGTTCAGGCGGGGCAGGTGCTGGCGATCGTTGAATCGATGAAGACCGAGATCCCCGTCATCTCATCGGCGGCGGGTAAGGTGAGCGAAATCTACTGCGCCGAAGGCAAAATGGTGTCGGCCGGTCAGTTGCTGTTCTGCATTCAGCCGACCTAATTGATCGTGGCCGTTAAGTCTTGGCGGGCATTCGGCGGGCCACGAGCGATTCCAAGTTGTCTGTGACAGTCACCTCGACCGCGGCGCGGGTGCGGCCGATGGGTTGCAGGTCGCGAAGCGCCTCGACGATCGAGGTGCACTGGCCGTCCTTGCCGAGCAGGCCGAAATCGCCGCGGTAGTCCCAGTTCGCCCATCCGATGCCGAACTCTTCAAACACTGAAATGATGTCGCGGAACCACGCGAGTCGGATCGGTTCGGGCGCCAGCTTAATCGCGCCAAACTCCCCGCAGTACAACGGCCGGCCGGTTTGTCGCGACACCGCCAGCGGCTTGGCGATATCGGCCGCCATGTTGCTGCGACGGTAAGGCTTGTTCACTTCCGCGAGATTCAGGTTCACCAGCCGGGTGGCGGGCGGCATGACGACGGTGTCGAGGTGCTCATCCGGAATCGGCTGGCCGGGATACTGCACCGGCCCCTTGTACATTTTGCCCTCGGCGCACCATGGTGCGAGGTGATGCGTAATCAGCATCGGATGATAAAAGTGAAACGTGAGTATCGTGTTTTCGTCGTCGGGTACCGCGAGCTGGTCGAACGTGCCAACGGAACACCATTGGTTCGATCCCAAGATAATCGTGCGCCCGGGTTCGCGTTCGCGGATCGCGTCGAAGCCGATCTTCGCCACGCGATTCCACGCCTCGGAGTCGTGAGCCACCGGCTCGTTCATCAACTCGTAAGCCAGAAACTGATTATCTCGGCACGAGAACCGAGCTGATAATTGCTTCCACAGCCGCCCGAACTTCTCCGCTTCCAGCGGGTCGGCAAACAGCGGCGGCTCGGTTGCCTGGTTGAAAAAATGGCTGCGAAGAATGTGCAGGTCGAGCACGACATTAAGCCCGGCGTCGTCAGCCCAGTCGAGCGCTTCGTCCAACAGATCGAAGCCGTCGCTCAGGGGTCGCTCTTGTTCGTCCCACAACTGCACTTCGTCCACCGGTAGGCGAAAGTGGTCGAGGCCCCAATCGGCAATTCGGCGAACGTCGTCGCGAGTAAACCACGCTCGGCGTTCGGCGCCGCGGCTGTCGCTTTGGCTCAGCCAGTGGGAGATGTTTGTTCCGCGCCGGAGTTGAATTGCCATGGTTTCATCCTGTAGTGGTTTGCACTGCAGACGTACATATCTTCAACTATTTCGCTGGTGCGGTGGCCGGCTGAGTGGCCGGAAGCGTCCAAGGGGCAAGGGCCGCCAGATCGTCGCGCTGCCAACACCGCATATAGTCGATCACGAAGTCGTCGGGCAGCGTCTTGTCGTCCAGTGCGTTGTTGTCCCAGCCGCCCATGGGCAATGTGAACATGAGGTCGGCAGGAACGACGGAAATTCGATCGCATTCCCATCGCGCCACTTCCGTGCCGTTGTAGTAATAGACGGCAAGCCCCGGCGACCACAGGAGTCCGACCGTTACGAATCCGTCCTTATCGGTTTGGAAATAGATGTTCTGCGTGCCGGTCTGCTTGTGGGTTTTTTGATAGCCGTCCCAGTGCATGGCGATGTTGGTTCGAAACGGTCCCCAGCGGCCGAGCTGTTCGAAGACGTCGAATTCCATCGCGCCGTTCGCGGTGTCCTGCCGTTTCCACTGCGGCCCTGCAGCGACGCCGCGGTCGGGCATCAACCAGAACGCAGGCCATAGGCCCGGCGCCTTGGGCGCCTTGATACGCGTTTCAAAATAGCCGTACCGCTGTGTCCATTTGCCCATGGTATCCAGATAGCCGGTCGCGTAGTCGGTCACCCGCTTATGATTCGGATCGTCATTCTGGTGACCGGTTTTTTTCTCGAACCGCAGCCGGACGACGCCGTCACCAATGATCACGTTGTCTTTGCTGAAGTGACTTTTCTTGTCCCAGTAGTTTTCGCCATAGATGTTCCACTTAGTCGCGTCGAGGGTGGCACCATCGAATTCGTCGTCGAAGGTCTTGGTCCACTGTCCGTCGACCGGCGGGCGCGTGCCGAGCCACTCCTGCGTTTTCGCGATGCCTGCGACGGCGGTGATCGACTCCACCGTCAGGGTTGTTTCGCCGTCAGGCGTTGCCGACAGTTTGATCCCTTCAACCATGTCACTGTTGAATTTCGTGCCCGTGCCTTTCTGCCCTTCGTAATCGGAGCGGTCGCTTCGGTTGGCAATGCCCTTCCACGGTGAGGCCGGAATGAACGGCACGACAATTTCGGCCTGGCCTCCGGGCGCGATCGGTCCCGCGGCAGTGATCAGATCGGTGCCGGCGCCTTTTCCAAGGATCTGAACGCTGGGTGTAATCGCCGCGGCCCCGTCGTTCTTGAGCCTGACATGCACTTCATTCGCCTCGCGCAGATCCCATTTCCCCAATGCGGGCTGAATTACCGCGTGTTCCACGACGCCCGGCTTGGTGGTGGGAAAGCGAACCCATGCAATCTGATCTCGAACGCCGCCTTCAGCACCTTTCGAGCCGTTCACGCGCAATGCGACTTCGGTCGGCATGCCCGCGCCGAGAATCGCGCCGCCATTCGGTTTGATCCGAATCGATTGCGGATCGACCGGCGGCTTTTCACCCGCGGGGCCGCCGGCGACGACGGATTCCACGCGGATGGTCTGCGGAACCTTCGACTTGCCCGTGAAGAAAAGGACTTGTGTGATTTCGGCAGACTTCAACGCATAGCTAGGCTTGTGCCCGTAGGAATATCCGAAGATCACCGTGATCGTTTTGGTTTCTCCGGGCTTGAGGTAAGCCTGCTCGCTGTTCCACGGACTGTCCTTCCAGTCGCCCGCGTTGTCGACGCGCACGTTCAGACCCACGCTGCCGGTTCCGGTATTCGTCACGCGCGTTTCGATATGCCCGAAGGCGGACAGATCCCACGTCTTGGCCCCATCAGGCTTCAACTGGATCCCCGGATAGTCGCTCTTGCCCGGCTGGATGGTGATGATCACTCCCGGCAGTGCTTTATCGTCACTGCGCGCGACGGTCACCTGCTCGGCGGATCCGTTCGAAGGCGTCCATCGAGCTTCGACGCCGTCAGCTTGCACGTCCAGAAGCGGCTTAGTCACGTCCTCGGCCCGGATCGGCACGGCCATGAGGCCCAGAACCAACACTAACGCAACGAGCAATCGACTTTGAATGTACGACATTTGATTTCTTTCAAAAAAAAGAAGCTGCAGGTCTGCGGCTCGTCGCCTTACCGCGCGCTATAACGATGCGATACCATATTTTCCACAAACGCCTGATGCAGGCCGGTATCCTGGCCGTAATAAAGAGCGTCTGGTTTTGAATTCACAAACGCGTCGACGTGCCCGTCTGCGAATGAAACGACCGCGCTGTTACCATGCCGATAGGCCACCATCCCGGTCGTTCCACTTCCGAGTGCGTTATAGGGAGACATCTCGTTGTAATAAAACTTCTCCCAGACGAAACCGCTCCAGGTGTCGACAAAAAAGAGGACCTTACTCGGCGTGCGAATCGTGGTGAACTTCACCTGGGGAGAACCGGGGAACTGGCTGTGAGCGATCAGCGACCCGTTGCGCGTTGCGATGCCGATTCCATAGTCGTCGGTGTTCCCAAGAGATCGTCGGTCATACGCGGGGCAATAGATGATGTTGGTGGTGTTTCCTCTTCCAGAGTAGGCGGCACGGTTACCGATGTACTTTCCAAGGACCTGCCAACTCGCCCATCGAACCCACGCGCCTGCCGGGGGATTCAGCTTCATGTCCTGGTACGTATCAATCGGAGCGTATCCCCTGTTCTGCGGTGCGTAAGCCAAGACCGCCTGCATGAGCTGCCGGTGATTGGATACGCACTCAACTTGAACGGCAGCCGTTCGCACCTTGCTGAACGTCGGAAGCAGCATCGCCACGAGCACCGCGATCACGGCGATGACCACCAGCAGTTCGATGAGCGTAAATGCGCGGACATTTTGCATGGGTTATGTCTTCATCAACTCGTTCGCGACACCAATACACTGCAACAAGTTCTGGACCAAGTCGATCTAGACTTTGCGCGCCGAAGCTTTATCAATCCAAGTGCGCCAAGTCGCGCTGCACCCGTCTTACTCAGTTTGATAGTTGGCCGTCACTGATTTACTCAAGAAGGCGCCATGCAGGCCCGTGTTAAATCCGTAGGGGCTCTTCATGAGGGGATTTTGGTAGGTTTCGACGTGGCCGTCCGCGAACGACACCACGGTGGAGTCCCCGTGCCGGTAGGAGACCACTCCGGTCATGCCCGATCCCAAGGCGTTGAACGGATTGGGTTCGTTTTCATAGTACTTTTCCCACAGATAGCCGCTCCATATGTCCGCCAGCACAATGAACTTGCCGGGACTATGAATCTTCGTGAATTTCAACACCGCCACACCCTGGTTGTGGCAAATGCGCGAGCCGCTGCGCATCACGAGCCCGATCCCTGTATCGTCGGTGTTAATCTTCTTGTTGTCCTTGTCATGCCCGTCATACGCAGTGCAGTAGATGATATTGGTCGTGTTAAACTTACCGGAATAGAGCGCATCGTTGCCGATGAATTGCCCCAGCATTTGCTGATTGATCCAGCGAACATTTGACCCGACCCCCACCGGCGGAAGCGCCTTGTCCAGGTAGGTATCGAGGGGCGCATACCCCTTGAACGCGTTAACGTACATGAAGATTCCAAGCATGAGCTGCCGATGACTCGACTCGCATTGAACCCGAACGGCCGCCGTCCGTACCCTGCTGAATACCGGAAACAGCATTGCAATGAGCACCGCGATGATGCCGATGACCACCAGCAGTTCGACGAGCGTAAATCCGCGGGCTTTTCGCATGGGTTGCCTCTTCTCTTCAACTCGTACGTCACACGAACACGCTACGTTCAGTTCCGGTTCGACGACGATCGAGACCTTGTGCGCCGACGTTTCATCAATCCAAACGCGCCTAACCCCAGGAATGTGAGCGAGCTCGGTTCAGGCACTTGGGAAAAGACGACCGCCACGTCGTTTCCACCGGTGGTCAACCCGGTAGCAGTATTATAGGTGTAATAGATATCGTAAGCGAAACTGCCTTGCGGATTAGCCGGCGTGAACAGTGTAAAGGTCGTACCGCCGAGCACGGCGTCGGTCCCGTCGTTCTCGATAAGCACGATGGTGCTGTTATTCGGACCTGTGGGATCGCCGGCCAAGACCAGTTCCAGATTACCACCCAAGGTGACGTTGCCGGTCACCCGCAACGTATCGGACAGCTTCTCGCCGTGGGTTAGGTTGCTGTTCGTGGTATTTCCTAGCGTTGAAAGGTTGGCGTCGATGGAGAGCGTTGAGCCGGCTCCGATCGTCAGGTTGCCGGTTTTCAGAATGCCGAATGACCCGTAGCTGGCCTGGCTGCCCGGGCGAATGTACGAACCTGCACCCGATGCCGACACTACGCCGACTGTGCCATTGCCGCTCAGCGTCCCACCCGAAACAATCACGCGGCCCGTGCCGGTTGCGCTGCCGGTGGTGTTATTCACCAGCAAAGTGCCTGTGGTGATCGTTGTATTGCCGGTGTAGGAGTTTGCACCGTTCAGAATGAGCGTGCCGGTTCCAGTCTTGATCAAGCCGCCGGTGCCGAGCGAGACGGTGCTGATGACCGTAGTATTGCCCGCTCCGCCGAAGGTGAAGTTGCCGCTGGCTCCGGAGACGCCGCCGGTCAAGAGGGTGAGCGTTTGACCCGCTGTGGTGGTATCCAGTTCGCCGCCGCCCGCGTTGACGGTGAAGCCTCGGATATAGGTGGCGTTGCCGCCGGTATAGGAGAGCGTGCCCTTGTTCGTCGCATCGCCGAGGATGACGGCCGTCGCGGAGTTGCCCAGGTTGCTGGCTGAGTTGGTGACCACAATGCTGCTTGCGCTCACAGTACCGTTGCTGATCGTTGTATTACCGGTGTAGGTATTCGCATTAGACAGAACGAGCGTGCCGGTGCCGGCCTTGGTCAGGGCGAATGCGCCACTCACCACACCGCTGACCGTGAGGGCGTTGCCGGAGTTGTTCGTCCAAGTCTGGTTCCCGCCCAAAGCCACATTCGCTGCAATGGTGCTGGCCGGAACGCTGGCGTTCACGGTAATGCCGGTCGTGGAACTACCCGGAGTGATGGTCAGCGTATAACCGTCAGCATTGAGGCCTAGGCCGTTCACGGTGTCTGCGATCGTCAGTGTTTTGATCGTCATGTCCGCGCCTAGGACCGTGCCGTTGGCCGCAGTCGGAGCGCTGACCACTGTGTTCGCCGAAATCGTGAGGTCGGCTCCCGCGCCGGGCACCAACGCAGTGGCGCCGCCCGCTGCCGACGTCACCCAGTTGCTGTTGGCACTGCCGTCCGAGGCCGACCAGACGTTGGTCGCCCCGCTGAGTCCACCCGTCCAGTAGGCCGCCGTCAGGGCCGTCGCGCTGGTGATGGCCACCTGAAGATCGGTGGAGTTTCCGGACAATGCTCCGACGGTGAAATTGGTGTTGTTGTAAACCGTGCCGAGCGAATAGGTGGCGGCATTCAAGGTGCTGCTGGCACCGACGCCATGGATGAGCGTGTAGGTATTCGTACCCGGCGTCACTCCGGTGATTCCGTAGATGTTTACTTTGATGGCGCCCGACGTGGTGGTCGCGTTGCCGGTGACATTGATTTGAGCACTGTTGACCGTGGAGCCGATTGACCCGCCGAGTGTGGTGCCCGTGCCGCTGGTCACGGTCAGGTTTCCGAGGGTCAAAGCGTTGTTCGCGAGAGCCGCGTAATTCAAGGCGGCGCCGGATGCCACCGTCACAGTACCGTTGCCCAGCGAAGTCGCGTTCCGCACAACGATCGTACCGGCGCTGATCGCCGTGCCGCCGCTATACGTGTTATTGCCCGTCAGGATTTGCGTGCCTGATCCGGTCTTAGTGATCGTACCGTTACCACTGATGACGTTACCGTACGTGAACGAACTACCCGAGGAACGATTGTAAACCAAGGACGCATTGTCGATGATCGCAGAGGTGGTAGCGATGTCGCCGTCAGTCGTGCCATTGCCCAGTTGCAGTACGCCGGCGTTGACCGTGGTGTTGCCGGTATAGGTACTGATACCGCTCAGCACCAGTGTTCCATTGCCGACCTGGAGGAGGCCGCCACCGCCACTAAAAAAGCTACCAGCGAATTCCGTGCGGTTGAACACTTGAAACTTGTTGATGTGGTTGAGGAGCGAGATGTTGCCGGTGTTGATAAAGGTAAGATTCCCGTTCAGCGAGGCATTGCCAGAGCCAAAGATGTAGGTTGATCCCGCACTTGTTGTGCCGTTCGTTCCAACCAAGGTCAGTAGATTAGCGATGGTGCGCGTCGTCGTATCCGTGCTCCGAATCCCCGACGCCTGGTCATTAACCCCGAGCTGGAGACTTCCGGATCCAAACGCCCCATTATTTCCCACGGCCACAGTGCTGCGAGTAATCTGAAACTGGCCCGAGAAGGTCGCGCTATTGTCGTTAGTGATGGTGTTCGTCGCACTAATATTGAACAGGCTGATAATTCCCGTGCCGCTGACCGCGCCGCTCAGAACCAGATTATTATTCGGGTTACCCAGACTCAACGTATTCGCGCCCACGCTCAGGTTGCCGCTGATCGTCAGTGGGCCGCCAGTTAAGTTAATCGTTGAATTCGACTGAAGATTGACGTTTCCGGTCAGATTGTTTGCGCCGCTCACCACTGTGAGGGCAGAAGTCCCGTTGAGGTTGATCGTATTGGCGAGACTAATTGAGCTTTGCAGTCGCAATCCTGCTCCACTGGTAACAGTTACGTCTCCGGCACCCAGCGCCGTTGAGTTACCCGCAGTAATGAATCCTTCGCTGATGGTGGTTCCGTTGCTGTAGGTGTTCGCCGCAGTGAGAATCAGAGTTCCGTTGCCGGTCTTGGTCAGGCCGCCTGTACCGTCGATGACCGCGCTGATCGTCGTGTTCGCGGTGGTCCCGCCAACGACCGAGATGGTCGGTGTCGTTCCAGCCAGCGTGAGGATATTGGTGGAGTTCCCGCCATTGCTTAACACCCAAGTCGCGGGAGTCGCTGCGTTCGTGTCGCCGAAGGAGAGGTTCCCGATCGTGCGCGGCGCGCCGAGCGCGATGGTCGAGGTGGCCGTGATATCGAGTGTGCTGAAGTCGGCAGTGAAGCCGCTGCCGCCTGCTACGATTCCGCCGCTCCAATTGCCGGTGAGATCGTTTCGCCAGGTCCCGCTGGCGCTACCGGCCGAGATCTGCGTCCACGTGCCGTCAGCCGCTTTGGCCGGCATTAATGGGAGAAGCAGCAATGCGGCACCTGCCGCAACTGCCGAATCGATTGCCCTAAAACGCTTGGACTTGATCTTCTTTTTCGGTTGCATTCTCTGACTCCGGATTTCGATTGCTCAATCTTCCGCCGAACGTGTTGCGAATGGGCTCGCTCTTACTTGTTGAGAGAACATAACCGGCCAGATGTACAGCATTGCGAAAATATGGTATAGTTTTGCGACATGGACCCGTTTGGGCCTTCCCGGGGAGCGGGACGTGCCGTTTTTAGGCGAATATGCGGCATATTTTGATTCTAATGCACGCTTGGACGGCCACGATTCAGGAAGGAATCGCCACCTATTTGTTCCAGCATCCCGCATGGAGTTGCACCCGGATCCACCCCATTCCCGAGTGCCTTGGCTACATCCACGACGGTAAATTTGATGGTGCGATTGTTTTCCTCGAGCAAAGCTATTTGTCCGAAGTGCGCGACCTTCAAATTCCGGTCGTAGAAATCTCCAACTGGCTGTCAGAAATTTCATTTCCTCGCGTGGTCGCTGACGACGAAGCGATCGGCCGACTTGCCGCGAGCTATCTGATGGAGCTTGGCTTGACGCACTTCGGTGTCGTTGGTCGCATCAATGATCCGCGTTACTCCACGATCCGCATGAAAAGCTTTGTTCGTGCAGTGGAGAAGGAAGGGTTCACGGTCGATATTTCACCAACGGGCCAATTCGGCCAGGCCGGTCAGGTTACGACGCCAGGCGATATCGTGACGCCCTTGGGCGCGTGGTTGAAAAAGCTTCCGAAGCCAGCGGCGGTCTTCGCGGTCGATGACAATATCGCCACCGATGTTTTGGAATTATGTCGCTTTCAAAAAATCATGGTGCCCGATGAGCTTTGCGTGCTGGGCGTGGACAATGACACCCTTGCCACGCAGTTCGCGCGGCCGCCGCTCTCTAGCATCGCCATTTCGGGATCGAAGATTGGATATGAAGCGGCCCGCCTGTTGGATTGTTTGATCGATGGAGAGCCGCCACCCACAAAGCCCGTCTGCATCCCGCCGATCGGTGTGGTGCCTCGCCAAAGTACAAACATGCTGGCGGTTGCGGACGAGGACGTGCGGGCCGCCATCCGCTACATCCGCGAGAATGTTCACGAGCAGATCTCGGTCAAAGACGTGCTGCGCGTCGTGCCGTTGAACCGGCGGTACCTCGAGCGAAAATTCCTCAGCCTCATCGGCCGCACGCCGCTGCAGGAAATCGGACGACAACGAATCGAGCGCGCCAAGATGCTGCTGGCAGAAACCGACCTTTCCATGCCCGCGATCGCCAAGCGCAGCGGCTTTCCCAATCGCGTTCGGCTCGCCAACGTCTTCCATGACAAGACCGGAATGACCCCCACGCAATACCGTCGTACCTTCCGTTTACACGTCGAATAAGCCCGTAATTTGGTGTTTTGCGGTCAACGCACGGCCCGTGTGTGCGGCCAGAAAATTCCGCGCTTGACGCGTAAGCGATCGCTTACGTATAGTGTGGGCATGGTGATGGCGGTGGACGACAAGTCGAACGTTTTCGCGGCAATCAGTCATCCGGCACGTCGTCGGATGCTGGATCTGCTGGTGGAGGCCGACCGGTCGGTCAACACGATCGCGGGCGAGTTTGCGATGAGCAGGCCGGCCGTTTCGCAGCATCTTCGCATCCTGCTCGACGCCGGGCTCGTAACTGTACAGCGGCAGGGGCGCGAGCGCCGCTATCATTTCGTGCCAGCGCTGCTCGGACCGGTGCGCGACTGGATAAAGCACTACGAGCGCTTCTGGGACGATCGGTTGGAGCGTTTGCAAAAACAACTCGCGAGGGGGGCGAAGCATGGATAATACGATCCGAAAAGAGATTCAGATACCGCAGCCGCGAGAACAGGTGTGGCAGGCGATCACCGATAGTGCCACGCTCGCGGAGTGGATGTTTCCTAACGACTTCGAGCCGCGCGTGGGGCACAAGTTTACGTTTCGCGTGCCGGGGAATCCGAAAGCCGGGTTCGACGGGATCGTTGTGCGGTGCGAGGTGCTGGAATGCGAGCCGCCGAGCGGCAGTGCCAGCGGCCGGCTGGCGTTTACATGGTCAGCGGGCGGGCCGGTCGAGAATACGCAGGTGAGCTTCCGCCTTGAGCCGGATGGCGACGGAACGCGCGTCTTCTTCGAACACGCGGGCTTTGATCTTTCGCAGTCGTTCGGTGAACAGGCGTTCAAAGGTGCCGACTACGGCTGGGCGAAAATGTTCAAGCAGCTCGCGGCTGTTGTCGCGGCTGCTCGAAAGTAAGAATGATGAGGAACCCTTTTGAAAGCATCAACCCATGAACAAGACGAATCCAAGTGTCGACGGGTTTATCCGGAAGGATAAACAGTGGCAGGGCGAACTGCAGGCATTGCGCACGATCATCCTCGACGGCGGGCTGACGGAAGAAGTGAAGTGGCGCGTCCCGTGCTACACCTTCAACGGCAAGAACGTTTTGTTCATCGGCCGATTCAAGGAAGCGTGTGTGTTGAGCTTTGTGAAAGGCGTCCTTCTGAAGGATCCGAAGCACCTTCTCATTCAGCAGACTGAGAATTCGCAGTCGGTGCGCGTCATCCGCTTCACAAGCGTAGCGGAGATCGAAAAATTGAAACCGGCGCTAAAGGCCTTTATCCAGGAAGCGATCGACATCGAAAAGGCCGGCCTGAAAGTGAAACTGAAGACAGTTTCGGAGTTCAAAGTGCCCGAGGAATTTCAGGCCAAGCTGGACGAGTTGCCCGCGCTGAAGAAAGCGTTCACCGCTTTAACGCCGGGCCGGCAGCGTGGCTATCTATTGCATTTTGCCGGGGCCAAGCAATCCGCCACGCGGTCGGCCAGGGTTGAGAAGTGGATGAAGCACATTCTGAAAGGAAAGGGAATCGATGATTAGCGCAGCCACCCGACGTTCAATCCTCCGCTGGATTCACATTGTCTTGGCCATTCCAATCGCGGGGTACGTTTACAGCCCATTCTCAGACCTGCCGCAATACGCTGCTCCGACGCGATACGTGTTCTATCCGCTAATCGTGCTGACGGGATTTTGGATGTGGAAAGGCGCGGCGATTCGAGGTCTGTTCTCGAAAAAGTCGTCCTGACAAGGGCTCACGGCTTCTGGCTGAGAAAAACGAATCCGCCGCGTTTGTTCCCGACGATGATGTCGCCGAGTCCGTCGCCGTTGAGGTCGACGCCCGTCACCTGCGTGCCTACGCCCGAAGCCTTGTCCACTAGGTGCGGAATCCATTCGACGCTTTTGTCGGCGTTGCGCTTGAGCTGAAACCAGTAGAGCACCGGGTCAGCCATCGGGTCGATGTCTTGATCGGGGCCGTGCGCCCACCAGCGCTTGCCGGTGATGATGTCCTTCAGCCCGTCGCCATCCACGTCGACCATGTCCATTGCGTGCAGTTGCGAGAATTTCACACCCGCGGCCGAGCCGACGCCTTCGCCGGTCTGGGGATCGAGAATGATGTTCTGAGTGAAGGTGATTTCACCTTTGGCGTCCTTGGCCTGCTTCCACCAGACCATGCCATAGCCGTGAGCATGCGACGCGCAGATGACGTCGCTCAATCCGTCACCGTCGACATCATACACCTGCAACTGCGAGGGTTCGGGCGAGAATGCGACCGGGTGGAATTTCCAAATTTCATCAGGTGCAAGATCTTTGCCAGGATTTTCCCACCAGCCATTTCCGGCTAGGATGTCGAGTTTCTTGTCGGAGTGTCCGGCGATATTCCCCGCGCCGTACCCATGCATGTGGCCGCCGTACATGCCTTTCTTTTCTGAAATCGGGACGAAGGTCCATGGCTTGGTGAGGTCGGCGTAATCGGGCCGGAAGTAGCCTAGGCGTTCGCCGGTGTGGAATAGTCCCTGCTGCTTGCCAGTGCCATCTACGTCGGCCATTGCCGGCGATTCGTTGCTGGCCTTCTCGCAGACGATGCTCTTTGTCCATGGCCCATCGGTGTTTGCGCCGGGGTTGAGGTAAAGCGCCGCTGTCCCGCCGGGGTGGGTGTAGATGAGCACATCGGGATAGCCGTCGCTGTTGAAGTCGGAGCAAAACGTTTGGAAGTTGTCGGAGTAGCCCTTGGGGTCGAACGACTTACCTTCGAGCCTGCCCGTAGGCGGATAGATATGGTGCGTCTTCGTGAAGTCCGGCCCCTCGTACCAATACGGGCCGTAGACGACATCTAACTTGCCGTCCTTGTTGAAGTCAGCGTAGTAGGCGCCTTCAGCGTAGAACTTGTCGGTAAGGAGGATCTTCTTCCACGTGATATCCGTCGGCGCTTCGGCAGTCGATTTAGCTGGCCCCGTGGCGGGGGCTGTTGCCGGTGGGGCGATTGGCTTGTCGAAATCCTTGTTCAGCGCCGGAGGCGCCGCGATGAGATCGTTCAGAACCTTGGCCACATCGTCCGGCGGGAATTTTTCGATCAAGTAGGTGTGTCCCTGATCGGGCGTTGGCAGCCATTCGTCTTTGCCGTCGCGCGCCACATTGATCGTGCCGCTGG
>Ga0070665_100000197_pt1 | contig 106071 bp, 88 predicted proteins | sample KBSS13metaG_FD_65862 | JGI IMG/M metagenome (GOLD analysis project Ga0070665, IMG submission 65862) | Switchgrass rhizosphere microbial communities from Kellogg Biological Station, Michigan, USA - KBS S1-3 metaG | ecosystem: Host-associated > Plants > Roots > Rhizosphere > Soil ... | reverse complement strand
CGTCGATCCGGAGGCGATTCGTCGCGCGGTGCGCAGCGATACCAAGTTGATCGCGATGACCCACGTGAGCAACGTGAGCGGCACGGTTCAGCCGGTGCGGCAGATCGGGCAGATCGCGCGCGAACGTGCGGTGCCGCTGGTGGTGGATGCTGCGCAGTCGGTCGGGCACGTGCCGATCGACGTGCAGGCGGATTGCATTGATCTGCTGGCCGCGCCGGGGCACAAGGGATTGCTCGGGCCGCTCGGCACGGGGTTTTTGTACATTCGGCCGGGGATTGAAAAGATTCTGGGGACGATCCGCGAGGGCGGCACCGGTTCCATCAGTGAGTTGGATGTGCAGCCGGATTTTCTCCCCGACAAGTACGAGCCGGGCAGCCACAATGCGATCGGCATCATCGGGTTGTCCGAGGGCGCGAAGTACGTGCTCGATCAAACGGTTGAATCGCTGCTAGCCGCGGAGATGGACCTCGTGCGCGTGTTTATCGATGGCGTTGGGCAGATCGACGGGCTGACGTACGTGGGGCCGCAGGGCGTGAAGCATCGGATCGGCGTGTTCTCGGTTCGGGTCGAAGGACACGAGCCGCAGGAACTGTCGGCGGTGCTGGAGGCGAACTTCGGCATCCTCACTCGAAGCGGCATTCACTGTGCGCCGCTGGCGCATGCGGCGTTCGGCACGGTCGATCGCGGCGGCACCACGCGGCTGAGCTTCGGGCCGTTCTTAAGCAAGCAGGACGTGAAATACGCGACGGACGCGCTGGCCGAAATCGCGACAAGCAGGGTAATTGTGTAGGCGGCGGGGCGGCGGCTCTCCTGCATCGGAAGCCGAAAGGAGGAATCGATCAGCAATACACTTCAAAGGCGATCGGGTACGGAATCAGGTCTGGGCGAACCAGGTGAAGTTTCCGGATTCTAACCTCCGGCGGCAGGCCGGTGGCTAGGCGTTCCGGCTGAGCCGGCTTGGCTTGGATGGGTGCAAGGGAGTTTCCCGAGGTCAGCATGCAGGTCAGCAGGACGATGCACGACGACCACCGCTTGATTGAGGACATTTACGCTATTCCCATTCTGGCGCGGAAATCAGGCTTGTCGCTGGACAAGTTGATTGGTTGAGTCCGAGATTAGCGTGCCTTCCGATAACAGCAAACAAAAAATGGGTGCGCGACAGAAAACAATTATGGGCGTCGGCAATCAGGGTAAATCTGGCGATGTAATCCGGTAACCGGCGTCACAAAGTGTGCAACAGGGCGCTGATCCGTCTGGAAAGCGGGAAATGGTTCGTGATCGAATTCTTGTCACTGGCGGAAATGCGATTACAATGAATTAACGCGGTTGGTAGCGCGCCGTCCGTGCCCATCTATCCAAAGCTAGGGTTAGCCGAGGAAAAAGGCATTATGTCGAGTCACACCTACTATCAAGAGGAGTCCTTCGTGGGCATCCGTGAATCTCTGCACAGAAATCCAAGCGTTACGACCGGCATCACACTGGGCATTATCGTGGTCGCGTTCGCTGCAATCTTCTGGCAAGCGCGGGAAAATCGCCCCAATTTTTTGCCGGCCAAGTCGTTCTACACCGTCGACGACGGCAAGACCTGGTTCATCGACGAAGCCGACAAGACGCCGCCGTTCGATCACAACGGGCAGCAGGCGGTTCGCATCTTCATCTACAAGTGTGGCGAAAACGGCACTCCCTTCGCCGGTTACATGGAGCGCTACACGCCGGAGGGCGTCAAGAAAATCAAGGAAGCGAATTCCAAGGGCGAACCGCCCGACATGGACACGCTCGAACTGATTTATCACACCTGCCTGGAAGTAAAAAGGCCGGGCGAAGAGAAGTGGGCCTTACGTTCGGTCGTCGCGCCGTCGCTGGATGAAGAACTTCCGGTGAAGTGCCCTGACGGCAGTGACGCGCCGGTCCGGCAGATCATGCCCGGCCAGCAGTAATTACATCAATGACTTGATCAGGTGTACGCTTCCAGGATCTTTTGGATCACCTGCGAAGTGCTGCGCCCGTCGATGAGCGGCGCGAGCGCAATGCGTCCGCCGCGGGCTTCGACTAACTCCCAACCTACGACTTGTTCCTTCTTGTAGTCGGCGCCTTTTACCAGCACGTCGGGCGCGATTGCTTTAATGAGCTCAATCGGCGTGTCTTCGTCGAACCGCACGAGATAGTCGATGCTCTCAAGCCCCTCGAGCACGCCGCAGCGGTCTTCTTCGGGAATGATCGGCCGTTTTTCGCCCTTCAGGCGGCGGATACCTGCATCGGTGTTCACGCCGACGACGAGCAGGTCTCCCTGCTCGCGGGCGAACTTGAAGTACTTCACGTGGCCGAGCGTCATGATGTCGAAGCAGCCGTTGGTGAAGACGATCTTCTTCCCCGCGGCCCGGTGGCGTGCGAGCTCCGGCAGCAAGCGATCGAGCGGCCGCTCCTTGCCGAGATGCTCGTGCGCTTCGGCCAGCAGTTCCTGGATGATTTCGGTCGGCGTGATCGGCACGCAGCCGAGTTTTTCGACTTCCAGCCCGCCGGCGACGTTGGCGAGCGTAACCGCCTCGGCCCAGGTTGCGCCGCCCAATCGCGCGACGCAGATCGTCGCCAACACTTGGTCGCCGGCGCCGGTCGCATCGGCCACTTGTCGCGGCCGACTGGCGAGCATCCGCCGTTCGCCGTCGCGTGTCGCCAGGTACGAACCCGCCTCGTTCAGCGTGATGACGACTGCTTCCAAGTCGTACGTCGCCAGCAGCATTTCAGCGGCGGCGCGATAACTCTCCTCGTCGCGAATCTTGATCGCAGTCGCTCGCTCCGCCTCGGGGCGGTTGAGCTTAAGGGCCGTTGCGCCGCGGTACTTGCTGTAGTCGGCGAGGTTGGCCGGGTCGATGATGACGGGAATCTTGTGCGCTCGGGCGAGGTGGATCAGCTTCGCACACACGTCGGGCGTGAGAACGCCCTTATTGTAGTCTTCGAGGCACAGCAGAGCCGCGCCGTTCATCTCCGCCGCGGCCCGTTCCAGCACTTTCTCAGCAGCGGTATTGGAGATCGGGGCGTTCTGCTCGATGTCCAGCCGGATCATCTGCTGCGGCGTGCGGTCCTGCGAGGAGCCGAGCAACCGAACCTTCATCACCGTCGGGCGGTCTGCGAGTTCGATCAGCCCTTCGCTCGACGCGCCGGCGGCTTCAATGCGTCGTTTCATTTCGCCGGCGGCGTCGTCACGCCCGATCACCCCGACGGCTGAGACCTTCGCGCCCAGGGCCGCCAGATCCGCCAGCACAAACCCCGCGCCGCCAAGGCGATGTTCTTCGTGGTGATAGTGGATCACGGGCACGGGCGCCTCGGGGCTGATGCGCTCAGTGCGACCAAAGATGTAGCGATCGAGCATGAAATCGCCGACGAGAACGATCTTGCTGGCCGGCAGGTTTTCGACGATTTCGATGAGTCGTGTGGACATTGCCGCCGATTGTAACGGGCGGCGAATTAGATGGTAGGAGAGGCGGATATTGTTCGTCTTAGGAGGGGTGTTTGAGACGACATTTAGCGGTTAAAAGACCATGTCATCCTGAGCGTACTCGCGAAGGATCTGGCATCGATCGACGGTTGACGCAGATCCTTCGCGAGTACGCTCAGGATGACATGGCTCCTTATCTGGCAATCGAATGGTTTTTTTAACGCGCCTACAAGATGACGGTTCTGAACTAGTGGAAATGCCTACCGCTGTGCCGGTGCCGCGGCTCCCGATTCGTGCGTTTGATACGCATCCCCGCGCCACACCACCCGGCGAGTCGAGCAGAGGATTAGAGCGCGGATGAAAATGATCGTCAGCAGCCCGCCGCTCACGGGTGACAGGAGTGCCAGCCACCGCGGCGAGCGACTGCCGCCGTAGATCGTTGCCAGGCCTGCGAGCATCAGCAGGGCGTGAAGACCGACGAGCGACCACCACACCGTCGCAAGGTATTCGTGGCCGGCGATCGGGTGCGACTGGCGATGGATCGCCCAGCCGAGCGCCGGGTAGATGGCGAAGAAATTGGCGATCACGAAAAACAAGCCGGCCCACAGTTTCCAGGGCTTCTCGGCGCCCATGCCGAAGAAGTTTCGCGACCAGCCACGCATGCCGGTGCTGAAGGTGCTGTACATGCGCACGTGCGCGCTGCGATCGCCGAGCGTGGTGCGAGGACGATAGCCGGCCTTTTTCACGAGCCTCGCCAGCGCCACGTCTTCGGAGAATGCGCTTTTCACCGCTTCGTGTCCGCCGACCTTGTCGTACGCGTCGCGGCGAATGAGGATGAACTGCCCGTTGGCAAATGCGTTGTCCGGCTGCGAATCGCGGTTGCTCATGGGAATCGCAAAAAGCCCGAACATCGCCGACGCGGCCACTGGGGTGATGAGGGAGTCGATCAGGGTGCGGTCGGTCACGTGCAGGATCAGGCTGACCATCTGGTGGTCGCGCTGCATGCAGTAGGCCATCGTCTGGCGGAGTGCGTTCGGCTCGAGGGTGACGTCGGAGTCAATGAAGAGAATCCACTCGCCTCTGGCTTGCGGCACGGCGTGATGCAGCGCGTTGCACTTGCCGGTCCAGCCGGCGGGCGGGTTTTCCGTCAGATGCACGGCCCGCAGGCGGTCCGGGTTTTTCGCGGCCAGTTCGTCGATGATTGCGCCGGTGTTGTCGGTGCTGCGGTCGTTCACCGTGACAATTTCGAACGACGGGTAACTTTGCGCCAGGGCCGACTCGAGACAACGGCGGATCGGTTCGCCCTCATTTTTCGCTGGAATCACGATCGAAACGAGCGGGCCTTGCCCGTCTTTCAGGTCGTATTTGCGTTTGTAGAGCAGGTTGAGCTGCTGTCGCGTGAGCTGTGCTCCCACGATCACGACGAGCCAGTTCAACGGGCCCAGGCCGAGGTAAGTGGAGAGAAGCGAGTAGTCGAGTGCCGGAAACATTGAAGGCGGCGATCATACCACGCGGGCGATTTGAAGTAAGTTCCGTGGTCGGCCGGTCACGGTGACTGGCTGGCGAGCACTGGTTTGGCATGGGCGGCCGCGTCGGTCACCGCTTCCACGTGATACATCGCAAAAAACGATCGGCTCTGCACTTTGCAATTCAGTGTCAACAGCGACCGCTTGGTGAGCGTGTTGCAGTTGTCGAAAAGGCTGTACCCCTCGCTCACGCGGCGGAAGACGAATTTGTTGTCGGGATTTTCGGTCGGCTCGTCCCCCTTCATGTAGCGGGTATCGAGATCGACCAGCAGTTTGTCGACGTCGGCCTTTTCCACCTGCATGGGGTTGGGCTTGCCGTTGAGTTCAGGAGTTTTGTCGGGATGGGCCGGGTCGAATTTTATGACGCGACGGCCGAGCGCGCCTTGCGGCGAGAAGAAGAGGGCGACCACCACGTCCCACGGCCAATGGTTATTGCGGGCGGCGTAGTTCCAGTCGCCCTTGGCGTATTCCATGTACTTGCCGTCGCCCACGGGCAGCAGCACGCTGGAGTGGATCGTCTGGTCGGTCAGGAAGACGGTGACCGGCTCTTTCAAATGGGCCGGCGGGGTGACGGTTGTCGTGCAGCCGACGGTGCAGCAGCCGAGGAGGAAAAGCAGGCCCAGGGAAAGGAATCGAATCATGGATCGTCAATCGGTCAAATGGTTCAAAAAAGTTTGGCGGCATTGTAGCCAGTTGGCCGCGACTGACTATCGATTTGGGCCTGATCGAGCAAATAAAAGCGGCGGGGCGGATTTGGGAACTTGCGGGACCCTTCGGCGTCCAACCTGTCGCTCGGCGCTGCCGTCGTCGCAACGGCCGGGTTCGCAGGGTATCTTTGCCAGCTGGCAGTGATCGATCGAAGAGGGGCATTACGAGGAACATCCATGAAGAAGTGGCTTTCAATGGCAGCGCTGTCGATTGCGGCTGGCGCGTTGGTGTCGGTGACTCCGTCGTTCGCCGAGCCAGCCCCGGCCACGCAGCCCGCGGCCGTGCAGGCGGACGTGCCCGTGAAGGCGGTCGTTCTCTTCTCCTCCGGCGTCGGGTACTTCGAACACTTCGGCACGGTGAAAGGCGACGGTTCCACCGAGCTCCGCTTTAAGACCAACCAGATCAATGACATCCTCAAGTCGCTCATCCTGCAGGATCTCGACGGCGGGCGCGTCAATACGATCCAGTATCCGTCGCAGGACCCGATCGCCAAAACGCTCTCCAGCTTTCAGATCGACATTTCCGCCAACCCGTCACTTGCGGGGCTGCTGAACCAACTGCGCGGGGCGAAGGTATCGGTGGTGGCGGCGGAAGGAAATTTGGACGGCGTGGTGCTGGGGGCGGAGTCGCGCCCCGTACCCGTTCCGCAAGGGGCACAGCCGGTGAACGAGTGGATTCTCAACCTGCTCAGCCACGGCACGATCAAGCAGGTGAGCCTGAACAAGCTCTCGAGCATTACGCTGGAAGACAAGAAGCTGCAGGACGAACTCGATCGCGCGCTGGCGGCACTCGCTCAATCGCGCGATCAGGACAAGAAGCCCGTCACCATCAACTTCACCGGGCAAGGCGAACGCCGCGTGAAACTCGGTTACGTCGTCGAAACGCCGATCTGGAAAACCAGCTACCGGCTCATTCTCAACGCTGCCAACGTCGCCGCCGGGCCCAACGCGCCAGCCACCGTCAACAAGCTGCAGGGCTGGGCGATCGTCGAAAACCAGACTGACAACGACTGGGTGAACGTGCAGCTCTCGCTCGTGAGCGGCCGGCCGATCTCGTTTGTGCAGGATTTGTACCAGCCGCTCTACATCCCGCGGCCGGTGGTGAAGCCGGAACTTTACGCCAGCCTTAAGCCGCAAACGTACGAAGGCGGCATGGCCAACAAGGCTGAAAACGCACCGTCGCTTTCAATGGCGTCGTCTGCCACGCCTGGAGCACCGGGCCAGGCAATGAAACGATCAGCGGCCCGACAGAATGTCGGTGGTGCGCTCTTCGGCGGCGGTGGCGGGGGCGGCGGCGAGACGGATGAAGCGGAGAAGGCCGCCATGGACGCCAGCGCGTCTGTCCAGTCGATCGCATCAGCGAGCAAAATGGGCGAGTTGTTCCAGTACACCGTCGGCAACGTGTCGCTGCCGCGTCAGAAGAGCGCGATGATTCCGATCATCACCGACGACGTGGAAGTGGAAAAACTCTCGATCTACAACCAGTCGGTGCTCGAGAAAAATCCGCTCAACGGCGCGCGCGTGAAGAACACGACCGGCAAGCACCTGCTGCAGGGCCCGATCACCGTGCTCGACGGCGCCGCATACGCCGGCGATGCGCAGATCGACAACCTCCCGCCCGGCCAGGAGCGGCTGCTCAGTTACGGGATCGATCTGCAGATGAAGGTCGACGCGTCTGACCACAAGCAAAACTCGTCCATGCTCAGCGGCAAGATCGTGAAGGGCGTGCTGTACATCACCAACAAGAACATTGACGAGCAGACGTACCTGGCCGAGAACAAGGGGGACGCGGAAAAGACGCTCGTCACCGAGCAGCCGCGCCTGCAGGATTGGAAGCTGATCGAAGGAGAAACCAAGCCGATCGAAACCACCGATACGCTCTACCGCTTTAAGGGCAAGGTGGCGGCCGGTAAAGCGAACAAACTGGTGGTGCGGCAGGAGTTCGTCACCGATGAAGCGATCGCAATCCTTGGCACGAACGTCGACCAACTCGTGTTCTACACGCAGCGCGAGGAAATCCCAAAGGCCGTCCGCGACGCGTTGGTGGACGTCATCGCCCGCCGGCAGGAAATGGCGGCGATCGACAACCAGATCGTGCAGAAGAACAATCAATTGCGGAGTTATCCGGGCGAACAGGCCCGCATCCGCGAGAACATCAAAATCTTCGACCAGAACAGCGAATCCCGCCGCCGACTGCAGACGAAGCTCGATGCGCAGGAGACGGAAATCGAAGGCCTGCAGGCCGAAGTGCAGGACCTGCAGAAGCAGCGGGCCAAGAAGCAGGCGGAGTTCGAGAAATCGCTGGAAGCGTTGAACGTGGGATAGGCCCGGAATTTGGCGTCGCCCGGCCGCGAAGGCATAATGCAGCCCATGTCCTCCGGCCCGCCGCCCATTCCGCCGCCGATGCAGGTGCTGAGCTACAACGACCGAGTCAGCACTGGCAAGCCGCCGAGTGTCATCACGGCGATGGGCGTGATGAGCATCATCTTCGGCGCCATCGGGGTAATCGGCGCCATCGCCAGCGGGTTTTTCTCCCTGATCTTTCTGATCGCGACGGCGGCTACTGCGACGGCTACGGGGCCGCAGGCGTTCGCCCCAGTGCCCGTCATCGAATTCGCGGGGCCGAACGGGATTTTCATTGCTGATCGGACGATCATCATTCAGGCGTTCAATCGCATGCAGTCGATGTCGCCTAAGCAGCAATCGCAACTTGAGTTCTTCCTGGCCGACGTCGGCAAGTCAATTGTTCCGGACGTGGTCGCGGGTGGGCAAAGCAAATTTGATCCGGCGATGTCATACGCTCGCGCGAATCTGACCGGCAGTGGCACGGGCGTTGAAGACGGCAGCGTGTGGTACGACGTGCCGATCGGACGGATCACCGTGACCGACGACGACGCCAGTTTCGCGCCGAACGCAGATTCCACCACCAAACCCGTCCGCCGCAGCCGTACGCGTACGCCGCCTAATCCGCAGGATCTCACGCAACTCAGCAGCATCGAGATCCAGGCCGTGATTGACCGCGTGCAGGAACACGCCGGCGCCACGCCGCTCTCGCCGACCCTGGTGACGAGCCTGCGCGGGCAATTGCAATCCAACCCGACGACCCTGCTCGTTGGCGCACCGGCCGACATGGCGGATATGCTCGGCCAGGTTTCCAACGTCGCGCTGTCGGGATCCACTACCGCAACCGTTGTGTTCACCAACGCGACCGTCACCATGTCGCCCAGCGGTGTCACCAGCTCATTCGGCTATTCCGCGAACGGCCCGCGCGGATTTCCCAAGATGAAAACCTGGCCGCTGGCGATCGTGCTGACCGGCGCTGGGATCAACATCCTGCTGGCGGTCTACCTGCTCGTCAGCGGCGTGGTCACGCTCCGCAATTCCCCGTCAGGCGGAAAGCTGCACCGCATTTACGCGTGGATCAAAATCCTCGTCACGCTCGGCACGGCAACGGCCACGTGGTGGATGTGGGACGATTTCTACGGCGGGATCATGACGCCAACGCCGGGGTCGCCAAATCCGCCGTTCGGCATGGTGTCGACGATGATGACGGGGTTCGGCGTGCTGGTGGGGCTGGCGTATCCGATCGCGCTGCTGTTCATGCTGCGCAGCAAATCGGCGCGCGAATACTATTCGCCTGTGATTTCGGCGTAAGAACTACTTCGGGAAAAGTTACTTCTGGCGGAAGACGATCCGGCCTTTGGTCAGATCGTACGGCGAGAGCTCCACGCGCACGCGGTCGCCGGGGAGGATTCGGATGAAGTGCTTGCGCATTTTGCCGGAGACGATGCCAAGAATCTCGCGCTCGGAGTTGTCCAATCGCAGCTTGAACATCGCGTTGGGCAACGCGAGGGTGACAGTTGCTTCTACTTCAATCGGCTCGGACTTGGCCACAAGCGTTCTCCGGTTCGGTTCTGGGACTTCTTCGTTTCGAGCCGGGAATTGTACGGATTCGGCAGGGAATTAGCCACAGACGGGGTACTGATCGGCACAGATAAATCCAATTTATCGCGTTTTATCGAGTGATTTACAGGTACTTCCGCAAGATCCCCGCCACATGGCGGCCGAGTTGGGCGTAGCCGTCGTCGGTGTAGTGCACGCCGTCGGGCAGGCGGAGTTTGAATGGGTCTCGGTCGCTGACGAACTTAAACAGGTTGTTCACTTCCACGCCGGCAGTGCGGCATTCGGCCTCGGCGGCGGCGTTGTATTGGGCGATGTCGCCTTCAGTTCGGCCCGGGTGACCCGTCGCGGCGTGGTTGGCGAAGTTCTGGGCGATGTCGATCGGCGTAATATTTGCCCAGATGACTTTTTCCTTCGTAAACCGCTTGGCGAGCTTCAGCAGCGTCGCGACGTTGTCCCGGTAGTGCTCCAGCGGCACGACATTCCCCGGCTCGCCGCGGATCACATTGCGAACGTCCCACCCGCCGGCCGCGATGTGCAGGATGTCGGGCGTTTTCAACGCGACCCACTCGTTGAAGTTGAGCAGCACGTTGACTGTGTGCTGGCAGTTAGGCTCGGGGGCCCAGATGTCGGCGAGGCCCGTAAGCTCTTTACGGACGGTGGGCTCGTAACCCATGCGGATGGAATCACCGATCAGAATGACTTTTTTCATATGCGTTTGTGTTTGTGAAACCGATTACTCGAAGTCCGATTCCGGAATCGATTCTAAAATACGCTCGTAACTTTCCTGCCGCCACTCGGGCGCGGTCTTCGCGGCTACATCGGGGAAGTAGTTCACGAGAGAATCGCGCGTCACCTTCCACAGGCCGAAGAGTTTCACGCCCGGCGTGTCGACCACGGCGCCGCCGAAGCCGAGGATGTAACGCCTGGCACTGGTTGTGGTGTGCCGGCCCTTCTGGTTGTAGTTGCTGACGGGGGCGACGCGTAGATCGAGCGTCGGTTCGATCGCGCGGATCAGGCTGCTCTTGCCGACGCCGCTGTGGCCGGCGAGGACGGTGACGTTGTCTTTCAGCAGGGCCTTCAGTTCATCGAGACCGAGGTTCAGCGTGACCGACGTTTCGATCGTCTTCAGGCCGGTCGAGCGGTAGTGGGCGAGGGCCTCCTCGGCGAACGCGTACTCTTTCGCGAATTCGGTTTTCAAATCCGCCTTGTTCAAACACAGGATCGGCTGCAACCCGCCGGCCTCGGCGGCGACGATCATGCGGTCGACCAATCCCCACTTCACCGTCGGCAGGGCGAGTGAGACGACGACCAGCATCTGTTTCGCGTTGGCCACGATCGGGTGCTGCACCAGCGCCTTAAAACTGTCGGCCCGCGTCAGTACCGTCTGTCGTTCGTCGATCCGTTCGATGATTCCTTCGTTGTGCGTGTCTTTACCTTCGGTCTGCTCGATCGACGTGAATCGCACGCGGTCGCCGACGACCAGTTGGGTGCTGCGTAGCTTGGCCATTGTTTTGCGTACGACGCAGAGGAAGACTTTGCCTTCAAACTGCACTTCGCTGAAGAGCGAAAACACCTGCACCACTTCGCCCAGCGGCAGGGCGTCGAGATCGGCGATGTTCTGTGGTTCGAGCGCGCGTAACTCAGCCGTGCGAATGGTTTTGTTCTGCTGGTAGTTTTTGGATTTCCCCCCGAATCGCTCGCCGCCGCGCATCTCGTCCTCGTTCATCTTCCCGGCGAAGTATCGCCCGGTGAGGTCTTTCTCGCGGCCGCTTTTCTTGGGTGATCGCATGCAATGGTTCATGGTCGATCGGTGGAGAGGTGAATGCAAGGGGTTGTTGTTGCTGATCTTGGGGGAAGTGCAATTCCGTGCAGGCCAAAGCCTGCACGCCGATTGCATTGACCCCACTGGCTCGGGTCACTATTGTTCACCTTTGCCTAACGAGGTGCCATGAGCGTTTCCCTGCCGGTTGTTGGACCAGTCGATTTACACGACGAATACGAGAAGAAGGAAAAGTGCGGAGTCTTCGGCATTTGGGGCCCGAAACACGCTTCAGAAATCTGCTACCAGGGCATTTTTGCGCAGCAACACCGCGGCCAGGAGTCGGCGGGCATTGCTGTCACCACCGGCGTGAATCTCGAAGGGCACACCGGCATGGGCCTGGTTTCGCAGGTGTTCAACGCCCGCATGCTGAAAGAAGAATTGGCCGGCCACGCGGCGATCGGGCATGTGCGGTACAGCACCACCGGATCGAGCAAATTGTGCAACGCCCAGCCGCTCTTGCGTCAGTATTCGATGGGGCCGGTCGCGGTCGCGCACAACGGCAACCTGGTGAACGCCAATCTCCTGCGGGCCGAGTACGAGGCGCACGGGCATATCTTTCAAAGCACCACCGATACCGAAATGATCGTGCACTTGATGGCCAAGCCGTCGCACGTCGAAAAGACCGATCCGCTGCCGCACGTGTTGCAACATTTGCAGGGTGCGTTCAGCCTGATTTTCCTGTTCGTCGACCGGATGGAAGCCGCCCGCGACCCGTGGGGCATTCGCCCGCTGGTGCTCGGGAAGACGCACGACGGCCACTGGGTGGTGGCGAGCGAAACGTGCGCGTTCGACGCGATCGAGGCGAAGTACATCCGTGAAGTCGAGCCGGGTGAAATCATCCGCATCGACAACAGCGGCATGACCAGCCGTAAATTCGCCGAGCCGGCGGCCGAGCGGGCGCACTGCGTGTTCGAGCACGTTTACTTTTCCAATCCTGCGAGCAACATCTTCGGGCAGAACGTGCATCTGGTGCGCGAGCAGATGGGCCGAGTGCTGGCCCGCGAGGCGCCGGTCGACGCGGACTTCGTCATGCCCATGCCCGACTCCGGCCGATCCGCCGCGCTGGGGTTTGCAAAGGAATCCAAGATCCAGTTCGAAGAAGGAATCGTGCCGAATCGCTTCGTCGGCCGCACGTTTATTCTGCCGGGGCAGGCGCAGCGCGATAAGGCCGTCGCGATGAAGCTGAACATCATCCCCGACGTGGTGCGCGACCGCCGGATCGTCATCGTTGAGGACTCGGTCGTTCGCGGCACGACGACGCGCTCCAAGATGCGTGCCCTCCGCCGGGCGGGTGCGAAGGAAATCCACCTCCGCGTCTCCTGTCCGCCGATCCGAAATCCATGCTTTTACGGGATCGACTTCCCGACCAGCGAAGAATTGATCGCCCACAACCGCACGGTGGACCAGATCCGCGAATTCCTCGAAGTCGACAGCCTCTCGTACCTGTCGCTCGACGGCATGCTCTCGTGCATGAAGATGGACAAATCGCACTACTGCACGGCCTGTTGGAGCGGGAATTACAAGATTCCGATCGACACCGTGACGAGTAAGTTCAGCGCCGAGCGCAGCCAGTTGCGGATGTTCTAGCGGATTCCAGGTAGGGCAATCGTAGTCATGAGGATTGTCCCCTAACTGTGAAGTTCTCGGTTCGACAATTGGAACATCGCTCGTATACTCCGCCACGCCATGGCAAAATCTCAATACGATCTGCTGCTGCGCGGGGGCCTGCTGCTAGTTGAAGACACGCTTGCCGCCGACCCGACCCGAAAAGACATCGCAATCAACAAGGGGAAAATTGTCGCCATCGAAGACTCGATCGACGCGCCCGCAAAGCGGGTGATCGACATCGACGGGCTGATGATCTCGCCGCCGTTCATTGAATCGCACGTGCATCTGGATAGCGCGCTGATCGACGCCGGCAAGTGCCAGAACAAGAGCGGCACGCTGTTCGAAGGAATCGAGAATTGGCGGGCGATCAAGTCCACGCTCACGATCGATGCGGTCGTCGAGCGGGCGATCGACACGCTCAAGCTGCAGGCCAGCCACGGCATTCTGCACGTGCGCACGCATGCCGATGTATCTGAAGACAAGCTGATCGCGCTCAAGGCGCTGGTGAAGGTGAAAGAGATCGTCAAGCCGTGGATGGACGTGCAGGTCGTCGCGTTCCCGCAGGACGGGTACTTCGGCAGCCCCGAGCAGGCCAAGCGGATGGAGCAGTCGATCAAGCTGGGTGCGGATGTTGTCGGCGGCATTCCGCATTACGAATTAACGCGCGAAGACGGCGTGGCCAGCGTGCATGAGATTTTCAAGCTGGCGAAAAAGCACGGCGCCCTGATCGACGTGCACTGCGACGAAATCGACGATCCGCAAAGCCGCTTCCTGGAAGTGATGGCCGCCTGCGCGATCCGGTACGGAAATGGCAGCACTGTCACCGCGTCGCACACCACCGCGTTCGGCTCGTACGACAACGGCTACGCCAACAAGCTGATGGGATTCCTCAAGCGGTCGAAGATCAACTTCGTCGCCAACCCGCTCATCAACATCGTGCTGCAGGGCCGGAGCGACACGTACCCCAAACGCCGCGGGCTTACGCGCGTGAAAGAACTGTGGCAGGCCGGCCTGAACGTGAGCCTCGGATACGACTGCATCATGGACCCGTGGTACGCCCTCGGCACCGGCAGCATGCTCGACGCCGCCCACATGGCCGTCCACTGCTGCCAGATGATGGGGCAGCAAGAAATCAACGCCTGCTACAACATGGTGACGTGGAACGCAGCCAAAACGCTGTCGCTCGAGAGCTATGGCGTGAGCGTGGGCAACGCTGCGAACCTGGTGGTGCTGGACGCGCCCAATCGCTTCCACGCCATCCGCACGCGCGCGGCTGCGCGATACGTGGTCTCCAAGGGCAATGTGATCGTGGAAAATTCGCCGGCGACCGTGAACGTCAACGTCGGGCGATGAAGTCAATCGACTCAGAGCTCGTCAGTGGCTAGTCAGTGATGGTACTGCGATCCGGTCTGGTTGCCGGACGGATTCTGCATGTGGCCTGAGTTATTGAGCAGCGTCGATTGAACGATGCCGAGCAGCTCGTTCAATCCGAAATCCCCCTTGCGAATAAACTGCGCTACGCCGAGCTTCATCGCGTAGATCACTTCCGGGCTGTCGCTGACGGCCGAGAAGAGGAGCACGGGGAGCGCATTGTGCCTCGGGTCCTGCTTGAGGTGTTCGAGAAATTCCGCACCGTTCATGATCGGCATGAAGACGTCGAGCAGGATGAGGTCGGGCGCGTTGCGGTCGAGCGCTGCCAGAGCTTCACGTCCGTTGATGGCACAGTCGACCTGATACCCTGCGTTGCGAAGCAGGTGAGAGTAGATCAGCCGGATTTCCTGATGATCATCAACAATCAGGACACGTTGCATCGGTGAAACTTCCTGGTTGAGCGTCAACTGCTGGTGGCCGTCGTGTCGGGCGTGGCCTCGGCGCACTCTGCGATGAGGTTCCCCATCAGCGTTTCTATTTTAACCGTTTCCTGGGTGATACAGTCAAGAAACATTAAAATTTCATCACGGTCCTGGGTGGTCGTAATCACTTCCACACAGAGCTTGATGGAGTTCAGGCACCCGAGCGTATCGTGCCGCAGCTTTCGACGTTCTGCATCCTGCACAGAGCACCTCCCAGACCTGTACGATTATTGCCCACTTCGCTTATGAAGGCGAGCATTCTCTGGAAAAGTTTTGCAGCCCCATCCACTGATTTCGTGACGCGGGCCGTTAAAGAAGGCCCGCGTCACGAGGAATGAGCTAGTTCGCCCGCCCCAGTGACCGCATCAAAGCGGCCAGGTTGATCGGCTTATTGAGGATCTGTTCCGGGTGCAGATCGTGCAGCCGGTGAAGTCGGGCCGGGTCGCTCACGCCGGTCATGACGGTGACTTTGGCGGACAAGTGTGAATCGCGGATTTCCTGCAGCACCTGTTCGCCGTCGCCGTCTGGCAGCATGAGATCGACGATCACGTTTTCCGGATCGGTCACCAGTTGGCGCATGCCCTCGGCCATCGTGGAGGCGCTGACGACTTTCCATCCGCGGCGCTTCAGAATAGTGGTGAGCGCGACGCGACTGGTCGCATCGTCTTCAATGAGTAGAACGGTTCCCTTGCCTGATGGAGGCTGCATTGTCGGAAGTGCCGATGGAGGCATGCCGCCGTAGCTTTGGAAATCGTGGCGGGCGAGGAATTCGGTCCCCTTGCTGGAGATCGCCTTCTCGGCCGGGTGAATCTGGGCGCGAAACGCCTGCGAGTCGGCGTAAGAGCCGGTGAGCACGCCCGCGTCATCTGACGGCCGCAACGAAACCGCCGGCCGAGCGACGTTCACCTCAACCGTGGTGTTCACCTTCGCGGCCGGTGCAGCAGCGCTCACGCCTGCCTCAGCCCGCAACGGCATGACATAGACATCAGTCGGCGCGTGTACCGCATCAAAGACGACCGCCGCGTGTGGAAGGCCGGCGCTGAACAGCGACCGTTCCTCGAGCGATTCAACGTGCGACACGGTCCGCTTTTTTTCCGCCCCCGGAAGACCAACATTTTGAACAGCATGTGACAAACGACTCATGGCAACCTCCGACAAATTCAACTATTCACACGTCGCAGACTTCTTTACACACCCCTGTGCGACAGTCGCGACGTGTGAGAGTCTTTCGGCTCCCACTTGTCACATCGGGCGGAAATACGTTTGCATTAAGAACAATGGCTCTACGAATGCAGTTTTAATGTGAAGAGATTCTGGATGAAGCAGACACGTGCATTAGCGCGACAACAGAGGCCCCGATACCCCTTAAGGGAAAGCTCGATCCCTGGTTTTTTACTTTAGTTGTTCGGAACGCGATCCGAGCGACAGAAACGCGATCGCGAAAAATGAAATGCCCCAAAATAGCCCAAAACCGGGCCGTTTTGTGCATTTTGGTAAGCTATATTTCAGCAAGTAAAAGATACCCGCAGCAGGGATCGAACCTGCGACCTCCAGTTTAGGAAACCAGTGCTCTATCCAACTGAGCTATGCGGGCCTGATTTTTCAACGTTATCGACGTCGTGCTCGCCAAGCAAGTGGCGCAGCCCGGTCGCATTCATGTCCTGCCAGTGCCACACTTTTTCCCACATTTTCAAACTTGTTCGGCAACGATGCGTAGGACGCCGATCGGATGGCGTTAAAAACGTACGGGAACGTTTTATCGCTGAAAAGAAGTCGCGCTAAGTGGAAGGGACGTCGTGCGGGCCTAAGGATTTCGTCGCCGGCCGCTCTTGTTTTCGAACACCTTGAGCGGCAGCTTCGCGACGGCGGCGTTGATCTCCGTCATGCCGTCGTCTGCCTTAAGGTCTGCGAGCATGTATTCGTGAACGTTTGTCGTGTCGACCACCGTGGCCTGCACGCAAACAGTGCCGCCGCTGCTCACCGTCTTGCTGACGAGCGTCAGCTCCGTGCCAAATTTGCTGTAGATCATGAAGCCCCCAATCCGCGCAGTGCAGGTCATCCGTCGATGAGGAGCTTGCCGTCGGTCATGGTGGCCCGCAGAAATCTGCTCTTGCTGATCGTGCCGCTGGAGTAATCCAATTTGTTTGATGGAACGCGTAGCCACCAGTTGCAGCGATAGCAGTTGTCGAACAACCGCACGCTCTTGATTTGCTCGTTCGGCTGCTTCTCCAGGGTTTGCTCGAGGAGCGTCGACAAATCCGCGTTTGCAGGCTCAGACTTGTCGTTCTGTTTGGCAGGCGGTGGGGTAGTGGGTGTTGCTGGCATAAATGTTCCGGTTCACGGCTCGTGTTATGGTGCGATCGGTGATTGACGGCCTACAGTCTATCTCATCGTCTCTCACCGGATAGCGACGCGAGTCGAAATCTGAAATGATTTGAACGAGAGATTGCGACAGATCTTGCCGCAAAGGCGGTTACTGCGCTCAAATCGCAGTAAACGCTTGAGTAGTCAGGATCACTCACCATCTGATACGTTCAAAACCGTTTACCGGTTCACCGATCGCACCAGCGACATCCTGCGAGACATTTACGCAGTGGACAGGCAGAATGACCGAACATGGAACTCGGCCAGAAGCTTCTGATCGCGATCTACATCGTCGCGCCTCTCGCGGCCGTGGCGCAGGCGGTGCTGCGCCGACCACGCGGCAGGCGACTGGCCGCGGCAGCGCTCGCGTCGACGGCGATCACCTCGCTGCTGCTCGGCGCCGGCTTGAACACCGCGTACGCCTACTTCTCCGGCGGACGCGTGCGGCCACTGCAGATCTTCCTCAGCAGCTACCTCCTGATGGCCGTCATCGTCATCATGCGCGCGTTCAGCGCCACGATGGAAACCGGCCTGCGCACGCTCTTCAACGTCCACCGCGGCCAGCGACGAACCCTCGCCGTCACCGTGCGGGCCAACATGGTTTTGCTGATCCGCGTGGCCATGCTGGTGATGCTCGGGTTGCCTTTCGTCATGGCGTCGGTGATGACCTTCCGCACCAAGGTCGCGCTGCCCGATGATCCGCAAAAGCAACTCGGTTATCCGTTTCAACGCGTCGATTTCGTCACGGCCGACGACATGCCCATCAGCGGCTGGTGGATCCCCAGCGACAAGCCCACGCGCGACACCGTCATCGTCTGCCATGGCCTGGGCGCGAATAAATCCAACCAGCTCACGCTGGCCGCCCACTTCCTGCCCGCCGGGTTTAACGTGCTGATTTTCGACTTCCGCGCCCACGGCGAAAGCGGCGGCCAGGTCACCAGCTACGGCGATCTGGAACGCAACGAAGTCCTCGCCGCCGTCCATTGGCTGCGCACCACGCGCCCGAAGGAATCGCAGCGGATCTTCGGCGTGGGCGCCAGCATGGGCGCCGCCGCATTGCTCGCCGCCGCCGGCGAAGACTCCGACGACGCCCGCGCCATCAACGCCATCGCCGTCTACGGCACGTACGACTCGCTCTACGATTTAGCCGCCAACATCATCACCAGCAGGCTTTACCCGCCTATGGATTGGCTGATGATGAGGGTTGCGCTGCCGCTGGCGTCCCTGCACGCCGGCACGCACCTGTCGAAGTTCGCCCCCGTGCGATCGCTCGACCGCATCGCCCCCCGGCCGATCATGTTCATCCACGGCACCGACGACACCATCATCCCCTTCCCCCGCGGCGAAGCACTCTACAACGCCGCGTCACAACCCAAGTACCGGCTGTGGATCCAGAAGGGGGATCACAACGAGATCATTAACGATCAAGGGACGGGGAAAATCGTGAGCGAGTTTTTTAAGACGGCGATTTCGGTGCTGTAGACGGCCATCGGCGTTAGAATCAAATAACCGGATCTGTCCCGGTTATTTCTCTGCCGGTTATTTCTCGCGCCTAGTTCCCTGTGGCTGCGGCGCCGCACTCTGGGCACTGATTCGGCGTGGCGCGCAGATCGTAGCCGCACGTTTGGCACTGCCCCGACTTCCGCCGTCGGGATCGACGGACAACACCAATGAGACGGCAACCCGGAAGCAGCCACGCGACCGCGATAATGGACCAAAGCGGAACCGTGACGCGTGTGAGCGAATACAGCGGATCAAGAGGATCGGCGCTTGGCGTGCCTTTCCCACTCTTATACCAATCCCACCACCTCAGCGAGCGACGTGTTGGCTCATTCAGCGGCTGTAGAATTCGCGACTGCAGATGAAGCCGCGAATCGCGACGTCCCTTGTTTTCCTCGAGGATATACCGTTCACGGCCTTCCGGCGTGAATCGCGCCGGCCAGTAGTTGACGGTGAGACGACCAAAGTAGAACACCAGGGAGAGATTGCTGACGCCCGTGTCACCTACCGAACTCTCATAGTCAATTGAGTCGTTTCGCCTGTAGCTTCGGACGTGCTCGAACACCGCTGCCAGCCCAACGCATATGAGCGTAACAATCAAGACGTTTGCCAATACGCGTTTCACACTGACTGCCTCGTGAGATAACTAGTCATTGACCTGACCGCCGCGCAGAGGTCCTGAACGTAGTTCGGATAGTACCACCTCTTTCCCGGGCTTGCCGCATCAGCGGCACGCCGAGCGGTGAAGTGCGTGTGAGAATCGTCCTCTTGTCTCAACGTCTCTTGGCGTGCCGCTGAAGCGGCAAGCCGGGCGCGATAGCGAGCCTCAGTGGAAGGCGTGGCGGCCCAACTCCCGGCCCGGCCGGAGGTTGTGGAAATCGCCAAAATCGGCCGATTTTCGATTGATTCGGCCGTCGGCGGCGGTAGGATTCTTCGGTCTTGGGTCGGGAAATTCTTCCCGATCGTTCCACTGAAAACAATTGAATCGCAGCGATCTCCGGGAGAAGGGCGGAATGGAATCGGGAGGTGAATTTGAACAAACGAACCCAATTTGATGGAAGGATGAAGGATGAAGGCGGAAGGATGAATGAAGGAAAAAGAACAAACGAACCCAATTCGGGGAAGCGATGAACAGGAACAAACGAACCCAATTCTGCTGCAAATCGTTGGGGGGCTGTGGGTTGCTACGCGGGATCGCATCCCATGCGCGCGACGAACCGGATGAACAAACGAACCCAATTTCCCGCAGTGTTCGAAATCGGGGGGTCGAAAGAGGTCCCTTTTTGCCACCTTTTGGACACCTTTCGATTCAACGTGAAATCCGTTCAACCGCAGGGCCGGCCGAGGGTTGCGGCGATCGTGGGGGATCGGTCGCGCGCAGTAGTGAATTTCTTTTTCGCCGCTTGCGGCTTCGCGGGCGCCAGAAAGGATCCCGCGCTCGCGAAGCCGCGAGCGGCGAAGCCTCTGAACCAACGATGATCGACTCAAAACCCATTTCGCCTGAGCCAGTTCAGCAATCGCTCGGGCCAGTCGCCGTCGATGGGGTCGTTGGTCGCCATCACCTGGCCGTGGCCGGTGTGGTCGTAGACGTGCAACTCGAACCGCACGCCGGCCTCGGCCAATGCCGTCGCGTACAGCATCGCGTGTTGCACGGGTACCGTGCCATCGCCTCGGCGATGGTAGATGAAGGCGGGGGGCGTGTCCGGCTTTACCTGACGCTCCACACTCATCAGCTCGATCAATGCCGGCGCGGGCGGCGGTTCCTTGCCCAGCAGGTTGCCGCTGGGCGCGGGCTTCTTCGCGGACGGATACATCGTGATCAACGGATAAACGAGGACGGCCAGATCGGGGCGGCTGCTCACGCGCTCGATGGGATCGGCGCTGGTGAGATCGCCGGGCGTGTGATGGACGGCGACGCTTGCCGCCAGGTGTCCGCCGGCGGAGAAGCCGATCACACCGATGCGGTTGGGGTCGATCTTGAACTTCGCGGCCCCCGCGCGCACGGTGCGGACGGCGCGGGAGATGTCCTGCAACATCGCCGGGTGCCGGTAACGCGGTGCGACCCGGTAGACGAGCAGGAAGGCCGCGATGCCGCGGGCGTTGAGCCAGTCGACGACGGGTTGGCGTTCATGATCGACCACCACCGCGTAACCGCCGCCCGGGCAGACAATCATCGCCGCGCCGGTGCAGTTGGCGGGGACAAATGCGGTGAGCGTGGGGATGTCCTGCGATTCATCGCCGACGGCGCCGGGAGCTTTGCCTTGCCAGAGGGGTTGGGGTTGCATGAAATCTCTTTCCGTGCTTCAGGTGCGTTTCGTTGTTTGATTAAATCAAAGAGGAGAGACCGCAACTCCGTGACTTCGCGGTTTCTGCCGGCTCGTACATCGTACCTCGCCAGACAAAACAGAGCGACCCGTCACGCGGGGCGTAACGGGTCGCTGGGGTTGATTCTTACGAAGTTCAGACGTCGCGAACTAGTGCGCGCTCTTGTGAGCGGCGACGTGCTTCACGGGAGCTTTTTTGGTCGAGGCCTTCTTCACGGTCTTGTGGGCCGGCTTTACGGCAGCCTTTTTGCTGGTCTTCTTGGCGACCGTCTTGTGCGTGGTCGAGACCGACTTCTTCGCGACCGGCTTCTTCGCAGCGGCCTTGGGGGCGACGTGCGTGACGGTCTTGTGCGACGCCGCCGCGTGACGGGCGGGGCGGGCGAGCGACAGGGCGGGAACCGCAAGGCCGATGATTCCGGTGGCGGCGAGCGCCATCCAACGAGATTTCAACATAAACGTACTCCTACTGGCGAAAATGAACAAAAATGGCCGCTTCCAAGTAGCCAACCTCGCTATTATCGGATGAAGAGCCCTGAAAGGTTCGACGAAAACTTTTTGCAATCCCCCGGTGAGACGCCGTGGGGAGGGGACCGATATTTTGTTAGATTCCCCCGAACCAATCGACGGCTCGTGTGTCTCAATTGCAACGTCCTGCGGGTGCGTAATTTAAGAATGACTCCTCCGCGAGCTGACCAACCCCTGCCTTTGAGCCGATCGCGACGCGATGACCGTCTCGATTTCTGGCGCGGCCTCTGCCTGATCGACATGGTGCTGGTCCACCTGGTACAGCAGGGAATGCAGTTCGGCCCGGTCGGGCACGCCTTCTTCACTGAATACACGCGGTTCGCGGCGGGCGGGTACGTGATGCTGTCGGGCATGACGATCGGGTTCGTCTACCTGCCGCGGGCGCTCAATCCGGCGAAACGGCCGGCGGCGTATCGCAGCCTTTGGCGGCGGGCGGCGTATATCTTCTGGATCCACGTGGCCGTCACGACGGGGCAGTTAATCCTTCTGCCGATGCGCGGCGAAGCGATGCCGCCGCTGCTGCCGACCATTCGCGACATTTTGATGTTCCGCGAAGGGTACGACCTGCTGCCGTTCTACATCATCATGCTGTCGCTTACGCCGCTGGTGCTGGAAATCGTTCGTCGGCGGCGCGACTGGGTGCTGCCGATCGTCAGCTTTGGCCTGTTCGCATTTGGGCATTACCACGATCAGTACAAAGCGCATTCGCTGGCGATCACGCACACGTTTTTCATCATGCTGTGGCAGCTGCCGTTTTTGCTCGGGCTGTTCGCCGGGGCGAAGTTGCGGCAGTACGACGGCTGGTCGACACGCGCGAAAGTCGCGTCGGCGGTGGCGTTTTGCGGATTGTCGGTGCTGTTCTTCTTCGGCGCGTACGGCTCGCACTTTGGAATTGCATTCCAGATTCCGTTCCTGACGTTCTGGAAAAACCCGCTCACGTTCGGCGAGCTGCTTCGCTATACGGCGCTGGTGGGGGCGATCCTGTCGGTCACCAATCTCGCGTGGCGATGGCTCGGCGGGTCGGCGGTGTCGGCGTTTGTCGGCCGACTTGGACGGCGCAGTCTCTCACTCTACATCGTACAGATTTTCCTCGTCGGACAGATCGATAAGCTGAACGACGCGGCAGCGGCGTATTCGGCGGTCTGGGGGACGCAGTTTTTCTTCATGGCTCTCACGATCTGGCTGCTGTGGTGTTTTGCGTGGTGCATGGACTGGCTGGGCAACGTGAACGGGCTGCGATCGGGCGTTCCTGCGCTGCCTGTGAGCCTGTCGGCTTCGCAAAACCCGCCGCTTTCTGTACCTTCATGATTCATGAAGATCCCCCAGGGCATTGAAGGGCTCGCAACGTTGCCGCCGGGCATGGCGCTGTCGGTCGGCAATTTCGACGGGTTGCACCGTGGGCATGCGGCGATCCTAGAGCTCTGCCGATCGCTGCGGACGGCCGGCGCGACGGGCGTTGCGTTCGCGACGTTCGAGCCGCATCCGCTGACGGTGTTGCGGCCGGAGTTCGCTCCGCCGCGGCTGATGTCGGTCTCGCAAAAGCACGAGGCGTTTGCGGCGGCGGGCGTGGATTATCTCGTCGAGCTGCCGCCGACGCCGGAGGTGCTGAACGCGTCGGCGGAGAGCTTCTGGGAAATGCTGCGCGACCGCACGCGGCCGTCGCACATTGTGGAAGGATCGAACTTCCACTTCGGTAAGGGCCGCGCGGGAACGATCGAGCGGCTGCGTGAGTGGTGCAGCCAGAGCGCGGTGAAGCTTCACGAGATCGACGCGGTGACGGTGCCGCTGGTGGATTTGCAGGTAGCGCCGGTGAGCAGCTCGCTGATCCGGTTCCTTCTGTCGGTCGGCCGAGTGAGAGACGCGGCGATCTGCCTGGGTCGTCCGTATGCGCTGCGTGCGCCGGTAGTGAAGGGATTCGAGCGCGGCCGGACGATCGGCGTGCCGACGGCGAATCTGCAGGTGACCGAGCAACTCATCCCCGGCGAAGGCGTGTACGCGGGGCGATGCACGGTCGATGGAAAGACGTATCCGGTCGCGCTGAGCATCGGCACGATGCCGACGTTCGGAGAGAACCCGCCGCAAGTGGAGGCGCACCTGATCGGCTTCAGCGGCGATCTGTACGGCCAAACGATTAACGTGGAAGTGATCGACTGGCTGAGAGATCAGCGCAAGTTCGCCGCGGTGGACAAGCTCAAGGCGCAGCTCGCCCGCGATATCAATGATGCGGCCGACCTCACGCGCGTTCGCACGATTCAGCCGATCGCGGCGCTGCAGGTTTGAGAGTGCTTACGCTGCGGCGCCGGAGAGGCGGCGGAGTTGGGCGCGTTGCAGGGTCGAGCTGATATCCTGCATCGCCTTGCGTGCGGGCGACTTCTTGTCGGGCACGAGGAAGCCGTATCGCCGCGAGCCGTCGGGCAGAATCTTGATGGTCTGCACGCGGGCGCTGGCGATGAACGCGACTTTCCCTTCGTACGTGACCGAAATCGGCACGACCGATCCGAGTGCCAGCGACTTCTCCACGATCGCGCCGAAGCCTTCCGGGCTCAAGTCGACGACGTGACAGCCGGCTTCCTTGTCGACGACTGCAACCATTCCCGTCGTCACGACAGAAACGCGAAACGTCTGCCGCTGCTCGGCGGATACGACGTCGCCGACGCGTGCAAAATCGATGACGACTTTCGTGTCGGCCTGCTGGATCTGCGCGACGGACACGCCTTGCTGAAAGAAACGCCCACGGCTTTCCGCAAACACGATCATGTCGGTGCCGACGGCGCACGGCACGGTCTCTTCAAACTCCGCCGTGAACGCGGCAGGGCTGGTCGTAATCACTTTGCCGAGCCGCAGGACGCGCTCTTTGCCGTCGGTGTTCAGCAGGAGGTACATCGGGGTTCCACATTCCAGCATCGCAGTCTCCATTACCTACGCAGCAATTTTTCGAAACATATCCACAGTCCCCGATAGTTATGTCGTCCAAATCACGAAGCGGCGTAAATAGGATTTGTGACTACGCGCGCAAGGCGGGACATTCTCGGACTAACGCTGCACAAATCGACGGAGAGCCCAAAAAAGTTCGGCTCCCTCATCGCCCGAAACTTCATTGGGCGAGAGGGAGCCGACGCTAATTGGTGACGTGAACCGAAGGCTTATGCCCAGCGGTGCCAGTGACGACGACGATGCTTGGTGGTCGTCGTCGTGGTGGTCGTGGTCGTGGAACCTGCGACGGGGGTCGTGTCCGTCGTGGTGCTTGTCGTCGGGGCCGGATTGGTTGTGGCGACCGGTGCGGTAACGACCGGATCGGCGACAACCGGATCGGCGACAACCGGATCAGCCACCGGTGCAGTGATAACCGGAGTCGCCACCGGCGCGGTGACGACCGGCGCCGTGATCACCGGAGCAGTAACGACCGGATCCACCGGCGTGCTCGTCACGTCGTTCGCGTTCACGCCTACGGCACTGGTGTCGACCACGCCGCCGATCTGAATCGTGTTGTTCTTGATCGTGGCGGTCACTGTCGACTGGCTCCAGAGGATCGCCTCGCTCGACCTGCTGACCACGAGCGTGTTGTTGTAAACCTGCGCGTTGGTCATGCCCGAGCCGCTGTCCCAGATCGAAATTTCGGTCGCGTTGTTCCGCAAGCCGTCGTTCGATGCGACGTTGTAGCGGACGGTGTTGTTCGCCCAGGTGCGGGCGCCGCCGTACTGATAGAGTCCGAAGCCCGTGCCGTCGTTGTCGTGGGCGTAGTTGTACTGCATGACGGAGTTGGTGACGCCGCCGTCCAGGTCAAACCCGCCGCCGTCGCCGCCCTGCGTGTGGTTGTGGTGCGATTCGTTGTACTGGATCGTCACGTCGTTGGCGTCGTATGCCCAGATGCCGATCGGGCCGTTGCCGTTGGTGTTGTTCGAGCCGTTGTTGTACGCGGTCGAGTATTCGATCGTCGCGCCGTCCACGTCTGACAGCACAATGCCGCTGCCCGACGGCGTGTTCGTGCCGGAGAATCCGGCGTTGTTGTAGGCGTTGACGTGACCGACGTACACGTCCTTGTTGGCGTACGAGGTCGAGGTCGAACTGAACTGGCCGTAGGTCATCAGACCGGCCGAGCCGTTGTCGTGCGTGTTGACGTAGGTGATGTCGACGTCGGCGTAACCGCTCTTGCCGTTGCCGCCGCCGAGGACGACACCGTAGCTGTGGAAGCCGGAGACGTCGACGTGATCGATATCGACGCCGGTGAGCTTCGCGCTCCCGCCGAGGTCTGTATAGAACTCGATGCCGCTGCCGTGGCTTGAGCTGGCGCCGGATCCGACGGCGTTAATGCCGCTGATCGTCACGCCCGCCATGTTGTAGGCGAAGATCGCGTCGCCCGTGCCGGCGGAGATTGTCGCGCGAGCGGAGGCCGGCGCGTCGTCGGCGATCGCCTTCTTCGTGGCCGGATCGTAGCTGGTGATCAGCACCGGATTAGTGCTCGTGCCCGCGTCGGCGGAATCGAGATAAAGCTGTCCGTGGAAGGTCGTTCCGCCCTTGAGGAGGACGACGTCGCCAGCGTTGAAGTCTTTTGAATTCAGGGAAGCGTAGGCTGCGTCCGTATCAATAAAGTACGAGCTCAGCATCTGGCGGGTTTCGAGGGTCTCGATGGCGGCTCGCAAGCGAGCTCTGCCGACAGTGCGACGGCGGGTCGATCGAAGTTGCATGCGGTAGTCTCCAAAGGTGATTAACCGGCCCGAACGGGCACCGATCTCAAAGGGGTTGTAAGACACTAGCGGACCTCCATTCTTACGAACTCGATGATTCCGGGGTTCGCCTTAAAGACAAACGATTTTCCCTAACTTCGCATCGACGAAGCTTGAGCCCGTATTTGCAGCGCTCTTCAGTTTTTTTAGGCTTTGCCCAAGTTCTTCAGGCGTTCCACACCGCCTGAAGCGGTTATGAGGCGAGACCATAGGCAGGTGGGCCATGTCACTCGACCCAAAATCATAGTTGCCGCAACTTTTTGTTAAGGACGCAGGTTAACTTGGGGGGACAATGCGGGTCAGCGGGAGGTATTGATAGCTGAACCCTCCAAACAGCGTCAAAGAGGGCAGTCGATCGAAAAAGTCCTCCAATGATCCCGAATAATCCAAATACTGCCCAGCCCGCCGATGCCGAACGAGGCGCCCCGGCTATGATGGGTCGAGGTCTTGCCGTGGGAAGATTGTCGCGGCAAAAAGAGGGAAACGCGCATGCAAAAGCTGAGATTCTCGTTGGCCATGGTGACGGTAGTGTGGGTCGGTTTGCTCGCCGGTTGCGACAAGCAGGACGACTCCGTGCCGATCAAGCACGCCTCCGCCGCCACCAAGACTGGTCCGACGAAAACGCTGCGCGAAGCACGCGACGGATTCACAACCAAACTCACGCGTCAGCAAACCAAGGGCGAGCCGGCCGTGAAGCCGCCGTCCTCTCAGTTGCAGCTTGTGCGTTACGATTCGAAGGTCGGACCCTTGGTCGCGTATCTCACGGCCGAACCCGGCGACGGGAAGAAGCATCCCGCGATCGTGTGGATTCGCGGCGGTGACTGCAACACCATCGGCGACGTGTGGACGCCGCAGCTCCCCAACAACGATCAGACCGCCGTCGAGTTTCGCCGCGCGGGAATCGTCACGATGTTCGCCTCGCTGCGCGGCGGGAATGAAAACCCCGGCGTTTACGAAGGCTTCTACGGCGAAGTGGATGACGTCATCGCCGCCGCCGATTTTCTTGCCAAGCAGCCGTTCGTGGATCCGCAGCGCATCTACCTCGGCGGCCACGGAACTGGTGGCACCCTGGTGTTGTTGACCGCTGAGTACACGGATCGCTTCCGCGCGACGTTTTCGTTCGGCCCGGCTATGTCGCCGGTGAAGTACGGCATTCAGTTCACGCCGTACGACGACACGAACAAGAACGAGGTCGCGCTTCGTTCGCCGGCGAACTGGCTCGATTCGGTCCGCTCGCCGGTGTTTGTGTTTGAAGGGTCCGAGGGCGGAAACGGTCAGGACCTGTTGACGATGAAGAGCCGAGGCACCAACTCGGCCGCCCAGTTCTTCCTCATCAAAGGAGCAGACCCCAATTCAATTCTCTTTCCGGTGACGAGCCTGATCGCCAAGCGAATTAATCTGGACAACGGCCCGGCGTGCAACATTTCGTTTACTGCCCCAGAGCTGAACGACCTCCTAGCACCGCCGTGACCGATGAAAATCATCGTCGCCCGCACGTCGGAGCGCCGCGAATTCGTGCGGCCTCCACGCTATGATGCCCGGTTATGAACAGTGCCCCGCAGGAAGTTGTCGCGCAGTTGCTCCGTTCCAAACGCGTCTTGATCACCACGCACGTACGCCCCGATGGCGACGCGCTCGGCTCCACTGCGGCGCTCTGGCTGGCACTCAAGGCCAAGGGCATTTCCGCCCGCGTGTTGCTGCTCAGCCATCTGCCGACGAAATACGCGTTCGCTTACAAAGAGGTCGGCGTCGACTCGTTCGACGTTGAAAAAGGATGGCCCGCGGACTTCTCGCTGTCGGCATACGATACGCTCTGCGTCGTCGACACCGGCACGTGGTCGCAGTTGCCGGGGCTGAAGGAGCACGTCGCAACGTTCACCGGCCGCAAGCTCGTCGTCGATCACCACCTCACCCAGGAAGACTGGGCCGACGTGAAATGGGTCGACACTACCGCCGCAGCGGCGGGGGAAATCATTGAAGAGCTGATCGAACTGCTCGGCGTACCGCTCAGCGCAGAGATGGCCAAGTCGCTCTTCCTCGCGATCGTCTCCGACACCGGCTGGCTGCAGTTTTCCAACACCACTCCGAACACGCTCCGCCGCGTGGCGCGACTGGTGGAAGTGGGCGTCGACACCGACAGCATCTATCAGCTCATCTACCAGAACGAGCGGCCTGAACGGATTGCGCTACAGACGCGAGCGATGCAGTCGCTGCAGTTGCTTGCCGACGGCAAGCTCGCCGTGATGAAGATCCACAAGCAGGACTTCGCCGACACCCACGCCGGCGTGCCCGACACCGAGGCGGTCATCAATCAGCCACTGCAGATCAAAACGGTGCAGATGTCGATCGTGCTGACCGAGCCGCCGGAGGGCGGGGCGATCCGCGTGAGCCTGCGCAGCAAGGGGAAGATCGACGTCGCTGCCTTCGCCCAACAATTCGGCGGCGGCGGCCACGCGAGAGCGGCGGGGTGCAAACTTCCCGGCACACTGCAGGCGGCGTACGACCAGGTCACGACGGCGGCGGTGAGTGCGCTGAGCGGCGTCGAAGCGTAGTACAAACTTACATTTCGGACGTGTTATCCTGAGCGTCTTCGTGAAGGATCTGCGTCATCCGTCAATCAAATGCCAAATCCTTTGTGAATACGCTCAGGATGACAAGAGTTGGAATTTGATCGACTGATCTATGGCAGCAAATTCGGCCGAACGAGTTTCGCGAGGCGGGCCAGCAGTTCCCCTCGGCTTTTCACATCTGCCCGTTCGAAGAGCGCCTTCTCGTAGCCGTGAACGGTGTGAACGCTCACACTCATCTTCCCGGCGATGGCCTTGCGGGTTTCGCCGCGGCGGATGCCGTCCAGGACTTCTCTCTGTCGCGGAGGGAGCGTGTGAACGCCCACGGGGTCGGGCCGGCGCCACAGGCGGGCGAGTTCTTGGTGCATGAAACGGACGACGCCGATCTCCTGCTCCGTAAACGCCGGCTTACCTACGGCGCGGCAGAGACTTAGGCCGTCCACCACACCTGGATCCGGGATGCCGACCTGTGAAATGATCGAGTGATCCCAGTTCGCCGGCGACGCAACGTTTTTAAAATAGTCCGACGCGTACCACGTCTTGTCGGCGATCCATTCGCGTCGCGCAGCGGTAAAATCCGTACCGAATTGCTGCATGATCCGCCGCATGACGGGGTCTTTGCTGATGTCGCCGTGGGCGGTGTATTTTTTCCAGGCGTCGTTCGCGCCGCTGTCGGTGTATACGAGAACTTTCGGGTGCGTTTCATTCGGATCGAGTGAAAGGCGCATGACGTAAGACATGGCCATGTCGGCGTTGAGTAGGCGCGACATCTCGGCGAGTTGATGGGCGCGCCACGTGTAGGTGTCGGCGCCGATTTCACACCACAGGTGAATAAGCCGAAGGATTTCTACTACGACATCTGCGCTGGGCAGCGCATGATTGTTTACGGCCACTGCATCCCCCGTCCCCAAATTACAAAAATCTACAAACCCCCCAAATGGGGGATTGTGCAGCAGTATGTATTTTACTTAAATTCCGCATCGGAAACAAAAGATTGCTGTTCACAGAGCGATCGCATGTTTCAAACGCTCGCAAAAAAGTGATCCGAATCGCGTGGTCTCCCTCATAGAGTCGTCGCTTGCCCGGGGGGGCCAAGCGACGCTCGAGGGGACCGGCGTGTGAGACTCTCCTTTCGACCTTCCTCCATTTTTTAACAGTGCGGTTGATGATTTTTAGCCGACGCTACCGCGTTTTTTGCGCGCCGTGAGGACTGAAACGTTTCAGCGCCGCCGCCCGTCAAATATCGCTCGACGATTTCGTTGCAACTGCGTATGCTCGCCACACCTATGGCACAAGTTCTTCTGAATAAAGTCGAAAAAACGTACCCCGGTGGCTTTCAAGCGGTGAAGGGGATTGACCTCAACATCGCCGACCGCGAACTGATCGTCCTCGTCGGCCCGAGCGGTTGCGGCAAGTCGACGACGCTTCGCATGGTCGCCGGCCTGGAAGAAATTACCGGCGGGACGATCTCGATCGGCAACCGCGTCGTCAACGACGTGCCGCCGAAGGATCGCGACATCGCGATGGTGTTTCAGAACTACGCGCTCTACCCGCACATGAGCGTCTACAAGAACATGGCGTTTGGATTGAAGCTGCGCGGCACGCCCAAGCCCGAGATCGACAAGCGCGTGCAGGAGGCTGCCAAGATTCTTGAAATCACGCACCTGCTCGAGCGTAAGCCCAAGGCCTTGTCCGGTGGTCAGCGGCAACGAGTCGCGGTAGGACGGGCGATCGTCCGCGAGCCAGCGGCGTTTTTGTTCGACGAGCCGCTTTCTAATCTGGATGCCAAGCTCCGCGTCACCACCCGGGCCGAGCTCAAGCGACTGCATCACCGTCTCAAGACGACTACAATCTATGTGACGCACGACCAGGAAGAGGCGATGACCCTTGGCGACCGGATCGTGGTGATGAAAGACGGCCTCATCATGCAGGCCGACACCCCGCTGGAGACGTATCAGCACCCCAAGAACCGCTTCGTCGCCGGGTTTATCGGCATGCCGCCCATGAACTTCTTCGACGGGGCGATCAAGAACGTCGACGGGCAGATGGTTTTCGAGGAAGGGAAGCTGACCAACGTCCGCGGGGCCGACGCCAAAGCCCAAGCCGCATTGGCCGGAAAAGCCGATTCGGACGAGCCTGTTGTAATGGTCGGCGAGTTGACGTTGCCGGGGAACGGGTTTACCCTTGTTATCCCCGATCATTTACGGGATGAGCTAGCCGGTAAGGTCGGCAGTCACGTGGTGCTGGGGATCAGGCCTGAGCATTTCAGCCTTACGCCTACTGTGGGCGGGGCGGCAATGCGGGCGACGCTCAACGTGGTCGAACCACTAGGGAACGACATGGATGTGTACCTGAGCACTCACTTAAACGACCACGTGGTCGCGCGAGTGAAAGCAGAAAGCGGCCTGACGATGGGAGCGACGACGGTGTACGTCGACGTTGCCAAGGTCCAATTTTTCGAACCCGGAGCGACCGGGATGAACCTGAGCCTGACGAAAGCATCGACCCATGCGACTGCATAAGCATGGGCCCATCTTCGCAGCGGCTACAACGCCTATCCCACAAAAAACGGGATGAGGCGTTCTCGCCTTTTCTCAGATTCGATCGAAGAACTGGGCTGCCCTGATGGGTGGCCCGATTTATTTGTATAGCAGCACAACTGAATAGAGGAAAAACTTATGAACGCAGAACTGATCCGAATCGTTGATGGCATCGCCCGAGACAAAAACATCGAGCGCGAACAAATTTACACCGACATTGAACAAGCGATCGCTTCCGGTCTGCGCAAACAGTTCAACACCGAAGACACCAGTGAATTCACCGTGCAGCTCGACCGCGGCACAGGCACCATTAAGGCGCAGCGGCAGGGCGTTGAAGTGCCGTTGTCGGTCGTCGGCCGCATCGGCGCTCAGACGGTGAAGCAGGTGATGATCCAGCTCATCCGCCAGGACGAGCGCGGCAGCATCTACGAAGAATACAAAGACCGCGTCGGCACGATCGTGACCGGCACGATCGCGCGGTTTGAAGGCAGCACCATGATCGTGACGCTCGGACGAGTCGAAGGCATCATGCCGCGCTCCGAGCAGATCCCCGGCGAGAACCACAACCCCGGCGAGCGCATTCAGGCGCTGATCCTGGAAGTGCGCGACACGCCCAGCAGCATCAAGATCATCCTCAGCCGTAGCCATCCGGAACTCATCCGCCGCCTGTTTGAGCGCGAAGTGCCGGAAGTCGGCGAGCGCACCATCGAGATCAAGGCGCTGGCCCGCGAGCCGGGACACCGTACGAAGATCGCCGTCACGTCGATCGACACCAAGGTCGATGCCGTCGGCGCGTGCGTCGGCGTACGCGGATCGCGAATCAAGAACATCGTCGACGAACTCGGCGGCGAAAAGATCGACATCGTTCGCTGGAACGAGTCGTCGCAGATCCTCATCGGCAACTCGCTCAAGCCGGCGGAAGTGGCGGAAGTCGCCCTTTGCTTCGAGCTCGGGCGGGCCACGGTCGTGGTGAACGACGATCAGCTCAGTCTCGCCATCGGCAAGCGCGGCCAGAACGTGCGGCTTGCTGCACGACTCACCGGCTGGGACGTCGACATCCTCACGCCGCCGGAATTCCGGGCGGGCGTGGAACGGCTCGACATCACGCTCAAGGGCATTGAAGGCATCACGCAGGAAATGGTCGACAAGGTGATTGCGCTCGGTCTGATCGACGTGCGCGACATCGAAGAAGTCGGCGCCGGCCCGCTGATGGAAGTGCTCGGGCTCGACCAGGAAACGGCCGACCGCGTGGTCGCCAAGTGCGCGATCGAGGCGAAGATTGTTGCCGTCGAGATCGAAGCGAAGAAGAAAGACGACCAGAAAGCCAAAGCCGCCGACGCCGCCATCAAGGCTGCGGAGAAGAAGGCGGAACTCGACGCGTTCCTCGGGCTTACGAAGAACGCGGCCGAAGTTACCGGCGACGAATCGGGCAAGATGCCCGGCGCGCTGGAATCGAGCGAGGGCGGATCGCCCGAGACGACCACGCACAAGTCCGCCAACTCCGCCGGCGACGACGAACTGTCGCCCGAGGAACTGGCGATCGGCGGCGTGGCAACTGAATCAGGCGACAAGGAACTGCTCGACGAATCCGACGAGCAAGCCGCATTGGCCGAGGGGCGAACGACCCCTCCGAAGGCGTAAGAATGTTTGTGAACGTTGTCCGTTGTGAGCGTGCAGGTCGGGTCGATTAGCTCACGGCAGACAACAGACGAATCCATTTGGAGACTGTTTTGGCAAAAGCGACGAAGAAACCTGGCATCCGCGTCAACGCGCTGGCACAGGAGCTGGAAGTAGAAAGCAAGGACATCCTTGCCAAACTCCGCACTGAAGGGCTGGACTGGGCGCCGAATCACATGAGCACGATCACCATCGGCCAGGCCGAGACCGTGCGCGAGTGGGTTCGCGCCGGTGAAATCGAGCGCAGCAGCGGTGGCGGCGTAGCCACAGAAGTAGCGCCCGGCGACGAGCACGAAGGGCACAAGGCCAAGTCTTCGCGCAGCCGCAAGAAGAAGACGGACGACGAGTCCGCACACGAAACACCTGCCCCGACGCAAGAGGCGCCGGCCTCTGTTGCCGAAGCGCCCGCGCCTGCGGTTGCTGAACCCGAAGTCGCTCCTGCGGTAACGCCCGTGGCTGAAGTGCCGCACGAAGTGGCGAAGGAAACGCACAAGGAAGTCGCGCACGCGCCGGTCGCTGCGCCCGCAACACCGACCGCGCCAGCCGCCCACGCGCCTGCTGCGCCCAAGGCGCCCCCCGGCGCTCCCGCAGCCGGTCATGCCGCGCACGGGCACGAACCGCGTCCAAATCGTCCGACGATCACGCTCGCCAGCCGCTCGGCCGCACCGCCGACCCCGCCGGAGCGGAAGCCGGTCGTCGTCGCGCCGCAGCTGACCACGCTCGCCAAGCCGACGATGCAGGGCCCGAAAGTCATTCGCGTTGAGAAGGCCGACATCGTCGCGCCGTTGCGTAATCGCCCTCGTCCCGGCGGCCCCGGCGCTGCCAACGATGCGCCTGCGTTCACGCAGGCTCGCCCGGCCACCGGCCGCGGCGTGAAGCCGACGGACGACGACGAAGAAAGTGACAAGAAGAAAGCCGCCAAGGGCGCCAACCGCACGCTGTCGGCCCGCCGTCGCGGACCGGACGGCCGTCGCGGCGAAGCGATGGAGAAGCTGAAGGAATACACCGAAGCCGATCTCATCGAGCTGCGCGACCGCATCAACGCCGCCTCGGCCAGCCGAGCGTCATTCGACAGCCACCTGAAGAAATCCAGCGAGCGCGGCACGCACGTGCAGGCCCGCTCCACGGTCGATCGTGGCGAGCCGGTGCTGATCGAAGAACCGATCACCGTCAAATCCCTGTCGGCCGCTCTGGGCATCAAGAGCAACGACATCATCAAGAAGCTGATGGCGTCTGGCGTGTTCGCCAACATCAACCAGGGACTCGATGTCGAGACCGCGACGACGATCGCGCTCGATTACGGAATCGAACTGCAGATTGCCCAGGAAACGACGATGGAAGAAGAGCTCGTCGCCGAATTCGCCACGCGCGAAGTCGATCCGGCGCTGCTCGTTTCGCGTCCGCCAGTCGTCACCATTCTCGGCCACGTCGATCACGGCAAGACGAGCCTGCTCGACAAGATCCGCAACGCCAACGTTGCCGCCGGTGAAGCGGGCGGCATCACGCAGCACACGGCCGCGTGGATGGTCAGCGTGGGTGAAGGCGACGCCAAGAAGCGCGTCACGTTTATCGACACGCCCGGCCACCAGGCGTTTACCAGCATGCGTGCCCGCGGCGCGAACATGACCGACGTGGTCGTGCTCGTAGTGAGCGCCGCCGAAGGCGTGCAGCCGCAAACGATCGAGTCGATCAACCACGCTCGCGCCGCAGGCGTGCCGATCGTGGTCGCCATGAACAAGATCGACCGCCCCGATGCGAACGATCAGAAGGTGCTCGGCGAACTGGCTGCTAACGGCCTGAACGCAACCGAGTGGGGCGGCGATACGGAAGTCATCCGCACGTCGGCCACCACGGGTCAGGGCATCAAGGAACTGATCGAAATTCTCGACTACCAGAGCCAGTTGCTTGAACTGAAGGCGAACCCGAGCGGCACCGCCCGCGGCACGGTGATCGAAAGCCGCGTCGACGAGGGCATGGGCTCGGTCGCCACCGTGCTCGTGCAGGACGGCACGCTGAAAGTCGGCGACGTCATCCTCGCCGGCCCAAGCTACGGCCGCGTCCGCAGCATTCGCGACGACCTCGGTCGCCCGATTACCGAAGCCGGCCCGAGCATGCCGGTCATCGTTAGCGGCTTGGCCGATCTGCCGGGCTCCGGCGAGAAGTTCTACGTGGTTGACGACGTCGACCGCGCCAAGGAAATCGCCGAAGACCGCGCTGTGCGAGCCCGCATGGCGTCGCTCGCCGGCCAGAACCGCGTCACCAGCGAGAACCTGCTCGCCACCATGCAGGCCGCCGACGTGCAGACGATCAACCTCATCATCAAGGCCGACACGCAAGGCTCGCTTGATACGCTCATCGCCACCGTCGGCGGTCAGAATACCGAGGAAGTGAAAGTACGCGTCATCCACAGCGGCGTGGGCGTCATCAGCGAGAGCGACGTTACGCTCGCCATGGCCACCAAGATGAAGGCCAACGACAACCGCATCGCCATCATCGGCTTCCACGTGATCGCCGAAGACGCTGCCCGGCAACTGGCCGAGCAGAATCACATCGATGTGAAGGTGTACCGCGTCATCTACGAGATCTTCGACGATCTTAAGAAGGCACTGAGCGGCATGCTCACGCCGGAAGAGCGCGAAAAACTCCACGGCCACGCGGAAATCCGCCAAGTGTACAAGTTCAGCAAGGTCGGCAGCATCGCCGGCTGCTTCGTCACCGACGGGCACATTCAGCGCGGCAGCAAGATCCGCCTGATCCGCGACGGCAAGATCATCACCGAAGACCTGTCGATCGAAACGCTCAAGCGCGTGAAGGACGACGTGAAGGAAGTGAAGAACGGCATGGAATGCGGCATCAAGCTGGCCGGCTACGACGACATCAAGCAAGGCGACCGCCTGGAAGCGTACATCAAGGAGACGTTCCAGCGGACGCTGTAAAACCAAGGATGAAGGATGAAGGCGGAAGGATGAAAACGGAATTTCCTTTTTCATCCTTCATCCTTCCGCCTTCATCCTTTATTGAAAATGGTAGTTGGAATTTTGCAGTTGGAATTGTCGATCCCCGACGCGATGTCGCTCAAGGACAAACGTCGCGTGGTGCTCGGCCTGAAGGATCGAATCCGCCACGCTCACAACGTGTCGATCGCAGAAGTCGGAGCGCTCGACGAGCACCGGCGATCAGTGATCGGCATGGCGATGGTGGCCAACGACAAGCAGTACGTCGAAGGCGGGCTGAGTAAGCTCGTTGACCTGGTGAAGATGACGCCGTCATTGACGTTGATCGATTACCAGATCGATTTTGTATGAATGTAGGGTCCGCCTTGGCGGACCGGATTTTTAGAGTGGTCCGCCAAGGCGGACCCTACATGAAGAGAAGATGTCACGACGTACCGAAATGCTCGGCAGCACGATCCAGCGGGAGCTGGCTGCCATTATCCTGCACGATCTGGACGATCCGCGCGTCACCGGATTCCCCAGCATCACGCGGGTGAAGGTGTCGCCCGATCTGTCGATCGCCGACGTGTACATGACGATCATGGGCACGCCGGGCGCGCAGACGGCCGCCCTGAACGCGCTCAAGCACTCGGCGGGCATGATGCGGACGCGGCTGACCAAGTCGCTCACGCTCCGCGTGGCGCCGTTCATCAAGTTCCACCTTGATGAGCAATTGAAAAAAGAGCTCGACGTTCTGAACCTGCTGCACAAGGTGACCGAGGAAGACGCCGAACGCGCCCGCAAGCAGCACGAAGCCTGGGCGGCCGAGCATCCCGAAGAAGCCGCGGCCGAGGCGGCTGCAGCAGCGGCGGCGGAGCAGTCGGGCGAATCGACTGTCGAGGAGTCGCCGCAGCCGACGAACGACGCTAAAAACGAAGCAACGACCGAAACCGAAGCATCAACGAAAACTCAAGAATGAAGAACGCAACCAAACACGCTGACCAACTCCGATCGCTGTTCAAGAAGCTCGCCAAAGAGCACAAGGCTCCGCCGATTACGCCGATTCCGGCCATCGTGGCGCTGGTGCGCGGGGCGATGAGCTTCGACGTCTCCGACAGCCGGGCCGACGATGCCATGAAGGCGATCGACAAGGAATTCGTCGACCTGAATGAGCTCCGCGTCGCCACTGACCTTGAAGTGCAGGCGCTGCTCGGCCAGCGGTACCCGCTGATCGAAAAGCGCGTGGCCATGATCACGCAGGCGCTGAACAACATCTTCGAGCGCGAGCACACGCTCAACCTCGAGCGGCTGAAGGACATCAGCAAGCGCGACGCTCGCCAGTTCCTTCGCGAGCTGCCCGAGTTGCATCCGTTCGTGGATGCGTACGTGATGCTGATGGCGTTTGAGGGGCACGCGTTCCCGATCGACGATGACATCCTTGCGTACCTGATCGACCAGGAAATCCTCGACGAAGGAACCACGCTGGCTGAGGCGCAGAAATTCGTGGAGCATCATCTGAAGGCCGATGAATGCTACGAGTTTTTCTACGCCGCCCGGAACCGCAAGAAGAAGTAGACGACCATGACCGACAAACTCCCCGAATCCACGCTTCGCCTTAGTCTGCCCAGCGGGAGCATGCAGGCTTCCACGATCGACCTGTTCGGCCGCGCCGGATACAAGATTTCGGTCGACGGCCGCAGCGTGTTTCCGCGTGTCGATGACGACAAAATCTCGGCCGTGCTGTTTCGCTCGCAGGAAGTCAGCCGGTACGTGGTCGACGGCATCATCGACTGCGGCCTGTGCGGGTACGACTGGATCGTGGAAAACGGCAACGAAGCCGATGTCGTCGAGATCTGCGAACTCACCTACTCCCGCGCCACCGCGCAGCCGGCCCGATGGGTGCTAGCCGTGCCGGATGAGAGCTCTGTACAAAAGCCTGAAGATCTCGACGGCGGCATCATCGCCACCGAACTGGTGAACGTCACTCGCAAGTATTTCGCGTCCAAGGGCGTGAAGGTGAACGTGGAATTTTCCTGGGGCACGACGGAGATCAAGGCACGCCTGCTCGACGGCATCGTCGAACTCACCGAGACCGGCAGCAGCATCCGCGCCAATAATCTGAGAGTGCTGGATACTCTGCTGGAGAGCACGATTCGGTTCGTCAGCAACAAAACCGCCTGGGCCGTGCCTTGGAAGCGCGAGAAGATGGAAAACATCGCGATGCTGCTCAAGGGCGCGATCGACGCGCGGGCCAAGGTGGGCCTGAAGCTGAACGCGCCGGAGAACAAGCTGGCCGACATCATCAGCTTCCTGCCGGCGGAAAAATCGCCGACGGTGTCGCGCCTGGCCGATACCGGCTGGGTGGCGATCGAAGTGATTCTGGAAGAAAAGCAGGAACGCGAACTGATCCCCCGGCTGAAGCGCGCGGGCGCCACCGGAATCATCGCGTATCCGCTGAACAAAGTGATCCCGTAAGGCGAGGGATGAAGGCGGAAGGATGTAGGATGAAAAGTGAGATCGCATTTCTCCTTTTTCATCCTTCATCCTTCCGCCTTCATACTTACAATTGAGATCGAGATGTACGTGAAACGACACCTGCCGCTCATTCTCGCCGCCGTTGCCGTGGTGGGTGGTTGCGCCAAGCGTCAACCAGCCCTGCAGAAGGTCGGCGGCACCGGCCTGACGCTCACCGCCACGCGGCCCGCGAATCCCAAGGCCAATCTCACGCTCGACCAGATCGGCCCGGCCGTTACGCTCACCGCGCCGGCCACGCAGCCGACCACTCGGCCGTCGCTGGATGCGATCGCGCTCTACGCCAAGGCCCGCGATGAGATGCTGCAGAACCGGCGGTTCACTGCGATCAACGATCTCGAAAAAGCCGTCCTGCTCGATCCGACCAGCCCCGAACTGCTCCAAACGCTCGGCCGGGCGCAGCTCGGCACGGCCCAGTTCAACGACGCGTCGATCGCCACGCTGGAAAAGTCGGCCGCGTTGCAGCCGGATGACCTCGACGTGCAACTCCAGCTCGGCCGGCAGTATCTGGCGAAGGGCGATCTGCCTAAGGCGACGATCGCGCTGCGTCGCGCCACGCTGACGACCGATTTCACCAAGGGAGACGACCAGGCCGCGCTCACCGATTTCTTCCTCGCCACGGCGCTGCAGCGGTCGGGCTACGACCGGGCCGCGCTTGATCGCTATCAACTATTGCTCGCCCGCATCGCCAGCCCCGGCCCGAACCTGCGCGGCAATGCCGAATTGAACTACCTGATCGCACGCCCCGAGGCCGTCTGGATCGAAATGGGCGGCCTGCAGGAACGCGGCGGGCATTTTGAAGACGCCCTCGCCAGCTACGAAGCCGCCGCCGAGCGCGACAGCGACAACTTCGAGCTGCAGCAGCGGATCGTCCGCATCCTGACGGTTCTCCATCGGCCGGAGGCGAAGGATCGGGCGGCGAAACTTGTCGAACAATTCGACGCGCGGAACGACTCAATCGTCCTGCTCCGCGAAACGTACCGCGCCTTCGGCGCGGAGATCGACTCCGCGGCTGTCCTCCGCAAGCTGCTGGCCAAGCAGCCGAACAACCGGCTCGTGCTCTATGCACTCGCCAACACGCTGCAGCAGCTCGGCCAATCCGGCGAGGCACGCACGCTGCTCGTGCAGGCTGCACGCGAAAACAAATACCCGTACGACATGATCGCCCGCGTGCAGCGGCTGTATCAAACCGATGGCGATTGGAAGAAATCGGCACAGTTGCTGATCGAAGCCTCCTACGAACGGCCTGATCTTATCCCGCGTATCGCGCCGCTTTGGTCGCGGCTGATCAGCTCAACCGCGAAGCCGCGCGTGCGAGTCTCTGACCTGAAAGCGCTCGACGTGCCCGCGAATCAGCAGGCCGTGAAGCTGATGTGGATTGCTACGCTGGCCGATTCGACGAATCGCGATGCGCTGGCGAAATCCGCAATGCAGCAGGCGCTTGAGCAGCAGCCGCCATTCACGCCGGCCTTTCGTATCGCGCTCAATAACGCACTGGTCGACGGGCCCGATTCACCGGCGGTGCAGTCGGTCCTCAATCGCGCTTCCGGCACGCCGGCACTGGCGGCAGAGTTGCGGGGCATTGTGCTCCTGGCGCAAAAGAAGCCAGCCGAGGCGGAGCAGGCCTTCGGGCGGGCGCTCGATCTGGGCGCGAAATCGCCCGATCTGCAGGACGAAATCGTCGACGCCGTGCTGCGGCAGAGCCAGGACGACAAGGCCGAGAAACTGCTCCTGCAACTGATCAGCGATTGGCCCGATTTTGAGCCCGCGTACCTGCAGCTGGTCGGATTTTACGCCGGCCACGAGCGGAATGATCAAACCGTGAAGACACTGGAAACGTGGCTCGCGAGCGATCCCTCGAGCCTGACGGCCCGTATCCTGCAGGCACGCTTTCTACTTGAGACGCGCCACCCTGATTCGGCGGAGTTTCTGATCGATCAACTGCTCGACGAGGCGCCCGACAACGGCGACCTCCTCGGCCAAATCCAGGGTCTGTACGCCATGCAGGGCCGGCTTGAAGCGCTCGCCACCAAGCTGGCCGCGCTGTACGAGAAGCAGCCGGACAATCGCGAGTTGCTGTCGCGCATGGTCATGGTGCAGATCGCGCTGCACAAGCCGAACGAAGCATCACGACTGGTCGACGCTGCCCGCATCACCTTCGCCGCTGATGCCGACGGGCTGTACATGGTGGCGGGGCTGTACCAGCAGCTCGATCAGAAGGAGTCGGCCGAGAGCACACTGCTCGCGGCGCTGCAGGTCGATCCGAAGCACGCACCGGCCAGTAATGATTTGGGTTACAACTGGGTCGACAACGGAAAAAATCTTGATCGGGCCGAGGCATTGGTTCGCAACGCCGTGGAGGCCGAGCCGGATAACCAGGCGTTTCTCGACAGCCTCGGCTGGGTGCTGTACAAGCGAAGCCGCTTCGCCGAAGCGCTGCCGTATCTCGAGCAGGCGAGCGAAGGCGCGAGGCCTGACCCGATCGTGCTCGATCACCTCGGCGACACGCTCTACCGTGTGAACCGCAAGGACGACGCCCGCGGCGAGTGGATCCGCGCCGGCGAACGGCTCGAGAAAATGCGATCGAACCGCGACGATCTCAAGCAGTTAAAGCTGCAGCTGAACGCCAAGCTCAAAGCCCGCAACGGTGACTCGATTCCGGTCGCCCCGGTGATCGAGTCGAGCAAGACCGCCGCGCAGGCGCAGAACAATTGAAGGTATTTGAGGAGCAACGAAATGGCCGGCCATAGTCACTGGTCCAAGATCAAGCGGGCCAAAGGCGCCAACGACGCCAAGCGCGGCAGGATCTGGAGCAAAATCGTCCGCAAGATCATGATCGCCGCAAAGACCGGTGGCGACCCAAACGACAATCTCAATCTGCGCTATACCATCGACGAGGCCAAGGCCGCCAACGTTCCGAAGGACACGATCAGCAACGCGATCAAGAAGGGCTCTGGCGAGATCGGCGCGGCGAACTTCGAAGAAGTGGTGTACGAAGCCTACGCCGGCGGCGGCGTGGCGATGATGATCGAAGGGCTGACCAACAATCCCTCGCGAACGGCCCCGGACATCCGCGCCATCCTCGAGCGCGGCGGTGGCAACCTGGCCACCCGCGGCGCGGTGTCGTTCCAATTCACCAAGCAGGGGATCATCACCATCAAGGTTGAAGCGGTCGACGAAGACAAGCTGCTCGAGATTGCGCTCGAAGCCGGCGCCGAAGACGTGAAAAACCAAGGCGAAGTGTACGAAGTCCTCACCGTGCCCACCGCGTTCATCAAGGTGAAGGAAGCGATCCTCGCGGCCGGCATTGCGATCGAGGCGAGTGAAATTACACAACTTCCGAACAGCACCACCCCCATCAGCGAGGAGCAGGCGGTCAAGCTGCTGAAGCTAATCGAAACCCTGGAAGACAACGACGACGTGCAGTCCGTATCCCATAACGCGGAGATTCCGGACTCGGTAACGGTATAAGGTAGGCTCCCTCAGCGAGAACGGATTGGCAGCGTCTATCGATAGACGAGCCATCCCACCAATCCAGCGCCGGCGATCAGCCAGGTGCTGTTCACATTCCTTACCAACATCAGCACCGCGCCGACGATCGCGAGCGAAACTGACCACGCGTCGTGCAAACTCGCGGCGGCCAGCTTGATCAGCACCAGCAGGATCATGGCGACGACGGCCGCGTTCATGCCGTCGAGCGCGCCGCGGGCGCCGGGGCGGGAGCGGATCGCGGGCAGGAATTTTCCGAGTAACGTGACGAACACGAACGACGGCGAGAAGATCGCGACGGTTGCCAATACTGCGCCGACGAGGCCGAGCCACGGACCGCCTTGTAACTTGGTGTGGCCGATGACGTAGCCGGCGAAGGTGGCGGTCGTCAGCAGCGGGCCGGGGGTGACTTGGCCGATTGCGATGCTGTCCTGCATCTGTTGTTGCGTGAGCAGATGGGCCCGATCGACGAGGCCGGCCTGCAGATAGGGGACGAGCAGGTAGCCGCTGCCGAACAGCGTCGCGCCGATACGGAGGAACGCGAGCGTCATCGTGAGCAGGCCGGCGGCCGTGGCGCTTAGCGGCGGGAAAAGATCCCAGATCCGCACCATCATTCCGAGCGGGGCGGCGACGAGCGGCAAGGTGGTTGATGACGGTGTTAGCCGCTTCGGTCGGGCGCCAATCCATCCCACGATCGCCGCGGCCGCGAGCAGTACGAGTTCGATCGGTACTACGGTGACGTCGCGAAGAAAATATCCGGCGACGACAGTGACCACTGCGATCGCGATATACAGCGGCGACGTCAGCGCGGTCTTGAACAATCGCACCATCGCCACCGCGATTACGGCGATCACCACCGCGCCAATGCCGTGCAGCACGCCGCTTACCGCAGGCATTTGACCATACGTCGTGTACAGCCACGCCAGCGGCAGAATGATCAGCACCGCCGGCGTGATGAAGCAGATTCCCGCGACAATCAGCCCGGGAAATCCCGCGCGGATCAGGCCGATATGAATCGCCAGCTCCGTGGAATTCGGCCCCGGGATGAAATTCACCGCGGCGAGCAGGTCGAGAAAGTGCTGCCGATCGATCCACTTCCTGCGGTGGACGACTTCGTCCTCCATCATCCCCGCATGCACGGCCGGCCCGCCGAACGCGGTGAAGCCGAGCTTCGTGAAAAGCTTGGCGAGTTCGATCAGTCGGGCGCGGTCGGCCATGCCGCGACTTTAGCTCCGCACCGCCTGCATGTGAATCCGCGTGGACCGATTGGAAATTTCACCCCTTCGGGTGTGAAAAAAGCGGTATCGGAATTGCCCCCCTTTTCCACTACCATCCGCCCTTCAAAAGTCCTTAACTGGCGAATGAAGAAAACATGAAGATACATCTGATTGGCAACGCGCATCTCGATCCGGTTTGGCTGTGGGATTGGCGCGAGGGGTTAAGCACGGGATTGATCACCTGCCGAACGATTCTCGATCTGATGGACGAGGACCCCGAGCTCACGTTCAACCGCGGCGAGGCGGCCATCTACGCGCACATCGAACGCACCGACCCGGAAACGTTTCGCCGCATCAAGCGGTACGTGAAATCGGGCCGGTGGGACCTCATCGGCGGCACGTACATTCAGCCGGACGACAACATGCCGGCCACGGAGAATTTCGTCCGCCAGTACACGCGCGGGCTGCGCTATTTCGCTTCGCGATTCGGCAAGCCGGTGCGGGTGGCGTGGTCGGCTGATTGTTTTGGTCACGCCGAGGGAATGCCCGAAATCCTGGCGGCGGCGGGCATGAAGTATTTCGCGTTCACGCGACCTGATCCGGGGACGCTGCCGCTGGCCAAGCCCGCGTTCTGGTGGGTCGGGCCGGGCGGGTCGCGCATCCTTGCGTATCGGCCGACGGTGGGTTGGTACGGCACCGATCGCGACGAAGTGATTGGCCGACTCGACAAGACCGTGGAAAGCGCCGCGACGTGCGATCTGCAAAACGTCGCGGTGCTGTACGGGCTCGGCGATCACGGCGGCGGGCCTAGCCGGCGACAACTGGCCGACATCAAGGCGTGGGCGAAGGCGCATCCGGAGGTGCGCGTCATTCACTCCACCATGCACCGCTTTTTCGGCGAACTGGAGAAGGAAGTGCTCAGCCAGGAGAAGTCGTTCATTCAGGAACACCGCGGCGAGCTCAATTTCGTGCTGCGAGGCTGCTACAGTTCAGTCGCCAAGTTCAAATTCCTTTATCGCCAGACCGAAGTCGCGTTGTGCGCCGCGGAGCGTACCGACGCCATCTTGGCCGCCAAGTTGAGTCGCACGCCGGCGAAACTCGACCGCGCGTGGGATTCGATGTTGTTCGGCGCCTTTCACGACATCCTGCCGGGCACGAGCATCGAGCGTTCGTACGACGACCAGATCGGCCAACTGAACTTCGCGATGCACGAGGCCGACGCGGCCCAGTTCGACGCGCTCAATGCGCTCGCGATGCAGGTCAACACGCGCGTGTTGCCAGTGGCCCGCGGAAGCGACATGCCCACTGGCGTGGCGGCAATGGTGTGGAATCCGCACGCAACGCCGTTCGATGGCTTCGTTGAAATCGAGGCGTGCGTGGATGATCGGCAGATTCCCAAGTATCGCGACGAAACGGTGAATAATGTGCCGGTGCGGGTGCTGGATCATCGCAAGAAGCCGCTGCCGTTTCAGTTGGTGAACGTGGAGAATCGGTTTGCGCCGCACATCGCGTGGCGAAAGCGCGCCGTGGTGCCGGTGAAACTGCCGCCGATGGGGTGGTCGATGCTGGAGATGGCGTGGGTCGAAGGTGCGCCCGCGTCCGCATCGCCGGCATCAGAGATGGCGGCGAGTGCGACTGAAGGTACGGCTGACACGCAGGGGTCGGTCGCAATCGCAAACGGAACGTTCCGGATCGAAACCGGCATCGGCCAGACGGGTATCAAGGTGCTGCGCAACGGCAAGCCGTTCCTGCTGGGCGACGGTCTGGCGGCCGGCGTGTTCGAAGATCCCTTTGGCTCATGGGGTGGCGGCGCCGACAACAACGCGACGGGTCCGGAGCTGGCCAAGCTTCAAGAGCGATGGCGGGTGACCGATGCCAAGGTGCTCGAGGCCGGGCGGTGGCGGGCGACGTTGTGGGTACGGCTGGCGGGTAAGGATTCGCGGATCGATCTAACGATTCAACTCTACGCCGGGCGCAACGCGGTGGACGTCTCGGCGCGGGTGCTGTGGAACCAGCGCGCGGCGCGGCTCAAGCTCATCCTGCCGCTTCATGCGAAGCGGGCCGAGTACGACGTCGCTGGCGGACGCGTTGTTCGCCAGGTGACCGGCGACGTGCCGGGTGGAAAATGGATGCGCACCGCGGAGACGGAAAGTTCCGACTTCAACTTCGGTTTTGCGAGCGACGCGCTGTACGCGTTTAACGTGGGGGCCGAGCAAACGCACGTCACCGTGGTGCGATCGACGCGATTCGCGGACAGCACCACGAAAGACGCGTCGGCCGAGCCGTGGCTGCCCGCGACCGATCAAGGTGAACTGAAGTTTCGCTTCCTGCTCGCCCCGGGTGACGAGCGATTGCCCGTGCTGGCGGATCTGCTGGAGCAGCCGCCGGTGGTGTCGATCGTGCCGTCCAAGAAGGGGCCGCTTCCTGCGACGGGATCGCTCCTGTCGCTCGAGCCGGGCAATCTGCGGCTGCTTGCGTTCAAGCCGGCCGAGGATGGAAAAGGGTGGATCGTGCGAATGGCGGAGACGGCGGGGCGATCAACGAATCCGCGGCTGAAATTGCTGGGGCAGTGGGTTGAACTCGACCCCGTGCCGGGCAAGCGAATCGCCACCTACCGGATCGAACCGGCCGGCAGCGGATTCAAGGCGCGACTGTCCAACGCCGCAGAGGATCGCGTGGTAGCGATGAAGACCGCTACAAAATCACGGATGAATAAGTCGAAGCGTTCGCACGCATGATCCTTGTCGCGTAGGCAGGTTGCTCATGCGACGAGAAAAACTGTCATAAGTCGCTTGCGCCGCGAATGCACACTCTGGCGCGAGCCGCGCAAAATGATAAATCCGGAAAAATAATCGTGATTTTTCGCGGGCCGTGCGGGATTTGGCGCCGGCGGTGCGCGCCCGCCTCGCCGTTGGCGCACCGCCGCCAGTGTTTATAGATGCGGACCCTTGCGCCCGCATCGGTCGCTACGCGCTGTTCGGCGTGGCGGTCGCTCTTTGACAAGTGAATAGTCTGTGAAGGTCCGAGAAGGTCCGACTCCAAACGTCCCTAACCCGTCACTTTCCGTCACTAGACGACACTAAACGTCACTTGACGGTACTACGGCTTTTAGGCCAACGCCCGGCCTGGCCGAGGGTTAGGCGGCCGCATGGGTCGAAGTGATGATTTTGTCGCCGGCCGGCCACCCTACGAAGAAGGTGCACTTAAAAAGGCGCGATTTGGCCCCCTTTGGCCACCTAAAGACACCTTGGCGCACCCTGACGCACCCGGTGCAAAATCTTCAACGCCCGGCCCAGCCAATGGTTACGCGGCCACACCGGTCGAAATGATGATTTTGCGGTCGGTGATCGAGCGCCGGCGCCATGTTGGGTAGGTTGAATCCCGCCCTGTAAGAAATCAATACCCGCCCGCCTGTTTCGGGTCTTTATCGTGATCGTGATCAACGTTCGGATCGGCGATCGCGCAGCCGAGCAGGCCGTTGTTCATGTCGGCGATCATCCGCATGGCGTGCTGCGACTCGGCCTGCCGCTGTTCACGCGTGAGCGTGGCGGCGCAAGGCGTGCCGAAGCGTGGCTGGGCAAACGGCAGGTGACTGTCGCCGCGAGCGAGGATGTGACTGGCGTTGGCCATGCCGGTGACCGGATCTTTCCCGCCGGTGGCGTAGTAGGGGCTGGCCGGGTTCGCATCGGCGCCCCACTGCGTGAAGCTTCTCGCGTTGCAGTAGTGGCTGACGAAGCTGCGGCGGTAGCGGTCCTTGCTCCAATTCATCTTGCTGCGGTGCAGCACGTGGCCGTTGAAGAAAACCACGTCGCCGGCTTTGGCGGGGGCGAGCACCTGGTCATACTTGTCGGCGACTTTGCTCAGGAGATTTTTCGAGTCGTCGGTGTCCGATACGCCTTTCACGTAGTGAATGTCTTTCACCAGTTTGTCCCCGAATCCGTAACCGGTTTCGGGGCAAGGCGGGTAGATCGGCTCGGCGCCGCTGCCTTTGGCGAACCACATCGCGCCGTTTTGTTCGTCGCAGTCGTCGATCGCGATCCACGCGCCGCACAGCGTGTCGGGGTGCGTGGGAATGTAGTAGCTGTCCTGGTGCCAACCTTGCCCCGGCTTGCCGGGCGGTTTGAGGAAGAGCATCGTCTGCATGGCCAGCACGTCGGGCCCGATGATCACTTCAAGCACGTCGAGCACGCGCGGGTGGAGCATGTACCGCTCGTGAAGTTCGAGCTTGCGGTGAAGCATGTGGATGCGGAGAAAGAATTGCGCCTTCTCGTCGGGCGACAGGTGTTCCGGCGGCGCTTCGATGCCCTGCACGGTGACGCCGGTGTCTTTCTTCACGTCGCGCTCGGCCATCCGCGTGCCCTGCTGCTCGGGGAGTTTTCCTTGCATGAGATCGTCGGTGTGCTGACGAAGCTCAGCGACGTCGGCCTGGCTCACCAAGCCCGGCACGACGAGGAAGCCGAACCGGCGGAAGTGGATGTACTGCTCGACCGACACCTGGTATCGATCGAACGCAGCGGGGGAAGAGGGAGCAGATTGCAGCGTTGCACTCACCATGGGCGAACTTCCTTGGTTAAGACGATGCGTCATTATTGGCTTGATTGAGTCTCATTGAGAATAGCATGCCTTGGGGAAAACATGCCTGAAATTCGCGCAGGGGCTGTTATCGGACGGGTGGTAGTCGGCCGTTCGCTACCGTGTAAGCCGGATCAGCAGCCGTGGTGCAGGTGGCGTGGCACCTTCGTGGATCTGGGCGCGCATCGCTCGCGGCGATTTGCCGAACGCGTCTTTGAAACGCCGGGAGAAGTGAAAGTTGCTGGCAAAGCCGCACAGCTCGGCGATCTGGCCGATCGTGAAATTGCTGCGGGCGAGGAGGTCGAGCGCGCGGTCGAGCCGGGCGAGGCGTACCGTCTCCATCGGGCTGTGGCCGATCGCGTCGGCGAAGATGCGGCAGAGGTGGCCGCGAGTGACGAATGCGGCGCCGGCGAGGTCGTCGAGCGTGATCGGCTCGGCGGCGTCGCGATCGAGCTGGCGCTGGATGAACTGCCAGGCGAGTTCCACCGGCTCGGGCAGTGTGTCGCGCGGGATGGCGCCGGTGTCGATCTGGCCGAGCACGAAACACGCCAGCAGGTGCGAGATGGAAAGGTGCAGCAGCTCCGGGTCGCCGCCCACGTGGCGTAGGATGTGGCTGAACACGGGGCGAAGGATGTCGCCCTCGGACGTGTTGCGAACGAGCGGCCAATCCGCGGGCTTAGGCCAGTTGCGGGGCACGCGGGTGATGTCAAAATGGAAGTACGCGTGCTGCGTCCGCCGACGAACGTCCCAGCGGAAAAAGTCCGTCTCGCCCGGCCGGCAGAGCACGATTGAACCGGGCGGGGCCGGTACGGTTTGCTGGCCGTGGCGGTATTCGCAGTCGCCTTCAACGATCCAGACGAACTCGTAGTCGCGCATCTGGCGTGGCCCGAACGTCGCCCCGGCGGGGTAGGTCACCACGCCGTGCGAGGTCTGTGTCGGAAGGCGCAATCGCGGTAGCATATTCGGATGATACCGCCATTTTGCCCGAAACCTTCGTCCGTGGGCCGCGTCTAATAGGCTTGCCGTCTAACCCGGGAGGTTGGCATGCGGAGTTGGCTGATTTTAACGCTTGTACTGATGGCCGGTTCGGTGCTTCGGGCGGAGGATTCGCCGCTGGTGATTCACGAGTGGGGCACGTTCACCAGCCTGCAGAACGAGAAGGGCGAAGCGATCGGCGGCATCAATACAGATGATGAGCCGGTGCCGAGCTTCGTGCACGGGCTCGATTCGAGCCTGATCGATCGGTCGCCGTCGGAGACCGAGCGTCGCACCTCCAAGGGAATTTTCGAGTTGCTGCATCCGGATGTCACGATGCGACTGGAAACGCCGGTGGTCTACTTCTACCGACCGGCCGGCAGCGCCGGGCCAATGAAGGTGGATCTGTCGGTCACCTTCCACGGCGGGTACCTCTCGCAGTACTACCCCAACGTGAGTGGGCCGGCCCCGGTCGTTACGCAGGACTACATGAACCGTGAGTACAAGCCGGTTACGTCGAAGACGACGCATGCGCTGAACTGGCCGAACCTGCAGGTCGGCACTGACGGCGTGGGACCGATCACGGCCGAGCGCGTATGGACCGCGCCGCGCGAAGTTAAGGCCGACAATGTCACGAGCGAAAAAGGGGAGAGCGAGAAGTTTCTCTTCTATCGCGGCGTGGGACATTTGGACGGGCCGCTTCAGGCGCATCGTGCAGCGCCGCAGTCCGAGGCGATTCTTCTGTCCGGCCATGCGAGCAGCCAGCCGGCGTGGCTTGTCGATATTCGCGGGGACGGAACTGTGGCGTTTGCCCGCTCTGAAACGCTCAGCGCTGCCGCCCCGCCCGCGACGCAGTACCGCGGGTTCTTCGGTTTCAAACCCGTCGACTACAACTCTGCCAACCTCACCAAACTGCGTGATGAGTTTCGACAAGCCTTGATCGCTAGCGGCCTCTTCGCCGACGAAGCCGACGCCATGCTCAACACGTGGGAAGCGTCGTACTTCAAAGCGCCGGGCCTGCGTGTGTTTTACATCGTCCCGCCCGCGTGGACCGAGCAGGTGCTGCCGATGACCGTCTCCGTGCCGGCCAAGATCACGCGAGTGATGGTGGGGCGGATCGAGCTGATCGCGCCCGAGCAGCAGGCATTGCTCGGCACGATCTCAGATGTGAAGGATGTCCCCAAGCTCGGCCGATTCTACGCGGCGCTGCTCAATGAAGAGCAACGTCTGCGTCCGTCGGACCGATTGGCCAAGCTGATCGAAGCGAAGCAATGCGCACCTGCAAAAGTGGCGCGAAGCGTCGCAGCTCGTTAGCTCACTCGCCAACGTTGATCAGTCGCTTCCACTCACCGGCATCAGCAGCGTTTGCAGCAGGCCCGTCACCTTGTCCTGGTTGACCTTGAGCGGACAGGTGCAGAGCGCATCACGTTCGCCAAGCAGGCCGGGCGATTTGCAGGTGTGGCAGTTCAGGCAGATCGCCTTGCGAATGCCCCACGGCAGGTCGACTTGCGGATCGCCTTCGGCTTCAAGAACGAGTTGTTCGAGGCGTTCAAGGTTTTGAAAAATCGTGCAGGTTTCTTCACACGTGCGGTGAATCTTTCGGCCCCACGCGGCCGAACCTTCCGGGCGGTCATTGCAGATCACACACACATTGCCTCTGAGCGATTGTCGAATCATCAGAGTGTTTTCAACGGTACGCATATGAAATCTCCTAGAGTCATTATCCGTTAACTCGGTGGAAAGTTCGCTACTTCGTGAATAATTTCACAAATGTGGATGAGTATGCGTCTCAACGTGATTTCTGACCGATTCGAAGCAGCTATGACACGGCGGAGTCGCTTGCGGCTTGGCAAGTGCAACAACGCCGAGAGTCGCTAATCCGCAAGCGGCAAATTTTGCTCGTTTATTTCAACCGTCATTCTCTGTTCGAAAGGCTTGCTTTTTGCGCGAGCGGAGACCACACTAAAAAAAGCTATCGGACTTGCCTATTTAGCGATCACACGTCCGATAGAACTTTTGGTATCTGTAGACGTACAAACATTGATCGCCGGCGAATGGATTCGCCGATCATCCGAGGTGTGCCGCTTTTTTCAGCAGCGGCCCTATCGGACCCCGCAGAGGTCCAAGGACGGGCAAGATGGATTCCTTTCTTATTCATGGTGGATCGCGCCTCAAAGGCAAGATCGAAATTTCCGGTTCTAAAAACTCGGCACTCCCGATTTTGGCCGCCTGCTTGATGGCCGAGGGCAAAACCACGCTCAAGGGCGTGCCGCGCCTGTCGGACATCGACTCGATGAACAAACTCATCGGCGAACTCGGCTGCCACGTCTACCGGCACGAAGGTTCGCCGTCGGTCGTTGATGGGCCGAACCTCAACGGGCCACTCGAGATCACTGTTAATGACGAATCGCAGTGCGAAGCGCGTTACGACATCGTCAAGACGATGCGCGCGAGCATCTGCGTGCTCGGGCCGTTGCTCGCCAAGCGCAAGAAAGCGATCGTCTCGCTGCCGGGCGGGTGCGCGATTGGCGATCGGCCGGTCGACCTGCACGTGCGCGGGCTGCAAAAGCTCGGCGCCGAATTTCGAATCGAAAATGGCAACGTGATCGGCGAAGTCCGCGGCCGGCTCAAAGGCTGCAAGATGTACCTTGGTGGCGCTCAAGGCCCCACGGTGCTCGGCACGATCAATGTCATGTGCGCCGCGGCCCTCGCTGAAGGCGAAACCGTCCTCGTCGGCGCCGCCTGCGAGCCAGAAGTGCTCGACTGCGCCGAATTGCTCATCAAGATGGGCGCGAAAATCAAAGGCCACGGAACGCCGGAGATTCGCATCGAAGGCGTCGACCGCCTCGTCGGCTGCGAACACCGCATCATCCCGGATCGAATCGAAACCGGCACGTTCATGATCGCGGCCGCCATCACCAACGGCGAACTGGAACTCAAAAATTGCAACATGGATCACCTGATCTCGGTGACCGATCGTCTGGACGAAGTGGGCGTGAGCACGCACCGCCAGAACGGAACGATCTTCGTGAACTCCGCCCGCCGGCTCAACCCGGTGGAGATGACCACGCAGCCGTTCCCCGGTTTCCCGACAGACCTGCAGGCCCAGCTCATGGCGCTGCTCTGCCTGAGCGACGGCATGAGCGTGATCACCGAACGCATCTTCCCCGACCGCTTCCTGCACGTCGGCGAACTCAATCGCATGGGCGCCAGCGTTCGTAAAGAAGGCGCGACCGCAATCATCCACGGCGTGCAGCAGCTCAAGGGTGCACAGATCATGGCCAGCGACCTCCGCGCGTCGGCGGCCCTTGTCCTCGCGGCCCTGGCGGCGAAGGGCACCACCCGCATCGATCGCGTGTACCACATCGACCGCGGCTACGAAAAAATCGAGCAGAAGCTCAACGCCGTCGGCGCTCACATCGAGCGAATCAAAGAAAAACACTAATCACGATTTGCGGATTTTGAAGATGGGGAAGGCCCTCGCGGAAACGCGCGGGCCTTTCATTTTGATACGGGCCAGCATGATCGCAACAACCGGGGCTACACATCAGTGTAACCCTCATTGCAATCCCGCCGTTGCTGGCGGATGATCCTTCCCATGCCGTCTGACGCTACGCCTGCTTCTTCTTCGCCTGTTCCTGCTGACACCCTGATTACCGACACCAGTCGCGCGCTGCCGGGCGCCCGCGCGGCGCTCATCCTGCTCCTGTTGATCAACCTGATGAACTACGTCGACCGCCAGATCCTGTCGGCGGTGGAAAAGCCGATCGGCGAAGAATTCAAAGTCAGCGCGGCGGCCACGGGATGGCTCGCCACTGCATTCCTCCTGGCATACATGGTCTTTTCGCCAATCTTTGGCGTGATGGCGGACCGCGTGCGGCGCTGGGCGATTGTGGGCGGCGGCGTGATCATCTGGTCGCTCGCCAGCGGCGGCAGCGGGGCGGTGCCGACGTTCGCAATGCTCGTCGGAATGCGGCTGCTAATCGGCATCGGCGAGGCGGCGTACGGGCCTGTAGCGCCAACGCTGCTTTCCGATATGTATCCGGTGGCCGTTCGCGGCAAGATCATGGCGTGGTTCAACGCGGCCATCCCCGTGGGCAGTGCGCTCGGGTACGTGATCGGCGGGCTCTTTCACGATCATTGGCACTGGGCGTTTTACGCCACGCTGCCGCCGGGCATTATTTTGGGCGTGTGGTGCTTCTTCATGAAGGAACCGGGCAAGCTGCCGGGCGCGGCGGCGGAGCATCGCAAGGCTACTTTGCACGACTACCTGGCGCTGTTCAAGATCAAGTCGTACACGATCAACTGCCTGGCGATGACGGCGATGACGTTCTCGCTCGGCGGCATCGCGTTTTTCATGCCGCGATACCTGGAGGGCCGCGGCCAGTCGGCGGAACACGCCACGCCGATCTTCGGCGGGATCATCGTCGTCTCGGGATTATTCGCCACCATCATCGGCGGCATGACCGGTGACAAACTCCGCAGCCGATTTCCCGGCAGCTACTTCCTCGTCTCGGGCTTAAGCATGCTGCTCGGCTTCCCGCTCTTTCTCCTGATCCTGGTGACGCCGTTCCCGTATTGCTGGGGCGTACTGTTCCTCGCCGTCTTCTGCCTCTTCTTCAACACCGGCCCTAGCAACACGGTGCTGGCGAACGTCACGCGCCCGTCCGTTCGCGCGACGGCCTACGCGCTCAACATCTTCGTGATCCACGCCTTCGGCGACGCCGTCAGCCCGCCGATCATCGGCTGGGTGGCCAACCGCTGGAACATGGGCGTGGCGTTTATGGTGGTGTCGGTGATGATCTTTGTGAGCGGCGTGTTGTGGCTCTTCGGGGCGAAGCATCTGCAGGAAGATACTGACACAGCGAACCGGCCGGACGATCAGCAGCGCGGGTTTGAAGTCATCGCGCCCCATTGAATTGTCTGGTTACAAATCGCCGAGCGGCCCAGCCGGATCTTTGAGCTGCTCTTCATTCCCATTAACCGGCGTACGCTGTTTGACCAGCGATTCCAGCGTATCGAATTCGTGATCCTGTCCGAACGCGATCACCTGCACGACCGTGCCCTCGGCCGCCACGCCGATTTCGAGGAAGTTGGGCGATTCCAGGTTCGGCGTGCCGCGGATGATCCGGCGATCGACCTGACGGGCGTCGCCGAAGACGCGGATTGATCGGCCGAAGATTTCGCTGTCGAATTGCGGCACGGCGTCGTATGCCGCATTCCCGCCCGCCATGTTGTCGCCGGCGATTCGGCCGGTGATTTCCGCCTGTGTCCAGTGGTGGCCGATGCGATGCTTGCCGACGGCCGGATCGAACACCGCGGCACAATCGCCGGCTGCGTAGACGTTCGAAATATTCGTGCGGCAGTGTTCGTCGGTGAGGATCGCTTTCTCGGCGCGAATGCTCGTCCCCCGCAAAATCTGGCGGTTGACCGTTGAGCCGATTGCGCCGACGACGAAATCCGTATCGATCGCGCCACCGTTGGAAAGCTGCACGCGCTGCACGCGGCCGTCGCCTTCCAGACGCAGGGCGGTGGTCGACAGATGCACCGTTACGCCGCGATGTTCCAGCAGCCGCGTGATGAACTTGCCAGCCACTTCGCCGGCAATGTGGTTCCACGGGATTGGCGTGGCGATGAGCAGGTCGACGGCCATCCCCATTCGCGACAACGACGCCGCCAGTTCAACGCCCAGCAATCCGCCGCCAATGATCGCCGCACGGCCGCGGCCGGTCGTCGTGTTTCGTGGCAGCCCGCCATCCGACGGATGCGGCCGCCCCGCGCGCCGAGCTTGGTCGACAATCGTCCGCAGCCGATCGGTATCTTCCAGCGTCCGCAGGTAATACACATTCGGCAGGGCGGCCCCGGGAATGTCGAGCACCTTGGGCGACGCGCCCGTCGCCAGCAGCAGGTGATCGAACGAAATCTCCTTACCCGTTTCCAGCGCCACCGAATGCCGGCTCACATCCACCGCCGCCACGCGATGGCCGGTGTGCAGTTCGATGTGCTGATCCGCAAACCATCCGCCCGGTTTGATAAAGAGAGATTCTCGAGACAACTCGTCGCGGAGAAATTGCTTACTGAGTGCCGGCCGTTGGTAGGGCCGAGAGTTTTCCTGCCCGACCAGCATGATGAGCCCGGCGTGATCGCGCGCCCGAATCGCCGCCGCCGCACTCGCCGCCGCGATTCCGCCGCCGACCAGAAGGTATTGCACGTGAGGAATGCTCATGTCCGTCTCCACCGTGAGTGGCGATCCATTCCATTAGACACGCCTGCCCAGGTTTTGTGCGTCATCGGCAGCTTTTGCACCACCGATGTTGAATGTTAAGCACGCCAGGGCAGCGTACGCCGGACGGGAAGGGCGGATGCAATTATCGGGCCATGGCTGATACGCCGTTGCCGTTGCAGGCGACCGGTTGGGAATCTTCTTGACGTCACCTCCAATCCATCCAACAATTCATCCGGCTAAACGGATGAATAAAACCCCCGCACAACCCGTGGCGTTGCTCGGCTGGATGGACAGCTTGTCCGATCCCACCCGCCTTCGCCTGCTCCGTCTGCTCGAGCGCCACGAGCTCGGCGTCGTTGAACTCTGCGACATCCTGCAACTCCCGCAGAGTACGGTCAGCCGACATCTTAAAATCCTCCTCGACCAAGGCTGGGCGAAGGCCCGTCGGCAGGGGACCACGCACCTCTACCGCTGCATCTTGGATGAATTGGAAACGCCCACCCGCAAGCTGTGGCTGATCGCAAGGGAGCAGACCGAAAACTGGTCCGCCATCCAGCACGACCGCCTGCGACTCGAGCGCCGCCTCGAGCAGCGCCAAAACGACAGCCAAGCGTTCTTCGCCAGCGCCGCCGGCCAGTGGGACAAGCTCCGCTCCGAACTCTACGGCGAAGCTTTCACCTACCTCGGCCTGCTCGAACTGCTGCCGCGCGACTACACCATCGCCGACCTCGGCTGCGGTACCGGCCAGATCACGCAACTCCTCGCCGGACGCGTAAAGCAGGTGATCGCCGTCGACAACAGCCCCGCAATGCTCAAGGCCGCCAAGAAGCGCATCGGCGATCGCGACGACGTCAGCCTCCGTCGCGGCGAGCTCGAAGCGCTCCCGATCGACGACGCCGCCTGCGACGCCGCCATCCTCACGCTCGTCCTCAGCTACCTGCCCGACGCGCCTGCCGCGCTGAAGGAACTGGCGAGAATCCTCAAGCCGACCGGCCGCGCGGTGATCATCGACCTCCAATCCCACGACCGCGACGACTTCCGTCGAGAGATGGGCCAAACCGTCAACGGCTTTGCGCCCGAGCACCTGCAGGAGATGCTCAAATCCGCCGGCTTCGCGAGCGTGCAGGTCACGCCGCTCCCGCCCGCACCGAACGTGAAGGGCCCGGGCCTGTTCCTCGCCGCCGCGAGCAAACACTAAAGCGCACGGCCAGCCGGCAGCGGGAAAAAACCTTGCCCCGCATGAGCACGGTGCTAAGCTGATCCCCGCGATGAGCGGCCGACGGCTGCGTGCCGCATCGGACCTTCCAACTCCATCGCGACGTACTTTTTCATCTCTTCGAAAGGGAAACGTCATGGGCACTTACCTGTTCCAGGGTTGCTACACGTCCGCCGCGATTGCTGCGATGGCCAAGACGCCGGAGGACCGCACCGCCGCCGTCCGCGAACTGATCGAAAGCCTCGGCGGAAAGCTCGACGGCTTCTGGTTCGCAATGGGCGAGTACGATTTCGTCGGCCTGGCGACGGTGCCCGACATGAACTCCGCCGTCGCGTTCTCCATCGCCGCAGGCGCGGGCGGGTCGATCCAGAACTTCAAGACCACACCGCTGCTCACCGGCGCCGAAGGCATGGCCGCGTTCAAGAAAGCTGCCACCGCCAAGTACCGCCCGCCGACCAAGTCGGCCAAGTGATGTGATCTCCGCAAACGGTTATCATTCCGCAGCCCTTCCGCGCCCGCGGAAGGGCCGGTCAGTGAGTCCATGTAATTGAGTTCCCACGACGGTGGTGTTGCAACGGAGAGCGATTCATGACGCGCGTGGGAGTGACGAATCTCGCGATTGGTTTGGCCGGCGTCGCGATCGGGCTGGCCGTCGGCTTCGCAGCCGGCTACAACCTCGCCGCGCGACAGCTCTTCGTGCTGTCGGACGCCGCCCAGCCCACGCCGGCGATGGTCGCTGTCATCCCTGCTACAGTTCCGCCTGCGACGCAAGCCGCCGACGCCGACGAGCCCCAGCCGCGGTTCATCGACCGTCGCGACGCTGTCGAGGACACGCAGACGGGCCTCATCTGGCAAAAGGACGGCAGCGCGTCGGGCAAGCTGAATTACTACCAAGCCAAGCAGTACGCGGCCGACCTCCTCATCGGCCGGCCCGGCTGGCGACTGCCCACGCGCGAGGAACTCAAAACCATCTTCCCCGCGACCGACGCGCCGTTCACCAACACCAGGTACAACCCGGTCCCGTACGGCCCCGGCAACGGCAAAGCCCCCGACGACTGGAACTCCTACTGGACCGCCGACATGGACGGCCGCCGCGAGGACTACGCTTTCGTCTACCAGTGGTACGCCGAAGGCGGCGCCAACAACTGCTACGCCAGCAAGAATTTTGTGTACGTCCGCTGCGTGCATGATCCGGTGAAGAACGTGTCGAAGAAGAAGTAGGCCGATTCGCCGAACTGCGCATTTTTCGCAAAATGCCGTCGTTCGACTCCCGCCGACTCCTAACCCCCGGCCCGGCCAACGGTTGGCCGAAAATCCCCGGCGGTTGAAGACGGTCGCAGGCGCTCGTAAACGGTCGAAGGCGCTCGAAAGCGCTCGAAAAGGTACGCAAAGGTACGCCGACCCGTAGGGCAGGTCTCGACCTGCCGCGTCGCCTGCGCATTTTTCAAAAGTCGACCTCGTTCCCCCTCCTCCGGCCCGCAACCCCCGGCCCGGCCAACGCTTGGCTAAAAATCCCCGGCGATAGCAAACGGTCGTCAACGGTTGCAGACGAGCGCAAACGGGCGCAAACGAGCGCAAAGGTACAAAAAGGTACGGAAAGGTCCGCACAGGTCCGTCCCGCTATTCACTTGTCAAAGAGCCGCCGACGCTCGCAAACATCACGAGGCCGACGATCGTCCCGCTTCCGCAAAGACGACGCCCGATCCTACCGCCGCCGATGGAGAAAGTCGGCCAAAATCTTCGAAAATCGGCCGATTTTCGGCCAATTACGCAACCTATGGCCGGGCCGGAAGTTGGGCCGGGCGCTTTCGGGTGAGAACGCGCGCACTTCGTGTCATTGTGTTAGTTGAGCACCGACATATGCACCCCGATCACCTTCCCGCCGCGCAGGAGCGCCCACCCCGCGCGGCCGCACAGGTGTTCCCACGTCTCCGGCGGCGAGCAGTACCACCACAGCTCGTCCCCCACGACGGCTTGTCGCATCAAATCCACCGGCCAACGCTGCTTGTCCCCGTCCGACATCTCCCCCGGCCAGGCGTGGTGCTGCCACCCGTGAAAATAGTCCGCCGTCTTGGTGGCGCACTTGTGCTGCAGATCAGGCAGGAGGTCAGGTCGTCCTCCACCCCAAACGGCGGAATGGGAGCCGGCGGATGGTCGCCCGAATCACTCATGCCGTCGCTTCTTCCACGATGCGGATTTCGTCGTCGGTCAGGCCGTAGAGTTGATAGACGAGCTGGTCGATCTGCCGGTCGATGGCGTCGATCTCCCGCTGAATCTGCTCTCGCTTGCTCGGCGTCTGCTCGGCGGACAGACGCTTGTGCAGGGCGAGCATGGTGTCGACAGCTCCGTCGATTTTGGAGCTCGCAACTCCGTCTTCGAGAAGCTTCTTAGGGAACGGCAACTGCGCAACTTGCCTGGCTTGTATCTCTGAGAAGGTACGCTTCGATGATTTCAGGAAAGTGGTGAAGTACCAGTCTACGCAACGACTGTTGAACCATCCCAGCATCGATTTGAGAGACTTGATCTTTGGCGTCTTAGTCGTGAGCACGACCAATGTGTTAAGTGCGAAAAACTGCTTGTCATCATAAGTGGCAATCAGTCCTTCGCCGACTCGTCGGAAAAACAGCTTCTCGCCCACTTCGAAAATGTCTCTCCGCTTGCACGAATGGATTTTCTCGACGTCGTACTCGAGATAGTTGCCGGCCCAGGCCATCTCGTATCGCTTAATCTCCCTTCCATCGATGACTGGGACGCAATCAACGTGGGCTTTATCCGGCCGGAGCGAAGCCGCGCGATCCCCCTTTAGCGCAATCGCCTGATTGATGTTGGCCACTACGCCAAACGGAGTTGACGTTTCGTCCAGCTTCGATCGAATACGGGTGTCGTCCTCACTTGCGTTGACTAGAAAGACGCTGTTCTTCGTCGATCCTACGGACGCCTGCTCAATTCGACGGCTGGCAGAGAGAGTATGTTGATCGCTCCAAAGTTCGACCTCGACAGAATTTCCGCTCGGAGAGCGATGGTCGCAGATGAATACGGCCGGTTCTACTACTGCCCCGTCGAAAACGTGATACGAATAGACTGCCAGTTTGCGCACGGTGTCGGTAAGAATGATCTCCCGAAGCTCCGCGTAATACTCTTGGGACAGCATCGTATTGGGGACGATGTAACCGTAAGTTCCACCTGCTCGCACCCAGTGGCGTGCACTTCGCTCGAAGAACAGGCCGAAGGTGTTTAACCTTCCCATTGACGAAGAGAAACGCGGCTTCAAGTATTCCGCAATCGGTTCTACGAAATACGCTTCCATCGAAAGTTGGATGTACGGCGGATTCCCGATCACCGCGTCGAATCCGCCATCCTTCGCCTTGAAAATCTGCGGAAAGCTTCGCTCATAACTGAACGGATTGACCTTCCCGCGCTCCTCCTCGCTCATCGCCTTCCACGCATCCGTGCCCATGATGTCGGTGCCGATGAGGCTATTGCCGCAAAGGATGTTCTTCCCCAAGTCGGGCAGGGCGCGTTCGCGGAAGAGGCGTTGTTCGAAGCCGAGAGTTTGGCTGGTTTCGCCTTCGAGGCATTTGAGCAGCAGATTGAGCTTGGTGACTTCCACCGCCTGGCCGTCGAGATCGACTCCGTGGATGTGGTCGAGCAGGATGTGTTTGCGCTCGGCAATGGTGAGCGCCCAACCGGGCGTGACGGGGCCTTCGACGGCGGTATCGACGGGCTTGACGAAGGCGGGCCGCAGGACGGGCTTCTTGCCGGTGGCGAGTGCTGCCGGATCGGTGCCGGGCGCGGTGTACTGCTGGAGGTACCAATCGAGCAGGAACTGGTAGGCCCCGATGAGGAACGAGCCGGAGCCGCAGGCTGGATCGAGGACCTTGATCTTGGCGGCGTCCCTAGGGGTCTTGCCTTCGAGCAGTTTGCCGACGGTGTTCTTGACGATGTAGTCGACAATGTAAACGGGCGTGTAGTAGACGCCGCCGGCTTTGCGGACTTCGGGCTTTTCTTCGATCTTGGCTTTGTGGCCGCTGGTGAGGGTGATGACCTTGCCGAGGAACCGCTCGTACACGCTGCCGAGGATGTCGGCCGACACCATCGTGAACTCATACGGGCTTTGCGGGTAGTACAGGCCCTTGATGATGCCCTTGAGGGTTTTGTCATCGACGTTGAGCGTGGGCGTGAGGGTGTCGGGCGATTCGTCGCGGTCTTTTTCCTTGGCGAAGTGGAATAGGCCGGAGTTGTAGCGCTCGTCGGCGCGGTTGAAGAGCGTGACGAGGCGCGGATAGACCGACTCACCGTTGAGAAGTTGTTGCAGTTGGCCGACAGTCTCGGTTCCGCGATCTTCGGCGATGCGTAGGAAGATGATGCGGTCGATGATCCGCTGGACGGCGAAGTTAAGGGCGGGTTCGTCGAGCGACGCGTTGTTGCGGGCGAGGCTGTTAGCGATGGCGGTGCGCCAGTCCTCGATCTCGCCGAGGAAGGCATCGTCGAACAGGGACGCGCCACGGCCCTTCTTGGTTTCGCAGTAACGATCGAACTCGCCGCGGAGGACGGCATCCTTGGAGAACGTGCCGGAGATGAAGTCCCAGCGGTCGGCGTAATCGGTGTACTTGATGAACTCGCGACGGGCGACGGAGGCCTTCTCCATCTGCTTGGGCTGGATGCGGGCGTCGTAGATCGCGAACTCTTCGAAGTCGGTCAGCAGGCTGACGGCAAGCTTGGCGGACCACGCGTACCGGCGAAGCTGGTAAGCGGGCTCCCAGTTGTTTTTAATATCGACCGACGGCTTTTTGGCTTCGAGGAAGAACTTACGCTGCCCGCCGATGCGGAAGGAGTAGTCGGGGGCCTTGGTCTGTCCGGCAACTTTGACGCGGTCCTCGTGGACGACCTCGCGGTACTGCTCGGCGTGACCCTGCGCGTTGCTCATGTCCCAGCCGAGGGCGCTCATCATCGGATTGATGAAGTCGATGCGGATGAGCGTTTCGTTATAGTCGGTTGAGCGGATCTGGTCGGACTGCTGATTGAATCGATCGACAAGTTTTTTGAGCGCGTCTGGAAAGGTCCCCATGCGAAAGAGTTTAGTTCGGCGCGACGGCATCGGCAACGAGAGCAGGGCGTCGAACCTACAGCGAATCGCCTTTGAACAACCCATTCTTCAAAGGCATCAACAACCCCACCCCAAACACCCCCGACCAGATCACCACCAACCCGCCGGCGAACTTCGCCGGGTCGGCGTGCCAGTAGGCGGTCGGCTGGGCGTGCGGTTCGTCAAAGACGGCGGACGGTGCGGTGAGCGTCATGGTGTGGCCGCTCAGGCGGTAGCGGGGGCAGACGCACGTCCAGGCCAGCGTGAGCAGTGAGCCGACGAGCAGGATCACGGCCAGTTTCTTTTGCGTCATGCGTTCCCCTCTAAATGCGAACAGCGTTGAGCGGCGGTGGACGGCCGGAGTGTAACCGGCGCGGCGGGGCGATGGGGAATGCGCGGTCGGCGTCTGGTCCCTCTCCCGCCGGGAGAGGTTAGGTGAGGGTGAATTGCGAACGGCGCGGCTCGGCGGTCGCCCTCACCCTGCCTCTCCCGGAGGGAGAGGAGGTCGGTGGTTGAACTTCGACACGTCGTGGAGAAAGCGGGGGTTTTGCTTCGGGAGACGGATCGTTATCGGACGCCGGGTGATTGTCGCAATCGCGCGCAAATTACGATTCGATTTGCCCGGAGTCAAAAGCGCGGCATATTCCCGGCGGAGGTATTTATGATCACTCGCATCAAGCAGACCGCGGCGCGGTTGTGGAAGGATGAAGCTGGTACGGAGACGTTGGAATACGCTCTGATCATCGGCCTGATCCTCATCGGAACCATCGCCATCATTACCGCCGTCGGCACGAAAGCGCTGGCGCGGTGGTCGTCGCTCAATCGCAGTATGTAGGACTGCGGCAACGAACCCACTTTCTTCCAAGGCGTCGTCGCGTGTGTGCGGCGACGCCTTTTTGCGCGCGGTGTTTTCTCAATGGCCGGGACGCAACGCTTCGCGGAGGCGGGCGGCGGTGGGGTTGGCCGTCGGCGAGATGGGGAGGTCGCAAGAATCGAACAGGCCGATGGCACGGGCTTCGAAATTCTGGTGAAACGTGGCGGACGCGGCGGTAGACTCGGAGGCCGGCAAGCGTACGCGAAGGCCGGCGCCTTTGGCTCGTACGTGGGCCGCCACATCTGATTCGGAGGAGATCATGCAAACCGCTCGAATTCTGGGGATCGTTCTCGCGCTGGCGTTCTGCGCTCTCCCGGCCCGTACTACCGCGGCGGGGCTGGATTACCGTCAGAAGAAGGAGCTGACCGACGCGACGGATTATCTGGATGAAGTGGACGCCTACATCGCCGACATCGACAAGGTGCTGGCGGGCATGAAGCCGGGCGACGCGTCGGTGCCGATCCAGCAGATTCAGAACGTAATCGCGACGCGCGATCGGGCGCTGCAGCGACTCGGATATGCCAAGGCGCGGTTCGCCAAGCTGCCGGCGGACAACGCGGATGTGGCGGCTGCGTCTGGCCGAGTGCCGGCGCTGGAGAAGACGCTGGCGGACGTGGAGCCGCGGATCGCCGCGATCAAGGGCGGCGTGATGAAGGTGATCGAGCAGGGGAGCGGCGCCGGCTACAAGGCCGACTTCGATCGGCTGCGGGAGATCACGGTGATGTACGGCAATCCGCAAAGCCTGCAGAGCCAGGTGGAGCGGGCGGCGGAGGTGGTGAAGCAGATGGCCGCCACGAAGGCCGAGCGCGTGCGGATCGGCGAGAAGTACGCCGATCTGCTCAAGCAGGACACGCCGGCGTCGAACGAGATGCGCGGCGTGCTGCGGAACTTCGACAGCGTGTTCGGCGAATTCGAGACGGCCGAGAAAGCCTACGCGGCCGAGGCGCCGGCGAAGATGAACGCCGACGTCGATGAACTCATCCGCCTGGGCAACGAAGGTGTGAAGGAAAACCGCCCCGGCTACTTCGGCGAAACCGGCGGCGTGAACTCGAACCTCAAGTTTATCGAGCAGCGCTACACGCTGATGGCCGCCGCGCTGCCGGGCACGCCGGAGCTGGCCGCGGCTCGCAAACGGATCGACGACGCTCGCGCGCAGGTGAAGCAGATGAAGGCGCAGCTCAACGACGCGATTGTGAAGAACAATCAGCCGCCGAACGAAAGCTACAACGGCGCCGACAAGGCCGAGCTGATCAAGCTCATCACCGCCAAGTGGGCCGAGGGCGGCAACGCGAAGAAGGTGCTGAAGGTCGGCATCAACTCCGACAACTGGCAGCGGCAAACCTACTGGCAGTGGCAAACCGACGCCTGGTACAAGGTCGACAAGAGCCGCATCCAGGGCCACGTGCTGGTGCAGGGGAACGACAAGGAAGCTCACGGCTACTACATCAACCTCGTGAAAGATCACCTGGCCAACGACTCGATCAAGCTCTACTTCTTCAACGAACCGAACGAGGAAGTCGACGCGACTTACCGCGTGCTGTTGAGCAAAGTGCAGTAAGCCAGGTGGCTGCCAGGCGATAAGCCGGGTGGGCGAGTCGGCGGTTCGCATCGTTTCCTTGTGCCGAGGTTTCGCGGGTCGTTACAATCTGTGGCAGGCAATCCCTTTCATGGAAAACGATCTTCAATCCGACCATCCCCGCGCCGAGAGCGTGCCGATGGAGACCGCGCTGCGCGACGCCGTGCAGCGGCTGCGCGCGGTGGTGGAGACGGCCGTCGACGGCATCATCACCATCGACGAGCACGGAACGATCGATTCCGTCAACGCCGCCGGCGCGAAGATGTTCGGCTACCACCGGCACGAGCTGATCGGCCGCAACGTTTCGATGCTCATGCCGCAGCCGTATTCGCGCGAGCACGACGGCTACATGAACAACTACAAGCGAACCGGCATCGCCAAAGTCATCGGCCTGGGTCGCGAGCTGCAGGCGATCCGCAAGGACGGGCAGATCTTCCCGATGCGACTGGCCGTCAGCGAGATGGCGATCAGCGGCCGGCGGTGCTTTACCGGCATCGTGACAGATCTGTCCGACCGTCGCCGGCTCGAGCGGCTCGTGATGGAAGCGGCCGCCGCCGAGCAGCGCCGCATCGGCCAGGATTTGCACGACGGCCTTTGCCAGCAGCTCGGCGCGATCGGGCTTTCCGTCGAGCGCCTCAAACGCCGCACGGAGAAGGGCATCGAGATAGACCCGGCCGAGTTCGGGAAGATCCAGCAGTGGCTGCACGAATCCGCCGCCCAGTTGCGGCAAGTGGCGCACGGCCTGCAGCCGGTGCAGTTTCGATCGGGCGGCCTGCCGCAAGGTCTCCGCGAGCTCGCGATGGAGACCAGCGAGCGGTTTCACATCCACTGCCGCGCCATCTGCTCGGAAGCCGCGCGGGTGGAGGACCAGACCACCGCCGATCATCTCTACCGCATCGCCCAGGAAGCCACCGGCAACGCGATCAAGCACGGCAAAGCGGCGAAGGTGCGGATCCAACTCACCGTGCCGCCGCCGGGCGGCCTGTCGCTCGCGGTGCTCGACAACGGCCGCGGCTTTTCGCCGGCCGCCACGCCGCGTCCGGGCGCCGGCATGGGCTTGCGGATCATGAAGTACCGGGCCGACGCCATCGGCGCCGATTTCCGCATCCTCCCGCGCAAACGCCGCGGCTCGCTCGTGTGGTGCGTGCTTCCGCCGGAGTCGAAACTCGCGCGGGCGGATTGATCACACCGTTCGTTCATCTCGCATCGGGCTTACCGCTTCAGCGGCACGCCGTACGGCGCTCGCACGATCAAGCCAACTGCGAAGCACGAACGCCGCGTGTCACTGAAGTGCCAAGCCCGGGACTCGCCATTCCACGCTATCGGACGCTCGCTCGGCTCGTCGCCCGGCGACTTACGATTCGATTTGCCCGGCGTCAAATCCGTGTCATAGTCCGGGCATGATCCACCTCACAAAGCACACCGTCGCCAAGCTTTGGAACGATGAAACCGGCGCCGAAACGCTCGAATACGCGTTGATTATCGGCCTCATCACCGTCGGCGCGATCGTGGTGATCAAGTCGGTGGGCACCAAGGCGCTGGCCCGCTGGACCGCCGTCAACAGCGGCCTCACGCCGGGGTCGGTCAAGAAGTCGTAACGCCGCCCGTCGTCTTGATCCGTCGTCCGCTCGTACTTTTCGCTGATTTCTCTCACGCCGCACCCGTCGTTCACTAACCCTCGGCCCGGCCATCGGTTAGGCCGATTTGCCAGGGGGCGCCAAGGTGCGTTTAGGTACGTTTAGGTGTCTTTAGGTGCGCAAAAGTAACCACTAAGGGACACTTCACGTCCGGGGTGTCTTCCGTTTGGCGGGCGAGCTTCTCGCGCGCAGACCGGAAGCGCGAGCAAGCTCGCCGGCTAAACGAGAACGCGGCGTCCCCTCACACACTGCGAGATTGTCAAAGAGCACCGGACTCACCACGCGATCAAATCGCGCACCGAACCCGTAGTGACGGACCATTGCCCGCCTCCGTATTGACAGACGGCGGTGCGCGTTTGACGCGCCGTGCGCGCACCGCCGGCGCAAAAATCCCCGGCCGCGTCGGAATAATCGCGATTATTTTTTTGGATTCGTCATTTTGCGCGTGTCACTCACGGCAACGCGCCAGCGCACCGCCGACGGTCCGGCTCCTTCTCCCTCCGGGAGAAGGCTGGGATGAGGGCGATCGCAAAATGGCGTACTCCGCGATCTACTCGTACTCGGTGAGATCAATCGCCCCGTCCGGATCCGCCGGATCGTACGCCCGCCCGTCCGGCCCGACGATGAACATCAGCGGCAGCTCCATCATCTCCCCCATGAACTTCCGCCGCGTCACGCACTCCGGACAGCAATAGGTGGCGATCGTCGCGCCGCCGCACGCGATCTCCCCGTCGGCCGGCAGAGGCCGGGAACACTTGGGGCAGGGGATGGTGGGGTGGGCGGGCATGGTTCGAAGTAGGTCCGGCACAGCCGGGACTACGGGACTGCACGTGCCGGCAAGATGTCGCTGATAACTGTGTGAAGCTCGAAGATTTTATCCAAAGCCTCATTCACCGCGGCAATTGTCGTAAGCTTCTTCGCGGTGATGTCTGCCGTCACAATTGCTATCGCTTGTGTCCGGCTCTCAAAATTCGGCTGAAACGTAAGTACACTCCCATTGACGAAGCTATCGAGTGCCACTCGCCAGCGCCCTTTACTGAGTAGAAGATTTACCTGCCAAGTCTTTCCGATGAGCGTGGCGGACACTCCGTCATCCCCGCGCTGGAGGGTGGCACGATCTATTTCAGCATTGGTGGCAGCGAGCATTGCATCAATCCACCGCTGAGTCGCGGGGGAACCAAAGTTGGCCTCAATTGCCGTCTGCAACTTTGCCGCTTCAACAGAGCGCATGACTAGGCAGACATAGGCGGCAACCGGCAATGCCTTTCGCCCCTCTTGAATTCCCATCGGTCTATCGTGAATGTCCGTGAGGTCAGCTAATCCCACATCCATCCCAGCAATTCCTTGGCAAAAGGCCTTTAACACTCCGTGAGGCGTATCGGTGCTTACTTGAGTTGAAGGCGTCTCTTGGGCGACGGTCTGATTTTGGACCGGTAAGACTGATACGGCCGCTATCGTGGCGATGATTACTCGCGTTAGAAAAGTTCGTGCGGCGGAATTCATATTGTATTTCCGGCTCAGAATTCGTCGTCTTTTAGTGTCTTCTTTGCGTGACAACTGTAGCTAATAGCTCTGTCACGCAGCCAGATTCACTGGACTGCTTGATGGTCAGTTTTTTAGCACGCTCGGTTTCTCTTTCGGCGGTGGCGGGGTGAGAGGGATTGAGAACGGTGCAGACGGTTCCGCATCAATCACGTTGCCCTCATTATCAACGCACACTCCTCCCGTTTCCTTCGATAGCCGCCACAAGAAATGCCGAACTTCGATCGATGTGTGCGAGTTGATAGCCGTCGTTGTATTGATACGCGTGCCAGTACCGGCCATTGCCTTCTTCATTTCCGCAATGCTCTTGTCCTCGTCCTTTGTGCCGATTTGTCCGACGATCCAAAGTACATCGGGCCGAACCTTCGCGACCGCTTCCAGCATCGGCGTGAACTTATCGTCATAGACGACGGGTGACGGTGCGTTCCAGTCATGGAAACGCTTTTTGTTCATTTCCGACGCTTCAAGAAAGACCTTCGAGAAGGAAATGATCTCCTTGCCCTTCGGCGTCATCACGTTGAAGAGCTGGTCGGGCTTGAGTTCATCAATCGCCTTGTTCACTTCTTTTTCCCCGCGTCCCCAGAGGTCAAGCTGTAGAAACAAAATTCGCTTGCTCGGCCGATCAACGGCCGGCTGCGTGGTGGTGATCGCTTGCGGCGCGACGCCCAGCGACTGCAGTTGCTCTTGGAGTTTGGTGACCTGCGATTGGAGGTCGGCGATTTGCTTGTCCTTTCGCTCAATGGATTGCCGGAGCAATTTGACCTCGGCCTGATCCATGCGCGAACTGTCGATGGACTTGGGTTCTTCAGACCGAGCACTGGCAACAAAGAGCAGGACGATCGTCGCGATCGACACGTACCAGGACTTCAATGTCATGTGCGATCCCCTTGTAAGTCGTGACGGATTTGGCCGACAGGCACGGTAACCGCGCCGACTGAAAACTTTGAACGATTGAGCGGCTTGCGTCAATTGTCCTAGAGCACGATGGCGTAACGTAATTGCTGGAATGATCGAAATTTAGGTCCGGTTCGAGCAACGGAGCAATGAACGGCCGATGTTCACGAGGTTAAATAGCTTGACAGAACAGCTTTTTGATTCAACAATCCATCCGGATTAACGGATGGAACACTAAAAACCCTCAGGAGCAACCGCCATGACCCAAGTCCTCACCCCGCCGAAAAAGTCGAAAGCCGCGTCGTTGAGCAAACCCGCGTTCGAATTCAAAGTCAAAGACCTCTCGCTGGCCGAGTGGGGGCGTAAGGAACTTTTGCTCGCTGAGCAGGAGATGCCGGGGCTCATGTCGTTGCGGGCGGAGTTTGGGAAGAAGCAGCCGCTCAAGGGGCTGAAGATCGTCGGCTCGCTGCACATGACGATTCAGACCGGCGTGCTGATTGAGACGCTGACCGCTCTGGGCGCGGACGTGCGCTGGTGTTCTTGCAACATCTTCAGCACGCAGGATCACGCGGCGGCGGCGATTGCGGTGGGGCCTAAGGGCACCGTCAGCAACCCGGCCGGTATTCCGGTGTTCGCCTGGAAGGGCGAGACGCTGGACGAGTACTGGTGGTGCACGGAACGCGCGCTCGACTTTGGCAACGGGCAAGGGCCTGACCAGATCGTCGATGACGGCGGCGACGTGACGTTGCTCATTCACAAGGGGACGGAATTCGAGAAGGCCGGCAAGGTGCCGGCGTTTAAGTCTTCCGATCCGGAAGAGTGGGGCGTCATCCTCAAGTTGCTGAGCAAGACGCTGAAAGAAACGCCCGACCGCTGGACGAAAGTCGGCAAGGGCGTTCGCGGCGTGAGCGAAGAAACCACCACCGGCGTGCATCGCCTGTACGAGATGCAGAAGGCGGGCACGCTGCTGTTCCCGGCCATCAACGTCAATGACTCGGTCACCAAGAGCAAGTTCGACAACCTGTACGGCTGCCGTCACTCGCTGATCGACGGCATCTTCCGCGCGACCGACGTGATGGTTAGCGGCAAGGTGGCGGTGGTGTGCGGCTACGGCGACGTCGGCAAGGGGTGCTGCCAATCGCTGAAGGGGCAGGGCGCCCGCGTGATCGTGACGGAAATCGATCCGATCTGCGCCCTGCAGGCCGCGATGGAAGGGTATCAGGTGCTGACGCTCGAAGACACGCTGAGCTACGCCGATATCTACGTGACGACGACCGGCAACTACAACATCATCACGGCCGCTCACATGAGCAAGATGAAGGACAAGGCCATCGTCGGCAATATCGGGCACTTTGATAACGAAATCGACATGGCCGGGCTGAAGAAGGTGAAGGGGATCAAGAACACCAACATCAAGCCGCAGTACGACATGTGGACGTTCCCGGACGGCCACAGCGTGATGATCCTCGCGGAAGGGCGTCTGCTGAACCTCGGCTGCGCGACGGGGCATCCGAGCTTTGTGATGAGCGCCTCGTTCACCAATCAGACGATCGCGCAGATTGAACTGGCGACCAACCTCAAGAAGTACGGCAAAGAAGTGTACGTGCTGCCGAAGCATCTTGATGAGAAGGTGGCCCGCCTGCACCTGGAGAAGCTTGGCGTGAAGTTGACGGTGCTGAGCAAGGAACAGGCCAACTACATCGGCGTGGCGGTGGAAGGGCCGTACAAAGCGAATCAGTATCGGTACTAAAAATCCGATCGATCGCTGTATTGATCAAATGAAGAAGAACCCGGAGCGTTGTGCTCCGGGTTCTTTTTATTTTCAGGCAATCCACCATGGATTTTGTGTGTCTGATGGGCTTTGATACCGCCGGATGAAAAAGGCTGTGCTCGTCATTCTCGTGCTGGTTGGGGTCGTCGCGATCGCGGGCGGCATTGCGGTCTGGCGGATGGGCCTTGGCGGCACGAGTTCGCTGGAGAAATGGATCGGCAGCTCGCTGCAGGCGGTCACCAATTCTTACATCAACCCGCAGTTGGCGTTCGATGACCTCGATTACGAGTACCCGCTCACGGTGAAGGTGAAGAACCTTCGGCTGACGTGCCCGTACCCCGGGCAGGCCGACAAGACGGTGGACATTGCGGGGGCCAAGAGCGCGGTCATCACGCTGGCGGAGATTCCGCGGCAGGGGAAGCCGATCGTGATTTCGGCGATCGACCTGGACGAGCCGACGTTTCAAGCGATCTCGGAATCGCCGGGGTCAACGCGGCTGATCGGGTGGTCGCAGGTTGTGCGCGACGGGGTGATCAAGGACAACCCGACGACGCAGGACGTGAAAAAGAAGCTGAGCGACGTACTGCAGATGCGCCGTATCAAGCTGAACAACGGCAGGGTGGTGTACGACCCGCGCATCGAAGGCACGCAGCCGATGGTGCTGGATCAGATTTCGACGGAACTGCTGATTGCGCCCGCGACGGGCGGGTCGTACGACGTGAAGCTTGGGCTGAATCGTAAGCCGCTGTTCACGCTCGATGCTTCGACTCGGCTGGACCTCGATACCTTCTCGCTCACCAACACGGCCGTGCGCCTGAACGGCATGGTCGGGCAGGAGCAGCAGAGCTATCTGCCGCCGCAGTTGCAGGAAATTTTGAAGAAGTACCAGGTGGAAGGGAAGCTGAGCGTCGATCTGACCGGCGACGTGCTGCCGCAAAACTTAAAACAGAGCAAGGCGGCCGTCACCGTCGTGCTGACGCAGGCGAACATCACCACTGACGAGTACCACGTGCCGATCAGCAAGCTGTCGTTCGAATCGCAGATGCAGGACGGGAAGGTATGCGTCTCGTCGCTTACCGTGAAGGCGCTCAAGGGAACGCTTGAGGCGAACGGCCTCATCACGCTCAACCGGCGGCTGGATAGCGATCTGCATTTGGACATCAACGACATGGTGATCGACGAGTTGTTCGTAAAACCCGGCACGGCCGAAAATCCGAAACTGGCGGGGCGGGTGAAGGCGAACATCAACGCGACAGTACCCATCGGCGCGATGGTGGTGCGCCTCGCGCCGGAAACGATGGCCAGCACTCGGTTCGCCGAGCGGGCGCCTGAACTGCTCGAGCCGCTGCCGGAGAAGTGGGGCGCGGGGCAGATCCACCTCGACCACGGACGGCTGGTGAACGTGCCGGTGCTGGAGCAACTCACCCGCGCCATCACCAAGACGGCACGGCTGATCACGCGAAAGCGCGGCGCGATCGCGAACGAGAAGGCCGACGTGAATTTCGACTTCATGGGCGATCAGATCAAGATTTCAGAGTTCACGTACGCGGGCGAGTTTGTGGCGGCGCGGGGCACGGGGGAAATCGCGCTCGATCAGCGGCTGAACCTGCTCGTCAACGCGGGGCCGATCGAAAAACTCAAGACGCTGCTCGGCACGCAGATCGGGGCGATCATTAATTTTGTGACGCCGGAACTGGTGACGTACAAGGTGACGGGCACGGTCGACGAGCCGAAAGTGGGCATGATGCTGGGCAGCGGCACCACGCAGGAAATCGTGACCGACGCCGGCGAAGCGGCGGCCCATGGGGTCGGCAAGGTGGGCAAAGCGATTGGCCGGGGCGCCAAGGGGATTCTGGACGGGTTATTCGGAAATTAGCCGTGGGTTATAACGTGCTGAGGGGCTGATTTGTGCGACTTCCAATGCCTCGGCGCGTATAATGCTGTGGACGTTTAACCGGAGATTTACATGAGTCAGTTCCCTGGGGTCAATACGAGAAAAGGCGTCATCGATTACGGAACCGATGAGCGCGTGCAGTTTAACTTTTTCAACACGGTGTACGCGTGGATGGCGGTCGGCTTGGCGGTCACGGCGGTGGTGGCGTGGTGGGCATCGCAGCAGACAGCGATCCTGAAGATCGTGTACGGCAGCACCTTTGGCTATATCGGCATTTTGCTTGGCGCGGTGCTCATCGCGCGATCAGTGCAGACGTCGGCGTTGCGGATTAGCGCAACCGTCGCCACCGGCCTCTTCCTGCTGTACGCGGCGGTCATTGGCGTACTGATTTCGGGCATCTTTCTGATGTATCCGAATCCTACGCTGCTGTCGGCGTTCATCGTCACCGGTGGCGTGTTCGGCGGGATGAGCGTGTTCGGGTTCGTCACCAAGCGCGATCTGACCCGCATGGGCTCGATCCTGATCATGTGCGTGTGGGGCCTGTTCCTGGCCACCTGCGTCAACATGTTCTTCTATAGCGATTTCGTGTCGTGGATCATCACCTACGCCGTGCTCGGCGTGTTCATCCTGCTGACGGCGTACGACACGCAGAAGCTCAAAGCCATCGCCGCGGCCACGCAAGGCAACAAGCAACTGGCGGCCCGCTACGCGATCATCGGCTCACTGAACCTGTACGTAGACTTCCTCAACATGTTCATGGCGATACTGCGGATCATGGGAAGCCGTCGCTAGAAATGACTGATTGAATCGATCAGAGAACGCCCACGGAGCTTGCTCCGTGGGCTTTTTTTTGCGCGTCTTCCGGGTCGACGCCCACGCGAATCACGCGCTGACCAACCCGGCAGAAGATCTCATACGGAATGGTGCCCGCGATCTCCGCAAGCTTATACACGCTCGCGGGCGACACCGGATCGTTGTCGAGCACGGTCACCTCGTCGCCAATCAGCGCCGGCGATGCGTACCCCAAATCCACTGTCGTAAAATCCATGCTCACACGACCGACGACCGGCAGCGGCTTGCCGTTGAGCATCATGACCGCTTTCCCGCCGAACTCGCGGCTGTAGCCGTCGGCGTAGCCGACCGGGATCACTGCGATCTTTGTCGCCCGCGGCGCGATCCATGTTTGCCCGTAACCGACCGACTTCCCGGCCGGCACGTCGTGCATGGCGACGATGGGGGCCGTCCACTTCATCACCGGCTTGAGCGGGCGGTCAACGTGCGGCTTGCCGGTCGGGTCGATCCCCAGCAGGCTGATGCCGGGGCGAACCATGTCCAGGTGCGAGGCCGGCGTAAAGAACACGCCGCCGGAGTTGGCGATGTGCCGCAGAAGCTTGCCGGCGTTGTTGGCGACGTAGTCGTCGGTCACTTCTCTGAACGACGCGAGCTGCTCGCCGGTGAACGGATGCCCGGCGATCTCGCTGCTGGCAAAGTGCGAGCAGAGCCCGACGAGCCGCAGGGCGTTACGGGTTTCGATCTTGCGGAGCATCGCCTCGGTTTGAGCCGGCGACACGCCGCTGCGGGTCATGCCGGTGTCGATCATGATCTGTACGTTGACCAGCTTGCCGGCGGATTGCGCGATGCGGGCCACGTCGTCGATCGCGGCCAGCGTGCAAATCGTGAGCGTCCAGCCGCTGTTGATCGCCAGCTCGATCGCCGCCCGTTGCCGGCCGACGAAGCTATTCTCGACGGGCCGAAGAATCGACACGCCCAGCGGCGTTTCCGGCAGGTCGGCGGCTTCTTCGATCGTCGCGACGGCGAACGAATCGACCGCGCTGCGGCCGGTTTGTCCGTCGGCAAAGTTCGCCAGCGCGTCGGCCACCACGGCGCTGCCGTGTCCGTACGCGTCGGCCTTCACCGTGCCGCAGACGCGCACGCGATCGCCGACGAGCTTTCGCACGAATCGGGCGTTGTTCAGTAACGCACTGCGGCTGATTAATACGCGGGGTTGACCGAGAGTATGCTTCGCATCCATGCGAACGCTCCGGTGAGAAGAAGCTGTCGGATCCGTCCGACGCGGGCCACTATAGCAAAGTTTCCGGCGAGGCAAAGCGCCCGGATTGTGACGAAGAAATTCAGTAATGGGGCTTACGCAAGCATCGATCGTGAAATCGCAAAGGGTAAAGGACTTACGCGTGGGTTAGAAGCTTGTCATCCTGAGCGTACTCGCGAAGGATCTGCGTCAATCGTCGATCGATGCCAGATCCTTCGCGAGTACGCTCAGGATGACGACCCATTGGAAGGCTTATGGATTAAATCCCGCCCGCTGCATCTCCACAATCCATGGCGGCGTGTTGGCGACGTATTCGCGAATGATCGTCGTTCGTCGGAAGTAGAACAGTGCGAGCGAGCCTTGCGCGAACACGGCCACGCCGATCAGCGAGTAATAAATGATGTGATTGATCTGCGTCTGCAGCCCCTCCACGTCGAGGCCGGCCGATTTTAATTCCGGCGCCGCGTCGATGATCTCCTGCGACAGGTTGGACGGCGAATACAGATTCCAGCACGCGTAAACGATCAGGATCGTTGCCAGCGCCAGTTGGTTGTAGCCGAGCGTTTGCGCCGCCTTCGAGTCGAGTTGCCTGAGGCCGGTGATGCTGGAGAGTTCAACGTACGCGATGATGCCGAGTCCGACGCCGACCAGAATCGCCGTGAGACTCGACAGGCCGCAGATGAGCGTGAGGACGGCGAAGATCGCGAGCGTCCATCCGTCTGATTGCGCGAAGCTGATGGCCCGCCGAATACGCTTCATCGACTTCCGCGCGACGAGCATCTCCTGCATCTGCTGCGGCGAAAACGGCGACGACGTAGGAAGCGGCGGGGGGATATCCATCGGTTGTGCGTTAGATTACGCCGTGTCCAACGACTTTGCGAACGTCGCCCGCGTCATCGCCCGAACACCGAGGAGGCCGACTGTTTTAACTGACCGAAATAGACCAGCGTTTCGTAGTCCATCCGCACCAATCCGTCGCTCGCGGTGCGGTCGAACAGTTTCCTCATCCCGGCCACGATCGGTTTGTAATTCGGATGCCCGGGCGGCGGGGAGTAGGAGGACGATTCCAGCCGGCCGATCAGTCCCTCGTAGTCGAATGTCTGCTCGCTGGGGATGCTGGCTTTGTCCATGGCGGCGGGTTCGAAGAACTGGCTCAAATCCGAATCGGAAATATTGTTGTGCCGAACGGCCGAGTAGTCGACACCGAGGTCGATCAGCAGTTTTTCGTACCCTTCCAGAAATGGCGTACCCTCGGTCTTGCGGTCGTTCCAGATCAGTGCCAAATAGCCGCCGGGCGTGAGGATGCGGACGCACTCGGCGCGAAACGCGGCCCGATCGAACCAGTGAAACGCCTGCGCCGCGACGACGAGGTCGACCGACTCGTCCGCCAGCGTCGTCTGCTCGGCCGAGCCGTCGACGGCGCGGAAGTTGTTGTCGGCTTTAAGCTGCTCGACGGCCGCAGCGCGCATCGCGGCGTTCGGTTCAACACCGATCACCTTGCAGCCCGCGGCTAAAAAGAAGCGACTGGAAATCCCCGTCCCGCAGCCGATGTCGGCCACCGTGATTCCCTTCGCCAGGTTCGCCCGCTGCCGCAACACGTCCAGCACCTGCGGCGGATAACTCGGACGGTATTTGATGTAGTCACTCACGCGCGAGGTGAAGCGGCCCTTGGGATCGGATTCGTCTGCAGGCATGTCGAAACTATAGCCGCCTGGGGAGCAACCGGCTACGCGGCTTGGCTAAGTTGCCGCTTGAAATCGTCCACCAGAACGCGGGCCTCTACACTGCGCAGGCCGGTGTTTCGGTGGATCTGAAATTCCTCGATCAGGCGGTTGAGTCGATTCAGGTCGAGCTTCGCGTCCGATTGCGGATCGAACAACTGCATTCCCCATTGCGGATACAGCCGCCGCGAGACGTGTTTGCAGAGTAGTGACTGAACGTCGGTGTGGCGGGGGTCGAGACGAATGCGCTCGAACAGGGAGCTGATAGTCGACATGTCACCTTCGAGCACCTGCATGAAGTGATCGCCAACAGAAAGCAGCGCGCCGCTGATGTTCACCCGCCGGTTGTTTTCGGCGCTGTGGGCGGCTAGGGCGCGAACTTCTTCTGCGCTCATGGGCTTGTTGCTGCGACTGATGTAGATGAGCTGCGCCAACGTCATCGTGCGGACTCCTAGGACCACCCCATGGCAGTCTCCTTTATGGATTAATCGACATACGGCCGCGTCGAGTTAAGTGCGGGCGCGAGGCAATCTGCAAGCTATCAGCGAACCCAACTGCGCCAAATTGACGCTATCGCAAAACCGACTAGGATGCCTCCATGGGCCGAACGTTCATTCTATTTTTGGTAATCTGCCTCACAGCCGGGTGCACCTCGTCGACCAATGCAAACCGCGGCGGGAACGACGAGGCGATGTTCGGGCCCACCAAAATGAAGATCGATCCGATCTTCACCCAGGTCAAAGACTGGACCGGCGACGGCAAGCCCGATGGGATCGAAGCGCTCATCGGCTTCACCGACCGATTCGAAGATCCGACCAAGGCCGCCGGCCGGGTGATTTTTGAGTTGTACGAATACCGCCGCGACAGCCCCGATCCGCGCGGCAAGCGGCTGGCCGACCCGTGGGTGGGTTCGATCACCACGCTGAACGAGCAGCGAGAACTCTGGAAGCCGGTCACCCGCACGTACAATTTTCAGATGTCGTACGACCAGATCCGCGCCAACCGCAACTACGTGCTGCAGGCCACGTTTGAACTCGCCAGCGGCGGACGTTTTTTTGATAAGTTGGTCCTCGACGGCGAAAGTCTCAAGGAGATCAAGCGTGTCCAGCCATCCAGCCTACCCGGCGCCGCTCCGGGCGGACGAACTCCTCAGCCTTAGTCCGATCCCGACGCTGCTCGAGCGCACCCGGGCGGAACTGTCGGCGGAATTCAAGCCCGGCCGGCCGATCCGCGTCAGCCGCGCACCGGGCCGACTCGACGTGATGGGCGGCATCGCAGACTACACCGGAAGCCTCGTCTGCGAAGGCACGCTCGACCGCGCCGCGGCCGTGGCGCTGCAGGAACGCGACGATCGGCAGGTGCAGGTGTTCAGCTTCAATCTGCTGGATGAGCACGCGCCGTTCACCGTCAGCATGCCGCTCGAGGCGCTGGCGAAACATTCCATCGACACCCTGCGAAAAGAATTCACCGACCCCGGCCGGCGATGGGCGGGCTACCTGGCGGGTTGCCTGTTCGCGCTGCACGAGCGCAAGCTGGTCGATCTGCTCTCGCCGAGCGTGAAGGGTTTGAACCTTGCGCTTTACAGCACCGTGCCGCTGGGCGCGGGCGTGAGCTCGTCGGCCGCGATTGAAGTGGCGACGATGATGAACTTGCTCGATCACTTCGGCATTCGCGACAAGGTCGATCCGATGATCGTGGCCGAAATGTGCCAGCACGTAGAGAACGACGTGGTGGGCGCGCCGTGCGGCATCATGGATCAAGCTAGTAGCTGCGCCGGCGAGGCCGGCTCGCTCATGCGGATGATCTGCCAGCCGCACGAGTTGCAGAAGCCGCTCTTTCTGCCCAAGGGCATCCGCGTCATCGGCATCAACAGCAACGTAAAACACAGCGTGGGCGGCGGCATGTACGGCCGCACGCGGTGCGCGGCCTTCATGGCGCACAAGATGATCCACGAAATCATGCGGCAGATGGGCGTAAAGGCTGGCCAAACCATGACGGCCGACCCGCTCGGCGGGTACCTGGCGAATCTGGAGCCTGAGGATTACAAGAAATTCTTCCGTCCATACCTGCCCGAGTACATCAAGGGCGGCGAGTTCCTTCTGAAGTTCGGCGGCACGTTCGACACGGCGACGAAAGTGGAGCCCGACGTGAACTATCACGTGCAGCACGCGGCCGACCATCACGTGCTGGAATCGCGGCGGGTACGGAACTTCGTGGAGTTTCTGACCGATGCGGCCGCGCTGCCGATTGTTTCGAAAGAGCGCGACACGCTCCTCAACAAGGCAGGCCACCTGATGTACGCTTCGCACATCTCCTACACCGAGGAAGCCATGCTCGGCGCGGATGAATGCGATCTGCTGGTAAAACTCGTCCGCGAGCGCGAACATGCCGGCCTGTACGGCGCGAAAATCACCGGCGGCGGCAGCGGCGGAACGGTGGCGGTGCTGGCCAACGAAGGCGAGCAGGTCGACCGCGCGATTGCCGAGATCATGAAGCTTTACGAAGAACAGACCGGCCGGAAGCCCGAAGCGTTTCTCGGCTCAAGCCCCGGCGCGTGGGCCGCGGGCACTGCAGTGGTATGATGCGTTCCGCATCGCGTTTGTTGGACAATTGAATAGTCGAACCCCGTGTTTGCCCTTTTATTGAAGGAGTGTTCGATGTCCAGCGAATCCAAATCCGTTGACCCCATCAAAGTGTACGACGCGCGTTGGGAAGTGCCCGAGTTCGACGACGCGGCCGTGCGGCGGTTGTTCGAGGCAACGCTCGCCTACGGGCGTTTGCTCGGGTGCGATACGGTCACGCTATGTCGTGACGCCCGCCTCGGGTGTGGCCGGGTGCTGGAGTTGGGGACCGACGTGGCGGTGAAGCAGGGGTTTGCCACGTACGTTCGGCCTGAGCCGATCGGCACACCGCAGAGTTATTTCACCACGCTGCACGTGACGCGCGAGCGGCCCAAAACGATGGGGCTGACGATCACGGCCTCGCACAATCCAGCGCAGTACATCGGCGTGAAGTTCACCGTGCCGGTGGTGGCCGCGATCGGGGCCGATTGCGGGCCGCTCGGGGGGCTGACGAAAATCAAGGAAATTTATCACAGCGCGCAGAAGTTTCCGGCCGTCGCCGGCGGGTCGCTGCACATCATCGAGCTGTCGCGCGAGTACATCGAATTTTCAATGAACCAGGCGGGCGTGAAACCGGGTGATCTCTCGGGCCTCGCCGTCGTGCTCGACACGTTCAACGGCTCGGCCGGACCGGAATTGTATCGGGCGCTCACCCGCGCCGGCGTGCGGGTCGAGCCGATGCGGCTCACACCGAACGGCGAGTTTCCCACCGGTTCGCCCAACCCCACCAGCCAGGGCAAGATGAACGCGGCCGTCGCGCTGGCGACCGAGAAGAAGTGCGACGCAGTGCTGGGCATTGATGGAGACGGCGACCGGATCGTCTTCGGCGACCGCCGCGGCATTCTGACGGCCGGTTTCGCGTTCGTTCCGATCCTGCGGGCGGCGGGGATCAGCCCGAAGGATCCGAAGGCCGTGCTTTACGATCCGAAAGTATCGCCGCTGGCGCTGGCCGAGTGGGGCAAGCTCGGCGCCAAGTGCACGCTGTTCCGCAACGGGCACTCGCAGATCAAAGACTACATGACCCAGATCGGCGCCATCGCGGCGGCCGAGGAATCGGGGCATTACTACCACCGTATCAGCCTTGGCGATCTCACCATCTCCGGCGAAAACTCGATCATGACGGTGCTGCTGTTCCTGTCAGCGCTGAAGAAGCAGCCGTCGCTTCTGAACGATCTGTGGGCGATGCAGGACAAGGTCTTCACCACCGGCGAATTCAACTACCAGTTCGACACCGACGCCACGCGCGACAAAGCACTGGCGGCCGTGGTGGCGAAGTTCGTGGGCGAAGGGGCGATCACGCAAACCGCAACGCCGGACGGAATCGATCTGCAGGGCACGTGCCTCAACAAGGGTGTGCGGCTCGATCCGGGCAACGTGAAGCTCGAGCCCGGCTGGCTGAGCGGCTACCTGCGCGTGGCGACCAATGAGAAGGGCGTCGTGCGGTCATACTTTTCCACCGGCGACACCGAGAGCGGCAAAAAGGTGGAGAGCGAAGCCCGCGATATTCTGGCCCGCCAGTTCGGCGGGAAGATCGTGGAGTAGCGGTAAGTCCAGCTGCGATTGAGATTCTGTATTGCCTTTTTTACGGGTTCGCCGTATCGATAAGGCATGCCGATTCCGAATCCCAATGCCATCGTTGAGAAGCTGCGAGAGATGCAGCGGCTGGTCCGCGACGCCGTCATCGCCAGTCACGAATCCACCGACCGCGCCACCGTGAAATACGCCACGTCGGCCGACACGATTTACGGGATCGACGTGGTGGTCGATGAAGTTATCGAGGCATTCGTGGCCGAATGGTCGAAAGAATTGCCGATGGTGGTGATCGCCGAGGGGATGGAGCCGGAATCGGGCAAGACGTTCCCCGAAGGCTCTGACCCAGAGGCGGCCACAGTGCGGCTGATCATGGACCCGGTCGACGGCACCCGCGGCCTGATGTACGACAAGCGGGCGGCGTGGTCGCTGGCGGGCATGGCGCCTAACAAGGGCGCTGCCACGCGGCTGAGCGATATCGAGATCGCCGTCATGACCGAGCTGCCCACAAGCAAGATGGGCCAGGCCGACGTGCTGTGGGCCGTCCGCGGGCAGGGGGCGCATGGCGTTCGCGAATCACTTTACACGCCGGAGAAGGATTTTCGCGAAGACTCCGCGCTGCTGATCCACCCCAGCAAGGCCGACAACATTCAGCACGGGTTTGCGATCGTCAGCAACTTCTTCCCAGGCACGAAAATCCTCGCCAGCGAGGCGATGGAGTTCCTCATCGAGCGGCTCATCGGCCAGGCCGACGTCACCAAGGCGACCGTCTTTGAAGACCAGTACATCTCCACCGGCGGGCAGTTTTACGAGCTGATCGTCGGTCACGATCGCATCAACTCCGATCTGCGGCCGTGGTTCTACAAGATTCAGAAGCAGCCGGAAGGATTGTGCTGCCACCCGTACGATTGCGCCACGCTGCTCATCGCCGAGGAGGCCGGCGTGATCATCACCAACGGCATGGGCGATCCGCTCGACGGGCCGATGGATACCACCACCGGGCTGAGCTGGGCGGGTTTCGCCAATAAAAAACTGTACGAAAGCATCCAGCCGCTACTCGCCGAATTCCTCAACGCTCGGTTAAAATGATTCCCGAGCCGGCAAGGATGTTACGTGAATGATCGTTCCGGACCATTTTGAACTCGTGTCCTGTCCTGCGTGTGGCGAACAACCGTTCGTACGCGTTGCGATTCCTCAACGCCGAAAACAACCGCCCGATCAACCCGCCATGCAGGTGGTGCGCTGCGGCGAGTGCGGACTGAACTATCTCAACCCGCGCCCGACGGCCGATCATCTCCTTACCTACTACTCGCAAGACTACGCCCCGCACGGAAACCAGCGCGGCGAAGTGAAGCGGCGATGGAAGCTCGTCACGCTCGCGCGCCTGCTGGTGATGAAAAACGCCTACGGCCGGCCCGATCTACGACCACGCGGCGCGAAAAAAATCTGGGCGACGATGATGTCCTGGTGCAAGTCGGCCAGAAGCTGCGGCGAAGCAATCGAATACTTCGGCAACGGCCGGCTGCTCGATTTCGGCTGCGGTAGCGGCACGTTCCTCCGTCGCATGCGCGAGATGGGCTGGGACGGAACCGGCATCGACTTCAGCGAAGCGGCCGTCAGTCGCGTAAAAGAATCGGGCATTCCTGCGTACATTGGTTCACTCCCGTGTGAAGCGTTGCAGCGGCGGACGTTTGATCTGATCACCATGCGCCATGTCCTCGAACACGTGGCCGACCCTCGTGCCGTACTGCGGGCGGCGCTCGACCTCCTTTCTCCCGGCGGTGAGCTCCGGATTCAATCTCCCAACTTCGCCAGCTGGGAGATCGAACACTTCGGCGACGCCGCCAACATGCTCGACCTGCCGCGGCATCTGATACACTGGGACGCACCGACGCTCCGGCGAATGCTGCAAGAGTGCGGCTATGAAGATGTCGAAGTCCGCCCGTCGTGCCGGGCCGGCTCGCTGCGAAAAAGCGCCCGTCGCATGGACGCAACTGCCGCAAGCCCGCAGGATCGCCTGATGGCCAAGTCGACCCTGTACTGCAAATGGGTCGCGCAGCGGTGCGAGCGACAGGGCCGAGGAAACGAGTTGATCGCGAGGGCGACCAAGCCGGTGCTGACCAGGCCGGCCCCCACGCGTGAAGGGCAAATCGCTGATGCGCTGGTCTGACCTGCTGCTTCAATGGAGTGACCGATACCGGCGATGGGCGATCGGCCTCCTGCTGCTCGTGTACCTCGCCGGCTTCAACGGGCAATGGCGCCCCGAGCCCGACAGCGCGCTCTACCTGGCATTGGCCCGCAACGTGGCGGACGGGCAGGGCTACACTTACCACGACAAGCCGCACCACCTGGCGTATCCCGGTTGGCCCTACCTGATCGCGGGGGCGATCAAAGTCTTCGGCCATGAGATTTTCATCGCTCATGTGCTGGTTTTCCTCATGGGCCTTGCGTCGCTCGGGCTGATGTACCGCCTCATGCTGCTCCACGCCGGCCGTTCCACCGCCGTGCTGATGACGGTGGGCCTGGGCATCAGCTTCACGTTCTACCGCTACTGTTTTGAAGTGCGGTCCGACATGCCCTTCATGCTCGGCGTGATGGGCGTGCTCGCTGGCTATGAAGGCATCCTCACGCCGCGCGTGCCGGGCCAAGACGCGCCGCGCCGTCATCGGCTCGACTGGCTGCTCCTCGGCGGCGGCATGCTGCTGGCGCTGGCAACGCGTCCCACGGCGTGGCCGCTGCTCGCAGCGCTCGTGCTTGCCGTCGGCTGGGCGATCGTGCGCGGCCGGCTCGGTCGCAAGTTCGCCGTCGCGCTGATCGTCATCGCCGTTGGCGTGGCCGCGTTTGTCCTCTGCGACCCTCGCCGCACCGGCGGCGGCGCCGACGACTACGAGAACGTGCTCCTCAAGGCCGTCTCCGTCGACTCCGTGAAGCAGAATTTCGCCGAGCTGATGGACCCGATGGCGTCGGAAGCAATGTTCGGCCTCGACTTCGGCAAAGCCGCCCGCGTCGGCGTCGTCTCGCTGCAAACCATCGGAAGCATGGCCGCGCTGCTCGTCGGGTTTCTCGCCTTTCGCGAGCGTGCCCTGTGGGGACTGTGGTTCCTGCTCACCGTGCTGATGATGATCATGGTGCTCGCCCGCGACCGTTACTTCCTCCCGCTGCTTCCCGTCATGATCTACGGGTGGTGGATCATGATCCGCCAGGTCAACCTGCGTTTGCCGTTGCGCAGCGGCAACGTGATCTTCGTGCTGCTGTTCGCGGTGGGCGCGGTCGGCAACTCGGCCAAGATCGCCGGCTTGATGTTTGAGCAGCGTCATCGCAATGTCCTCACCGTGTGGCGCGACGGGCGGTACGAGTCGATGTACCGCGTCGCCCATATGATCGACGCCCACGTGCCGCCCGATGCCTGGGTGATCGGCCCGAAAAAATTCAGCCGCATCCTTTCGTTTTTAAGCCACCGCAACGTCACCGAGCCGCGCGATATCAAGGGCCAGGAACGCACCCACGAGAAGATGTATTTGCTCGATCCCGCCGAGCTCGATCCCGATTCGCCGTACCTGCTGCCGGGCATCTTCACCATCGGCCCGCCGATCAAGAGCTTGAAGGGCCCGTACGACGCGGCCCCGTGGACGCTGCACGCCATCACCCTCAAGGACTCGGCAAGATGAAGCTCAGCATCATCACGCCCAGCTTCAACCAACTGAAATACCTGCGGGAAACCGCCTCCAGTATTCTCACCCAGACCGGCCTGTTCGAGCTGGAGTGGATCGTCATCGACGGCGGCAGCACCGACGGTTCCCAAATGCTTCTCGACAATCTGAGGGACGAGCCGCGCGTGCGCTGGATCAGCGAAAAAGACGCCGGCCAATCCGACGCGATCAACAAGGGTCTCGCCATGGCCACCGGCGACATCGTCGGCTGGCTCAACAGCGATGACCTCTACGCCCCCGGCGCACTGGCCCATGTCGCTAGCGCCTTCGCGGATAACCCGCAGGCGAGATGGGCCGTCGGCCGCTACCAGATCATCGACGACGCCGGCCGCTCCATCCGCCCGCGCATCGTGCGGTACAAGGAGAAGCAGCTCCGCCGCTACACGTACCGCGCGTTGCTGCGCGAAAACTTCATCCCCCAGCCCGCCGTCTTCTGGCGTCGCGAGTTCGGGCGCGAAGTCGGCCCGCTCGATCTCTCGCTTCACTACACCATGGACTACGACCTCTGGCTCCGCATGGGCTGGCAGCACGACCCGCTCTTCATCGACCACGAGCTGGCCAGGTTCCGAGTGCACGCGAGCAGCAAAACCGGCGTGATCAACCGCAAGCAGTTCGATGAGGGCTACCAGGTCGCCACCCGCTACGCAGGAGACGACCGCGCCGTGCTGCGGGCCCACCGGTTCAGCGTTGAAAAGATCGTCTGGGCGTACCGCCTGCTGCGACTGATCGGGCGATGACGACTCGCGTTGCAACCATCTTTTCCTCCTCTCCCCGGCGGCTTCAGCTTCGCTGAGGCCGTCTTCGTTTTCCCAACGCGGGCTCAGCAGAGCAGAGTCCGCCGGACGTTCTGTAGGGTGGGGTTCATCCCCACCGACTTTCTTCCAGATGGTGGGGATGAACCCCACCCTACGGCAGAAATTCACTCGACCGTCCCCCCGGCCACGTAACCGATGGCCGGGCCGGGCGTTGGCCGAAAAAACGCACGTCCGTCCAGGGACGATTAGGGTCGTTTAGGGACGGAAAAGGGACGGTTTAGGGACGGTTCAGGTACAGCCTTTCCGTGCCTTGACGGCTATTCACTTGTCAAAGAGCACCGCCACGCCAACCGCGCGCAGCGATCGATGCGAATTCACGACCCGCACCTATCAGTAACGACGGCGGTGCGCCGCCGCCTCGCCGTGCGCGCACCACTCCGGACAACAACGCGGATTCGATCGCAAAAACGCAGGAAATTTTTTCGGATTTCACATTTTGCGCGGTGCGCGACCGAGCAGGCCGGCGCGCTGCACGCGAATTACGTCGAGTCATGCTGTGGAGAAAAGAATTGGACCTGTCCCGACTCCGATTTGGACAACCACAAGCGAAAGGCTCCATTCGTCCATCCGGTGCTATGCGTTCCCCTTGCACACGTCGATTGTGAGTGCAAGCGGGATGACATTTGGCTACTCCACCAAGATGTCATCCTCGACTAGTTCACGGAGGCTGAGAGAAAGCTTACGAAAGCGGAGGTTGCCGCATTGGTAGAACCGGTTTCACGGATTCCAGTTAACCCGGCAACGGATTTATAGACTCAGTTGGTAGGCCCGGCTGTTCCGCGTCCGGCCCAGTCGGGCCTGCACGGGCAGGAGCATTGATTGTTTCATCATTCGACGCCCGTCGGATTGATATTGCCTGCCTTGCAGACTGACAATTTCGTCGGCCAATGGTACAAAAAAGCATGGAAACTCCTCGGCTGATCCGCCCGGAAGCGATTGCCCACCACATCGAGCGTTTTAACGGACTGTATGTTGAGGATGTGGTCAACGCGGTACCCGATGCCAACGCCTGGTCGTGGGTGCAGGAGAACGTCCCGCTCTTCGAATGCGACGACCCTATCATCGAGGAAATTTACTACTTCCGCTGGTGGATTTATCGCAAACACATCAAGTGGACGGCCGACGGGTTTGTCGTCACTGAATTTCTCCCGATCGTTCGCCACGGCGGAAAGCACAATACGATCAACTGCCCCCTGGGGCACCAGTTGTATGACGGGCGGTGGATTGGTAACACCCAATATTTGGACGAGTACACCCGTTTCATGCTCGGCGGTGGTGGAAATCCAAACGCATACACTTGCTGGTTCGCCGACGGCGTGCTCCAGCGGCTGTACGTGACGGGGGACACGTCGCACGTCGTCGAGCTGCTGCCCGGTCTGGTCGGCTATTTCAAGAAATGGCAAGAACGAGAGAAGGAGGGGCTGTTCCACCACACGCCGTGGATGGATGGAATGGAGTTCTCGATCAGCGGCAATCAGGAGGAGCGATTTCGGCCGGCGTTCAATTCCTACATGTATGCCGACGCCAAAGCCATTGCCGCAATCGCCAAACTGGCGGCGAGAGACGACTTGGCCGATGAATATCTAAGGATAGCAGCCGCGATTAAGGCGCGTGTCCAGAACAGCTTGTGGAACAGCGAGCTTGAGTTCTTTGCCTCTCGCGACCTTGAAGAGCGGTGGATGCCAGCGCGGCAACCGGTGCGCGAGGCCGTGGGTTACATCCCTTGGTACTTCAATTTACCCGACGCCGGGTACGAATCCGCCTGGAAGCATTTGAACGATCCGCAAGGATTTCTTACGCCGATCGGGCTTACTACCGCCGAGGTGCGACACCCGCGATTCTTAAAAGAAAATCCCGAGCGACTTCCCACGTGGGACGGCCCGATCTGGCCATTTGCCACATCGCAAACGCTTACGGCGATGGCCAACCTGCTAAGAAACTATCAGCAGACATGGGTCAGCCGCGCGGATTACATGCGTGAACTGCACAAATACGCCGCCTGCCACCGGCGTGAAGGCAAAGTGAACATCTCCGAAGTCGTTCGCGATCCATACGTCGCGGAGATGGGCGGTTCACAGCATTACAATCATTCAACGTTCGTCGATCTCGTCATCACTGGATTGTGCGGCATCGTGCCTCAGAACGATGCCACCGTCAAAATCGATCCGCTTCAACGGGAAACGGCGACGTATTTTGCTGTCCAAGGTGTTCGCTACCGCGGCCGAAGTCTCAGCATCTGCTGGGACATTACCGGCGAGCGATACGGAAAGCGGGGATTTAGCGTTTACGTCGACGAGGAGCTCTGCCATACGTCACCAACTATCGAATGCGTCACCGTTCGAATGAATGACGGAGGCAGGTAGGGCGGGCGCTCCAGCAACCCGACGGCGAGACCCCGGCATTATTTCGTTTCCGGCAGCGCCCAGACGCGAACCCAATCCACATCCATATGTGAGTTGGCGATCAGGCCGCTCAGGGGCCAGAAGCCGCCGTTGTTGTATTCCAAGGTCATGTACATGGGGGTGGTGAGGTACGACGTGGGGGTGGGGAATTCGCCTTTCAGTTCGCCGTCGACGTAGAAGCCGCACTTGGTGGGCGTGGAGAGGAATCCGTAGACGTGCCAGTTCAGCCACGGCTTTGAGACCAGGGGCCACACGTTGGCCGAGCCTTCTTTGGGGCCTTTGCCCCAGTTGCCGTTGCGCATGCCGAAGCCGCCGTCTTTGTTGGCTTCGTAGGCGCCGCCGTACTCTTCGAAGATGTCGATTTCTTCGCCGAGTTTCCGATCCTTGTCGTCGATGTTGAGGCTGTAGAGACAGAACGACGGCCAGATGCCGACGCCGCCGGCGGGCATTTTGACTCTTGCTTCCCAATAGCCCCATTGCTGGGTGAAGCCGGCCTTGGTCGGATCGACCGAAAACAGCGATCCGGCGTTCCAGGTGGCCCATTCGCTTTCGATGACGTTGATCCCCTCGGCCGCGGTGACGGTGGTGGTTCCGTCGTACCAGTTCTCGGTGATGTAGCCGTTCTTTTTCTTATCCCAGCCGACGGTTTCGGTCATGAGGTAGTAGGTGTGGTTGGGCTTGAGGGTGACCGGTCCGCCGACGATGGGTTCATACACCCAGCCGGCGGGTTGGTCTTTGAGTTTGACGGTGGCCTTGGCGACGTCGCTGACGTCGCCCGCGTCAAAGATGCGAACGCTGTAGGCGCCGAGGTTGCCCGCGATGTTGTAGCGGCCAAGCTCGCTGACGGTCAGGCCGGCGGCGGGAGTGGTGAATTTCATTCCGACCCAGCCGGTGCTCTTCCATACGAAGCGGTTGTCGGTTTTGGTCGCCTTGCCGAGTTGGTTGACAGAGATCAGTTCAGTGCCGGCGCTGGTTTTCATTCCCGCCGGTCCGCCGCAATAGCTGCCGGCGACTTCGAGCGCGGGCTTGACGCTCAGCGTGTTGATCAGGATCCCGTCCTTGATGGTCATCGACGCGTCGTCGTGAGTCTGCTGGCCGATGTATTTGCCGGGGATCGACGGGCGGCTGAACCACTTGGCGGATTTCTTCGGGCTGACCGACGTCCAGCTCTTCTCGGTGAACTCATCGGCCCAGACGAGCTTGTAGCCTTTCAGGTCAATGCCGCTGGGCGTCTTCACATCGCCCGAGCCGGCAGCGCCGAAGGCTTCGCTGGTGACGGCCGTTGCGCCTTCGAGCACGGGCTGAGTGGTGGCTGATTGCTGGGCCGCCTGTTGAGTGGCCGCCGGTTTATCGACAGCCGGAGCGCAGCCGGTGAGGAGTATCAGAACGGTCACCGGTAGGGAGAGGATTGTGGCAATTTTCATGGGTCTCGTGTGCGGGTTACTCTTTGGTCTCTTTGGTTTGATTCGCAAACTCCTGCTTCTCCATCAGAATACCCACCATCTGAGCCAGCGTTGTGATCTTTCTGTCCTGCTGGCTGACGATCGAGAGCAGTTCCAGCACCATCAGCATTAAAAACCCGGCCACGAAGAGCAGGGAGAGGGTGCCGTACTCGATGTGGACGGTGCGGGCGAGGATGCCCATCGCATCGGGCCAGAGGGCGAGCCCGAGGAACGGGATGCCGGTGAAGAGGAAGATCAGGGCGTAGCGTTCTTTAAGTTTGTATTGTTTGAGTCGGCGGACGGTCAGCAGCAGGAGGCTGCCACCGAACAGGATCAGGATCAGACTGCGAAAGAGCATTGGCATGGTCGCCCACCTTTCCTTGAGGCCACGGGTCGCGGACGGTATCGAGCACGAGGCAGACCGCGACTTTGATCACGTAGAACAATCCGCGCGTGAGGGGAATGCTGGTATTGCCGCTGCGGCGTTGGCGCATGCGCACGGGGACTTCGCCGATCTTGTAGCCGGCCTTGTGGAGCAGCAGCACCACCTCGGGCTCGGGGTAGTCGTCAGGATACCAGTGGGCGAAGGCGCGAATGACGCGGCGGTTGGCGGCGCGAAAGCCGCTGGTACAGTCGGCGGTATGGGGGCCGCGGAGCCAGCGGATCAGGGTGCTTAAAATGTGGATGCCGGTCATCCGCGCGAACGACTGGCGGTACTTGATATCGGACATGAAGCGGCTGCCGATGACGAGATCGCAATCGGTGGTGGAGAGTTTTTCCACGAGGCGGGCGACTTCGCCGGGGCGGTGCTGGCCGTCGCCATCAACCTGGATGGCGATGTCGTAGCCGTGGAAATCGGCATATCGGTAGCCGGTCTGCATCGCGCCGCCGATGCCTAGGTTGAAGGGAAGGCTGACGACCTTGGTGTGGGCGCTGGCCTGTTTGGCGGTGTCGTCGGTGCTGCCGTCATCGATGAGCAGGACGTCGTAGTCGGGCAGGTGCTTATGGATGCGGCGGATGAGCTTTCCCACCGCCGTCCGCTCGTTATAAGCGGGGACGATGATGAGGCATCGCGGAGCGGGTTGTCGATTGATATCGGATGGCATAGCCGTGCAGTGAACTTACGATGCTCTACCCCTGAAACGCTCATTTGACTATAACAAGCATCTGTTTGCAAAATGCTTTTCAGCCTCTATCAACATCGCAACTTCATTTGGCGCAACGCGATGCACGATTTTCGGCACCGTTATGCCGGGTCGAGCATGGGGGCGCTGTGGAACGTGCTGCATCCGCTGGCGATGATCGCGATTTATACGCTGGTTTTTTCGTCGATCATGACGCCGCAACTGGACGGGCGGACGGGGCGGTTTGCGTTCATTCTGTATCTGTGCTCGGGAATCATCCCGTGGACGGCGTTTGCGGACTGCGTGAGCCGAGGGTGTGGGTCGCTGGTGGTGAACGCGGGGTATCTGCGAAAACTGCCGATCCCGGAACCGGTGTTTGTGGCGCAGGAAGCGGTCGCGGCCTTTGTGACGGCGGCAATCAGCTTTGGACTGCTCTTGGTCTTCGGACTGTGCGTCGGGCTGCCGATTTCGTGGACTTGGCTGCTACTGCCGGTGCCGCTGCTGGCGTTACTGTCGCTGGGGTTTGCGATCGGCATGTTGCTGAGCACGTTGAACGTATTTTTTCGCGACATTCAGCAGTGGGTGGGCATCGCGCTACAGATCACGATGTGGACGGCCCCGATCGTGTACGCCGCGAAGATCCTCCCGCCGGCGTATCAGGCGGTGCTGCGGTGGCATCCGCTGCTGCCGTCGATTAACAGCGTGCGGCTGCTGATGGACGGGAATCTGCCGGCCGCGTGGGACTGGGCGATGATGTTCGCGTGGCCGATGGTGTTTGGGGTGCTCGCGCTGGCGGTGGTGCGGGCGCTGAGCGATGAAATCCGGGACGTGATATGAGCGATACCCTCATCACCGCCTCCGGGCTGAGCAAGCGATTCAAGATCTACGAGAAACCGACCGGCCGGCTCGCGGAGTGGGCGACGTTCGGCAGCGCGGTGCGGCATCGCGATTTTTGGGCGCTGCGGGATTTTTCCTTCGACGTGAAGCGCGGCCAGTGCATCGGCATCATCGGCGCGAACGGGGCCGGCAAGAGCACGCTGCTGCGCATCCTCAGCGGCACGCTGGCGGCCACCAGCGGCACGTTTGCGATCGAGGGCCGGCTGCTCTCGCTGCTCGAACTCGGCACCGGTTTCAACCCCAACCTCAGCGGCCGCGTGAACGTGCTGCACACGGCCGAACTGCTCGGCTATAGCCCGGCGTACGCCGCGGAAAAACTTTCGATCATCGAAACGTTCGCGGACCTGGGCGAGTTTTTCGACCTGCCGCTGCGGATGTACTCCTCCGGCATGCAGGTGCGGCTGGGGTTTGCCATGTTCGCGTCGCTCGATCCGGAGATTCTGGTGGTCGACGAGGCGCTGGCCGTGGGCGATGCGTCGTTCCAGCGGAAATGCTTTCGGCACATGGAAAAGATGACCGAAGACCAGTCGAGGGCGGTCCTGCTGGTGGCGCACGATATGGTGTCGATCCAGAAACTGTGCAGCCACGTCATCTGGCTCGACCACGGGAAGATTCGCCTGCAGGGAGAGCCAAAGCCGGTGGTTGAAGCCTACATGAAGTTCATGTTCACCGGGCAGGGACCGGAACACGAAGAATCCGCGAAGGCGCAAGCGAGCGGCCTGCCCGAACCGGACGGCCAGTCGCTTGCGCCTTCGCGGGATCAAAACGCAACCAGAAATACAATTCCCGAGACCGGATTGCTCGTGCGATCGAACGCGGCGTTGCTTTATCCGGGCGAGAGCGTCGAACTCGTCGCGATGTGGATCGAAGACCACACCGGTCGCGTGACGGCGTCGGCGGCAGTCGATCAGCCGTTTTCGATCTGCTACGCGTTGCGATTCAAACAGCCGGTGCCAAACGCGGTCTTCGGCGTGCGCGTATCGACCATCCGCGGCGAGCTTCTCGTCGCCACCAACACATTGATGATGAGCCAACCCGTCGGACAGTACGAAGCAGGGCAGACCGAGATCGTCCGCTGGCCGATGAAGCCGGGACTTTCCGTCGGCGAGTACTTCATCTCCTGCGGCGTGTCGACCGTTGAGCATCCGTACCAGTTCCTCACCCGCGAAGTCGACGCGTACCGATTCGCGGTGGACGGCGTCAGTCGCAGCGGCGCGTTGTGTACACTGGCGGACATGCCGCAACTCGGAGGCGCCTCTACGTGATCGGTCCTCAAGGCGAAAACCTCACGTTCCTGCTCGGCCTGCCGCGCTCGGGGACCACGCTGCTCAGCGTCATGCTCGGCAAGCACCCCGACGTCTACTGCCCGCCCGAGCCGTGGCTGATGCTGGCGATGCAAGCGCTGGGCAAGGTGTCGCCGCGACATCCCGCCAACTCGCAGGTCATCGGCGGCGCGATGCGCGAATTTCTTGACGACCCCAGCATGCATGACGTTCAGCGGGTCGCGGCCCACCATGCGTACAACGTTCGGCTTAACGCGGTCGGGCGGTCGCGGTTCGTCGACAAGACGCCGCGGTATTATCTCATCCTGCCGTATCTCCGGCAGATTTTTCCGCACGCGAAATTCGTCTGGCTGATCCGCAATCCGGTCGCGGTTGCAGCGTCGTTTAAAACCACCTGGGGCATGGATTTGCCCAAGCTGCTTGCCGCCGGCGGCGACAACTGGGGCTACTACGATCTCGTGCTCGGCCCGCGACGATTGCTGAACTTCTCGTACGAGATGCACGGCGCGGTGTATTGGATTCGCTACGAAGAGCTCGTGAAGAGCCCAGAGCAGGAAATTCAAAAGCTCACCGATTGGCTCGGCCTGCCCGCGGCGTCTGGTCTGACGGACTTCGATACGCGCGGTGCCGTCGCAAGGTCGTACGCCGGTGATAAGAAGATAGTCGGCACGAGCCGGCCGCATGCGGATTCTGTGGATGCGTGGGAAAATGTCTTCAGCAACGAAGAGCTGCAGGTGCTGCTCGACGCGATCGGCGCCGAAGTGTTCCAGCAGACCGGGTACGGCCCGGTGCTTGAACGCTTCGCCCAGCGCGGCGTGTACGAGCGCAAGGCGTCAATCACCAAGGCGTTCGTCGACCGGGCCGAGTCGCTGTTGTCGCAGCGCTGGCAGGATGTGGATGAAGCCAGTTCGCCGCCGCAGAAGCCGGACGAAACGCTCGAACCGGGCGAGTTGCCGGAGCGGGCCGATATCGGGATCCACCTCGTCCGACGCGAGCTGGTGGAAAAGGACGCCGAGCTGCAGAAATCGCAGGCCAATGCGATCCAGCTGAACGCGGAACTAACGTCGCTGCGCGAAGCGTACGGCAACCTGATCGCCGATCGCGAAGCGTGGTTCAAGCAGGCCAAATACCTGGAAACCGTCATCGCCGGGCTGAACGAGCCGACGTTTAAGAAGCTCGTGGAGCGGATGAAGAAGCTGGTCGAAACCTGGATCATCGGCCGGCCCGGGCTCAAGGCGAAGGACGAAAAGCCGCTGCCGCGCATCACGGTAGTCACACCGTGCTTTAACTCGGCCGACACGATCGGCGACACGATCGAATCTGTTCGCGCCCAGAACTATCCGGACCTGGAATACATCATCGTCGATGGCGGATCGACCGACGACACGCCGAAGATCTTGAACGATTACCTCGCCTCCGGCGTGATCACGAAGGTGATCAGCGAGCCGGACAACGGCATGTACGACGCGATCGGCAAGGGGTTCAAGATCGCGTCGGGCCAGATCTTCTGCTACCTCAACGCCGACGACCTGTTCGAGCCGGGCGGCCTGCGGCGGGTGGGCGAATACTTCCGCGATCACCCGCGCGTTTTCGTGATCTACCACGAAGACACCGTGCAGATCCATGGCTGGCTGTTCCCCAACTCCAAGCAGGTGCACTGCGATACGATCGACCTGATGAACGGCTACATGCTGTTCCAGGACGGCGTCTTCTGGCGTCGCGGCGTGTACGACGTGATCGGCGGGGCGTCGAACACGCTGCGATTCGCAGGCGATTACGACATGTGGCTGCGGATGTCGCGCGCCAACACGCTGGTGCGCCGGCCGGGGCACGTGTCGCGGTTCAGCATCCGCCACAAGCAACTCAGCGGCGACATGGGCAAGTATGAGGCCGAGCGCATGGAAGTGCGCGGGCGGTTCTGGCCCGGCCTGCCGGCGGTAGCCAAGGCGCGTCTGCATGCCAAGCACGTGCTCACGACGATCAAGAATTTCTTCTACCTGATGCGTCGTCGGCATCTGTATTTTCCGATGGATCTGACGAATCTCCCGCCGCCGGTGATGCAGCCGCCGCCGCGGGTGGAAGGTGCGCCGCGCTGTCCGCTCACGGGAGAAGAGCCTGATCAATTGCTCTTCAGTACGCCCGACACGCGGTATGGCGACAAGGCGATGAACTACGTCTACTACAACTCCAAGAGCGGCGTGGCGATGGCATATCCGCCGATGAGCGATACAGATCTGGCCGCGCTGTACGAGACGCATTATTCCGACGCCGACGCCCAGCCGATCGAACCGCCGGCAGGATCAACGTCGCCGTACCGCAAATGGTTCGGCGGCGGGCGGATCGATTGGTTGATGCTCAAGCGCTACCATTTGATCTCCACCGAACGTCGCGAAAAGGTGAGCTGGAAAGACCCGACCGTGAACGAGCTGCTCTCGCTCGTGAAGCGCACCTGCCCGGCCAAGGGGAAAAGCGTTCGATTCCTTGACGTCGGCTGCTTTGAAGGCGAGCTGCTCGACCGCCTGAAGGAAGTCACCGACTGGCAACTCGCCGGCCTTGAATCAAATTCGAAGGCGGTAACGGTCGCCCGCGGAAAAGGTCACGACGTGTGGCAGGCGAGCGCAGTCGATGCGCCGTACGTCGTGCCGCAAGGGATGGCATTCGATTTGATCTTCCTCGGCCAGACCATCGAACACCTGAGCGAACCGAGCAAAATCCTCCGTCGCCTGCGGATGTTGCTCGCGCCGGGCGGGGCGATCGTGCTTAGTACGCCGAACCTCGATTCGAAACAGATCGACCTCTTCGGCCCCACGTGGGCGCACTGGCACATGCCGTACCACCGGGCGCTTTACTCACGCAAATCGATCAAGCTGCTGGCTGAGAAGTCGGACCTGCGGGTGAACAAGCTGGTGACGCATTCCAACCCGTACTGGTCGGTCATGTCGCTCTGGCTGAACCAATTCGGATTGGCAGGTGCGGTGCCGCACGGTCAGAACCCGCCGGCGGAGTTGTGCGTTCGCGCGGCGGACCTGGCGATCTACTCCAAATACCTGTGGAACTGGCGTGGCCGGGGCGACTACCTTTACGCGATGCTGTCGCCGAGGGAGACATAATGGCTCTTCCGCGTATCAGCATTGTCACGCCGTGCTACAACCACGCACAGTACATCGAGTGGACCGTGCGCAGCGTGTTCATGCAGCGGTACCCTAACCTCGAATACATCTTCATGGACGGCGGCTCGACCGATGGCACGGTGAAAGTGCTTGAGCCGTACCGCGATCGATTCGCGCACTTCGTCTCGGAAAAAGACAAAGGCCAGGCCGACGCGATCCATCGCGGGTTCCTCGAATCGACCGGCGAGATCATGGCGTATCTCAACAGCGACGACATGCTCGCGCCCGGCACGCTGCAGTACGTCGCGCAGTTCTTTGCCGATCATCCGGACATCGACGTTCTCTATAGCCATCGCTGCACGGTCGACGCTCAGAACAGAGTCATCTGGTACTGGGTGCTGCCGAACCACAGCAACTACCTGATGAGGCGATGGGATTTGATTCCCCAGGAAACAACCTTCTGGCGCCGCCGGATTTTCGAGAAGGCCGGCAATATCGATCCGCACTATCGTTTCGCGATGGATTACGACTTGTTCGTGCGGTTCATGCAGGAAGGCAAATTCGCGCGGGCTAATCGCTTCATGGGCGTGTTCCGCGTGCACGACAGCGCCAAGACGTCGCAGTTGCTCGAAACCGTCGGCAAGGCCGAGGTCGATCAGGTGTGGCGCAAGTACGGCCTGAAGAATTCCAGGATCGACCCGGTCCTCAGCAAGATGTTCTTCTATTCCGCCATCCGGCGCGGGTGCAAATACGCGCAATCCAATCGCCCCCTCCCGGGGGCGTTCAACGGCATCGGCTACGACTACAACGACGTATGGGGCGGCCTGCTGAACGACCGTCGCCTGCCGCCGCGGCAGTAAGGCTTACGTGAGCGACCGGAGCTTGCCGATCGAGGTGGCCAGGCGGTCGATGACGAAATCCACTTCTTCTTCGGTGTTGCGTTTACCCAATGACAGCCGCAGCGACGACCCCGCCAGCTTGTCGGGCACGCCTAGGGCTCGCAGCACGTACGACGTCTCGAGGCTCGCGCTCGTGCAGGCCGACCCGGTGCTGACGGCGATGTCGTAGAGCGAGCCGAGCAGCTCGTCGTGCCCAACGCCACCGAAGCTGACGTTGGTGACGTGCGCCAGCCGCGAGGCCGGGTCGCCGTTCACGCGGACGCCGTCGACCTTTTCGAGAATGCCGCGTTCAAGCCGGTCTCGCAGCTTGCGAACGCGGGGCACTTCAACGGCCATCTCGCTCACCGCCAGTTCGCAGGCAGCGCCAACGCCCACCACGCCGGGCACGTTGATCGTGCCGCTGCGGTAGCCGCGTTCGTGGCCGCCGCCGTCGAGAACGGGCGTGAGCTCAACGCGGGCCGGCTTGTTCCGGACGTACAGGCAGCCGCACCCCTTGGGCCCGTAAAATTTGTGGCCGCTCATGGAGAGCAGGTCGATATTTTCTGCTGCGACGTCGATCGCCACCTTGCCAACAGCCTGCGTAGCATCGGTGTGAAAGAGCACGCCACGCTCGCGGCACATCGCGCCGATCGTGCCGACATCCTGGATCGTGCCGATCTCGTTGTTGGCCCACATAATGCTGACGAGGATCGTGTCGCGGCGGATGGAATCGCGCAGCAGGTCGAGATCGATTCGGCCGAGCGAATCAACGCCCAGCCAGGTGATTTCGTAGCCATCTTTTTCGAGCTTTTTGCAGCAATCGAGCACGGCCTTGTGCTCGGTCACCTGCGTGATGATGTGCCTGCCTTTGGATGCGTGCGCGCCGGCCACGCCTTTCAACGCCAGATTGTTGGATTCCGTCGCGCCGCTGGTCCAGACGATCGCGTCGGGCCTCGCGTTGAGCAGAGAGGCCACCTGCTGGCGGGCCTTGTCGACCGCAGCTTCCGCGGCCCAGCCGAAGCTGTGCCCGCGCGACGCGGCGTTACCAAATATCTCGGTGAAGTACGGCCGCATCGCCTCAAATACGCGCGGATCGACCGGCGTCGTGGCGTTGTGGTCCATGTAGATCGGGAGTTCGACACTCATTTGTCTGATCGCACCAAACGAAACCGGCAGCTACTTCTGGGGCGTCCAGCTGTGCAGCGTTCGCATGTAATTCGCTCGCTCAAACGCCTGCGGATCCGGACAACGGTCCAACCCCATGCTACCTTTCATCTGGCCGAGAGTCGAATAGCCGTTTTCGTCCATCCAGTTGATCAAATCCTGCTTAATGCGCGTGAGATACTCAGGCCCGTGACGAAGTAGAGCGGACACGATTTGTGTGACGCTCGCACCGGCCATCATGGATTTGATGACCTCGCGATGACCCGCCACGCCGCCCGTAACGGCCAAATCCATTCCGACTCGGCGGCTGAGGATGCTCGTCCAGCGCAGGCGGAGCAGCAGTTCGCTCGGTTCGCTGAGTTGGATCGTCGGCTTCACCTCAAGGGCTTCGATGTTGATGTCGGGCTGGTAGAAGCGGTTGAACATGACGAGGCCTTCAGCGCCGACTTCCTCAAGCTTGTAGGCGAAGTTCGCCAGGGCAGTGAAAAACGGAGAGATCTTCACCGCGACGGGAATTTCGATCGCGTGCGTCACGCTCTTGACCAGCTCGATCATGCGTTTTTCAGTTTCAGCAGCGCTTTCCTCCGGGTCGGCGGCCACCGAGTAGAGGTTCAGCTCGAGCGCATCGGCGCCGGCCTGTTCGATCTGCTTGGCGTAGTTGGTAAATCCGCCGGGCGTGGTGCCGTTCAGTGAGCCGATGACGGGGATGTCGACGGCGGCCTTGATGCGGCGGATCTGCTCGAGGTACTGATCGGGCCCGAGCGCGAACTCGTCGTTTTTCGGAAAGTACGACATCGCCTCGGCGTAACTCTCGGCGTAGAGCTCCATGTGATAGATCGTGGCGAATTTTTCGCCGGTGATCTGCTCTTCAAAGAGCGAGTGCATCACGATGGCGCTGGCACCGGAGTCTTCCAGTCGGCGGACCATGCTCATGTCGTCCACCATCGGCGAAGCGCCCACCACCAGGGGGTTGTCGAGCTTTAGGCCGAGATAAGTAGTCTTGAGGTCCATGTTAGCTCTCCTTGGTGGCGCCGTGGCCGTTGGTTACGCCGTGACCGTTCGTGCCGTTGGTGGGCGGCTTGGCCAGTTCGTTGTAGAGGGCCAGCCGACGCGTAGTGTATTCCTGGTTGGCGGCCATCAACTGTTTGAACCGCTGCGGGTCCTGCCGTTCGACCATGCGAAAGCGGGTTTCGTTCTTGGTGAACTCCAGCAGCGATCCCTTGGGCGGGGCGGAGTCGATTTGCAGTGCGTTCTCACCATTTGCCACGCGGCGCGGGTCGAACCGATAGAGCGGCCAGTAGCCGGTCTCTACGGCGATCTTCTGCTGCTCAAGGCCGAACGCCATGTCGTACCCGTGAGCGATGCAGTGGCTGTACGCGATGATCAGCGACGGCCCGCGGTAGCTCTCGGCTTCGGTGAACGCCTTCACCGTTTGAGCATCCTTGGCCCCCATGGCGATGCGTGCGACGTAGACATTGCCGTACGCCATCGCCATCAGGCCCAGATCCTTCTTAGGAGAAGACTTGCCCGCTACGGCGAACTTCGCTGAAGCGCCCATCGGGGTTGATTTTGACGCTTGCCCGCCGGTGTTGGAGTAAACCTCGGTGTCGAGCACCAATACGTTCACGTCGTGTCCAGTGGAGAGGACGTGATCGAGTCCGCCGTAGCCGATGTCGTACGCCCAGCCGTCGCCGCCGAGAATCCAAACGTTCTTGCGAACGAGGTAGTCGGCAACTTGGTTGAGAACGATCGCGTCGGGACTGGCCAACGTGGCGAGTTTCGCCCGGAGCTCGCGGACTCGCTCGCGCTGTTTCGCGATGCCGATTTCGTCGTCCATCGCCGCGGCCAGAATCGCGGTAACGAGAGTCTCGCCGATCTGCGGTGCAAGGCGATTCAAAAGGTTCGTCGCGATTTCCTGGTTGCTGTTCACTGACAGCCGCATGCCAAGGCCGAACTCGGCGTTGTCTTCGAACAGGGAGTTGCCCCACGCCGGGCCGCGTCCTTCACTGTTGGTGCAGTAGGGCGTCGTCGGCAGGTTGCCGCCGTAGATCGAGGAGCAACCGGTGGCGTTCGCGATCAACGAGCGGTCGCCGAAGAGCTGCGTGAGCAGTTTGACGTACGGCGTCTCGCCGCAACCGGAGCACGCTCCGGAGTACTCGAACAGCGGCAGCATGAACTGGCTGCCTTTCACGTCAATGCGGATCTTCGTGCGATCCGGTTCGGGTAGCTTGAGGAAGAAGTCGAAGTTGTCCCGCTCTTGCATGCGAAGCGGGGCCTGCTCCGTCATATCGAGCGCCTTGTGCTTAGGATTCGATTTGTCCTTGGCCGGGCAGACGGCGACGCACAGCTTGCAGCCGGTGCAGTCTTCGGGCGCGACCTGGATCGTGTACTTGAACCCTTTGAAGTCAGGGGCTTTGTAGTTGTTGGATTTGAACGAAATCGGGGCGTCGGACAGGCATTCCTCCGGATACACCGCCGCGCGAATGGCCGCGTGCGGACAGACGGCGGCGCACTTGTTGCACTGGATGCAAATTGACGAATCCCAGACCGGAATGTCGCTTGCGACGTTGCGCTTCTCCCACCGGGTAGTGGCCATCGGCCAGGTACCGTCGATCGGGAAGGCGCTGACGGGCAAGAGGTCGCCCTTGTTGGCGAGCATCATCGCTGTCACGCGTTTGACAAAATCGGGCGCCGCATCGGACACGATCGGCGGCATCCACTTGTTCGACGTCACCTGCTCGGGCACCTCCACCTTGTAGAGGTGAGCCAGCGTGTGATCGACCGCGGCGAAGTTCTTCTCGACGACGTCTTTGCCCTTCTTGCCGTAGGTCTTCTCGATGGATTTCTTGATCTGGGCGATTGCTTCATCACGCGGCAGTACGCCGGAGATGGCGAAGAAGCACGTCTGCATGATCGTGTTGATGCGCACGCCCATGCCGGTTTCCTGCGCCACCTTGTAAGCGTCGATGACGTAGAACTTCAGGCGTTTTTCGACCAGGTGCTGCTGCACTTCGCGCGGAAGTTCGTCCCAGATTTTGTCAGCCCCCATGGGCGAATTGAGCAGGAACGTGCCGCCGAGGCCGGCGTAGTCGAGCACGTCGTATTTTTCGAGGAAATTGAACTGGTGTGCCGCCACGAAGTTGGCGTGGGCGATCAGGTACGCCGACCGAATCGGCCGCGGACCGAAACGCAGGTGGCTGATCGTGATCGCGCCGCTCTTCTTCGAGTCGTACACGAAATAGCCCTGGGCGTAGTTGTCGGTCTCTTCGCCGATGATCTTGATCGAGTTCTTGTTGGCGCCGACGGTTCCGTCCGCGCCCAGGCCGAAGAAAACCGCCTTGAAGATGTCGGCCGATTCCACGTTGAATAACGGGTCGAAATTGAGCGACGTGTGGGTGACATCGTCCACGATGCCAACGGTGAAATGATTCTTGGGCTTGTCCTTTTTCAATTCGTCGAAGACGGCCTTTACCATGGCCGGCGTGAATTCCTTGCTGCTCAATCCGTAGCGGCCGCCAATGACCGACGGCTCGACAAGGATGAGTCCTTCTTCGCGAGCTTCACGCAGGGCGGTGACGACGTCCTGATAGAGTGGCTCGCCGACGGAACCGGGTTCCTTGGTTCGATCGAGTACCGCAATCTTCTTCACCGTGCGCGGCAGGGCGTTGACGAAATCCTTCACGCTCCACGGCCTGAACAGGCGAACCTTGAGCACGCCAAGCTTTTCGCCGAACCGTTCGTGCATTCGCTGCACGGTCTGGTCAGCCGTCTGTGCGCCGGAGCCCATGATGACGATGACGCGTTCCGCGTCGGGATCGCCGACGTATTCGAACAGTTTGTATTGCCGGCCGGTGATGAGCGCGAACTTGTCCATCGCATCCTGGACGGCCGACGGGCAGGCTTCGTAAAACAGGTTGCAGGCTTCGCGGCATTGGAAAAACACGTCGGGATTTTGAGCGGTGCCGCGGATCTGTGGTGCATCAGGCGTGAGCGCCCGGCGACGGTGGTCGGCGATCGCTTCTTCGCTCAGCATCTGTTTCAAGACGTCGTCGCTCAGCGTGTTGATCTTGGCGATTTCGTGGCTGGTGCGAAATCCATCGAAAAAGTGCAGAAAGGGTACACGGGTCTCAAGGGTGGCTGCGTGCGCAACAAGTGCCAGGTCGTGGGCTTCTTGCACACTGCCGGAGCACAGCATGGCAAACCCGGTCTGGCGGCAGGCCATCACGTCGGAATGGTCGCCGAAGATCGAGAGGGCGTGGGTCGCCAGCGTGCGGGCCGTCACGTGCATGACGAACGGCGTGAGCTCGCCGGCAATCTTGTACATGTTGGGGATCATCAGCAGCAGGCCCTGCGACGCGGTGAACGTGGTGGCCAGTGATCCACCTTGCAGAGCACCGTGAACCGCACCCGCCGCGCCGCCTTCGGACTGCATTTCAGTCACGCTGGGCACGTTGCCCCAGAGGTTCCGCTTGTTTGCGGCTGCCCATTCGTCTGAAAGCTCGCCCATCGTGGAAGATGGCGTAATCGGATAAATCGCGATGACTTCGCTGCTGCGATACGCCACCGACGCCACTGCTTCGTTCCCGTCCATTGTCGCCGATGCCGCGTTACTCATAGTGAAGCCTCGTTGTGACTATTCAACTGCCGAAGAAGTATCGAACGGTCGGCAGGTGCTAACAATCAGACGAAGGGGAGATTTTCCACTACAACAATGACGTAGCGACTTAAGAGTTTCTCTTAGGTGCAGGGCTCCGCCGATGCCGTAATGAGCGCGTGGTGCGAATGGATTTTCAGAAGGAATTGCACTCGACAGGAGTCGAACCTGTAACCCTCGGTTCCGAAGACCGATGCTCTATCCAATTGAGCTACGAGTGCGGCGGCGCGGTGCCGGTTTAGTTTTATCAGTGTCGCCGATTATTCGGCGGCTGGGGGTGCCTCGGGGGTCGGGAGGTTGACGGTTTCCGGTTCTGGCGCGGGTGCCGCCGGTGCGGTGGGGGCCGCAGGGGACGCGTCTACCAGGTCGTCGTCCTGCTGCTCAACGAACACGTCGTCCATGTCCGTTGCATCGACTTCGTTACGCATCAGGTAGTAGATGATCGTATTGGCCGAGAAGTAGAAGCTGATCGCGTACGCGCCCAGGATGAAAATGACCAGGTACACCCACATCTCGATCAGGTAAGCGCCAAGCGTTTGGCCGTTGCCGAGCGAGAGCGTCTGGGGCACGTAGGAAAGGCGACCGAACCCGCCGGGGCCGGGCCAGAGCATGTCCCACAAGGGTCGGGTGTTGTCGGCGCGATTGAATACGCCGTAGCCGGCGAACGTGTGGATCAGCGTCAACATCAACCCGATGAACAACTTGAGGAATGTGTAGGTGATGGCTCCGTACGCAACCGACACCATCGTATAAAACGCAAGCCGCCACGGACGGGCGTAGAGGTAGCTGAAGCTGCGGCTGATCGCATCGAAGCTGTCGGAGCCTTCCACGGCGATCGTCGGATACATCATGTTAAATCCGCCGACGGTGCCGACGAGCACCAAGGCCATCACAAAACCGATCGCAAGAAGGATAAAGAAGAACGCGCCGACGATGATCGGCCCGAAGAAGGGAATCCAGATGACTACCGCGGTCAGCAACAGGATGGCGACGCCCAGCGCCGCAACGATCATGAGCGGGATGATCGGCGCGAACAGGAAGCTGAGGAACTTGCCGCTCGAGAACCGAAGGGCGGCCCGGATGGAAAGCTTCTCGTCACGCGCCACATGCACCGCGGCGATGCGTGCGATCGCGCCGCCAAAGATGGCCCAGGTGGCGGTGAAGAGGATCAGATACAGGAAGAAATAAATCGGATGATACGCCAGCAGCCAGACGGGGCCGACCGTGAAAAACTTCTCGATAGCATGGTAGCCGTCGATCCATGAAAGGCGTTTGACCGACAGTACGATCGCGTTGAACTGCACTCGCTCGTACGTAAAGAATGCCTCAAAAATACCAGTGTTTCGCACTGTATCGGCCATCTCGTAGGTATCGGCAGCATCGGTGTAAGCCTTTTCGACCGCTTGATCGTGAATCGTGCGGGCGTTGGCTAGAGCCTGCGCCTTGAGGGCCGGATCGTTCAGCAGCCGTGCGGCCTCTTCGCTATTAGCTTGTGTCTTGTTCAGCGCAGCGACCTGCTCGTTGCGGAGCTGAATGATCTTGTCCTTTACGTCGCCAAGCCGCTTTCCGGATTGGGCGGCGACCAATGCGTCTTTGCGATCAGTGACGATCCCGAGTTGGCCGAGAAGGGCGGCGTAGTCACTTTCGATGCTGGCACGCTTCACAGCGCGCGCGGCGCGAAAATCTCTAACGACATCGGGGTTGTATCGCGATGCTTCGTAGATCTCCACTTCATTCGGAACGGCGCGGTATTTCACCGCCCAGATCGTGTCGAGGAAGCTTCCGCCGACGAACAGTACGATCAATGCCGCCAAGCCGAGGACGAGCTTTGACGGGTGAATCGCCACCCGGAAGGTCCGAAACAAGTGGGTGAATGGGAACGTTTCCCGCCAGGAAATGCCGCGAATCGCCTGCGTTTCTTCCGCCATAACTTTGAGCTCCTTCTCCTCGCCGGGCAGTTCGCCGTTCGTCCGAGAGAACGACCGAACCGGTTGCCGCGTCGAAAGATACGTTTCGATTATATCGCTGGCGCGTTCGGATGAAAGAGACCGAACGGAGTTAGATCGCCCGCTCGATTAAATACTCACGCGCCGGGCAATCATCTTGATGCCCCACTTGGGCCGGAGCGTGATCATCGCGTACGGCTTAATGACATGCCCTTCGACCGGCGAGAGCGCGAACCGCTGCACGATTCCGGCCAGCATCAGCGACGACTGCATCGACGCGAAGTGGCTGCCGATGCAAAACCGCTGTCCTCCGCCAAAGGGAAGATAGGCGAACTTCGGCAGGCGGTCGGCACGGCCATCGAGGAAGCGCGTCGGGTCGAACTCGGTGGGGCGGTCCCACAGGCCGGGGTGGCGGTGCGTAATGTACGGGCTCACGAGCACAAATTGCCCGCGTTTCACGGCAAATTCGCCGATTGTATCGTCATTTCGCGCCGATCGGCCGAGCATCCACGCGGGCGGGTAGAGACGCATCGACTCGTCAATGACGGCCCGCACCAACGGCATTTTGGCGACGTCGTCCGCCGTCGGGGCCGCACCGCCGAGCACGCTGGAGACTTCATCTCGCACTAGCCGCTGGATGTCTGGATGTAGGCCGAGCAGGTGCAGCGCCCACGCGAGCACATTGGCCGTCGTCTCGTGCCCGGCGATGAGAATGGTCACAGCCTCATCGCGAAGTTGAAGATCGCTCATGCCCACGCCCGACTCTTCATCGCGGGCGTTCATCAACATGGAGAGAAGAGTGGAAGATCGGGTTCCGGATTCTGGGTTCCGAGTTCTGGGAAAACTAGAAAAATTTTCCTCACCCGGACCTCGGACCCCGGAACCCGGAACCCTCTTCTCCGCGATCGTCGCATAGATAAAATCATCCAAAATCTTCAGCGCCGTCTTAAACCGCCGATACTTCGGCAGCGGCACCCAAAGTGGCGGAGAGAGGGGATTGGTGATGATATCGTTGGTCCGCTCCAGCACTTCCGATACGGCCGCGCTCACACGCTCCAGTGCCTCGCTCGGGCCGACACCCAGCAGCGTTTGCACCGCGATGTGCAGCGTTACGCGCATCATTTCTGCAAAGACATCAAGCGGCGTTCCGGCGCGCGCGGAGGTTTCCCACTCATCCAGCATCGCAGTGGTGGCCGTCACCATCGTCGTGGCAAATCCGGTGACGCGTTGACGCGAAAATGCCGGGGTGGCGATCCGCCGCTGGCGTTGCCAGAGTTCGCCCTCGCTGGTGACCAATCCGTGCCCGAGCACAAGCTTGGCTTTCTCATACCCGCGGGTTTGCTTGGTGTAATTGTCGGCGTTGTCGATGAAGACGCGCTTGATCAGATCCGGATGCCGTACAAGTGTTGCCCGGTAGGGACCGAGCTTAAGGAACACGGCTTCGCCGCCCGTGCTCGCAAACGCGCGATCCATCGTGCCCAGCGGGTCGTTGCGCATGCTGAAAGACAGCCCGATCAACGGCCAACCCAGGATCAGGGGCGCACGGCGGGGGGTGGCGGTTGTTGCGGCACTACTCATGCCACCGATCGTATGCGATCCGCCAACTGCCACGCGCAAGCCCGGCGAATTTTCAGGAATCTTGAAATCCAGTCTCACCCTAAGCAGGTGGTGCACGATCGAAAGCGGCGACTCGACCCGTTCTTGCGACTATCATGTGTCCAATGCAGGAACTTTCCACCGATGTTGTCATCGTCGGCGCCGGGCCGATCGGCTTGGAGTTGGCCGTCGCGCTGACACGCAGCAACACCCGCTACCTTCACTTTGATGCCAAACAGATCGGCTACACCATTTCCTGGTTCGCGCCGCAGACTCGCTTCTTCAGCAGCAACGAGCGGATCGCCATCGCCGGCGTGCCGCTGATGACCGCCGATCAGGGCAAGGCCACCCGCGAGGAATACCTCACTTATCTCCGTCGCGTGGTGATCCAGTTCGACCTGCGCGTGAACACGTACGAGGCAATCACCGGGATCAACCGCCAGGCCGACGGCACCTTCGTGCTGACGACGGGAAAGAACCGCACCGTTCGCTGCAATCGACTGGTGCTGGCCACGGGCGGGACGGATCGCCCGCGCCGATTGAATATCCCCGGCGAAGAACTGCCGCACGTGCATCGATACTTCAAAGATCCGCACGAATACTTTCGTCGCGCCGTCTTGGTGATCGGCGGAAAGAACTCGGCGATGGAGGCGGCGCTTCGCTGCTATCACGCGTGGGCTGAGGTTTCGGTCAGCTATCGTCGCGAGACGCTGCCGGAGAAGAGCTTGAAGTATTGGATCTACCCGGAAATCAAAGGGCTGATCGACTCCAAGCGAATCAAGGCGCATTTTAATTCCGTCCCCGTTCGCATCACGCCCACGCATGTAACGCTGCGTACCGGAGATCGCGAGCACGACGTACCGGCCGACTTCGTGTTGCCGCTCATTGGGTACGAGCAGGATACGACGCTGTTCAGACTTGCAGGACTTGAATTGGAAGGTTCGTGCCAGGCACCGCTGTTCGATCCACACACGATGGAAGCGTCGGTGCCGAACATTTACGTTGCCGGCACAAGCGTGGGGGGCACACAGGATAAGTTCCAGGTTTTCATCGAGAATTGCCACGTCCACGTAGAGCGAATCGTGGCAGCCCTGACCGGCAAGCGAGCGAGCGAAGGGCCGATGGTTTACGAGGAGCCGGAGAGCTGAATCACCGGCCGATTACGGCTCGGTCGTCGGCTCATTCGGCTCGATCTTGGCTTCATTCCTCATTTTCGAACGCAGGACACTGGCCTTTCGCGAGAGTGCATCAAACTCGGCGAATTTCTGACCATCCTTGTTCCGCAATCCCAACGCGAACGCGCGGTACGCGTCGCGGTTGACCTGGCAATATTGCAGGATTTCATCGTACGTCTCTCGCGTGGGCGACGCTGGGCTGACGGGAATCGCCGAAAGCTGATTGCTCATCATTGACCAGACGGCCACCACCTTGGTGTCGATCTTGTCGGCGAAATCCTTGTCCGCCAGCTTGCCAGACTTGAACTGCACGAGCAGCGTGTTGAACTGTTGCTCCGCCTGCTTTTCGTCGGCCGCCAGGTCGTGAAACGCGTCGAGGAATGCGCGATCGGCGCGAATGTCGTACGGGCACTTGGGAATGTAGGCAATGCCCGCCACGACCATCG